>Ga0066256_1005627_pt1 | contig 10254 bp, 12 predicted proteins | sample ThiBio_1000_biof_FD_87107 | JGI IMG/M metagenome (GOLD analysis project Ga0066256, IMG submission 87107) | Wastewater bioreactor microbial communities from Cape Town, South Africa - Thiocy_expt_1000_biof (version 2) | ecosystem: Engineered > Bioreactor > Thiocyanate-remediating >... | reverse complement strand
CCCGGGCGGGGGCGGGGGTCCGGGGGGCATCGCCCCCCGCATTGTCTGCGTCTGCGCCGAGCCGAAGGCCGCCCCCCCCCCCCCCGCCCCGGGCGCCCCCGCCGGGCGGGGGGGGATGCACGGGAGGGGAGGTTGGCGGATGGGGGAGCCGCGCTTGTTCGAGAGCATCGTCGGCTCCCGTTTCGAGGGCGCCGTCGCCCGCGCCGTCCCGCTCGCCGACAACCGCCCCGCCATCCTCGCCCGCGTCTCCGGCCGCGCCCACTACACCGGCACGGCCACCTTCACGCTGGAGGACGGCGACGAACTGGGGAAGGGGTTTCTGGTGCGGTGAAGAAGGTCGTCTTCACGCAGCATGCCGAAGACGCGATCCGCGAACGCGAGATCGACCGGGACTGGATCGTGCGCACGGCGATGGATCCGGAATGGAGAATACCCGACCCGCACCGCCCCCGCATCGAGAGACGATTTCGCGTCATCGCGGAGTTCGGCGGCCGGGTGTTGCGCGTGGCGTGCTTTGAAACGGAGGCCGAACTCCGTATAGTGACGGTCTTCTTCGACCGCGGCGCAAGGAAGCAGCGATGAACCCGAAGATCATGTACCGGCCGGAAGACAACGCGGCCTATATCCGGCTTTCCGAAGCGAAGGTTCTGGAGAGCGAGGAAGTCGCGCCCGACGTGGTCTTCGACTACGACGCGGAAGGGCATATCGTCGGCATCGAGCTGCTGGACGCGAACGCGCAGCTTCCAGCCGATGCACGAAGCAAGGCTGCCTGACGCCTCCCACCCATCACCGTCCCTGATCCCAGGCATTCGAATTTCGCGCTTTTCTCCGGCCTCGCCCGGTGCGAGTGGAGGGACATGACCCTTCCCGGTTTCGTTGCCTATGCCGGCGCGCTGGCGATCGCCGCCGCCATTCCCGGTCCGGGCGTCACCGCCATCGTGGCGCGCGCGCTCGGCTCCGGCTTCCGCTCCTCGCTGTTCATGTCGCTCGGCATCGTGGCGGGCGATCTCGTCTATCTCACCGCCGTCGTGCTCGGCCTTGCCTTCGTCGCGCAGACCTTCGGCACCGTCTTCCTCGTCATCAAATGGCTGGGCGTGGCCTATCTCGCCTGGCTGGCAATCTCGTTCTGGCGCTCCGGCCTGTCGGCCGAGAAGATCGAGGCGCGGCGGGCGGCCGACGGCCCCGGCGCGAGCTTCCTCTCCGGCCTGCTGCTGACGCTCGGCAATCCCAAGACGATGATCTTCTACATCGCGCTGACGCCGACCATCGTCGACCTGCGCACCATCACCGCCGCCGACTACGGTGTGCTCGCCGCCGTCACCGTCGCCGTGCTGCTCGTCGTGCTGGTGCCCTATCTGGCGCTCGCCGCCCGCGCCCGCTCGCTGCTCGCCGCCCCGCGCGCGCTGAAGGCGCTCAACCGCACGGCGGCCGTCTTCCTGATGGGCGCGGCGGCGGCCATCGCCGCCCGCCAGTAGCATTGCCCGCGCGAGCCGGTGCCTTGGCAAGGCCGGCCGGCTGCGCGACAGTGCGCCCGACCAACGGGAACGACACGACATGACCGACAAGGCAAAGCCCGGCCGCGGCCGCGTCTATGGCTCCATCACCGAGACGATCGGCGACACGCCGCTGGTGCGCGTCGACCGCTTCGCCGCCGAGAAGGGCGTCGTCGCCGACCTGCTCGTCAAGCTGGAGTTCTTCAACCCGCTCGCCAGCGTCAAGGACCGCATCGGCGTCGCCATGATCGAGGCGCTGGAGGCCGACGGCCGCATCGCGCCCGGCCGCACCACGCTGATCGAGCCGACCTCCGGCAACACCGGCATCGCGCTCGCCTTCGCCGCCGCCGCCAAGGGCTACCGGCTGATCCTCACCATGCCGGAATCGATGTCGATCGAGCGCCGTAAGATGCTGGCTCTGCTCGGCGCCGAGCTGGTACTCACCGAGCCCGGCAAGGGCATGAAGGGCGCCATCGCCAGGGCCGAGGAGCTGCGCGCCGAAATCCCGGACTCCGTCATCCCGCAGCAGTTCGAGAACCCGGCCAACCCCGAGATCCACCGCCGCACCACCGCCGAGGAGATCTGGAACGACACCTACGGCAAGGTCGACATCCTCGTCGCCGGCGTCGGCACCGGCGGCACGATCACCGGCGTCGGCCAGGTGCTCAAGGCGAAGAAGCCCGGCGTCCGCGTCGTCGCGGTCGAGCCGGAGGGCTCGCCGGTGCTGTCGGGCGGCAGCCCCGGCTCGCACAAGATCCAGGGCATCGGCGCCGGCTTCGTGCCCGGCGTGCTCGACACCGCCGTCTACGACGAGATTGTCACCGTTTCCAACGAAGACGCCTTCGCCAATGCGCGGCTGATCGCGAGGCTGGAGGGCATCCCGGTCGGCATCTCGTCGGGCGCCGCACTTGAGGCGGCGGCGATCGTCGGCGCGCGGCCGGAGAATGCCGGCCGCACCATCGTCGTCATCATCCCCTCCTTCGCCGAGCGCTATCTGTCGACCGCGCTGTTCGACGGGCTGGCCTGATGATCCGCGTCGAGAGCGTCAACACCGGCGTGCCGCTGCCGGGCCTGTCCACCTTCGGCGTCACCGGCATCGACAAGAAGCCGCAGCCGGGCCGCGTCGCGATCCACCCGCTCGGTCTCGCCGGCGACCACGTCGTCGACACCGACCATCACGGCGGGCCGGACCAGGCCGTCTACGCCTATTGCGTCGCGGACTACGACTGGTGGGCGCAGGAGGGCGGCCGCCGCTTCTGGGTCGGCGCCTTCGGCGAGAACCTGACGCTGTCGGGCATTGCCAGCGCCGACATGGCGGCCGGCGACCGGCTCTCCTGCGGCGATCTGGTGCTGGAGGTGACCGCGCCGCGCATCCCCTGCCGCACGCTCGCCCACCATGTGGGCGACAAGCACTTCATCGCCGCCTTCATGAAGGCCAACCGCACCGGCCCCTATATGCGGGTGGTCTCGCCCGGCGACGTCGGCGCCGGCGACGCGTTCGTCCATACGCCTCATCCGGGCGAGCGCATCACGCTCGCCGAGCTGGTCGAGGCCTATCCATACAAGAAGCTCGACGCGAAGACCGCCGCGCGCTTCCGCGCAGCACCCCTCCACCGCAAGGTGCTGGCCGAGCTCGCCGAGCGCTACGGTTAGGTCCGTAGCAATTCCAGGAAAAGTGCGCAGCGGTTTTCCGTCCGAAATTGCGTCAGGACGGAAAGCGAAGCGCCGCCTTCCGTTCCAGCAGGAAGTCGCGCACCGCCGGATCGCTCTCCAGCCCGATCGCCCGGTCGTAGGCCTCGGCGGCCGCCGCCGTCTGCCCGGCGCGCGCCAGCAGCTCGGCCTTCGCCGCCCACCATGGCTGGGAGGTGGGGGCGCGGGGGGCGCCCCGGGGCGGGGGGGGGGCGGGGAGCGCCGCCGCGGGGCCCTCGCCCCGGCCCACCGCCACCGCGCGGTGGGGGGCGGCCACCGGCGAGCCGGTCATCCGCCACAGCGCCTCGTAGAGCTGCGCGATCGCGGCGAAGTCGGGCGCGCCGCCGCCGCGCCGCGCCGCATGCGCCGACTGCACCGCCGCCTCGAGCTGGAAGCGGCCGATGCTGCCCATGCCGCCGGCCCGCGTCAGCAGCGCCTCGGCCTCCGCGATCAGCGCCGCGTCCCAGCGCGCCGGGTCCTGCCGCGCCAGCGGCACGTAGGCGCCGTCGCCGTCGCGCCGCGCGCCCCGGCGCGCCTCCGCGAACAGCATCAGCGCGAGCAGCCCCAGCGCCTCGGCGGATTGCGGCATGAGCTGCGCCACCAGCCGGCCGAGCCATATGCCCTCGTCGGCGAGGTTGCGCCGCCGCGGGTCGGTGCCGGCCGGGTCGACCCAGCCGCCGGTGAAGGTGGCGTAGATCGCCTCGAGCACGGCGTCGAGCCGCTCCGGCAGCTCCTCGCGGCCGGGTATCGCGAAGGGGATGCCGGTCTGGCGCACGCGCGCCTTGGCCCGCACCAGCCGCTGGCCCATCGTCGCCGGCGCCACCAGGAAGGCCGAGGCGATCATGCCCGCGTCGAAGCCGAGGATCGCCTGCAGCATCAGCGGCGCGCGCACGCCGGCCTCGATCGCCGGATGCGCGCAGGCGAACATCAGCGCCAGCCGCTCGTCCGGCAGCTCGCCCGGCCCGGCGCGGCTGCCCGCCTCTTCGATCAGCATGCGCAGGTCCGTGGTCGCGGCCGTCGCGGTCGCCTGCCGCCGCGCCCTGTCGTGCAGGCGCCGCCGCGCCACCGTCAGCAGCCAGGCCTCGGGGTTGGCCGGCGTGCCGTCGCGCGGCCATTGCGTGAGCGCGGCGGCGAAGGCGTCGGCCAGCGCGTCCTCCGCGCCGGCGACGTCCCGCGTGCGGGCGGCGAGATAGGCGACGAGGCGGCCGTAGCTTCCCCGCGCCGCCCGCTCGGCCGCCGCCCGCGCCGCCTCGGCCCCGTCGCTCAGCTCGTCATCTCCCAGACCGGCCGCAGCTCCACCGTGCCGCGCTCGGCCGCCGGGCAGCGCGCCGCCCAGGCGATCGCCGTGTCGAGGTCGGGCGTGTCGATCAGGTAGTAGCCGCCGAGCTGCTCGCGCGTCTCGGCGAACGGGCCGTCGAGCACGCCGGTCTTGCCGTCGGTGAGCCGCACCGAGGTCGCCGTCCGCGTCGGCTGCAGCGCGTCGCCTGCCCGCCAGACGCCAGCCTCCTTCAGCGCCTTGGTGTAGGCCGTGTAGGCGGCCGACATCTTGGTCACGCCCTCGGCCGGCGCCCTCTGCATCTGCGTTTCGTCCAGATAGATCAGCATCATGTAGCGCATCTGTCTCTCCTTCGTCGGACGTCATCCCTTTGATGACGGACGAATGTCGCGGCAGCATCGCCCATTTCGACAGGTCGGCGAAATATTTTCGCATGTACGCCCGGCGTACGCTCCGGCCGCATCGCTTTCGCCAACCTTCTTGGGAGGAGCCAGGGGGTCGAGCTGCCAATCTCCCTTGTGGGGGAGATGGCCGGCAGGCCAGAGGGGGGTGCCTCGGGCCGCCCGTGCGCAAATTCGCGCTCCGGCGCGGGTATGAACCCGCCCGGAGGCTGCGTCTCTCGCGATGGCTGGTGGATTTGCCGGCGCGCCGGCGAAAGGCCTTACTGGAAGCTCGGACGGCCGCCGAAGCCGGGCGCGGCGCGCCGCGCGCAGGCCGGGCCGGGGCCGCGCATGTAGTGCCGCTCCGGGTGGTAGCTCGGCGCCAGGAATTCGCGCAGGCCGGTAACGCCGCGCATGATGGCTGACCAGAAAATCATCGTCCCTGTCCCTGTCCCGCTCGGATGTCCCTTCCGATTGACGCCCATCATACCGGCCAGTCGTGAATGTCCGGTGAACGGGATCTTAGGAATTGCGTCTAACCGGCCGGAATCATGGCGCAAATGAGTCGGCGGCACGGCGCTTTCGCGGCCGTGTGCGCAGTCCCTCGCGCCTGTGTCCGGCGGGCCACACCGGCGCCCCTTCACATGATGTTTCAGCCCGCCGCGCGGCGGGAACATGGCGGCCTTGTCGAGGTTGGGGGAACGGGCTGGCCGAGGGCCAGCCGCGCGGCTGCTTGTCGCGCAGGCTCAATCACCGACAAGGAAGGGCACTACCCATGGGTCTGTTTTCCAAGGACATCAAGACGATGGACGACCTCTTCGTCCACACGCTGCGCGACATCTATTATGCCGAGCAGCAGATCGTGAAGGCGCTGCCGAAGATGATCGAGAAGGCGAGCGATCCGACGCTGAAGCAGGGCTTCGAGAAGCACCTGCGCGAGACCGAAGGTCACGTGAAGCGCGTCGAGCAGGTCTTCGAGATGCATGGCGTCGAGCGCAAGGGCGTCAGGTGCCCGGCGATCGACGGCATCATCGAGGAAGCCGACGACGTGGCCGGCGAGGTCGACGACAAGCAGGTCCTCGACGCCGCCCTGATCGCGGCGGCGCAGGCGGTCGAGCACTACGAGATCGCCCGCTACGGCACGCTGGTCGAATGGGCGCGCCGGCTCGGCCGGCCCGACTGCGCCGAGGTGCTGGAGAAGACGCTCGCCGAGGAGAAGGCGACGGACAAGAAGCTGACCGAGATCGCCGAGTCGCGCGTCAACCTCCAGGCCGCCGAATAGGCTGCCCGGACAGAGGACATCCTTTGTGCGAAGGATGGTGCAGGAAGGGCCCGCCGCTCGCCGCGGCGGGTTCTTCTTTTTTCGTCACGAGACGTCTGCGGCTTCGTCCCGCGTCGCCATGCGCCACAAGACGGCGAGCCACAGAGCGGCCAGCGCGCAGGTGAAGGCGAGCCAGCCGGCGAGCGACAGCGCTGCCCATGCGGCGGATGGGGCCGCGGCCGCGTCGGCCGTTCGCAGCACCTCGGCCACCGCCCAGGGCTGTCGGCCCACCTGCGCCGTCGCCCAGCCGAAGAACACCGCGACGGGTCCCGACAGCGCCATCGCCGAGAGCAGCGCGGCGACCGGCCGCGGCAGGCTGCCGCGCCGCCACAGGAAGCCGGCGGCGGTCCATGCCGCGACGAGCATCAGCAGGCCGAGCGCGGCCATGATGCGGAAGGAGAAGAACACCGGCGCCACCGGCGGGTGCTCGCCGCGATAGTTGTCGACGCCGGGCACGGTTCCGTCGGCGCGGTGGCGCAGGATCAGGCTCGCCCCGTCGGGGATCGAAACCTCCAGCCGGTTCGCCAGCGCGGCCTCGTCGGGCCAGGCGACCAGCACCAGCGGCGCGTGCCCGCTTGATGTCCAGTGCGCCGCGATCGCCGCGATCTTGGCCGGCTGGTAGAGCAGCGCGTCCGCCGGGAGGGACCGCCGGGAGGGCACCGCGCCCGGCGGGGGAGGCGCGCCCGCGGGGCGGGCGGCGCGCCGCCCCCCCCCCCCCCCCCGCCCGCCGCCCACCTGCCCGGGCGCCCCCCCCCCCGCCAGCGGGACCCCCGCGCCCGCCCCGGCCGCGCTCGGCGGGGGGCCGAGCCGGTGCGGGAAGGCGGGGTTCATGAGGGCGGCGAGCGGGTTGGTCACGCGCACGGCCCCGCCGGCGAGCTCGAACCCGGCCGGCGTCTGCATCCAGGCGACCAGCGCGACGAGCGGCACGGCTGCCGCCGTCGCCATCGTGGCGGCGAGCACGGTCGCGGTCGTCACCGCCGCCTGCGGCAGCCGGCTCGGCCCGAACATCGCCGCGCCGGTGAAGACTATGCCCGCGAGGAACAGCAGCGCCGGCAGCTCCCGGCCGGCGATCGCGGCGGCCGCCGGGCCGGCGGCCTTCGCCAGCCCCGGCCAGCCGGTCTCCACCTGCAGCAGCGTGCCGGCCGCCGCCAGCGCGGCCAGCGCGAAGCTCAGCGCGAACAGCCGCGTCCAGCCCGCATGCGCCCGCCGCCAGCCGGCATCGCCTTCCGCGCCGTGGCGCAGCGCCAGCGCCGCCGCCATCCAGCCGAGCCCGATCGCCACGGTCGCGAACACCACGGCGGCCGAGAGCGTCGCCCCGAGGCCGATGCGCGCCAGCAGCAGCGGATCGACCGTCATCGCCGTCCCCTCCTGCTCCGCCGAGCCTTCCCCAGGGGCAGGATAGGCCGGCCGCCGCGCCCGGTCAAAAGCCGGCCGGCTCCGGCGGCTTGACGGACGCGCCGCCGCAGCGCAGATCATGCGGCGAGCAGTCCGGGCGCCCCGCGGCGGCTGCGTCGGGGGAGGCCGGACCGCATGAACATACTGGGCACAGCCCTGCTCGCCGTCTCCACGGTGATCTTCCTGCTCGCCGCCAGCGCGGCCAAGGTCTGGGCGCTGGCGCCCAGCACGCCGCGCCTGCTCCTGGTGCTGGCGCTCTACAGCGCCGGCAACCTGATCATGCTGCGGCTGATCCGCGACTTCGGCCTCGGCGTCTCGCTCAGCCTCTCGGCCGTCATCCAGCTCGTCGCCGTCAACGTCGTCGCCTTCGCCTGGTTCGGCGAGCGCCTGCAGATGGTGCAGGGCGTCGGCATCGTGCTCGCCATCGCCGCCGTGGCGCTGATCACGCTCGGCCCCTATTTCACCGCGCGATAGATGGCTGGGTCATCTATAGTGATGCTTGACACATCATCATTGGGCGCCTATGCATGCATCATGCAGGCTGAGGCGGGAGTCCAACCGTGATTACCGCGGCCCAGATGCGCGCCGCCCGGGCGCTGGCCGGCATCGACCAGAAAACCCTCGCCGAGCGCGCCGGCGTCTCGTTGCCGACCATCCAGCGCATGGAGGCCAGCGACGGGGTCGTCCGCGGGGTCGTCGACACGCTGATGAAGGTCATCGCGGCGCTGGAGGCATCCGGCGTCGAGCTCGTCTCCGAAGGGCAGGTGAGCGAGCGCGGCGGTCGCGGGGTACGGTTGAGGCTTCCTCCCTCGGTCTGAGCATCGGACCGGAAAGTGGAATCCGGTTTCCGGATTGTTCCGATGCGGCGATCTATGCCGGCGGCATCGTGCCGTGCGGCCGGACGGCGCGAGGCAGGCAGTCGATGAGCATCATGCAGGGAACGGGGCAGGGGAGCGGCGCCGCGGCACGGACTTCCGCGGCGAAGCCGGGTTTCCGGGACCTCTATACGCCCAAGCTGGTGACCGTGCTGCGCGAGGGCTACGGCCTGCGCCAGTTCCGCGCCGATCTCGTCTCGGGCCTCACCGTCGCCATCGTCGCGCTGCCGCTGTCGATGGGCATCGCCATCGCCTCGGGCGTGACGCCGGAGCGCGGCCTCTACACGGCAATCGTCGGCGGCCTGCTCGTCTCGCTGCTCGGCGGCAGCCGCTTCCAGATCGGCGGTCCGGCCGGCGCCTTCATCGTGCTGGTCGCCGCGTCCGCCATGCGCCACGGCGTCGAGGGGCTGATGCTGGCGACCTTCCTGGCCGGCCTGTTCCTGCTCGTCATCGGCTATGCGCGGCTCGGCTCCTACATCAAGTTCATCCCCTATCCGGTGACGGTCGGCTTCACCGCCGGCATCGCCGTCATCATCGCCGCGAGCCAGCTCCGCGACCTGTTCGGGCTGACGCTGTCCGGCCCCGAGCCGGGCGACCTCGTGCCCAAGCTCGAGGCGCTCGCCGCGGTGGCCGGCACCTTCACCCCGGCCGCGGCCGGCGTCGCCCTTCTCACCATCCTCGTCGTCGCCGGGCTGAAGCGCTTCCGCCCCAACTGGCCGGGCATGCTGGTGGCCATCGTCGTGGCCTCGCTGGCCGCCTTCCTGCTGTCGCTGCCGGTGGAGACGATCGGCTCCCGCTTCGGCGGCATCCCGCGCACGCTGCCCTGGCCGGCGCTGCCCGACTTCTCGGCCGACAAGGTGCTGGCCGTGCTGCCCGACGCCGCCGCCTTCGCGCTGCTCGGCTCGATCGAATCGCTGCTGTCGGCCGTCGTCGCCGACGGCATGACCGGCCGCCGCCACCGCTCCAACTGCGAGCTCGTCGCGCAGGGCTTCGCCAATATCGGCTCGGCCGTGTTCGGCGGCATTCCGGTCACCGGCACCATCGCCCGCACCGCCACCAACGTGCGCTCGGGCGCCCACGGGCCGGTGTCGGGCATCCTGCACTCCGGCTTTCTGCTCGTCTTCATGCTGGTCGCCGCCCCTCTGGCGAGCTACGTGCCGCTGGCCGCGCTCGCCGGCATGCTCGCCGTGGTGGCGTGGAACATGGTGGAGAAGACGGCGATCGGCGTGCTCTTCCGCTCCTCCGCCGGCGACGCGCTGGTTCTGGCCGTCACCTTCCTGCTCGTCATCTTCCGCGACCTGACCACCGGCATCGTCGTCGGCTTCGCGCTCGGCGCGCTGCTGTTCATCCACCGCATGTCGACCGCGGTCGCCGTCGAGGCGCATGCGCCGGACGTGGCCGAGGACCGGCCGGACGGCAGCGCGGCGGAGCGCGTCGCCTACGACGCCGCCGTGGCGAGCGACCCGGAGGTCGTCGTCTACCGCATCTCCGGCGCCTTCTTCTTCGGCGCCGCCTCGACCGTCGGCGCCGTCCTCGACCGCATCGCCGACCGCCACAAGGCCTTCGTGCTCGACTGCTCGGGCGTGCCCTTCCTCGATTCCACCGCCGCCAACGTCATCGAGGGCGCGGCCAAGAAGGCGCGGCGGGCCGGCATCCGCTTCTTCGTGGCGGGCGCCCCCCCCCCGGGCCCCCCCCGGCTGGGCCCCCCCCGCCGGCGCCCCCCCCCTGCGCCCCACAAAGCGGGCGACGGCCGCGCGCCCGCCCCGCGGGCGGGCCCGGACGGGGAGGAAGGCACACGGCCAGCCCGGCGCCCCGCCGCCCCCGC
>Ga0066256_1005626_pt1 | contig 10254 bp, 9 predicted proteins | sample ThiBio_1000_biof_FD_87107 | JGI IMG/M metagenome (GOLD analysis project Ga0066256, IMG submission 87107) | Wastewater bioreactor microbial communities from Cape Town, South Africa - Thiocy_expt_1000_biof (version 2) | ecosystem: Engineered > Bioreactor > Thiocyanate-remediating >... | reverse complement strand
CCCAAGTTCGGTCACTGGCTGCTCGGAACCCTTTTGGCCTGATTTTGGATGGGCCTGTTTCGTGGCGCGTTTGCCCTTTTCCCGTTTCAGGTGGTTGGTGGTGCAGCGGCCTGGGGTCGACCAGCTTTTGTGCCGCGGCGGCGTTTAAGCCATTCGCCAACGCTCGCCCGGCGTTTGGGCGGGCGCTCGCCCCCGCCGGTAAAGAAATACTGAGCAATCCAGTCTGCCTTGTCGGCGTGATCAAAGCGATAGGCCGTCTTGCGATGAGAAAAGACGTGCAGGAAAAGCCTGCCGTCGTCGCGGATCCAGCGGCGCGCACGCTGAAGCAGGGAATGCCAGTTGGACATGTGCTCGAACATTTCCACCGACACGATGCGGTCGTATGTGCCGACCGGCGAGAAGGTGTTCATGTCGGCGGTGATCACGGTCAGATTGGCAAGGCCGCGAAGCCTGGCTTCCGCCTCGATATAGGCCCGCTGCGACGCCGAATTCGACACTGAGACGATGCGGGCGGAAGGAAAGCGCTCCGCCATGAAAAGCGAGAGAGAGCCCCAGCCGCAGCCGAGCTCGAGGATATCCTGCCCGTCGGCGAGGTCCGCATTGGCGCAGGTTTCCTCAAGCGCCGCGATTTCCGCCTCCGCCAGCGTCGTGACGGGAGAGGCATAGAGGCAGGATGAATATTTGCGGCGGGGCCCAAGGACCAGCGAGAAGAATGCCGCCGGTAGTTCGTAGTGCTGGGCATTGGCTGCGTCGGTGTGAACGGCGATCGGGAACCGGCTCATGGAGCGTGCGAAATCCCGATCCGTCGGGCCCTTGCCTTCTGCCAGCAGGCGCCGGGTGCGGCCGACGAGGCGGCCGATGCCGTAGCGCAGGGCGGGATCGGGTAGCGGCAGGCGCTCGGCGGCGGTGATTGCGGCAACGGCAAGGTTCATGTCGTATGCTCCTTCTTCTGTGGGCCGGGCCAGAAGGCGTTGACGCGCCCGGCATAGTCGGCGTAGGCCTTGCCGCGCGAGCGCGTCATATGCGCTTCCAACGGCGGAATTCCCGAGATATGGACCAGCAGCCAGTACATGAAGGCGGGGCCGGCAAGCGCCAGCCAGCCCCAGACCCAATCACCTGCGGGTCCGATGGCGATGACGGCGTATCCGGTCCAGCCGAGCCATTGGAAGAAATAGTTGGGGTGACGCGACAGGCTCCAGAGCCCGATGTCGCAGACCTTGCCTTCGTTCGCACTGTCGGCGCGAAACCGCGCCAGCTGCATATCGGCGACGCCTTCGCCGGTGACGGCGACGATGAGGATGGCGACGCCGGCGATATCGCTCCATTGCAGTCCGGGAGCCGGATTGCGCGCCGCGATGAAGATGGTCGCGGTCAGCAGAAGCGCCGCACCCGCCTGGATCTGCAGGAAGAGAAACAGGCGTGACCGCCGGTTTTCACCCCAGTCCGCCTGCAGCTTCTCGTAGCGGGGATCCTCGCCGCCCTTGAGCGTGCGCGACAGGATATGCAGGCCGAGACGGCAGGACCAGGCCGCCGCGATGGCCGCGACCAGAAGCCGCCGCTGCCAATCGCCCTCCCAGCCAGTGATCGGGGCAAGCGCCGCGGCGACCCCGGCTGCTCCCACGAGGAAGGACCAGACGGTATCCACCCAGCCGGACGTCGCCCCCTTCACCACCGCGTACCAGACGGTGGTCATGGCGAGCGATATGGCGGCGGCCAGGATGAGAAGGAGCGCCGCGACGGTCATGGCTCAAATCCCGAAGATCGGCTGCAGCATGCGGCCGATGACGTTCTTGAAGCGCATCCTTCCTTCCAGGGCGGCAAGGCAGATGCATTCGCCGTCCTTGTCGACGACCGGCTGATGCTCCACGTCGTCGTCCATCTCGGCCAGATCGCCGGGGCGGAAGGTGCCGAAACGGTCGGAGAACGATCCCGATATGATATAGGTGAACTCGGTGCCGACATGCCCGTGGTCGGGCAGGGCGCGGCCGGGGCCGACCTTCAACAGGATGAGATTGGCCTCCGGATCTTCGGGCACGCCGACCCGGCTCATCTTCATGCCAGGTCCGATCCAGCGCCAGCGTCCGATATCGCAGCCCCTGAGAGCGTCCGGCAGGCGAACGCCCTCGATTTCCACGGGCGCCAGCGGCGGCGGCGCGAAGGGCGCGGCGGCGTCCTCGTCGTCGAGCATGGCGAGCGTGTCGTTGAGGGCGGTCGCCGACATCTGCGTCGGCTCCGTCCCCTCCAGCAGCGCCCCGCCGAGCGCCTCGTACTCGCCGACGCGGGCGCGACAGACGGGGCAGCCCGCCAGATGCGCCGTCACGACAACGGCGGGCGCGGCGGCAAGAGCGCCGGCGGCGTAGCGCATCAATGTCTCGTCGGTTGCGTGATGTGAAATGGTCATGATCTTTCTTCCAGCAGCGCGCGCAGGCGGTTCATGGCCAGGCGTGTTCTAGATTTTACGGTGCCGAGCGGGATTCCCAGCTCATCGGCGATTTCGGTCTGCGATTTCTCGCTGAAATAGGAGAGACGGATGATCGTCTGCTGCTCGGGCGAGAGCGCCGTCAGCGCGCTGCGCACACGTGCGTCCCGTTCCGCGCCGAGCACGCCGTCCTCGACCGTCTCCGGGGCGATGTCCGGTTCCGGTTGAAGTGACAAGGGATCGCGCTGTCGCCGCAGGTGGTCGATGCGGATGTTGCGCGCGATCGTGAAGATCCAGGTCGCGACGCCGGCGCGCCCGGCATCGAAATAGGACGCCTTGCGCCAGACGGTCAGCATCGTTTCCTGCACCAGATCCTCCGCCGCGGCCGAGGACGGCGTCCAGCGCAGGAAAAATGTCTTCAGCCTAGGCCCGAAATACCGGAAGAGCAGGGCGAAGGCCTGCCGGTCCCGGCGTTGCGCGACCTGCGCCATCATCTCGACCAGCGCGTCGGGCGAAGGCGCCTGTCCTGTATCCATCGAACTCACCACGGCAAGCCGCCGGCCCGCCTTGACGCCGGGTTTCCTGTCGCTCTCAACGGGGCTCGAAACTTCATTCATGCATCCTTCTACGCGGCGCTTTCGAAAGCGGATCCCAGTGTACGAAATCGTTCCTTCGCAGTGATCCGCCAGATCCCTTCGCGCGTAAAGGGTTCAGTTCGTTTTCATGCGTTCGAAAGCCGCGAAGGATTGTCATGCGCCATTTTCCTCAATCGGATCGGCCACTCAAGATTGCGGTTGTCGGCACGGGCATCGCCGGTCTTTCGGCAGCTTGGTTGCTGTCGCAGCGCCACGAGGTGACGGTTTTCGAGGCGGAAGACCGCATCGGCGGCCATTCGCATACGGTGGACGCGGGCGGTGCCCCGGTCGATACCGGTTTCATCGTTTACAACGAAGTGACCTATCCCAACCTCACGGCCCTGTTTGCACATCTCGATGTACCGACCAAGGCGTCGGAGATGTCCTTTGCCGTGTCGATGGACGGCGGGCAACTGGAATATGCCGGCACGAACCTTGCCGGTCTTTTCGCCCAGCGCAGCAACCTGGCCAGCCCGCGCTTCTGGTCGATGCTGCGCGACCTCGTACGCTTCTATCGCCAGGCACCCAGCGGCGTGCGCAATCTCGATCCCTCCGCAAGTCTCGACGATTATCTCGACAGCGCCGGCTTCGGGCGGGCATTTCGAGAAGACCACCTCTATCCGATGGCGGCGGCGATCTGGTCGACGCCGGCGCTTGAGATCGGCAACTATCCGGCACTTTCCTTCGTGCGTTTTTGCGAGAATCACGGCTTGCTGAAATTCGTGCGTCGGCCCGTCTGGCGGACGGTCGATGGCGGCAGTCGTGCTTATGTCGAGCGGCTGACGGCGCCATTCCGCGACAGGATTCGGACCAATGCGCCGGTGAGGACAATCCGCCGCGCCAACGGCGCGGTGGAGATTTCCGCCGGTGGTGCGGAAGCCGAGTGGTTCGATCATGTCGTGATCGGCGCCCATGCAGACCAGGCGCTGGCGATGCTCGCCGACCGCTCCCCACGCGAAGCTGAGCTGCTGAGCGCGTTCGCCTATGGCGACAACGAGACGGTCCTGCACCGGGATGAAACCTTGATGCCAAGCCGCAGGCGTGTCTGGGCAAGCTGGAATTACCTGGCGCAATCCAGACGTGACGGCGCGGCGTCGCGCAAGCCATGCGTAACCTACTGGATGAACCGATTGCAGGGGATTTCCGATCCTCGTCCCTGCTTCGTCACGCTTAGTCCGTTATACGCTCCTGCCCAAGACAAGGTGATCTGGCGCGGCGTTTATCATCATCCTCTGTTCAATGCCGCGACGCTTTCTGCGCAGAGGCAGCTATGGTCGCTGCAAGGGAAAGCTAATACCTGGTTCTGCGGGTCCTATTTCGGCTCCGGCTTCCACGAAGATGCCATCCAGGCGGGCCTGGCTGTCGGCGAAAGCCTGGGCGGCACTTTGCGGCCGTGGTCTATCCAGGGAGAATCCGATCGAATATTCCGAACCTTGCAGGGCGCTTGAATGTCTGCGCCTTCAGGGGCTTTAGTACGTCTCAACACTCCATGCCCGCCGTCTTGTCATACCGCCTCATTGGACGAATTTTCTCGAGCGTCCTCGCAGCACAGTCCGCTTGGGTGGCTGTTTCCGTTCTCGTCGTGCGTGGAGGAAGCGCCTTTCGAATACGTCATTTGAATGGGCTCCACTTCCGTTGTTGCGTTCAACGCGACTGTCGGCCCTGGACGACGCGGTCGAGGACGATCGCACACAAAAGGATGGCAAGACCGGCTAGCAGACCTTGGCCCTGCGCCGCGTATTGCAGTGCATGCAGCACATCTTCGCCAAGACCCTTGGCGCCGATCAGGGCGGCGATCACAACCATGGACAGGCACATGAGGATCGTTTGGCTGATGCCTGCCATGATCGAGGGCGCGGCGGTCGGAAGATCAACCTTGAAGAGGATAAACCGACGGGACGCGCCGAAGGCCACCGCGGCCTCGCGCACGGAAGCGGGCACTGACGTGATGCCGAGCGCTGTAAGCCGCACCACGGGCGGTATGCCGAAGATGATGGTCGCGATAATCCCCGAGGGCTTCCCGATGCCGAAGAGCGCGATGACCGGGATCAGATAGACGAAGGCCGGCATGGTCTGCATGAAGTCGAGCAGGGAGCGCACGACCGCCGCCACGCGCCGGCGATAGCCGCACAACACGCCGAGCGGGATGCCGATCGTGATCGAGATCAGCGCCGCGGTGCCAAGGAGGGCGACGGTCTGCATGCTCTTTTCCCAGTAGCCAAGGAGAGCGAGATAGCTGATCGCGAAGAAGGTGAGGAGGAAGATGCGAAAGCCGGCGAGCTGCCAAGCGATGGCCAGGATGACGGCCATCACCACAGGCCAGGGCGTTTGGGTCAGCACAGCCTCCATCAGGCCCAGCATGGTGTTGATTGCGCGGGTCAGGGCAGTCGCCGCCGGCGCAACCGCACCGCTCATCGCAGTGATCGCATTGTCGAGCCATGCCGCGGCGGCCGAATTCCACGCCGGCTCACTTGGGAAGGCGTCGAAAAGGGCCCGATTGCCGAAATGAAAGGCGATGACGGGTATGAAGACCGCAAGCAGGAAGGCCGCGCCTGCAGCATGCGGCAGACTGAAACCCGCCTTGTCCGGATCGCCGGCAAGCCGCCATTCCCGGAAGCGCCGTTCGGCCATATGGTTTGCAAGGGCGCCTGTCCCGAGGCGCGCGACGGCGACAAGGCCGCCGCCGAGCACGACGATCAGGAAGGCCCCGTCACGGGCATCCTCCGCAGCACGGCGTGCATCCCTGGCGGCCTGCTCAAGAGCGGCGGCCGAGCGCGTCAATGATTTGGCGATGGCGGACGTCGCATCCCTCCCGTTCGCCGCGTTCGCCTCGGAATGGCGGGTGGCGGCGAGTGCCTCGAGCCTGTCCGCGCGCGCGCCGAGTTCGCTGCCCGCACCGCCCGCAAGGGCGAAGGCGATGAGGACGACGGCGAGAAGATCGGCGATCAGGAAGGGCCAGAATGCCGACCAGAGGCGGCGGCCCCCGAGCCAGACAGGGCCGAGCAGGGCGGCGGCGACGTTGAAGGAGGGCACATACCCGCGGCGCGCGCCGATCTTGCGGAACGCCTCACGATAATAGGCGCTGCTGACGCCGGCGAAGCGATCCACGGCTTCATCGCGTGCGGAACGGTCGTTCATGCAATGGCCCTCGCTTTGGCAGGCGGATCGTCTCTCGCGGCGGGCAGGCGCGCATTCGCGACGAAGCGGCGGACATAGTCGTCGGCAGGCCGGCTCACCAGTTCCCCGGCCGTCCCGGCCTGTGCGATGCGGCCGGCCCGCATGAGCACGACTCGATCGGCAATGCGAAAGGCCTCGTCAACGTCGTGGGTGACGAATACCGTCGTCTTGCCAAGCTCGCGCGACAGCGCCATGAACTTGGTCTGGAGATCGTGGCGTATCAGGGGATCGAGCGCGCTGAAGGGCTCGTCCATCAGCAGGATGTCTGGATCGGCGGCCAGCGCCCGGGCAAGGCCGACACGTTGCTGCATGCCGCCCGAAAGCGCATCGACGCGCCAGTCGCCCAGCCCCTCGAGTCCGACACGGCCAAGCAGTTCGTCGGCCCGGTCCTCGCGCTGCGTCCTAGCGGCGCCAAGGATTTCCAGCGGCAGGGCGACATTGTCGCGAACCGACAGGTGCGCGAGCAGCGCGTGGGACTGGAACACCATACCGATGCGGCGCGCGCGCAACTCTCGTAGCGCCTTGGGCCTCAGGGACAGGATGTCGCCGCCATCGATCCGCACCTTGCCGGCGCTCGGTTCGAGCAGGCGGTTGATGAGACGCACGAGTGTGGATTTGCCGCTGCCTGAAAGGCCCATCAGGCACACGAGTTCTCCTTTGCCGACGGACAGGCTTGCGCCGCCGACGCCGACGACGGCGCGAAGGCGCTTGAGGACGGCCGCATCCGGTTCCGCCCGGCGAGCTTCGGTAAGAACCGCCCACTCGTCGGAGCCGAAAACCTTCCAGACATCCTCAAGCTCGATCATCGATCAGTTTCCGATCCAGCCGGCAACGAGATCGGGATTGGCGGCAACCCATTCCTTCGCGGCGTCATCGGGGGTCTTGCCTTCGACCGCGATCGCATAGGCGAGCTTGCTGACGGCGTCGGTCGTGAACGTCACCTTTTCGAGGATGGCTGCCACCTCCGGCGCGCTGTCCGCCAGCGATTTGGAGTAAGCAATGTGAATCGCGGCGTCCTTATAGGCGGACTTGATCGACGATTTCTCCAGCCAGTTCGGGTCGGAAGGCTCGACGAAGGTCCAGGCCGCATCGTCATGCGGGGGCTCTTCCAGAACTTCGAGTTGGTAGCGCGCGAAATTCTGGTGCGGACCGTAGCAATAGCCGATCCAGCCGGCGCCGGCCTTGACGGCGGCATCGAGATCGGCGGTCGCGACAGCCTCGTCCGTCGTCTGCAGGTCGAAGAAATCTGCAAAACCGTAGTCGCGGGCGCGCACCGTCTCGATGTTCGTCGACAGCCAGCCGGCCGCACCGATCCAGATCCTGCCTTTGCCCTTGCCGTCGGCCGAAAAGACGGCGGCCTTTGCGGGATCCGAGAGATCGAACACGGAATGGATGTCGTGTTTGTCCGCGATCGCCTTGGTGGTGCAGTAGCCCTGCGTGCCGGCATAGGAATTGGCCGCAAGTTTCACCTTGCCGCCTTCGCCGGCATATTGATCGACGAGCGCCTGCTGGTTCGGCAGCCAGACGTCCGTCCAGATGTCGATTTCGCCGCCGTTGCGGTTGAGCGCCTCCCAGATAACCGGAACCGATCCGGCCTTCACGGTCTCGACCTGCTTGCCGAGCTGCTCCTCGAGCAGCACCTTCACGACAGAGGCGGTGCCCTGCGCGGTGGCGTAGCCGGGATCGGCGATGGTGATGGGATTGGGCTGCGCAAGCACCGGAAAGAAGGCGGCGAGCGCGGCGGAGGCCGCGAGAAGGGTTTTCAGAGCTGTGTGCATGTCAGGGTCCGTTGCTTGGGTTGGTTTCAGGCGCGGTTGCGGGCGTCGCCACGCCGGTTCTGCGCATGGGGAGGAAGGCCGAGCCGCTCGCGCAGCGGGCCGGTCGAAGGGCCGGGATTGAGAAGGCCGCGGCCGCGCAGCAGCGGCACGACCGTGTCGATGAAATCGTCCTGACCGTCCGGGAAGGTCGGCGGAAGCAGCATGAAGCCGTCGGCAGCGCCGCTTGCGGCCCAGTCCTCGATCTGACCGGCGATCGCCTCGGGCGTGCCGATGACCTGCCAGTGCCCGCGGGCGCCGGCGATGCGCCGGGCGAGGGCGACGACGGAAAGGCTTTCCTTGCGGGCAAGCTCGGTCAGAAGGGCCTGGCGGCTGCGGATCGCGTTGGAAACCGGAAGCGCGGGCAGTGGACCGTCGATGTCTATGCCGGAGAGGTCGACGTCGCCGAGATAGGTTTCGAGCAGCGCGAGCGCGACGTCCGGCTGGATGAGGTCCTGCAGAGCGGCATACTTGTCCTCAGCCTCGGCTTTCGTCCGGCCAATGACGGGGAAGATACCCGGCAGCACCAGCACTTCATCGGCGCTTTTTCCGACAATGGCGCGGCGCCTCTTGATGTCCTGGTAAAAGCCGCGCGCCGAGACGATGTCGGTCTGGGCTGTGAAAACGACGTCAGCCGTCCTCGCGGCGAGGGCCCTGCCGGCGTCCGAGGAACCGGCCTGCACGAGCAAGGGGCGGCCCTGGCGGGAGGGGATGACGTTGAGAGGCCCCTTGCTGCGGAAATATTGCCCGTCATGATCGACGCTGCGCACCGCATCCGGCGAAAAGAACACGCCGCTCCGCTTGTCGCGCACGAAACCGTCCGGGTTCCAGCTCTGCCAGAGAGCGAGCACGGCATCGACGAATTCGTCAGCCCGGGCGTAACGGGCGGCATGGTCGAAATCCGGTCCCGGATTGAAATTGTCGCTTTCCTGCTGGAGCGAGGAGGTGACGACGTTCCAGCCGATGCGCCCGTTGCTGATGAGGTCCAGCGAGGCGAACTGCCGTGCGAGGTTGTAAGGTTCGCTGAAGGTAGTTGAAGCCGTCGCCACAACGCCGATCGTCCGCGTCGCCGTCGCGACCGCCGACGCAAGCGTCAACGCCTCGAAGCCATGGGACCACTCGTCGACACGGCGCAGGGCCTCGGCCCGGCTTTTTGGCACGCCAAGACGATCGGAGATGAAGGCGATCTCGAAGCCTGCCGCCTCGGCCGAGCGGGCGGCGGCGATGTAATGGGCGACATCAATATTGGCATCGACCTGCGTGGACGGGTGTCGCCATGCAGCGACGTGGTGGCCGCTCGGATAAAGGATGGTGCCGAGGACGATCTTGCGGGGTGACATGTCTGGTTCCTGATACCTTTTGATCGGCGTCTGCGCTGGGGAGCGTGTCGACGCCGGCCATGCCGGACGCCTACCGCTGGCGGCATGGTCATCCGGTCATCGATCCGCGCCTTGGGCGCCAGCCGACAACGCCTGCGCTACGACGCGGACGTCAGCTTGACGTTGCCGCCATGGCCGCCGCCGCCGAAGACCTGGTGGTCGCCGAAGGACGACCGCAACTGGTTGCGCGGGCCGGGCAGGCCGAGTTCGGGGAAGAGCAGTTCGGAGACGCGATAGGCCTCCTCAAGATGCGGATAGCCCGAGGCGATCACCGTATCGATGCCGAGCGCCTGATATTCGCGCAGGCGTGCGGCGACGGTCTGCGGCGAGCCGACGAGGGCCGTGCCGGCCCCCGAGCGCACCAGGCCGATGCCGGCCCAGAGATTCGGCGAAACCTCCAGCTTGTCGCGCCGCCCGTTGTGCAAAGCCACCATGCGTGCCTGGCCGACGGAATCGGAATTCTTCGTCAGAACGTCCTGTGCCGACGCGATGGCCTCATCGGAGAGTTTGGAAATCAAGCGGTCGGCGGCCTCCCACGCTTCGTCGTCCGTCTCGCGCACGATGAAATGCAGGCGGATGCCGAAGGAGGCCTCGCGACCCTTGGCGGCCGCGACCCTGCGGGCATGGGCGATCTTTTCCGCCACCTGTGCCGGCGGTTCGCCCCAGGTCAGATACTTGTCGACGAGGCCGCCGGCAAAATCGATCGCCGCATCCGAGGAGCCGCCGAAATAGATCGGCGGGCGCGGGAGCTGCACCGGCGGCAGGCCGAGCTTGGCGCCGATCGCCTTGATATATTTGCCGTCGAACGTCGACTGCCCGGTCTCGATCAA
>Ga0066256_1005624_pt1 | contig 10256 bp, 11 predicted proteins | sample ThiBio_1000_biof_FD_87107 | JGI IMG/M metagenome (GOLD analysis project Ga0066256, IMG submission 87107) | Wastewater bioreactor microbial communities from Cape Town, South Africa - Thiocy_expt_1000_biof (version 2) | ecosystem: Engineered > Bioreactor > Thiocyanate-remediating >... | reverse complement strand
AAGCCGGCGCGGCCATGAAGGAAGCCGGCTGGGAGATCGCCAGCCACGGCTATCGCTGGCTGGAATACAAGGACTTCTCCGAGGAGCAGGAGCGCGAGCACATCCGCGAGGCGGTGCGCCTGCACAAGGAGTTGACCGGCTCGCACCCGCTCGGCATGTACCAGGGCAAGCCGTCGTCCAACACGCTGCGGCTCGTGATGGAGGAGGGCGGCTTCGTCTATTCCTCCGATTCCTACGCCGACGACCTGCCCTACTGGGTGCCGGGCGTCGATGGCGAGCCCTTCCTCATCATTCCCTACACGCTCGAAACGAACGACATGCGTTTCGCCACGCCGCAGGGCTTCAATGCCGGCGACCAGTTCTTCAACTACCTGAAGGACGCCTTCGACGTGCTATACCAGGAGGGCAGGGAAGGCAGCCCGAAGATGCTGAACATCGGCCTGCACTGCCGCCTCGTCGGCCGCCCGGGCCGCGTCGCGGCGCTCGCCCGCTTCGTCGACTACGTGCTCGGCCACGAGAAGGTCTGGATCCCGCGCCGCATCGATATCGCCCGCCACTGGATCGAGAATCACCACCCCTCGAAGGACAAGACCGCATGATCGACCGCGCCGACTTCCTCGACCGCTTCGGCGGCGTCTTCGAGCATTCCCCCTTCATCGCTGAGAGCGCGCTCGATGCCGGTGCGGTCACCCTGCCGTTGACCGCGCAGGGCGTCCATGCGGCGTTGACCGATGCCTTCCGCAGGGCGCGCCGCGAAGAAGAGATGGGCGTTCTCCCCGGGCATCCCGATCTTCCCGGCAAGCTCGCCTTTCCCGGCGACTTGACGGAGGACAGCCGAAAGGAACAGGCCGGCGCCGGCCTCGACCGGTTGAGCCCGGCCGAGCGCGCCCGCTTCACGGAGCTAAACACCGCCTATACGGAAAAATTCGGTTTCCCCTTCATCATCGCGGTGAAAGGGCTTACCAAGGACGACATCCTCGCCGCCTTCGAGGCCCGCATCGGCAACACCGCCGAGAAGGAATTCGAGACGGCGAAAGCCCAGGTGGAGCGCATCGCGCTCCTGAGATTGACTGCTCTGCTCCCCGGAGATTGAAAATGCCCGACGACCCACGACCGCCCTTCCTCTCCCCGGGAGGGCTGTCCGATGGCTGAGACACTGACGATCCGCCCGCTGACTCCTGAAGCCTTCGCCCCGTTCGGCACGGTGATCGAGGCCGATCCCGCCGCCATGCGCCATATCAACGGCGGCAATACCGAGCGCTACCATGCGCTCGCCGAGGCCGAAGCCGTCGGCGAGGACGCGAAGGTCATCATCAACATCTTCCGCGGCAGCCCTCGGAGTTTTCCCTATGCCGTCGACGTGATGGAGCGCCACCCCTTCGGCAGCCAGAGCTTCTCGCCGATCGACGACCGGCCCTGGCTGGTGATCGTGGCGCAGGACGAGGGCGGCAGGCCGGGCCGGCCCCAGGTGTTCCGCGCCGGCGGGCGGCAGGGCGTGAACTACCGCCGTAACGTCTGGCACCATCCGCTGATGACGGTCGGCGCCACCAGCGACTTCATCGTCGTCGACCGCCTCGGCGGCGGCGTCAATCTGGAAGAGTATTTCTTCGACACGCCGTTCATCGTCGAGCAGCCCTGACGTGCTTGAGGACGGTCGCTTTGCGACTGATCCCCCGACTGTCGAAATAGCGTGAAAGCCTCTCTTTCGTCATGCTCGGGCTTGTCCCGAGCATCTGCAACGTCTCGATCTTACAATGCGTCGGCAGATCCTCGGCACGAGGCCGAGGATGACGGCAGTGGGTGAGGCGAGCTTGTCCGTAAGCTGGGGGGCGGCCGCTCCTTATCTCAAAGCATCGCCTTCATCGGCCTGCCCGCCACATAGGTCTCGCGCACGGCGCGGTCGTCGCCGAGGGTCTGGAGCAGGAAGAGCTCGTCGGTGAGCGAGCGCACCACTTCCATCTTCAGCGCCATGGCCGGCGTCGCGGCGGCGTCGAGCACCACGAAATCGGCGTCGGTGCCGGCCTCCAGCGTGCCGATGCGGTCCGCCAGCGAGAGCGCCTCGGCATTGCCGAGCGTCATGTGGTAGAAGCTCTCGTAGGGATTCAGCCGCTCGCCGAGCAATTGCTGGATCTTGTAGGCCTCGTCCATCGTCTTCAGCATGGAATAGCTCGTGCCGCCGCCGACATCGGTGGCGACGCCGATGCGCACCGGCTTTTCCCGCCGCGACAGGCTCTTCAGCGGGAAGAGGCCGGAGCCGAGGAAGAGGTTTGAGGTCGGGCAATGCACCGCCACCGCGCCCGCCTCGCTCATCGCATCCGCCTCGCGCTCGGAAAGATGGATGCAGTGGCCGAAGAGGCTTTTCGGCCCGAGCAGGCCGTATTTCGCGTAGACATCCGTATAGTCGATGGCGTCCGGGTAGAGTTCGCCGGTGAAGCGGATCTCGTCGTGGTTCTCCGAAAGATGGGTCTGGATGTGCAGGTCGGGGAACTCGCGGGCGAGCGCGGCGGTCATTTCCATCTGCGCCGGCGTCGAGGTGATGGCGAAGCGCGGGGTGATGGCGACGTGGTTGCGGCCCTTGCCGTGCCATTCGGCGATCACCGCGCGGGTCTCGTCATAGCCCATCTCGGGCGTGTCGAGCAGGCCCTGCGGGGCATTGCGGTCCATCATCACCTTGCCGCCGATCATGCGCATGCCGCGTTTCAGCGCCTCGGCGAAATAGGCGTCGGCCGAGGCCTTGTGCACGGAACAGTAGGCGACCGCCGTCGTCGTGCCGTGGCGGATCATCTCGTCGTAGAAATGGCGGGCGATGCGGGCGGCGTGCTCGCTCTCGACGAAGCGGCATTCCTCCGGGAAGGTGTAGGTGTTCAGCCATTCCAGCAGGTTCGCGGCATAGGAGCCGATCACCTGCATCTGCGGGAAATGCAGGTGCGTATCGATGAGCCCCGGCAGGATGAGATGGGGGCGGTGGTCGATCTCCTCGGCATCTCCGGCGGCTTCGGCGCTGACGACGGCATAGGGGCCGGAGGCGAGGATGCTGCCATCGGCGACCAGCAGGCCGCCGTCCTCCTCGTAGCGGTAGCTTGCGGCATCGTCGATGGCTTGCGGGCGGCGGAGGAAGGAGAGCAGGCGTCCGCGGATCAGGGTCTGGGTCATGGCGGTCGGCCTCCTTCTGCGGGTGGGTCGAACGGGGTGGGGGGGGCGGGTGTCATCTGTTTCCATATTGTGCAAGCTTTGCGGGCGAAGAAAGGGCGGGTGCCGGTTTTCCGCCCGCGCGAAGGCTTTCCGCGCGGGCGATCTTCACGCATCCGTGGATTGCTATGCGGCGGCCGCGAGGCTTCTGCGCCTGAGCGACAGTGCGATCACGAAGCCCGTCGCCGCCGCGATGCCGCCGACGAGGAAGACGCTGTCATAGCCGGCATGGTCGGCGAGCAGCCCGGCAAAGGGGCCGGTCAGGCCATAGGCGGCGTCCTGGAAGGCCGAGAAGCCGCCGAGCGCCGTGCCGCGCAGATGCGGCGGCACGCGATGCACGACCTCCCGCCCGAGCGAGGGAAAGATCATCGAGCAGCCGATGCCGGTGAGGAATGCGCCGACGAGGGCGAGCGTGGGATCGTTCGCGCTCCAGATGAGCATCTGGCCGACGGCCTCGACGGCGAGCGAGCCGATGGCCACCGGCAGGCCGCCGATGCGGTCCGGCAGGTGGCCGAAGAAGATGCGCATCAGCACGAAGCCGCTGCCGAAGGCCGTGAGGCCGAGGCCGGCATGGCTCCAGTGCTGGTCGCGGAAATAGAGGGCGAAGAACGCGCCGATGGCGGCAAAGCCGATGCCCTGCAGGCAGATGATCGTGCCGTGCAGCCAGATGCGGTTGATCACGCTGCGGAACGAGGGCCTTTCCTGTTCGGGATGGGGCGCGACGGCCGGGATGCGCCAGATGGCCAGCAGGCCGAGCGCCGGCAGGAGGGCGCTGATCGTCATCGCCCCGGCAAAGCCGACCGACTGGAGCAGCGCAAGGCCGAGCGGCCCGCCGATGGCGAGCGCGCCATACATGGCCGCGCCGACCATCGCCAGCACGCGGCCCGAATTGGCAGGGCCGACGATGCCGACGCCCCAGGCGATGACGCCGACGGCGACGAGGCTTTCGCCGAGGCCGAGAAGCAGGCGTCCGGCAAGGAGAATGGCGAAGGCGGCCAGGGGCTGGCCGGGCAAGAGGCCGGCGGCGAGCGAAGCCAGCGCGCCCGCGATGTAGAAGACAAGGCCGCGCGCGACGGCGGTCTTGGCGCCGCGGCCATCGGCAAGGCGGCCGGCATGGGCGCGCGTCAGGATCGTGGACAGGAAGGCGCTGCCGACGCCGAGCCCCGCCCAGACATTGCCCAGGCCAAGCGAGCCCGTGACGAAGACGGGGACGATGGGCAGCGAGATCGCGACGCAGAGATAGGAGACGAGCAGGATGGCCGTCAGCAACAGAAGCCGGCCCGGCGGGGCCGCGCGCATGAATTGGGGAGCCATGGTTTCCTCCAGGCTTTCCCTCGTCCGACGGCGCATGAAAAACGCACTCCGACCGGCGAGGGTCGTTGTGCGTTGCTTGACGTTAGACGCTTACGGCCAGAACACTGGCGTAAAAACGCAATAGATTTTCCCGCTCGGCAAGTCAACGGCTTGCGGCAGCAAAGACCGATGGTGGCCTACGCCTCCGGCGGCATGGTCGCGAGGATCCAGTCGCGGAAGGCCCTGATCTTCGGGATGTTGCGGCGGTTTTCCGGGTAGGCGAGCCAATAGTCCCGCCCGTCGTTGCAGGTCAGTGCGAAGGGCTGGAAGAGCTGGCCGGCGGCGACCTCCATGCGGAAATGGCCGGGATTGAGGATGGCGACGCCCTGGCCGGCCATGGCGATCTGTGCGTCGATGGTCTGCGTGCCGAGCTCGTTGGGCGGGAAGCGTTCGAGATCGGGATTGTCGACGCCGGCGGCGGAAAACCAGGTGCGCCACCAGATGTCGCGCGCGCTGATGATCGGCAGCTTCAGGAGGTCGCCCGGCTCCTTCACGCCGCCGATAGTCTCGGCGAGCGCCGGGCTCAGCATGGGCGTGAAGTTCATGCGCATGACGCGGTGGCTGGCAAGGCCGGGCCAGTCGCCCTTGCCCCAGCGGATCGCGACGTCCGCCTCCTCCTTGGCGAAATCGATCACGTCCTGCGAGGTGGTGAGGCGGACGGCGATGTTCGGGTGCCTGAGCTGGAAATCGCCGACGGTGCGGCTCAGCCATTGCAGGGCGAAGGTGGGCGTGGAGTGGATGCAGAGCTTCTGCTCCGTCGCGCCGCGCAGGTCCGCGACGGCCTCGGCCAGCTTGCCGAGCCCCTCGGCCACCTTCGGCGCGAGGCGTTCCCCCGCCTCGCTGAGGATGACCTGCCGGGGCTGGCGCAGGAACAGCGGCTCGCCGAGCGTCTCCTCCAGCAGCTTGATCTGGTAGCTGACGGCCGTCTGCGTCATGCCCAGCTCGTCGCCGGCGCGGGTGAAGCTCGCATGCCGGGCCGCCGCGTCGAAGACGCGCAGCGCATTGAGCGGGAAGTTGCGGGACATCTTCAAGGCCAAGTTCTCTTCATGCATGCAGATGAAGCTTCGATTGGAATTTCATCATCTTTCGGCGCACCCTGCAAGCAATGGATGGAATTCACGAGGTTTTCCCATGACATGCATCGCCGACCCGGCACGGGCGGGTGCCCTGCAGTTCCGCAAGCCCGGCCTCTGGCATAAGCTCTCCATCGCCTTGCGCCCGGGCGCGAGGAAGCGCCGCCCGCGGCTCGATCCGCGGGAACTCACCGATCACATCAAGCGCGATCTCGGTTTTCTCGACGGGCGCAGCGGCCGCTAAACCGTCTCGCCCCGCCATGCGGCGAAGGCGAGCAGCACCTCGGCCGCCGTCATCGCGGCGATGACCTCCGGGCGCTTGTCGTCGACCGCCGTTCCGCCGATGGGCAGGACGAGCCGGTCGGCCACGGCGCGCTCTATGCCTTCCTCCTCCAGATAGTGGAGGAAGCTGCCGCGCTTCGATTTCGAGCCGACCATGCCGATATAGGCAAGATCCGTGCGGGCCAGCGCCTCGCGGCCGATCAGGAAATCGAGCGCATGGTCATGGGTGACGATGACCACCGCCGAGCCCGGCGGGATATCGGCGACGAGCGATTCGGGCATGGCGTCCAGCCGGTGGTGCACCTCGGAGGTGAGCTGGTCGAGTTCGCTCTCGCGCGCCTCGACGACGAAGACCTTGAGGGGCAGGAGCGTCAGCGCCTCGGCGAGTGCCCGGCCGATATGGCCGGCGCCGAACACCCAGACCTGCGGCTTTCGCCGTTCCTCTTCCTTCAGCCGGGCATCGAGAGCCTTGCGGGCCGCCTCGTCGGCGACGGTAAAGGTCAGCTCGACGCGGCCGCCGCAACACTGGCCGATATCCGGGCCGAGGGGAATGTCGAGGCTCGCCTCGCCGCCGGCGCCCGCCAGGAGCTTGCGGGCATTCTCGATCGCCACATATTCGAGCTGGCCGCCGCCGATCGTGCCGTAGATATCGGTCGGCGCAACCAGCATGAAGGTGCCCTTGTCGCGCGGGGCGGAGCCTTTCGTTGCACTGACCTCGATGATGACGACACGGTGCTCCCGGGCGAGAAAGCCCTCGAGGCTGTCCTGTAGAAAGTTCATTTCGTCCTTCTTGCGCGCCCCGCCATCGGGGGCGCCTTCTTATTGGGCGGTCCAGCCGCCGTCGACGGATATATGGGTGCCGTTGATCGACTTTGCCGCATCCGAGGCGAGGAACAGCGCGATGGCCGCCACCTCGTCGGTGCCGACGAATTCCTTTGTCGGCTGGAATTTCAGCATGACGTCGGTCTTCACCTCGGCCTCGCTGATGCCGCGGGCCTTGGCCGTATCGGGGATCTGCTTTTCGACGAGCGGCGTCAGCACGTAGCCGGGGCAGATGGCGTTGGCGGTGATGCCGTTCTCGGCGACCTCAAGCGCGACGGTCTTGGTGAGGCCCATGACGCCGTGCTTGGCCGCGACATAGGCGGCCTTGAAGGGCGAGGCGACGAGGCCGTGCGCGGAGGCGACGTTGATGATGCGGCCCCAGCCCTTGCGCTTCATGTGCGGCACGGCGCAGCGGATGGTGTGGAAGGAACTGGAGAGGTTGATCGCGATGATCTGGTCCCATTTCTCGACCGGGAAATCCTCGATCTTCTCGACATGCTGGATGCCGGCATTGTTGACGAGGATGTCGACGCCGTCGAACTCCTCCACCGCCGTCTGAATGAGGTCGGAGATATCGTGCGGCTTGGTCATGTCGGCGGGATGGTAGATGACGCGGCCCTTGCCGAGCCCGTCGAGCTTCGCTCGGATCGCCTCGATCTCGTCCGCCGCGCCGAAGCCGTTGATGACGACATTGGCGCCGGTTTCGGCAAAGGCGGTGGCGATGGCAAGGCCGATGCCGCTGGTGGAGCCGGTGACGACGACGCTCTTCATGACTATCTCCCGATATGCTGCGTTGCGGCAGCCTACGCCTAAAACTCAAGCGATGACAATTGCGTTTTCCGCGCGGTACAGTCCCGCTGAAAGCAGAACATGACTTGCGTTTTGTTTTCCTTTGACATTCGTTTTGGTATCGTATTGAAGATTCCGAAGGGTCTGGGAGCGACCCGCAGCTGGGAGGAAATGATGGGCGGATATGTTCTCGCGATCGATCAGGGCACGACATCGAGCCGGGCGATCGTCTTCGACGGCAACCAGAAGGTCGTCGGGTCCGGCCAGAAGGAATTCACGCAGATCTTTCCGCAATCCGGCTGGGTCGAGCATGATCCCGAGGAAATCTGGGAAAGCGTCGTCTGGTCGGTGAAGGCCGCGCTGAAGAAGGCCGGCGTCAAGGCGTCCGACATCGCCGCCATCGGCATCACCAACCAGCGCGAGACGGTCGTCGTCTGGGAGCGCGAGAGCGGCAGGCCGATCCATAACGCCATCGTCTGGCAGGACCGCCGCACCGCCTCCTATTGCGAGAAGCTGAAGAAGCAGGACCTCGAAAAGACCTTCACGAAGAAGACGGGCCTGCTGCTCGATCCCTACTTCTCCGGCACCAAGCTCTCCTGGATGCTCTCCAACGTGAAGGGCGCGCGGGCGCGGGGCGCGAAAGGCGACCTCTGCTTCGGCACCATCGACACGTTCCTCATCTGGCGGCTGACGGGCGGCCGGTCCCATGTCACCGACGCCACCAATGCCAGCCGCACGCTGATGTACAATATCGCGGCGAACGAATGGGATGACGAGCTGCTCGAGATCCTCCGCGTGCCGAAGGCCATGCTGCCCGAGGTGCTGGACTGCGCCGCTGATTTCGGCGTGACGGAGAAGGGCCTGTTCGGCGCGGAAATCCCGATCCTCGGCGTTGCCGGCGACCAGCAGGCAGCGACCATCGGCCAGGCCTGCTTCGAGCCGGGCATGATGAAATCCACCTACGGCACCGGCTGCTTCGCGCTTCTCAACACCGGCCCGGACATGGTGCGCTCGAAGAACCGGCTGCTCACCACCATCGCCTACCGGCTCGACGGCGAGACGACCTATGCGCTGGAGGGTTCGATCTTCATCGCGGGCGCCGCCGTGCAATGGCTGCGCGACGGGCTGAAGGTCATCAAGGCCGCGCCCGACACCGGCGACCTTGCCGCCAAGGCCGACCCGACGCAGAACGTCTATCTCGTGCCCGCCTTCACCGGCCTCGGCGCGCCGCACTGGGACCCGGAGGCCCGCGCCGCCATCTACGGCATGACGCGCAACACCGGCCCGGCGGAATTCGCCCGCGCCGCGCTGGAGGCCGTCTGCTACCAGACGCGCGACCTGCTCGACGCCATGCACAAGGACTGGAAGGCGAACGGCAAGGAAACGGTGCTGCGCGTCGACGGCGGCATGGTCGCCTCCGACTGGACCATGCAGCGCCTTGCCGACATCCTCGACGCCCCCGTCGACCGCCCGACCATCCTCGAAACGACCGCGCTCGGCGCGGCATGGCTCGCCGGCCAGCGCGCGGGCGTCTGGCCGGACCGCAAGGGCTTCGCCAAATCCTGGGCGCGCGACACGCGCTTCACGCCTGACATGGACGAGAAGACGCGCGCGGTGAAGATCAGGGGCTGGAAGGATGCGGTGCGGCGGACGCTGAGCGCGTAATTCCCATACCCGGCACTTCTAGGCCTGGCGGCCGGATGCTATGCACCGGCCATGCAATCATCGCCTAACGTTGTTGCCGGCCGATCCTGCGGCACCTGCACGCTCTGCTGCCGGCTGCCCGACATCGATCATTTGGATAAGCCGGCCAATGCCTGGTGCAGGCACTGCGTCGCGGGCGAGGGGTGCTCGATCTATGCGGATCGGCCATCGGTCTGCCGGGATTTCCTCTGTCTGTGGATGACTGACGAAGGGCTCACGGAAGCCTGGGCGCCGTCGCGCTCGCACATGATGGTCTATCGGCAGGGGCCGCAGGTCACGGTGCTGGTCGATCCCGACCATTCCGATATCTGGCGGAGCGAGCCGTATCGTTCGCACTTGCGGGCCTGGGCTGAAGACGCCGAAGCGACGGGGGGATACGTCATCGTGTTCTCGAAGGACGACGTGTTCAAGATCTGAGCGGACGGCACTTCCTGCCGAAAATCAAAAATATTCCGGTGCGCCCTGTCGGCTGAGGCGTTACTCCTGCGTCTATCAACCACGGGAGTTCACCATGCTGTATGCCGTTCTTTGTTACGATGCCGAAAGCGAAGTCTGCGCCTGGTCGAAGGAGCTGGACGAGAAGGTCATGGCCGATCTCGGCGCCGTCAACCAGCGCTATGCCGAGGCCGGCAAGCTCGGGCCCGTCGCGCGGCTGATGCCGACGACGGCGGCCGTCACCGTGCGCAAGGGCGCGACGGACGATATCGTCATGGACGGCCCCTTTGCCGAAACCAAGGAGCAGTTCCTCGGCTTCTTCGTGCTCGACGTGGAGACGCTGGAGGAGGCGATCACCTTTGCCCGCGAGCTTTCCGCGGTCAATCCGGCGAACGGCACCTATGAGGTCCGGCCGTTGCAGTATTTCAATCCGGGAGTACCCATCACATGACAGAGCTTGCCTGGATCGATCTGGCGCTGACCTCGGCACGGCCGCAGGCCATGGGGGCGCTGTTGCGCTATTTCCGTGACCTCGACATGGCGGAGGAGGCCTATCAGGAGGCGTGTCTTCGCGCGCTGAAGACCTGGCCCGACAAGGGCCCGCCGCGC
>Ga0066256_1005623_pt1 | contig 10256 bp, 9 predicted proteins | sample ThiBio_1000_biof_FD_87107 | JGI IMG/M metagenome (GOLD analysis project Ga0066256, IMG submission 87107) | Wastewater bioreactor microbial communities from Cape Town, South Africa - Thiocy_expt_1000_biof (version 2) | ecosystem: Engineered > Bioreactor > Thiocyanate-remediating >... | reverse complement strand
TCATGTGATAGGCGACGGTCGAGGACAATCGCATGAACCACAGCATCACGAAGGCGCGGTACTGGAGCAGCGACGGCGATAGAACGGTTTCGCTCAAAGCGGCAGCTCGCTGAGACGGGTTTTCTGCCGGCCGCTCGCATCGAAATTGTCCGGCGCAAGCCATCGCTCAAAGCGCGCCTTGCGCGCCGGCCAGTCGCTGTCGAGCATCGAGAACCAGGCAGTGTCGCGATTGCGCCCTTTGGCGATGACGTGCTGCCGCATCACGAATTCATGACCAAAGCCGAGCCGCAGCGCTGCGCGTTTGGACGCGGCGTTGTTGTTGTCGCATTTCCATTCGTAGCGGCGATAGCGCAGCGTCTCGAAAGCATACTGGGCGATGAGATATTGGGCTTCGGTCGCCAGCGGACTGTGTTGCAGCGCCGGCGCATAGAGCACGTGACCGATCTCGCAGACCCGTGAGGCGGGCCGGATTTCCATCAGCGTGCAAATGCCGAGTGCGTGGCCATCGGTGCCGACGATGGCATAGGAATAGGGATCGGACAGCGTGGTCCGGCGCTCGACCCAGGCGATAAAGTCCGCCGCATCGGTGAACGGCCCATAGCCCGGCATATAGGTCCAGATCGCGTCGTGGCCTTTGACGGCGTCCCACAATGCCGGCGCGTGGTGCGCCGTGAGCTTTTCGAGGCGCCCGAAGCGGCCGGTCAGCGTCACTGGACCGGGGCGATCCGCCGGAGTGGTATCCACGGGAAGACCGACGGGTTGCCCGGTGCGCGGGTGGGGTTCCGTCGGTCCGGTGAATTCGCGCCGTTCGGTCACAGGGTCCGGTTCTTTCGGTCAGCCGAAAAGAACGCGTTGAAATCGGAATTGGGCATGTTGCCGTCGAATTTGGTGAAGCGGCCTTCGGTGGCGATTTCGCGCGCCGCGTGGACAAACGCGGTCCAGGCGACGCGCGCCAAGGTGCCGCCGACGCTGATACGCCGTACGCCCATGGCGGCGAGATCATCGACGCTGAAACCGAAATTGGCGCTATTGAGGAAATTGAACGGCTTCGGCGCCACCGCCTTCACAACGGCTTCGATCTGCTCTCGCGTTTTGATCAGTGGCGCATAGAGGATGTCGGCGCCGGCGGCTGAATAGGCTTTCAGCCGGCCGATCACATCGTCGAGGTCGGGACGGCCGACGAGAAATCCCTCGGCGCGGCCGACCAGCATCACATCCTGCTTGCTGTCGTCGATCGCCTTGCGCGCGGCGGCGATCCGCGCCACCGCCTCGTCGAGCGGGAACAGTGGATCGTCCTTGTTGCCGGTCGCATCCTCGATCGACACGCCGGCGACGCCGGTGTCGATGCAGCGCCGCACATTGCGGATCACGCCCGCTGCGTCGTCGGCATAACCGCTTTCGAAGTCGGCATTGATCGGCAGGTCGCTCGCGTCGGTGAGTTCCTGGAAATGCGCGAGCACGCGGTCGAGCGGCACGCCGCCGTCGGGATAGGCTTGCGAGAAGGCGAAGCCCGAACTGGTAGTGGCCAGCGCCTTGAAGCCGAGGCCCCGCAGATAGCGGGCCGAACCCGCGTCCCAGGGATTGGGAATGACGAAACAGCCGCGCTCATGCAGCGCCCGGAAGGTTTTGCGTTTGTCGGCGAGGCTGGGCTTTGTCATGGCAGATTCCTGATGATGCTCAGCACGCTAGACGGTTCTCCCCGCCGGTTCCACCGGTCGGTTTCGCGTGGGCGGCATGCGGCCGGTGCGGTGCGGGATATAAAATTTACGAAAACCGGGATGGATGGCGGGTCGGCGGTTGTTGGTGGTCATGCAAGCGATATGGAGGCTTCCATGGCGACAACGATGTTCCGGCTTCTGCCGCTCTTCGCGGCGTTGACCCTGATCCCGACGCTGACCTTCATCTCTTCCCCGACGGATGCCGCCGCGCGGCGCAAGGCGCATCGCGGCCTGCACCAGCACGCTGTGGTGCCGCAAACCCCCGCGCGCTATCGCGACGACCGGCTGTTCATGCGTGGTCCGATCGCGTTCGGTGGCAAATATCTCGGGGACGATCCCGATCCGTTCATCCGGCAGATGCTGTTGCGCGATCCTGGCGCGGTGTTCGGCGGCGAGAACTGATGGCGATTGCTTTCGGTGGTCGACCGGCGGTATAGCGCCGTGAACCATCCAGGTAACGCATCGGCATGTTGGGACAGCTCGCTTTATCCGCCTGCGTCAGCCTGCTGACTTTCACTCTGCACGCGGGGATGACCGCGGCTATTGTGGTCATTACCAACAGGATCGCTCACCGCACCGGCCACCTGCATGTGGTTGCTCGGCTCATTCCGCTGCTGACCGTGACCATGGTCGCGCTGATGATCGCCCATGTGCTGGAGATTGCGCTGTGGGCCGCGTTCTATGATTTTGCTGGGATCGTCGCGCCGAACGTCAATTCGTTCGAGTTCGCGTTCGAGAACTACACCGCGCTTGGTTATGGCGACGCCGTGCCGGGGACCGGTCAGCGGTTGATCGGTCCGGTCACATCCCTGAACGGTCTCCTGTTGATCGGCTGGTCGGTGGCGATCATCTTCGAGGTGATGCGCATGGCCGAGGTCCAGTTCGAGAAGCGTCCCCGCCTCGGTGGCCGCCGCAAACGCCGGCGTTGACGTCATCCTGTCTAGTGCGGCTAATCTCGGTCGTCTCGCCGCCGGAGCCTATCATGCTGAAAACCATTGCTGCCTTCGATCGCATCGGAGAAGAGAACGCCTTTGCCGTGCTGGCGCGCGCCAATGCGCTGGCGGCGCAAGGCCGCGACATCATCAATCTCGGTATTGGGCAGCCTGATTTCCGGACCCCGGATTTTATCGTCGAGGCGGCGATCAAGGCGCTGCGTGATGGGCATCATGGCTATACGCCTGCGACCGGCATTCCGCCGTTACGCGAGGCGGTGGCGGCCGATCTCCACAAGCGCTACGCGGTCGAGGTGTCGCCGGATAGCGTGATGATCATGCCCGGCGGCAAGCCGACCATGTTCATGGCAATCCTAATGTTCGGCGAGCCGGGCGCGGAAATTCTCTATCCCGACCCCGGGTTCCCGATCTATCGCTCGATGATCGAGTTCACCGGCGCGACGCCGGTACCGGTGCCGATCCGCGAGGAGAACGGCTTTGCGTTCTCGGCCGAGGAAACGCTTTCGCTGATCACGCCGAAGACGCGGCTGCTCATCCTCAACTCGCCGGCCAATCCGACGGGCGGCGTCACGCCGAAGGCGGAGATCGACAAGCTCGTGGCCGGTCTCGAACGATGGCCCGACGTGTGCGTGATGTCGGACGAGATCTACGACCACATGACCTATGACGGTGAGCGCCACGTCACGCTTTTGTCCTATCCGTCGATCCGCGATCGGCTGATCCTGCTCAACGGTTGGTCGAAGACCTATGCCATGACCGGCTGGCGGCTCGGCTATGCGGTGTTTCCGGGCAAGCTTTACGATTATGCACGCAAGCTCTCGGTCAATCTGCACTCCTGCGTCAATGCCTCGGCGCAATATGCCGGCCTCGCCGCGCTGCAAGGGCCGCAGGATGCGGTTGCGCGCATGATCGCGGAGTTCGATACGCGGCGGAAACTGGTGGTCGAGGGCCTCAACACGCTGCCGGGCGTGTCGTGCATCACGCCGAAAGGCGCGTTCTATGCATTCCCGAATATCGGCCGCACCGGCTGGAAGGCAAAGGCGCTCGCCTCCGCGCTGCTCGATGAGACCGGAGTCGCGGTGATCGGCGGCCCGGATTTCGGTATTCTCGGGGAAGGCTATCTGCGGAAGTCCGACGCCGCCGCCGGCGACAATGTCCGCAGGGGGGTGCGGCGCAGCCGCGTTTTCTTGCCGGGGGGAAAACTCTAGGGGGGCGGGAAGCGCGGCCTGTCTCGGGGCGCGGGCTTGTGTGCGGATTTCCCCGCCTCGGCTTCATCCGATGGCGGGCCGGGCTCGTCCTCGCGCACGGGTGAAGGCGGCGTTGGCGGCGTGTTCGGCGCCATTTCGTAGATCACCCGCGACGGGCCTGGTTTCGGGATTTTCACGCCCTTGCCGGCGAGCTGGTCCCACAGAGCAAGCAGCACGTCGCTCTTCACATTGGTGATGCCGGCAGCCGGGTCGCGAATCCAGAACCACAATTCGTATTCGATCGCGGTCGAGCCGAATGCGGTGAGCATGCAGACCGGGGACGGCTTGGCGATGACGCGCTCGATACTCAACGCCGCCTCGACCGCGGCGTTCTGCGCTTCATGCGGATCGCTGTCGTAAGTCGAGTTGAAGGTCACCGACAGACGTACGAGATCGCTGGAATAAGTCCAGTTGGCGACGCGCTGGGTGATGAAGTCCTCGTTCGGGATCAGATATTCGCGGCCGTCGCGGGTATCGACCGAGGTATAGCGCGCGCCCATATTGCTGACGCGACCGAAATGATCTCCAACCGAGATGATATCGCCCGGCTTCACCGATTTGTCGGCGAGCAGAATGATGCCGCTGACCAGATTCGACACGATCTTCTGCAAGCCGAAGCCGAGACCGACACCGACCGCGCCGGAGAACAGCGCCAGCACCGAGAGGTCGATGCCCATCGAGCTCAGGACGATGATGACCGTCAGCGTCATCAGCGAAATGCGGATCAGCTTGCCGATCAGCACCTGAATCGAGGGCGTCAGGTCGGAGAAATGCTGCAGCCTCCGGTCAAGGAAATTGCTGACAGCATTGCTCGCCCACAGCGCCACCGCCAGCAGTGCCGTGGTCTTCACCACCAGTAGCGGCGTGATGCGCAGTCCCCCGACCACGATCGCCATCGAATCAAGGCTGTTGGTCACCGGCTCGAGCAGTTGCAGGATGCTCAACGCTGCAATCGTCCATGCCGACACGGCGACGACGCGGTTGACAAACTGGTTGTGAATGACGCTGGCGAGGATGTTGATCATCACCCATGCCGTGGTCAGGCCGATGCCGACCCGCAGCAGATAGGTTCTGGCCTCGAACACGTCGGTGCGCAGCGCCGCCCGCATTGCCACCAGCACGATGATGAAGGCGATGACGGCGAGATGATTGACGATCGCGCGGATGATCAGGCGCAAGAACGGCGGCCACTTCGCAGTCAGTATCATAAGGTCGGCGTGCTTGTGCAGCGTCGCGGCGATCGCCAGCGCAATGACCACCGCAAGGCCGATCAGCCCGAGCTGGATCGGCAGCCATATCGAGGTCAGCTCGGTACGGAGCGTCATCTGGGCCGCGTGGACCAGCGATGACAAGGTTTCGTTGAGGTCGGAAAAATCCATCGTGCGGCCCTGTGGCGCGGATCAGACAATGATTGATTCGGCCTGTCGATGCACGGCCGGGCGAGCAATGAGGACCGTTCTTGTCGGTCAATGCGGCAGCGACATGGCGCTGCCGGAATGGCGGGCCGGTGGCTAACGCCTGACCACGAACTGGAAACCGATCATGACGATGATGAGGCCGGTCACCTGCGCCATGCTGGGGACGATCCCGAGTGCCAGATAGCCGATCAGCAGCGAGAAGCCGGGGACCAGCGCTGTGAACGTCCCCGCGCGTCCGGCCCCGAGCAGCACCACGGCGCGGCCGAACAGATAGATCGGTGGCACGCCCGCGCAGAGCCCCTGGATCACTGCCTGGGTCAGGTTCTCCTGCCAGCCGAGCGCGATCAGATGCTGATATCCCGCGATCAGCAGATAAGCCGGCACGAACAGCAGTACCGACAACGAGCCGACCACCAGTGCGCCCTGCATGCCCGGCACACGCCAGTGCCGCAGCAGCGTGCCGAAGATCGCCCACGACAGGCCAGCGCTGACGAACAGCAGGTCGCCGCCGATGCCGTGCGGACCAATGGTGGTGATCGCTTCGATGCCGAACACGACCAGTCCGGCGACGATGATGAGCGCGCCGGCAATCCGCCATGGTGACAGCCGCTCGCCGAGAAACAGGCTCGCCAGCAACAGGCCGCTCAATGTCGCGCAGGCCGGCTGGATCACCGTGCCGTGGCCGAGCGGCACCAGGATGAAGCCGCTATAAGCCAGCAGTGACTGAGGCGGTCCGGCGAACACCGTCAACGTCAGGCCGCGCAGCCAGCCGATGCCGGCGAGATCGCGCAGGCCCGCCCGCGTTCCGAACGGTGGCACCGCCACCCCGCTCCAGGCGAGGCGGTGGACGAGCAGGTCTGCCGGATGAAACCCGATCTCGATCCGGTGCTTGGCCCAGACGAAGCCGACCGCCCAGCCGAGCGCCGCCAGCCCGCCATACAGCAGGCCGAGCAGCAGATCGGAACGCGATGGCGTGGGCGCGAGTGACAAGCCGGACCGCAATATGGGTTGAGCGGGGTGACGACCTGTCGGCTGATACTCTAGGATCGCCGCCTGGTCCAATCCGCAGAGGCGAAGGCTGCCTCGCTGAAACGCATATCGGAATTTTGGTCATGGCAAGTTCCCGTAAGGTCATCATCACCTGCGCCGTTACCGGTGCGATTCACACGCCGACCATGTCGCCCTATCTGCCGGTGACGCCGGACGAGATCGCCGACGCGGCGATCGGCGCCGCGGAGGCCGGTGCGGCCATCGTCCATCTCCACGCGCGCGATCCTAAAACAGGGCGGCCGGACCAGACGCCGGAAGCCTTCGCCCGCTTCCTGCCGCGCATCAAGCAGCAGTCGAATGTGGTGATCAATCTCACCTCCGGCGGTTCGCCGACCATGACGGTGGACGAGCGAGTGCGTCCGGCGGCCACGTTCAAGCCGGAGGTGGCGAGCCTCAACATGGGCTCGATCAATTTCGCGCTGTTCCCGATGCTTAACCGCTTCAAGGAGTTCAAATACGACTGGGAGCAGCCATATCTGGAAGGCACCAAGGATCTGATCTTCCGCAACACCTTCAAGGATATCGAGTTCGTGCTGCGCACTTGTATGGACAACGAGACGCGCTTCGAGTTCGAGTGCTACGACATCGGCCATCTCTACAATCTCGCGCATTTCCTGGAACGCGGTCTGGTCAAGCCGCCGCTGTTCGTGCAGTCGGTGTTCGGCATTCTCGGCGGCATCGGCACGCATCCGGAAGACGTGATGATGATGAAGCGCACGGCCGACCGGTTGCTCGGCCCGGAGAACTATCGCTGGTCGGTGCTGGGTGCCGGCCGCGCGCAGATGCCGATCGCGGCGCAAGCCGCGGCGATGGGCGGCAATGTCCGCGTCGGGCTGGAGGACTCGCTGTGGATCGGCCCTGGCAGGCTCGCCGAGTCGAACGCGCAGCAGGTCACCAATGTGCGCAAGATCATCGAGGGCCTCGGCCTCGATGTGGCGACGCCCGATGAGGCGCGCGACATCCTCAAGCTCAAAGGCGGCGACAAGGTCAATTTCTAGCGATTGGCTTCTGCGGCCTGTCCGGCCGGCGGATCAGCATGGCAGCCGCTTTCGGCTGCCATGTCGCATCGCGTATGCGCGACATCGCCACGCTGTCACGCGGCACGGATACCGTTACAGTGCGACGATTGGCCCGATTGAAAGCGTTGCGGTTGCGCACGCAGGAAACATGACTGGATGCCGCATCACACCCCGCTGATTTCCACCATTGTCCTCGGGCTCGTCCTCGCCTTCGTCCTGGCGGCGGTGGCGCAGCGTTTCCGGATATCGCCGCTGGTCGGTTATCTGCTGGCGGGGGTCATCATCGGCCCGGCGACGCCGGGGTTCGTCGCAGATCAGCAACTTGCCAATGAACTGGCCGAGATCGGCGTCATCCTGCTGATGTTCGGCGTCGGCCTGCATTTTTCGCTCAAGGATCTGTGGTCGGTGCGCGCCATCGCCTTGCCCGGCGCGGTGGCGCAGATCGCCGCCGCCACCGTGCTCGGCTGGGGGCTCGGCGCGCTGCTCGGCTGGGACAATGCCGCTGGCCTGATGTTTGGCCTGACGCTGTCGACCGCGAGCACCGTGGTGCTGCTGCGCGCGATGCAGGAGCGGCGGCTGATCGAGACCGAGCGTGGCCGTATCGCCGTCGGCTGGCTGATCGTCGAAGACATCGCCATGGTGCTGACCCTGGTGATGCTGCCAGCGCTCGCGCCGATCCTGAAGACGGGGGCGGCATCCGGCGCGTCCACGCTCGATCTGCTGGAGCCGCTGCTGATCACGCTCGGCAAGGTGGCCGCTTTCGTCGTGCTGATGCTGGTGGCGGGCCGCCGTCTCGTTCCCTGGCTGCTGCACGCGATGGCGCATACCGGCTCGCGCGAACTGTTCCGGTTGTCGGTTTTGGCCATCGCGCTCGGCGTCGCTTATTTCGCCACGTCGCTGTTCGGCGTGTCGTTCGCGCTCGGCGCATTCTTCGCCGGCATGGTGATGAGCGAATCCGAACTCAGCCAGCGCGCCGCCAACGAGACGCTGCCATTACGCGATGCGTTCGCCGTGCTGTTCTTCGTTTCGGTCGGCATGCTGTTCGACCCGATGATCATCGTGCGGGAGCCGCTGCCGATGCTGGCGACGCTGTTCATCATCATGTTCGGTAAGTCGATCGCCGCGTTCCTGATCGTGCGGCTGTTCCGGCGGCCGACCACGACGGCGCTGACGATCTCGGCCAGCCTCGCGCAGATCGGCGAATTCTCGTTCATCCTCGCCGGGCTCGGCGTCAGCCTCGGCCTCCTGCCGGAACGCGGCCGCGATCTCATCCTCGGCGGCGCGATCCTGTCGATCCTGCTCAACCCGCTCACCTTCGCGGTGCTGGACCGCTGGCTGGCCAAGGGGAAGGCCGTGATCGCGCCGGAACCGGCGGCGGCTCCGGCTGTGCCCCCGGAACCCGCGCCGGCCCCTTCGCCGACCCGCGAGCCGATCCCGATGACGGCGCTGACCGACCATCTGGTGCTGGTCGGTCATGGCCGGGTCGGTCGCTTCATCACCGGCGCGCTCGCCTCTCAAGACGCCGCGATCAAGGACTGCCCGGTGCTGATCGTCGAACACAACGGCGACGTGGTGGCGAAGCTGCAGGCCGAGGGCAAGGCGGCGCTCGCCGGCAACGCCGCCGACCCCGAACTGCTGGCCGCCGCCAATCTTCCGGTTGCGCGCTGCCTGATCGTGGCGATCCCCGATGCCTTTGAAAGCGGCAACGTCGTGCAGCAAGCACGGCAGATCAATCCGGGCCTGACCATCATCGCCCGCGCCCATTCCGACGAGGAGATCGAGCATCTGCGCAAGCATGGCGCCAGCGCGGTGGTGATGGGCGAGAACGAGATCGCGCGGGCAATGCTGCGGCTTATTCCGACACCATCGCCGGCGGCGGTCTAGCGGCGCTGGCGCCACGCGCCGCCGGAAATTTCGCGAAATCTCGCAAAAATCTCGCAGGTGCAGCGATTAACCGTTGCCGTGCGGCGAATCAGAACCTCCTAATAGCCATGGAGGTTCACGCCGCATGGGCTCGCTCGACACGGTCAGTCTGGGAATTCTGTTCAGCAGCCTGCTGGTCCTGGCTGGCATCATGTCGAGCCTGATTGCCATGCGGTTCGGCGCCCCGTTGTTGCTCGTGTTCCTGATGGTCGGCATGCTGGCCGGTGAGGGTGGTCCCGGCGGGCTGAAATTCAATGACGTCAGCACCGCCTATACGGTCGGCTCGGTGGCGCTGGCGCTGATCCTGTTCGACGGCGGCCTGCGCACCCGCGTCGCCATTTTCCGCAGCGTGCTGGCGCCGGCGGGCATGCTCGCGACCATCGGTGTCCTGATCACCGCGACGCTGACGGCGCCGGTCGCCGTCCTGCTGCTGGATCTGTCCTGGCTCGAGGGCCTGCTGATCGGCTCGGTGATCGCCTCGACCGACGCGGCGGCGGTGTTTTTCCTGATCCATGCCCGCGGCCTGAGGCTGCGTCCGCGCGTCGGCGCGACGCTGGAGGTCGAATCCGGCGCCAACGACCCGTTCGCGGTGTTCCTCACCATCGTGCTGATCCAGTTGCTGCTCGGCACCCATCAGAGCGCGGGCGACATGGCGCTGTCGCTGCTGCGCGAAGCGGTGATCGGTGGTATCGCCGGCCTGCTCGGCGGCCGCGCGATTGTGTTCGTCCTGAACCGGCTCAGTCTCGCGCAGGGTCTGCATGCCCCGTTCGTCGCCGTCGGTGCGCTGGTGATCTTCGGCCTGACGCAGACCGTGCACGCCTCGGGCTTCCTGGCCGTCTATCTCGCCGGCCTCGTGGTCGGCAATCAGGCGACGCGCGCGCATAATTCGGTGGTGGTGTTCCTCGATGCCGCGACCTGGCTGGCGCAG
>Ga0066256_1005622_pt1 | contig 10258 bp, 3 predicted proteins | sample ThiBio_1000_biof_FD_87107 | JGI IMG/M metagenome (GOLD analysis project Ga0066256, IMG submission 87107) | Wastewater bioreactor microbial communities from Cape Town, South Africa - Thiocy_expt_1000_biof (version 2) | ecosystem: Engineered > Bioreactor > Thiocyanate-remediating >... | reverse complement strand
GCTCCGCCAGCTCCCCCGTGCCCTCCCCCTTGAAGTCATACAGCGCCACCAGCAGCCGCTCCGCCGCCATCCTTGCTTGTTGGGTTGTGGGGTGAGGGGGACTAAGGGAGACGAGGGGAGGAGAGGAGGTGACCGGATGTGTGAGTGGGGGAGAGGAGGAAGGAGGAGTAGGTGGCCGAGAGGAGAGAGAAGGAAGGGGAGGAGGAGAAAGGGGAGGAGACAAAGGAGGAGAGCCTACGAGGAGGTGGAGGTCAAGGCAGGCGAAGGTGGAGGTCAAGGTCGTCGTAGGAGAGAGAGGGAGAGAGAGGGAGTAACGGAAGATTTCAGGGGAGGCAAGAGAGAACAGGGTACAAGAATAATGTCCCCACAATACCGCCGCTTTGCACACACAATTCACACCGCTCACCCCGCATAAATTATTCCATCCAACGTATTCCACCTGTAATTACACGCCGAGATTAACTGTGTCCACATGAAGTCGCATTACCGTAGGGTATCCTACTAAATGTCGTTGGAAAAAATCAAAAATTTGAGTAGAGGCGAGAGAGAGCCAGTAGGCGACAAGAGAACCCCAGTAGACAACAAGAGAGAATGAAACCTCCCTCCTCTCCTCTCCTCACTCCCCTCTCTCTCTCTCTCTCTACCGCCCACATTGAAGTTGCGCACTCCGCAACAAACGGCGGCCGCAGATGTCGCGTAGGCGCAGGTGCAATCCTCTCCTTGCCACGTACGTAGTCGATGGAGTGGAGCGGTGCCGTTGCTGGTGTGGGTGCCGGGCTGCAACCATTTATTTTTGATGGATTAGGCGGGTTAGCCGGCGCCGGCGTGTAAAAGTCTCTCGGCCCCTACTGGCTCCCCCCTCGTCGACCCCCTCCTGTACTACATTGTGACCTGCCAATGTGTCACCTGCTGTGCATGCTGTGCTGCCGCGTGGCTGGTGAGCAGAATCGTGGCTGGCGCACTGGCTTTGTAGGTTGGTGGCTGGCGTAGTGGCGGCGTAGTTAGCAGTAGTGCTGCCGTTGGGGCAGGTGCTTCTCGCTCCTTGCTACTGCTACAGGTGTGCTACTGCTGGTGTGCTGCTGCTGCTACTCGCTGCTGTTAGCTGCTAGTGGCTACTACTTGCTATCCGTGCTAGCTGCTGCTGGTGGTGGCTGCCACTCGCTGTTGTTTGTTCGGAGCAACGTAGTTGCAGGTGGCGGAGTAGAAGCTCGATGAGGCAAGCAGCTATCTCGATCGCGGCGGAAGGAGGCAGACACAATGATAATGACGAGGAGGAGGAGGTGGAAGAGGGGAAGCGCAGGTCGGCTGGGCGCTGCCTTGGGTGCCTGTCGCATTGCCTGGCAGCAGCAGCCGCTGACGTGTTGATTAGGAGCATCCTACTTCTCTCTGCCCCAACCACTCCACACCCACCCACCACAACCACCAACCAAACACAAATGCAGGGCAATCACCCCCCGGCACAATGGCGGAGGCGCACGAGGAGGTGCTGAAGATGCTGGTGGCGGCGCAGGCGCACATGGGCACGAAGCATGTGGACCACCAGATGCGCCCGTACATCTGGCGCCGCCGGCTGGACGGCATCAACATCATTGACATTGCGCAGACGTGGGAGAAGATCCAGCTGGCGGCGCGCGTCATTGTGACGGTGGACCCCGCGGACGTGATCGCCATCTCGGCGCGCCCGTACGCGCAGCGCGCGGTGCTCAAGTACGCCACCTACACGGGTGCGCAGGCGATCGCGGGCCGCTACACGCCCGGCACCTTCACCAACCAGATCACGAAGCAGTACCGCGAGCCGCGCCTGCTCATCGTGACGGACCCCCGCGTGGACCACCAGCCCATCCGCGAGGCGTCGTACGCCAACATCCCCGTCATTGCCTTCACGGACTCTGACTCGCCGATGGCGCACGTGGACATTGCCATCCCCGCCAACAACAAGGTGCGTGGCTTGTGTTGTTGTTTGGTGGCGGCGCGGCATTGGCCTCCTCCCACACACACACACACACACTCCACCCACCCCACCCCCACCCTGCAGGGCCGCTACTCGATCGGCGTGCTGTACTACCTGCTGGCGCGCGAGGTGCTGCGCCTGAAGGGCATGGACCGCTCCAAGCCGTGGGACGTGCCGGTGGACCTGTTTTTCTACCGCGACCCCGAGGAGCTGAAGGCGCTGGAGGACACTGAGAAGGCGGCGGGCGGTGCGGGCGCGGAGGCGGCGCCGGTGGAGGAGGCGGCGGCGGCGGCGCCGACGTACGAGGCGGGCGCGGAGGCGGCGGCGGGCTGGGACGGCGCGGCTGACGGCGCGGCGGCGGGCTGGACGGGCGAGGGCGCGCCCGAGGCGTGGGGCGCCACCGTGACGGCGTAAGTGCGCGCGCTGCGGCGGGGGGTCGCACGGCGCCGCACCACCCGCGCGCAACGGCGGGTGGCGGACCAGCTAAGTTAGTGATGATGGCGCGTGGCGCGCGCGGGCGCGCCCGCGGCGGTGGGGGGCCAGGCCAGCTCGTAGGGCAGGCGCTCCAACGCTGCCGCCGCGGGGCTGCCGCGCGCGCGCACGCGCACACACGCGGCGTCGGGTCTCTTGAAGTTGATGTACCATGAGTCCTCTATTTGGTTACTGGCGTTGTGGTGGTGACAAGTGGCGGTGGTGTGTTGAGGTGTGTGTACTAGACTACTAGTGCGTGCGTGAGGATCGGAGTGATGCGGCGCACCTACCACGTGACGGACGTGCGGCAATGCGGCCAACACAATCCACACGTCGGGCACCCACAATTTTAGCGGCGATGCATGGGTTGTTACCTATATTCGCCATCCCGCACGGTTCCGGTCGCGTACGTGCCGCCGCTGATTTTTATTTTTACTATATCCAAGCCGCCTCTCACCTCCCCCTCCCGCCCCCCTCACTCAGGCAGCACCACTGCGTCAGCACTGGTATCATCACCGATATTGCTGGTGGTACTGGCGGTATTGGCACTGGTGCCAAGGCGGGCGGTGGACGGTGTAGGTGGCAGCAGCTGGTTTTGGTGCTGATACTGGTGGCACTGCGGCAGGTGCGGCAGGTGCGGTAGGTAACGGTATCAAGTGACACGCGCCCACTGCGGGTAGCTGCTGATATCACTGCGGCCAGCTGGTATCACCGGTGGTACTGGTTCTGGGGTTAGTGGTAGGTGGCAAGGGGTTGGCGGCAGGAGCTGATTCCGCTGGTCCGATTGGCACTGCTGGTACGGCGGCAGGCGCGGCAGGTGCGGCAGGTGGCGGTGCGGTAGGAGCGGCAGGTGACGCACGCACTGGTGCTAACAGCAGGTGGCAGGTGGCAGGTGGCGGGAAAGGTGACACACACCCTGGTAGTACCGTATTGGGAGGTACCCTATACACGTTGTGTGCTTGCCACGCCACAGTGCGGCACGCCATCCCGCAGTAGTGCGGCACGGAGCCCGCACCCATCACCCTGACTCCACCCTGCGTCACACGCACACATCACCGCCACCCGCACGCAGCAGCCACTGCACGATGGCGGCGGCACACGACGGCGCGGTGCCATCACCACCGCTGTCGTCACCATCTCGGTCGCCACCAAAGACACCATCCGCGCCCACATGGCTGCCTGCCGGTACCAGCACCAACGGCAAGAGCGCCCCTGATGGCGGCGCAGCGGCGCCGGTGCTGCGCATGGGCAGCGGGCGGGCGGCGGGGCGGGCGGCAGTTCGTGCAGCACGCGCGGCGGACGCGTGGATGCATGACGACCGCATTCCCGTGGTGCTGGACCTGGTGAGCGACGCGGTGCACAGCCGGCTGGTGTCGGCGCTCGTGTACGCCGCCGTGTTCCTGTTTGTCATGCGCTCCGCCCTGTTTGTGGTGCTGCTGTGGAACCCGGTGTCCGCCAGCGCGCCGCCGCTGGGCATCCTGCAGCCGTCGCACAGCGCCATCGGCGCGGGCGGGTTTGCGTCGGCGGGCGGCACGGAGCTGGGCGCGCCGCTGGGCGCCGAGATTGCGGGGAAGTACGTGCGGGCGGACACGGGGCGCGGCATCGCCAACGCCAGCATGATCGCGGGCGTGGCGCTGGTGGACAGCGGGCGGCTGCTGTGGCAGGAGCGGTACGGCCTGGCGGGCACCATGGTGGACTACGCCGGCATGCCGGTGCAGGGTGTATACACGTACCCGGGCCTGCCGCCGCGTGCGCTGGTGGCGCCCGCGCTGTCTGGCAACACTTCGTACACCAGCATCACGGGCGCGTACAACTTCCGCATGCTGCGCCTGCAGGCGGGCCTGCCGGCGCCGTACCAGATTGAGCTGGTCGTGGACGGCACGTCTGCCACCGCGGACGGCGGCCAGCTGGCGTTCACCTCCGCCGTCGCGTCCATCGACCTGCTCTCGCCGCCCATCGCACGCCGGTCGACCGTGGTGCCGCTGGGTGCGCCGCTGCCGACGCCCATCCTGATCCGCATCCGCGACGCGCGCGGGTACCCGCTGGCGGGCAAGCGCGCCGTCCTCGTGTCCGCGCCGCGCAGCGTGGTGGAGGCTGCCACGTTCCTGGCGCGCCCCGACATGCTGCTGCCGCGCTTTGCGCACGTGGACAACGCGCTGTCCACCGTCACCGACTACGCCGGCCGCGCCGCGTTCATGAACGTCACCATCACCGCCAGCACGCTGGCGACAGTGCGCCTGGACGTGGTGTGTGACGGCGTGCGCACGCCATCCGCGTTTGTGGAGTACTCCGTGGTGGCGCCGTACCCGCCGTCGCCGCCGCCCGTGCCGGGCAGCGTCGCCGACCTGGCGCGCGTGGTGCTCACCATTGTACGCCAGCCCGCCAGCACCGTGCGCGAGGGAGGCATGCTGTCGGTGCAGCCCGCCGTGCGGGTGCAGGTCAACATATCGACGGGTGGCGGCGGCGCCGGCTGGCAGCTGGTGCCGCTGCCCGGCGCGCGGCTCATTGCGCTGCCAGGCATGCAGGCCGGCCTGCGCACTGGGCAGCTGGTGACTCCCGGCACGGCGCGCGAGTGGGGCGCGCTGGCGGGCAGCACGGAGGCGGTGCTGTCCAACATGGGGCAGACGAAAGCGCTGACGGGGTTCACCTCCGGCCCTGCCGACGCGACGGGGTTGGCGGAGTGGGAGGCGCTGGGGTTCACACGGCACGGCCCCGCGGGCGGCTACACCCTCCTTTTTGCATACGCGGGGGTGCATCAGCACGTGGAGACGGCGCGCATTGAGGTGACAACCGCGGTGGGCGGCGTGCTGCACGTGCGGGCGGCTGGCGACAACGCGACTGCGGCGGCGGCAGCAGCGGCGGCAGCGGCGGCCACAAATGATACGGCGCACCCTGTCGTGGCGTCCGCGCTGGCGGCAGGGTGGCTGCCCTCCGCGCCGACGTACAACGTCACCGTCTGCAACGCGCCGGCGTGCGAGTACTACATCGGCAACGCGGCCGCCAGCCCCGTGTACGCGGCCGCGCTGGCCGACGTGTTCGTCAACGCGACAATCCCGCCGGGCGTCACACTGGCGCCTGCCGGGCCGTCCGGATACCTGCCCAACCCGCCCACGCTGCGCGTCACTGATGCCGCGGGCGCCATTTTGGCGGGCAAGGCAGCCGAGCCGCGCGTTTACCGCCGCGTCCCGATGGCGGGCGGCGGCGTGTCCCGCGTGCTGGCGCCTGACGTGGTGGTGCGTGAGTACCCGTATGCTGGCGCCGCCACCTCCGTGCTATCCCTCGCCGCCGCCGCCAGCCGCGCCGCCGACGACGGCGTCATCGCCTTCCTGCCCGCCAATGTGGGCATTGGCGCAACGGACGCGCTGTCGCGCGCGCTCGCCACCGGCCACTATGGCGGCTTCTTCCGTGTCGTGGCGGCGCCGCCCGGCACGACGACCGACCTGGAGCTGGTGTTTGCGGTGGAGGGCGTGGAGAGCGCGCCGGCATCGCTGACGGTGGTGAACCTGGATGCCGTGGTGGGCACGGCGCCGGGCGGCGCGCCTGTGTCACCCGCATGCGGCTACCTGGAGGTTGTGTCCACGCCGACGCGCATTATGCAGGTGGGCGCGTCGGTGGCGACGGGCGACTCGCCGTTCGAGGGCCCTCCGTTCATTGTGCAGGCATACGACTCGTTTGGCACGCCCATGGTGCCGCCCACCAACGTGCAACAGCACGCTGTCGACTTTGTGGGCATTGCCGTCGTCACGCCACTCGACCTGGGGTTTGGCCTGGGCCCCAGCCCGCCCTACCTCACGTACCTGCTGCGCATGGGCGGCGGCGCCGCGTTTGCCATGGGCAACTACACCGCCGTCAACTCACAGCAGCTGCTCATGCCGCCCATCTGCTCCGCGCCCACCAACGCCACCGGCGCCTTCACGTCGGCGTACTCCGGCTTGAAGGTCATGCAGCACACGTACATGCGGTACGTGTTTGCCTCCATCGTGCGGTTCAATGCGACGGCGCACGGCGCGATGCCGACGTCGGGTGGCGGCGAGACGGGTACCGACTGGTTCCCTGCCGGCGGCTGCTACTCGCAGTACAGCCCACCGGTGCCGGTGGACGCTGCCGTGGCCGCGGTGGAGTGGCTGGACCCACCGGCGAGCAGCGACAATGTGACGTGCGTTGCGGACGGCGTGACACACCTGTCGCCGGCGCCGCAGCCCGTGATGACGCTGTCCGATGGCAGCGTGGCGGAAGGCATGGACTCGGTGGGCCTGATGGTGGCGGCGTTTGACGCGTCGCTCGCCACCTACCCTTCGCACGAGGGCGTCGTGGCGCGCGACTTTGCCACCTTCTCCGTGTTCTACGACGAGCTGGGCTTCCCGTCCGTGCGCCTGGACGGCGACCCCAGCGCCTCCGTCCTCCTGCCGCCGGACGGCGACCACGTCATGTACGGCAACCTGAACCCAATGGCCGCCCTCCCGTTTGCCTCCATGGCGCAGACGCTGTGGCAGCAGCGTAACGCCTCCCTGCCGCCACAGCCGCCCGGGCCCGCCGACGTCGTGGTGTTTGAGACGTTTTCAACCACCGTGCTGCCAGGCAAGTCGGTGGGCACGGCGCCGCCCCTCGCGCAGCGCGTCGGCGCGCCCGGCAGCTTCTCCTTTGTGGCGGTGACGCAAGGCGTCGTGAGCGAGCCGTGGGCGCGCGTGGTGTGCGGCGACAACGTGAGCGCGGTGGGTGTGACTGACTACGCGGTGGGCGCCGCTGCCGCTGCTGCCGTTGCGCCCAACCTACCCGCCTTCTCATGGACGACCGGCTGCCCCGCCGACATTGGCGTGTACTACGCCGACGAAAACACACCACCCAGCCGCATCGCCTCCCTGCCTGCCACGCCCGGCTGTCCCAACGCCTGCAGCGGCCACGGCTTCTGCGTGTGCGGCGTGTGCGTGTGCACCGCCCCGTGGGACGGCGCGCCAGACTGCAGCGTGGCGTACACGGGCGACGCGTGGGCGTCCACCTTCACTGCCGACGCGCTGTACCGCAACACCTACGGCGGTCTGCCTGTGGTGGACCTGCGGGCGGTGGCGGAGGAGGACGAGAAGCGGCGGGCAGAGTTTGCAAAGCAGAAGCAGCGGGCGGAGATGGAGGCGCTGGTGGCGGGCGAGGTGCGGCTGGCGAAGGTGGCGGAGGCCAACATGAAGGCGGAGACGGCGGCACGCGTGGAGGATGAGCGGCGGCGGCGAGAGATTGAGGTAGCGCGGGGGAAGGCGATGGAGGAGCGGCACAAGCGGGAGCTGGCCAAGAAGGAGGCGGCAGAGGCGGCGGTGATTGCCACCCGGAGGGAGGCCATGCGCGCCATTGCGGCAGACGCCAAGCGGACGGAGGCGGAGAAGGTGGCGGCCAAGAAGCTGGTGGCGCACCGCAAGGCGGAGGAGGAGGCACACCGGCTGGCTACGGCAGAGGCGGACCGCGCCAAGGAGATTGCCATGGAGACGCAAGCGGCCGAGCTGGAGGCGCGGCTGAAGGAGTGGGAGGTGAAGGAGGCGGAGCGCGCCGCCAAGCTGGCCGAGTTCCGCGCACACCTGGCGGCGGAGGCGGAGAAGAAGGCGGAGGCGGCGCAGAAGCGGCTGGATGACGCGCTGGCGCGCGATGCCGCCACCATGGCAGCCAAGCGCTCCACCTACGAGGCGCATGTGTCGCAGGCGGAGGAGCGGCGGCTGGAGAAGGAGAAGGAGGAGGCGGCAGAGATGCGGCGGCGAGCGGCGGCGCGCGCCGCCAAGCATTCCAAGATGCGGGAGGCGCTAGTGGCGGCACGGAAGGCGGAGGTGGCGTGGGCGGCGGGGCTGGCGAAGCGCGCCGCCAAAGAAGAGGACGTGCTGGCGGCGGTGCGGGATGAGGCGGCGGCGACGGCGCACGAGGCGGGCGTGAGCCGTATGCTGCACATGTCGGACCGCATGGAGCGCGTGGCGCGGTCGCGGCGGGTGGACGAGTACGAGCGCATGCAGCGGCTGATGAAGATGATGGCGATGGAGGCGCGGCTGAAGGACGACGAGGACCGCGCGGCGCGGGAAGCCAAGGAGCGGCAGGAGCACCAGAAGCGCATGCTCATGATGAAGCACGTGGCGGAGACGGAGCTGGAAGGCATGCGCGTGCGCTCCAACTTCAGCGGCCTGTCCAAGCTCATGTCCAAGACGGTGGGCGGCGGCGCGGGACGGCGCGCAGACGATGAGTGAGTTGCTGTGTGTTGCCATACCCCTTTTGTGCCTGTCCTTGTGCCCCGTCCTCCCATGGCAACTAGATTGGTGTTTTGTTGAATACGATATGCTTCAACCCGTCTGACACACGCGTACAACCTACGCCTTCACCGCCTTGCCACCCTTGGCCTTCTTGGCCGGTGCGGGCGCAGGGGCTGGAGACGCCGCAGCAGCAGGAGCGGCAGCCGCAGGGGCGGCAGCACCGGCACCACCAGCAGCGGCGGCCTGTGCCGCCTTGCGGCCGGCGTGCTTGGGCTTGGGTGCCAGCCCCGCTGCCACGCGCTTGGCGGCGGCACCGCTGGCCGCCGGCGCCGGTGCCGACGCCGCCTTGTCGTGGCCACGCAGGCCCATGTGCTTCGGCAGCGCCTTGCCCGTCGTCGTCTTGTGCTGCGCCGCGCGGATGCGGCCGTCAGCGCCCGCGCCGCCGGCAGCAGCGCCACCGCCCGCCGCAGCGGACGCGCCCTCCGGCGCGCAGCGTGCCACACGCAGGGCGCGGCCGCGCAGCTCCGTGCCGTTGGCGGCCAGCGCCTCTGCCACCTGCGCGCGGTCCTTGAACAGCACGTACGCGATGCCCTTGCCCTGGTGCGTCGACTTGGACCGTACCACGCGCACGCTGTCGATGCCCGCGCTGCCGGCCGCCAGGCGCGGCTCAAACACGCCGCGCAGCTCCTCATCCGTCACGGCGTAGTGCAGGTTGCCCACAAACACTGTGCGCTTGTAGTCGTACTTGCCGTTGGAGGCGGCGGTGTCCACCCGCAGGTGGTGGCCCTCCACCACCGACCCGTTTAGCGTCACTGCCAGCGGCACCGTGTCGGCTGACCGCAGCACCACGTACGCTGCAGTGAGTGGGTGGGGGTGAGAGTGGGTGGTGTGTAACACAACAACTCATAACATCTGGCAGGCAAACAGGCAAACGCACCATTCATGCTGTCGCCGCGCTCCTTGTCAATGCTGCCAGACAGCACGGCGGCCTTGGTCATGGCCTTGTAGTCGCTGCCGGGCGTGACGGCCACGGCGGCAATGGGGACGTTGCGGAAGCGCACCGACTCCACGTCACCAGGCACCGACTTGACGCCGCCTGCTGCTGCTACAGCGCCGTCCTCACCCTCAGCAGGTGCGGGCGCCGGCGCCGGTGCCGGTGCCGGCGCTGGGATGCCGCGCGCCTCACGCGCCGCTGCAATGCCTGCCTGCAGGAAGCGCGTCAGCGCCTTGGTCGTCATGGTCAGCGGCAGGTTGCCCACAAACACGGTGCGCGCCAGCTTCTCTTGCGAGTCCAGCGGGTCGCGCTTGGCACGCGCACGCGACCGCCGCGACGGCTTGCCAGTAGCAGCGGCAGCAGCTGCAGCGGTTGCAGTTGCAGCCTCGGCGCCAGCGGCACCGCCAGCAGCACCCGCCTCCGCGGCCGCACCCGCACGCGCCACCTTGGCGTCCGTCGCCGCCTCGCCGTCGCTGCCCGCGCGCTTCCGCTTCACACCCGCTGCCGCTGTGGTGGATGCTGCTGCTGCCGCCGCCGCTGCTGTGAGCGGCGCCACTGCCGCCAGCGCCGGCCCCTTGGCCGTCTTGGCAAACGCGCCTGCCAGCGCCATTGTGGTTGGTTGTGTGG
>Ga0066256_1003072_pt1 | contig 10258 bp, 9 predicted proteins | sample ThiBio_1000_biof_FD_87107 | JGI IMG/M metagenome (GOLD analysis project Ga0066256, IMG submission 87107) | Wastewater bioreactor microbial communities from Cape Town, South Africa - Thiocy_expt_1000_biof (version 2) | ecosystem: Engineered > Bioreactor > Thiocyanate-remediating >... | reverse complement strand
CGACCCTGACCCTGGCACTGATGGTCTGGTACAGCCCGCTGCTCGCTTTCGTCTCGGCCGTGGCGTTCGGCCTCTATGGCGTGGTTCGGCTAGTGTCCTTCTCCTTCGAGCGCGAGGCTCAGGAAGCCGCGATCATCAGCAACGGCAAGGAGCAGACGACCCTTATCGAAACCATTCGCGGCATCACGACGCTGCGGCTGTTCGGGCGGGAAGCCTTTCGCCATGCCTTGTGGCAGACGCGCCTTACGGATGCGGTCAACGCCAATGTCCGGGTTGCCCGGATCGCCATCTGGCAATCGACGGCGAATCTGCTGATCTTCGGCATCGAGAACATCGTCACGATCTGGCTTGCCATCGGCTTCGTCGTCGACGGCGCCGGGTTCAGCCTTGGCATGGTGTTCGCCTATATGGCCTACAAGACGCAGTTCATTCAAAAGGCCGCCGGGCTGATCGATCAAGGCATCGCGTTCAAGATGCTCGGCCTTCATCTCGAACGGCTGTCGGACATCGCGCTTTCGAACGAAGACCGCAGCTTCGGCGTCGGCGCCGATATCGAGACGCCGCTCAAGGGCAATATCGAGCTACGGGAGGTGTTCTATCGCTACTCGCCTTCCGATCCGGCCGTTCTCGACGGCGTCGACCTGAAGATAGGTCAGGGCGAACACATCGCGATCACCGGTCCTTCGGGTGGCGGGAAATCGACGCTGGCGAAGCTGCTGCTCGGCCTGGTGGAGCCGGACAGCGGCGAGCTATTGGTCGATGGGATGCCGCTCTCGCGTTTCGGCTACAAGAGTTTCCACAACCAGGTCGCTGCCGTCTTGCAGGAGGACAGCCTCTTTGCGGGCACGCTTTCGGACAATATCGCGCTGTTCGACGACGGGATCGACATGGAACGCGTAATCGCCTCGGCCATGATGGCGGCGATTCACGAAGACGTCATGCGAATGCCGATGCAGTATGAAACCCTGGTCGGCGATATGGGATCCACGCTTTCGGGCGGGCAGAAGCAGCGCATCCTTCTTGCCCGGGCGCTGTATCGCCAACCCAGGATATTGATCCTGGACGAAGGCACCGCCCATCTGGACATGGCACACGAGCATGCCGTCAATGCGGCAATCGGGGCCATGGGCATCACGCGCATCGTCATCGCCCATCGCAGGGAAACCATCGAAGCGGCGGAACGGGTCCTGCTGATGACAGGCGGCAAGCTGGTCGATCCGCGCGCGTCGGAGGGGGGCGCGCTCTTGTAGGATCCGGGCAAAGCGCGGGATGACGGGTGTGGCCGGGTTTGATAGGAGCCCAGGCGTGAAAGCGATCTCCCCCTGGGCCTCCATGCCCGAAGCCAGCCGCGGCCGCCTCCATCCTGAGCCCGGCGGCACCGCGCGGGGGCCGCGCGATGCCTTTCAGCGCGATCGCGACCGGATCATCCATTCGATCAGCTTCCGGCGCCTGCGGCACAAGACCCAGGTATTCATGGCGCCCGATGGCGATCATTTCCGCGTGCGGCTCACCCATAGCCTGGAAGTCGCGCAGATCGGCCGGGCGATCGCGCGGACCCTGGGGCTCAACGAGGACCTGACCGAGGCGCTCTGCCTGGCGCATGACATCGGCCATCCGCCCTTCGGCCATGCCGGCGAAAAGGCACTGGGCACGGCGCTGGCCGGGCAGGGCGGCTTCGACCATAATGGCAACACGCTACGCACGCTTACCGCGATCGAGCGCCCCTATCCGGCCTGGGACGGGTTGAACCTCACCTGGGACACGCTGGAGGGGCTCGCCAAGCACAATGGCCCGATCGATCACCCCGAATGGGCGCTGGCCGAGGCGGACGCTGCGTTCCCGCTGGAGCTGACGAGCTGGCCCTCGCTCGAAGCCCAGGTCGCGGCGATCGCGGACGATATCGCCTATGACAATCACGATATCGATGACGGGCTGCGTGCCGGGCTGCTCCAGCTCGACCAGCTCTTCGAAGTGCCGATGATCGCCGCGGGCTGGCGCGAGGTGGAGGCGAAATTCCCCGGCTGCGAGCGCCGTCGCCTGATAAGCGAGCTGATCCGCGCCCAGATCGGCGCGATGGTCAACGACCTTATCGGCGCCACGCGCGCCCGTATCGCCGAGAGCGGCGTGGAGACCGTGGCGGACGTCCGTGCGGCGGGCCGGGTGCTCGCGCACTTTTCCGACGGAATGCGGGGAGCCGAACGCGGCCTCAAGCGCTTCATGTATGCCAATCTCTACCACCATCCGAGCCAACTCGCCGCGGCGGAGGCGGCCGGCACGGTGGTGGCCGGGCTGTTCGATGTCTATCGCGCCGATCCGTCGCTGATGCCCGTGCAATGGCCCGAGGCACTGCCCGTCGAGGAGCCTGCCCGTGGCCGCCACATCGCCGACTTCATTGCCGGGATGACCGATCGCTACGCCATTGCGCGCTACAGGGAACGGGTCGGCCCGATCGATCTGCCCGAGGGGTTCTGACGCGCGAAGGGCCGGAGCGTCGCCGTTCCGGCCCTTGCGGCGCTCCGGTTCAGCGCGCGGCGATCTGCGCCGGCGTCCTTTCCCTGGGTGCGCGGAACGAGACGCGCGTGCCGTTCACATAGCCCTCGACCCAGCCGTTCTTCACGTTCAGGCGGAATTCGCCGCCCTTGCTGGTGCGGCCGGCAAGGACCTGGGCCTTGTCCTTCGTGGTGATCGAATAGGTATAGGTCACGCCTTCATGGGTGAAGCTGCGCTCGCCGGCGATCGCGGCCGGGGCAGTGAAGGCCGGGACGGCGGCGGCAGCCGCAAGGAGGAACTTCGACACGATCTTTCTCCTTGATTGATCGGGAGCCAGACCGGCATCCGGTTTGTTCTGTTCTTGCGTCGAAGCATGTTGCGATGCGGCAAATCCGGCAATCGCAAAGGAGACTGGCACCAGTTGCAGGGTATGCACGCGAAGAAGGGACGAAAGGCGATGTCGAACCGCAACTGTGGCAAACTTCTGCGACACTTTGCGCGTAACCCGGACACATAACGGACAGGGGAGTCGCATGTCGGACGCCAGTATCGCGCTCAATCGCTTCGGTCTCGGTGCCAGGCCGGGCGAGGACGCCGGGGCCGATCCCCGCAAATGGCTCGCCGGGCAGATCGCGGGCTTCGATCCGCGCCCGCAGATGATCGCGGCACAGGTGCCGAGCACCCAGGTGGCGCGCGATCTCGCCGATTTCTACGAACGCCAGCGGCAGATCCGCCAGGCCGAGGGCCCGCGCAACCGGCAGCTGCCGCCGCAATCGCCGGCCGGGCCGGCGAAGCCCGCGAGCGCACAGCCGCCTATGGCAGGGGGCGGGGCGATGCAGGACATGCAATCCGCCGCGCCGGCGATGCAGGCCGGCATGCAGCCCGCGCTTTATCAGGGCGAGGACGCCGCGATGCTGGCGCGGCGCGAGGCACGGCGCCAGCAGCAGCAAGTCTATGTGAGCATGGTCTCCGCCCGTGCGCTGAGCGCGATCGCCACGCCCACCCCCTTCGCCGAGCGGCTCGTCCATTTCTGGGCGAACCATTTCGCCGTCTCGGCCGACAAGCTCGAACTGGTCGGGCTGGCGGGCACGATGGAGTTCGAGGCGATCCGCCCGCATGTGATGGGCCGGTTCGGCGACATGCTCAATGCGGTCGAGCGCCATCCGGCGATGCTGCTCTATCTCGATCAGGCGGTGTCGATCGGCCCCGACAGCCCCGCCGGCCAGCTCGCCGCCCGCCGGCAGGCGCGGCAGCGCGCGGGGCTCAACGAGAACCTGGCGCGCGAGATCATGGAACTCCACACGCTCGGCGTGCGCACCGTCTATACCCAGGCGGACGTGACCGAGTTCGCGCGGGCGATGACCGGCTTCACCGTGGCGGGCCTCGGCCGCGGCGCCGGCGCGCGCTATGCCGGCACCGCCGATGGCGAGCCTGGAAGCTTCGTCTTTGCCCCGCGGCTGCACGAGCCGGGCACCCGCACCATCCTGGGCAGGCAATGGGCGCAGGGAGGCGAGGCGCAGGCGGCCGCCGGGCTCGACCATCTCGCCACCCATCCGGCGACCGCGAAGCACATCGCGACCAAGCTCGCCCGGCATTTCGCCAGCGACGATCCCCCCGCGCCGCTGGTCGCGCGGCTGGAAAAGGCGTTCCTGAGCTCGGGCGGCGATCTGCCGACCGTCTATCGCACGCTGATCGCCTCGCCCGAATGCTGGTCCCCCCAGCCGGCCAAGTTCAAATCGCCCTGGGAATGGTCGATCTCGGCGCTGCGGGCGCTCGGCACGCAGCAGGTCCAGGCCAATGCGGTCAACGGGCTGCTGGGCCAGCTTGGCCAGCCGACCTGGAAGCCGGGGTCGCCGGCGGGCTGGGACGATGTCGCCGGCGCCTGGGCCGGGCCCGATGCAGTGATGCGGCGAGTCGAGGCTGCCGAGCGCATGGCGCAGCGCGCGCGCGATACGATCGATGCGCGGCAGCGCGCCGCGCAACTCTTCCCCGGCACGCTGAGCACCGGCACCGCCCAGTCGATCGCGCGTGCCGAAAGCCCGGGCCAGGGCCTCGCCCTGATGCTCGTCTCGCCCGAATTCATGCGGAGGTAAGCCCGATGACCGCACTTTCCCGTCGCAGCTTCGTCGCCCTTGGCGCCTCGGCCGTCTTCGCCTCCACCTTCGGCGCCCGCATGGCCTTCGCCCGTGCGGCGACCGACCGGCGCTTCGTCTTCATCATCCAGCGCGGTGCCGCCGATGGGTTGCACACGGTAGCGCCGGTGGGCGACCCCGCCTATGCGAGCCAGCGTGGCCAGCTCGCCCAGGATTTCGCCTCGGCGCCGAAGCTGGACTCGATGTTCGCGCTCCATCCGTCGATGAAGAACATCCACGGCCTCTATGGCGCGAAACAGGCGCTGTTCCTGCACGCCGTCGCCTCGCCCTATCGCGACCGTTCGCATTTCGACGGGCAGAATGTGCTCGAGACCGGCGGTACCTCCGCCTATCAGGTCAAGGACGGCTGGCTGAACCGGCTGCTCACGCTGTTGCCCGCCGACGACAAGGCGATCGCACTCGCCGCCACGGTGCCGCTGGCGCTGCGCGGGCCGGTGGAAGTGGCAAGCTATGCCCCTTCGGCGCTGCCCGACGCCTCGGACGACCTGCTGATGCGCGTCACCCAGATGTATCAGGGCGACGCCCAGCTCCACGGCATCTGGGAACAGGCGACGGCCACCAGGATGCTCACCAGCGATCTCGCGTCGGACAATGGCCGCAACGCCGCCGCCACGGGCGATCTCGCCGCCAAGATGCTGTCGGCCGAGAACGGCTCGCGGATCGCGATGATCGAGACCGGCGGCTGGGACCCGCATGCCGGCCAGCGCGGCCGGCTGGCGGGCCAGCTCAACGGTCTCGACCAGATGGTCGGCGCGCTGCAGAAGGGGCTGGGCCCGTTGTGGAGCAGCACGGTGGTGCTCGTGGCCACGGAGTTCGGCCGCACGGTCAAGGTCAACGGCACGCAGGGGACCGATCACGGCACCGGATCGGTCGCGATGCTGATGGGGGGCGCCGTAAACGGGGGGCGGGTGGTCGCCGACTGGCCGGGCCTTGCCGACGCGGCGCTCTACGAGGATCGCGACCTGAAGCCGACGCTGGGGCTCGATACGGTGATCGGCTCCACGCTCGCCGCGCATTTCGACCTGACTCCGCAGATCGCGGCACGCACGCTCTTCCCCGAGGTGCAGATGGCGCGGCCGATCCAGGACCTGGTGCGGGCCTGACAACCAGCCATTAAGCCATCCACGCTATCGCTCGCCCGGATTTCCGGCAGCAAGGCGTGGGTGGCATGACCGAACTGGAACAGATACTCTCGACCGGCGAGGGGAGACGCGCGCTCGATCGCTATTTTGCGGGGCTGATCCGCGCGCTCGATTTCGCCGCGCTCGAGACCGAGCTCGCCATGCTTCTCGAGGAGCATCCCTCCGCCTTCGCGCCGCTGTGCCGCGCCAGCATGCGCGAAAGCGTCGAGATCGTCGGCTGGGAACGCGTCCATGCCGATATCCTTGCGATGGACCGCAAGGGCAGCCGCTGTACCGCGCTGGGCATCGACCTGACCGGCCATTGGGAAGGCGAGGGCCCCGGCTTCGAAGTCTCGCTCTATGACGATGGCAGCTTCGCCTTCTCCACCGCCAGCCGCGCGGCGCTGCTGGAAGCCTCCGAAGGCCATGCCACGCCCTGGCAGGGATGTTTTGTCGAGATCGAGACTTCGCTCGAATGCCGCGGCCTCGCGCTGCTCGACGGCGCGATCCGCGCCTATCCGGGTCGGCATGCTGTTCCGAGCCAGGCATTGCCGCGCGACTATGCCGGTTTCGTCATCGCCTTGTGGTGGCTCTATCTGCGCGTCCATCAGGGCGTGGCCGACGCACTCGCGCATCATGGCCTGCCCCGCGCGATGCCGGTGCTCGTCGACGAGCATGATTTCGGCCCGCAAGTAGGCGGGGTCCTCCTGTGCGAGCATGTCGCCGACAGCGCCGAGCGCAGCGCCCGCATCCTCGACGCGCGGACGGTGGAAAATCGCCTTGCCTATGATCGCCTCACCGAGCAGCTGATCATGGAAGTCCGCGAGAAGCGGGCCGTGGTCCGCAACTGGAGCTTCTGGGGAACCGCACGCAACGCCGCAACGCGATCGAACTGCTCGAGGCGAGCGACAAGCTCATGTTCCAGGACGTCGTCTCGACGCGTGGCCAGCTGTCGGTGTGGCTGCTTTCCGATCGCGAGTTCGAAATGCTGCTCGACCGCTATCGCGAGCATCGTCGCCCGGGATCCAGCGGCGAGCAGCATCCCGATCCCGGCGAGGAGCGCACCCAACTCCATCTGATGTTCCTCCAGCACGCGCTCCAGTTCGGCGGGCGTGCCGTGCAGCGCGAGTTCCTGGCGCATCGCGGCCGGGCGGCGTGAAACGCCGATCCGGCCTTGGGGGCTGTCTTCCCATGAAAGGCGGGGCCTGGATAAAGCGTTGATATCGCGGGCCTACCGGAAAACCCGGCTTTAACCTTCATGCCACAATATGCGCCGATCAAGCGTTGAGGACTGAGAGTGCCGCTGTCGCCCCGATCGCCCGGACCCTTGCGCATCGCGCTCGCTACGCTTGGCAAGTGCGCGCTCGCGCTCACCGTGTTCACGGTCATCTTCGGCGGATGGCAATGGGTCCTGGCGCGCCAGCCCCTGCCCGGGGCGTCGAACCGCCAGGGCGCGTGCGTGCTGTGGTTCGTCGGCAGCTCGACGATGAGCCGCTGGTCCTCGCTTCAGGACGATCTCAAGCCCTGGATCGCGCAGAATCGCGGCATGGGCGGCGCCACGATGGCGGAGATCAACCTCCACATCGCGAACGATCAGGCGAAACGCGCGCCCCAGGCGATCGTCTATTATGCCGGCGACAACGATCTCGCCTTCGGCCGCTCGGTGGACGAGACGGTGGGGGATCTGCGCGAGTTCCTCGCCATCAAGTCCCGCCTGTTCGGCCAGACGCCGGTGTTCGTCATCTCACTGAAGCCCAGCCCCCTGCGCTGGGATCAGCGCGCCCAGCAGGATCGGTACAACATGGCCGCGCGGACGATTGCCGGGCAGCGGCCGGACGTCACCTATGTCGACATCGTGCCCTTGCTGCTCGAGCAGGGGCGGCCGGGGCCCTTCTACAGCGAGGACGGCCTGCACCTGAACGACCAAGGCTATCGGCGCTGGACGATCGCGCTGCGCCACGCACTGGACGAGAAACTGCCCCGCGCCGTCCTGCAACGATGCCATAAGGAAGTTTCGTAGACCCGGATGCCTGTCGATGCCCCGCGACGAAGGTTACGACAGTATTCATACCGTTTCGTTGCCGCAAGGAACGGCTGATTAAGCAATTTGATCTAGCCAACTTCCAGTCGACTGCATCCGCAGTTGCACCGGGGGGCGAGTTTGCGAAGCGAGCGGATTGCCGGCCTGGACAATTGGCGCGCGCTGCTGATGCTGGCGGGGATATTCCTGCATGCCACCACCGTGCAGGAGATCGATCGGCCCGTGTTCGTGCTGATCGCCAAGACATCCTCCAATTTCCGGATGGGCGCCTTCTTCGCAATCGCCGGGCTGCTCAGCCTGCTCGCGATCCGCAAGCATGGCGCCGATCCCTGGCTGGCGCGCCGGAGCTTCCAGATCGGCATTCCCATGTGCTTCGGATTGCTCCTGCTCGCTCCGCTGATGAGCGCCTGCATCAGCTGGCATGCGTTCGGCACGATGATGCCGGCGCTGCCGGAGCTTGGCTGGTGGCATTTCTGGTTCCTTGTCGATCTGCTCGCCTTTGCTCCGATCACCTTCTGGCTCTTTCGTGCCGACCAGGGGCACGCGGTCTTCGCCCGGATCGATCGATGGGTGGCGCGCGATCCCCCCTCGGTGACGTTGATCGTCCTGGCGGTGGGCGTGGTCGCGACCGTCGGCGTCCTTCTCGTCGCGCGGCTGGCAAGCGTCGCGGGGGCGCTGGCCGAGCCGGTCTGGGCGGTCCACCAGGTGCTGGGCTATGCGCCGCTCTATGCATTCGGCGTGATCATGGCCGGCTCGCCCGCGCTGTTCCGCCATGTGACCGCGCGTACCGGGCCGGCCTTTACCGTGCTGGCGGCGGTGTTCGCGCTTTGCCTGGCCTCGCGGCTGCTGCCCGGGGGCGGGAAGGGACTCTTCGATGGCCCGGCCAGCCCGCTCAACGTGGTGACTTCCTGCCTTTGTCCCCCGGCGGTCACCCGATTGATCCCGCGTTCGGCGATCGCGATGCGCGCGACGCCGCCGCTGTTCCGGCGGGTATCGGACGCGGCCTTCACCATCTATATGGTGCATTTCCCGATCATCCTGGCGCTCGACCTGCTGCTCGATCCGCTGCGGCTCGATCCCTATGTCTCCTATCTGCTGCTCGTGGGATCGTCGGGCTGGCTCTCCTATCTGGTGCATCGCCTGATCGTCCGGCGCTTCCCGCTCGCCGCGATGCTTCTCAACGGCGTCAACCCGGCAAGGCTGCGCGCGGCCGTTACCGAATAGGCCGCTGCCGCGAACCTCGGGAACGGCATCCCGTGCAACTTACATACGTTCTTGATTGCATGTAAATGTGCGCCTAGGCTGCCGCTACCGGCGGAGACCGGCGATCGGGGAGGACCAGTTGCGCATCCGGGCCATGGGCCGGTGCGCCATGCACAAGCCATTTTCCCGCCCGCCTCTCCGTGCGGACGAGCCGCGCGATCGACGCGGTTCGAAGGAGAAGAACAACAAGCGCAAGGAGAGGCAGATGACGAGACTATCCCGAGCGATCTGTACCATGCTGGTTTCCGCCACGGCGCTCGCCGCCGTCCTGCCGGCGTCCGCGCAATCGGTCCCCAACGCGCCGACCGGCCCGGTGGAGACGCAATATTATGCCAATGGCAGCTATGCGACGACCACGACGCGCTCCGCCGCAGCCTGCGATTCCAAGGGCAATCAGTGCGATGTCTTCTATCCGTCCAACATCGCATCGCTGAACGTCCGCCTGCCGCTGGTGGTTTGGGCCAATGGCACCGGCTCCACGCCGGACAATTACACCAACTGGCTGAAGCATCTGGCCAGCTGGGGTTTCGTCGTCGTGGCGACGCGCGACCAGCAGACGGGCTATGGCAATACCGTGCTGGATTCGCTGGCCTATATGCGGGCCGAGGAAGCGAGTCCGTCCAGCCCCTTCTATCACCGCATCGATTTCGCGCATGTCGGCGCGGCGGGCCATTCGCAGGGGGCATCGGGCGCCGCCAATGCGATGTTCCACTCGAGCGGAGCGATCACCACGACGGTGACGTTCGAGCTGCCGAACCAGAACTGGTGCAATCCGGCGGACAATTGCCTGCTCACGCCGACGCTGACCGGCGGTTCGGGGTCGATCTTCTATGTGAGCGGCACGGCGGACAGCCTTATCGCCCCCGATACACAGAGCGGCGGCACCCAGCTCAATTCGCAAACGGCCTATTACAACGCCACGCCGGGCACGATGCTCAAGGCCAAGGGCCTGCTGAAGGGCGCGAATCACAACGACATCACCGGTACCCCGGGATGCGGCGTGCTGGGCTTCCTCAAGGCCTGCGCCAACGGCGTCTATGGCTATATGGGCTTCCCCACCGCCTGGCTCGCCTGGCAGCTGAAGGGCGATGCGGTCGCGGGCGCCGCGTTCAAGAACGGCACCGGGGAGTTCTTCACTGCGAATGCCTGGACGGGGCGCGTCTCGAACATTCCCTGAGCCTCCGGTCCTG
>Ga0066256_1005621_pt1 | contig 10262 bp, 12 predicted proteins | sample ThiBio_1000_biof_FD_87107 | JGI IMG/M metagenome (GOLD analysis project Ga0066256, IMG submission 87107) | Wastewater bioreactor microbial communities from Cape Town, South Africa - Thiocy_expt_1000_biof (version 2) | ecosystem: Engineered > Bioreactor > Thiocyanate-remediating >... | reverse complement strand
CCTTCGAGCCCGGCCGCTCCCTGCTTGGCGGTGGCCGCCTCGACCGCCGCTTCCTCTGCGGCGCGCAGCGCATCGGCGGAGACCGCGCCCGCCTCATATTGGCGGCGCCTGGCCAGCAGATCGTCGGGGCGCAGCAGGCTGCCGACCTGATCGGCGCGGATGATGTCGGTCATGCGGTCACTCTCCTCATTCGCCGGGGTTGGGTGGGCGCTTGGTGCGGCCGGGTTCGAGCGGGCCGTCGACCATGGAGCGTCCGGATACCGAGAAAGCGGGGATGGGCTGGATCACGTCCCAATGCTCGACGATCTTGCCGCCGCGCAGGCGGAACAGATCCGCCGCGGCGGTCCCGCGCGGATTGCTGTCGCTCACCACCCGGCGATGGACGAGGACGAGATCGCCATCCGCCAGCGTCCGCGCGAAATGGGAGCGGCGATTGTCCGCCCGGCGCGCATCGGCCCGCGCGCTCATATAATCGAGCAGTCCCTGGCGACCGGGCGGAATGTGCGGGCTGTGCTGGACGAAATCGTCAGCGAGATAGGTGTTGATCGCCTCGGCGAGGCGGCCGGGCTGCTGGCCCATCGTCATATAGTCGAGCACCAGCTTCCGGTTGGATTCGCTGCCGCTGCTTCGGTCCGGAAGGCCGCAGACCGGCTTGTCGATCAGGCCGGTAAGGGCGCGCGCTTCGGCATAGGTCGCGCCCTTGCCGCAGGAGACGGTCGCGACATTTGGCCCCATGTCGGCCATCGGCTGGATGACATCCCAATGCTCCACGAACTTGCCGTTCTGGACGCGCCCTATGTCGACGAAGACGCGGCCGTGATCCTGCGGGCTGGTGAAGACATGCGATTTGACGGCGACCAGATCGCCGTCGGCCATGATCATGTGGGTGACGTTGGCGAACTGGTCGGTCGCCTGATATTTTTCCGGCTCCGCCTTGCGGCGTTTCTCAAGGAAATCCTCGTCTCCGCCATTGCCATCTGCGATCCAGGGATCATGCTGAATCTGTCCAGGCGCGAAATATTTGCGAAAGGCATCGAAGGGCTTTTTCTGCTCCGCCAGGATGCGCACAAAGTCGGTGATCGCCGCGCGCGAGGCCTCGGTCCGGGAAGCTGGAAGCTGGGCGCCGAGCGGCAGGCAGGCGCAGAGCAGGATCCCTGCAAAGGACACGCGGCGCAGGCGCACTGTCATGAGCTTCCTCTCTTCCTGCCGAGCGACCGGGCAGTGCCCGATGCCCGATCTGGCTATCTCTCGTGAGTCGCTTATTCTTGTTGACGGGAGTGTAGCGAGAAAGGATTGTTAGGCAATCGTTGGAGAGGATGTTTTATGCAATTTCACGAACTGGGGCGAATGCGCGTCGGCAAGGTCTTCGAGATGGAAGGCGGATTGCCGCTGCCGATGATCTTCCCGGACGTGACCGGCACCGATCTCGCGCGGCTGGCGGATTGGTATCGCGATCCGGACATGACCACATCCCCGGACAGCTCGATGCTCATGCTGAGCATGCACAGCTTCATATTGCAGATTGATGGCTATAATATTCTCGTCGACGCCTGCAACGGCAACCATAAGCAGCGCAGCGTGCCGCCGGTGCATGAGCTGAACACGCCTTATCTGGAGAATCTTGCCGCACTCGGCTTCCGGCCGGAGGATATCAATGCGGTGATGTGCACCCATCTCCATTTCGACCATGTCGGCTGGAATACGAAACTGGAAAATGGGCGTTGGGTGCCGACCTTTCCCAATGCGCGCTACATCTTCTCGGCGCAGGATTACGAACATTGGAGCGTGCAGGAGGAAGAGCCGGTTCATCGCGAGGCGTTCAACGATTCCGTGCTGCCAGTGGTCGAGGCCGGGAAGGCGGAGATCATCGACCTTGCGGACATGACGGCCGTGCATCACGAGATTGGCGATGGCGTATGGCTGGAGCCCGCATTCGGCCATTCGCCGGGATGCTGCCTAGTCCATGCCCAGGGCGGCGGCGCGCCGGCGGTGTTCTGGGGCGATGTCATCCATCACCCGCTGCAGCTCATTCGCCCGGACCTTGGCCTGATGGACGGCGATCCCGTGGCGGCGAGGACCGTGCGCCAGCGGCTGATCGAGCGTGTCGCCGATAGCGATACGATGTGCTTCTCCGCCCATTTCCGCGAGTCATCGGCGGGATATATTCGCAGCGACGGCGACGCTTATCGCTTCGATTTTGTCGAACCTTAGAGTGATTTCAAAGCAGGTGGATCATCTGCTGGCTCGGAAGCCACGGCAAACAAAGACTTTTCTAGGCGGCGTGGACAAATTCCGGTGCTTGCAGCACATTGGAAATGTGCAGGGAAGGGCTCGTTTCTTCATATCGTCCGTTCGGTTCGAGCAGCCGTCGAGCCTGTCGAGAACGCCAGCGCCGCGCTGATTTCTCGACTTCGGTTCTCGGCAGGCTCGAACCTTCGCTCGAAACGAACGGCTTGAAGAAAACGTCCGAAATCAAGGGCGCATATCGAAAGGCCGAATTTCTCCAGGCGCTCAGGCAGGATGATGGACCCGCGCGAAACGCCCGAGATGGAAGAGCAGTGGCGGATGGTCCTGCTTCTCGAAGCTGTATACGCGGCCGACAAAGATCTTGTGGTCACCGCCTTCATAGCGATGCACGGTCTCGCATAGGAGGCGGGCCGAGCAGTCGGCGAGGATCGGCACGCCGGTCTCGTGCAGATCGAAGTCGAGATCGGCGAATTTGTCGAGGCCGCGCGCGGCGAAGCGCTTCGCGATCGCCTCCTGCTCGTGGCTCAATATGTGGACTGCGAAACGCTCCGCTTGTTCGAAGGCCGCCATCGAGCCCGCGCTCTTCGCCAGTGACCAGAGGATGAGCGGAGGATCGAGCGAGACGCTATTGTAGCTGTTTGCGGTGACACCCACGGGCTGACCATCGGCGTCGCGTGTCGTGACGACCGTTACGCCGGTGGCGAAGCGGCCGAGCGCGTCGCGATAATCCCTGGGGTCGAAGACGGTCACCGGCGAAACCCTTCTTCCCTCAGGCGGGCGGCTTCATCGCGGCAATGCGATAGCGGCGCACCGACACGATTGTCATGACGCCATGTGCGACATAGGGATCTTCGAGCGCCAGGGTCTGCGCGGCCTCCTGGCTCGCCGCCTCCAGGATCACGATGCTGCCGATGGGCTTCTCGTCCTCGTCGAGCAACGGCCCCGCAAGGGCCATGGCGGCGCCAAGGCCCTTGCGATAGGCGATATGATCCGGACGCCTGGCCTCGCGCGCGTCCGGATTGCCGATTTCCCGGTACTCGACGAGGAAATGTGCCACGGGCTCAGGCCGCTGCCGCGCCGGCCGGCTGGAGATCTTCGTCCAGCGGCTGGATGTCTTGCCACTTCTTGTCGGGCGAAAACAGGAAGGTCTCGGCCGTGATGCGGTTCCAGTCGAACCCGCCCTGATCGGACTCGGGCAACTCACCGGTCTGCTGGAGCTTGCGCACGGCGCGCAGCATCATGCGGCGGAAGGCGACGACCGCCATGTCCGACCGGCCGAGATGTTCCTTGGTCCGGTCGGCGATCCGGCCCATCGTCTCGCTCACGGCATGATCCTGCAGCGCCACGCCCTCGATGCCGGACATGTTGCGGGTGCGCATCATCTCGCGGTCCTGATTGTACCAGACGCCGATGCCGTTGGTCTTGAAGAACTCGGCGTCGTGCGGCGTATTCGCCTCTGCCATGCGATGCTCACGACTGATCGTCTGGCCGGGATCGTAGAAGAACTGGATGTGCCAGGTCGTGTAATCGTCGCGCGGCACGAAGGCATTGACGAGGCGACGATTGCGGCGGAACTCCGGCGCCTTCTGGCCATCCGGCGGAATGAAGGTCCAGAACGGCATCGGCACCTGCGTCATGCGGGCATGCTTGTCCTCGCCGTCATTGCGCACGGCACAGTAGCGCATGCCATAGCGGGTGAATTCAACCTCCAGCTTGGGGCGCAGATCCTTCTCGTGCGGCCATTTGGCGGGCTGGTCCCAGGCGCTGTCGCGATGCAGGATGCCGGCATGCGAGCTGTCCACTGCGCCTTCGAGCGCCTGTGAATAGTTGCACTCGTAGATGACCTTGAATGCCTCGCAGCTGCCCGGGGGCATGTCGAACCAAGGGAAGTGCGGAAAGGCCGGTTCCTTCTCCTTCGGGCCCATATAGGTCCAGACCATGCCGCCCGCGACCCGCGTGGGATAGGCCTTCACGCGCATCGCACCGGCGAGCTTGCTGTTCTCCGGCTCGGCGGGCGTATCGACGCACTGGCCGGTCACGTCGAACTTCCAGCCGTGGAAGAGACAGCGCAGGCCGCATTCGCCGTTGACGCCGAGCGCCAGAGACGTGCCGCGATGCGGGCAATGCTCGTCGAGGAGGCCGATGCGCTCCTCGCTGTCCATGAAGGCGACCAGCTTCTCGCCCAGCAGGCTGATACGCACCGGCTTGCCGTCGGCCTCGAGCTCCTGGGTCAACAGTGCCGGCATCCAGAAGCGGCGCATGAGCTCGCCCATGGGCGTACCTGGTCCGACCCGGCAAAGAAGCTCGTTATCCTCATGAGAGAGCATTTGACCTACCCAATTTAATTAGACAATAATGTATATTATCTGGCGAGAGACCGAGAGTCACGCCTTATTTTCGTGGAGAATGTGTTTTGAATCTCAATGATGTGCTGCCGATCGAGAATTTTTCGGATCTGACGATCCAGATCCTGGCGGACCGTCTCCAGCGCTCGACGACGGCAGAGCAGCATATCTATCGCGAGAGCGAACTGGACGAGCTGTGGCGGCTGCTCGACGTCGCGGTGCGTCGCGGCGATCCGGAAGGCATTCGCGAAAAGGCGTGGCTCGTCGCGATGCGCGACTCCGCCCACAAGGCCCATGATCTGGTCGGAATGGACGGGCGACCTAAAGAGGCCGCAGAAGTGCTGCGGGCCGTGCTGCGATAGTCTTGCTTCGTTGCTTCTGCGCGAATGGCCACAGGAAACGGGAGCAGCGGTCATTCCTGGGCCTGGCAAGCGTATCTGATTCCGATCGCGACCTGTAAAAGCCGAAATCGCCCACAAGCCCGTCGATCGCATCCGCGACGAAGAACGTCTCATCGTCGCAAAGACAGGTTCTGATCATGGGATTTCCCAGTGGTCCAAGCAGTTCAGCGCCAATAGACGAAGCCCATGGCGTTGCCGGTGCCGGCGACGCTGCGATAGCAGGGGACATAATCGAGAAAATGCGGCTCCAGGCCGAGGGTGGCCATCGCGCCCGCGACAGGAACCCAGTTCTTCATTTCCGAGGTGCCGTCCTGAAACACGGCTTCGCCCAGTGCATAGACCGGTTCGAAGTCGCGGTTCCTGAGCGCAGTGAGAAAGGTCTGGTCGACCGCCTCGTCGATAACGAAATGCGTAAGGCCGCCGCTGGCGATCAGCGCGACCCGCGCGTCACTCTCCCATGAGGTGATCGCGCGCAGCAACGACTGCCCAAAGGCATGGCAGCGGCGCACTGTCGGCTGATTGGGCGGGAAGAATGCGTTCACCGTCACCATGACGCTTGGCACCGGCCGGTCGCGCATGATGCGGCGATAGACGAAGCCGAATGCGTGCGGCGTTTCCACCTTGGGCAGCTTGTTCATCGCCGCCACGTCGAACTCATCGGCTATCGCCTGCTTGATGATGTGCAGGCCGAGTTCCGGGCAGCCGCGATAATCGGCGCCGCCACTCGGGATATAGCCCGGAAGGGAGATTTCGATACCGGGCGGCAGCCGCTTGAGGCGCTCTTCCGAAAACTCGTGATTGGTGATCGTGTCGCCATAATGCACCCCGAAAGCGGGGTTGAGGCTGTTGTCGAACAATTCCATCTGGTCGTTGCCGACGACGACCGCGACATCGACCCTGGCTTCTTCGAAAACATCCGCCAGCCGCTCGATGTTCCGCTGGCAGACGGCCTGGCGCTCGTCCCAGACCGATCTGGTCACCTGCTCGGCGAGCTGTTCGTCCGCGCGCGCTTGGACCAGCTCGTCATAGCTCCAGCTCTGGCCCTTCCAGGCATGGCGATTGACCTTGTCGGCGGGCACCCGGGCCCCCCAGGTCTCGGTTTCCGTGACCAGCATCGGCCCGTGGCTCGTGCCGATGCCCAGAACGATCTGCGCCATCTTCTCTCCTTTTCAGACCTCGACGAGCTGAATTGGCCCGCCGTTCATGTCGCTTGCGGCGTTCGCCAAAATCGGATACCAAAAACGTATAACAATATGGCATTCACGTCAATCCGCGGGTTTGACGGCGCGATGCAGAAGCTGAAGCTCAAGATATAAGAAAGGACAGGCCGTGAACGGCAGCACGACATCAGGAGTGGATTTGGCGGTTGCGCCGGCCTGGCCGACCCTGGCCTCGGGCGACGAAGCGCTGCGGGTCGCGCGCGCGCTCCTGCCGGATGTGCTGGCAACAGCGGCCCAGTCGGAAGCGGACCGCCATCTCTCCGACGCGCTGGTCGACAAGATGCGCCGTGCCGGTCTGTTCGGTCTCATCATGCCCAGGTCGCTCGGCGGGTCCGAACTGGGTTTCGCGGATCTGGTGCGCGTCACGGCGGAGTTCGGCGCGGCGGACGGCTCGGCTGCCTGGGTCTATGGCGTGCTGGCCGGCCATAGCTGGCTGATCAATCTTTTTCCTGAAGAAGCGCAGAAGGAAGTGATGGCGGAGCCGACCACGCTCATCGCCACGGTCTTCCGTCTGGGCGGCAAGGTCGTGCCAGAGGGCGACGGCTATCGGCTGACCGGCGCGACGGGGCGTTTCTGCTCCGGCATCGACTATGCAAGCTGGGTCATCATTGGCAATGCGGTGCACTTGGCGGACGGGTCCGTCGAGCCGCGTTTCTTCGTTGTGCCCAAGTCGGAGATCGAGGTGATCGACGACTGGCATACGATGGGCATGCGCGCGACCGGCAGCCGCTCGATAAGGATCGGGAATGCCTTCATCCCGGCCCATCGCAGCTGCAGCCTCGCCGACATGCTGGCCGGCACCACGGCCGGCGCCCAATGCCATGAAGGCGCGATCTATCGCATGCCCTTCGCCGATCTCGCGCCTTTCTCGATCGTCGGGGCGCCGATCGGCATGGCGCGAGGCCTTGTCCGCAGCTTTGCGGAGGAAATCGGCGGCAAGCTGCGCGATGGCGATCCGCTGGAGATCGCGCAGCAATCCGCCACGCTGGCGCGCATCGGCAAGGCGAGCGCGGATGTGGATGCGGCATTGGCGCTCGTCCTGGCGGATGCCGCCATGATCGACGCGGCCAGGGATCCGACGGAAATCTCGGCTCTTCAGCGCGCGCAGATCCCGCGCAACTGGGCCTATGCCGTGCAGAAGGCGCGCTATGCGGCCACCGAGATCTTCGAAGTGGCGGGAGGCAGCGGCATCTACAACGGCAATGCCTTGCAGCGCACTTTCCGCGACATTCAGGGCGCGGCGCAGCATGTCGCGTTCAACTGGGATCGCTCAATGGTCGGCTATGGCCGCGCGATCGCCGGTCTCAAGCCGGTGGCCTTCGCCATCCCCAAGAAATAGGGGAGGGATCCTGCAGATGGTGGCGAGATATGACCGTGTCGCGGCGGCGATCCACTGGCTCGCCGCTGTCATGATGATCGTCGTCATCGTGCTGGGCCTGTTTGGCGATCCGATCGGCAAGCTGGTCGGCCATGGCGCGGTCGCGCTGCACAAGTCGCTCGGTATCACTGTCTTCGCGTTGACCCTGCTGCGAATCGTCTGGCGGCTCGGGCATCGCGCGCCGCCGTTGCCGGCCACGACACCCGGCTGGCAGCGCGCGGCAGCCCATGGCGCGCATATGCTCCTCTATGGCTTCCTGCTCGCCATGCCGCTCACCGGCTATGTCTTCGGTTCAGGCGGGCCGTATCCGATGGAATGGTTCGGCGTCGAGATCCCCAAGGCGCCGGTGCCCAAGCCGGTCGCCGAGACGGCACATGATGCGCATGTGGTGGGCGGCTATGCGGTCGCCGTCATGGTGGTCGTCCATATCGGCGCCGCTTGCTGGCACCAGTGGGTGCAGCGGGACAATCTGATCGCGCGCATGTCCCTCGTCCGCCGCGCGGGCTGATCCTCAGCGCGGCGGAGCGAGGATCGCGAGGCTGCTCCACGGGACGAGGCCCACAACCATCAGGATCGCCCAGATGGTCGAGGACGCTCCGATCGTGTAGCTCAGCCAGCGCAAGGTCGTGCGCAACAGGTCCGCCTCGAAGACGCCGGACCAGCCGGCCGGCGGCCCAAGCGGCTTCACGGAGAAGAGCGAACGATAGTCGTCGAAATATTCGCTCATGAGGTAAGCCTGCATGACGAACACGGCCGCGCCGAAATAGAGCATGTCGAGAAAGCTGTGGAAGAAAGCCATGCCCGACAGATCGCCGCTGACGAAGGGGCCGATCGCGCGGACGAAGGGGAAGAAGTCGAGCAGGAAGGTCATCAGCATCACCGGGAAGGCGATGACCAGCATCAGCACTGCCTGGCGATTGAAGATGAGGGCGAGGCCGAGCAGGATCTCGATCATCTTGGTCGTCGAGAACATCCAGCCCGACTCCACCATCGTGCGCAGGATTTCATGCTTGACCGGTCCGGTGGTCGGCTCATGAATATTGGGGAAGGGCAGGATCTTGATCCACCAGTTGATGCCCGAGAGCACCGACTGGATGCCGAGCAGCCAGCGCACGGCCGGGATCGCCACATTGGCACTGTTGAGACCGCTACTTGCCATATTCGTCCTCCCCGCAGCGCTCCTATCGGGTCCGCCGCCCTGTGGATTGTAATATCTTATTGGTAGACGATCTTGCCGGGAAGCGCTAGTAGGAAGCGCACGGCGCTCCCGGTCAAGCGGAGCGTGACAGGAAGGGGATCGCCGATGGCGCGCGCATTCGACAAATATCTCGTCACCTTCTGCCGCTTATACATGGGCGGCTTCAATCTCTCATCCGGGTTGAACTATTTCCTGCTGTTCTTTCCGCAACCCAGGATCGCCGAAACGAGCGGCAATGAGTTCGTCATCGCCTCGATGAATCTCGGCCTCTTCAGCTTCGCCAAGGTCTGCGAGATTATCGGCGGGGCGACGCTGCTGACCAACCGCTTCGTGCCGCTCGGCCTCGTGCTGCTGATGCCGGTGACGCTCAACATCTTCCTGATCAACGCGCCCTGGTCGCCGTTGCCGCACATCGTCTTCTCGACGACGCGCAACATGGTGATGCATTGCATCCTGCTCGCGGCCTATGCGAACTATTATTATCCGCTGCTGAAGTTCCGCAGCGCGCCCGATCCGGTGTGGCGCAATCCGTCGCGTATCTGGAAATCCTTCTGATCCTGGAGACCTGAACGATGTGGACGTTCGATTTCGCATTCGACGGCAAGGTCGACATGATGAGCATCAACCCCCTCGAGATGACCAATTTCGAAATGGTGGGAACGATCACGGCGATCGTCGGCCTGCTGTTGACAATCCTGCTCGGCCGCATTGCAAAGCATCGTGAGCAGCGGCCGCACGAGTTTATCGACCATGAGGTGGACGAGACGACACCCGGCTGATCCGGCCGGTTACCGGGGCGGACGGCGCCGGGCGTCGCCGGTCTCCATGATGTACGTGCGGAAGGAGGGGATTTGAGACGGTTCCTTTCCCTCAAGTGCCGCAACGTCGTCATCATCGTCTCCATCACCATGTTCATGATCCAGCTCGATGCGTCGGTGCTGGCAATCGCGCTGCCGGAGATTGCGCGCGATTTCGGGGTGCCGCTCGTCTCGCTGAGCCTCGCCATCACCATCTATCTGACGATGCTCGTCGCTTGCCTGCCGCTCAGCGGATGGGCGGCCGATCGTTTCGGTCCCAAGCGCGTGATGCTTGTCTCCATCATGGGATTTGGCGGCTTCTCGATCCTGTGCGCGCTGGTGGGCAATTATTGGGTCTTCATTGCCTGCCGCGCGGTCATGGGTTTTTGCGCTTCCCTGTTGACTCCGGTCGGGCGCCTGTTGCTGCTGAAGCAGGCAGACAAGAGCGAACTGGTCGACGCGCTGGCAATCATCGCCATGCCGATGTTGATCGCGCCGACGATCGGGCCGTCCATCGGCGGCTTCATCGTTCAGCATGCGCGCTGGGAATATATCTTCCTGCTCAACGTGCCGGTCGGCCTCGCCTTGTTCCTGCTGACGCGCTCGCTTGTGCTGGAAGTGCCGCCCGATCGGGAGCGTCGTCTCGATTGGATCGGCGCGGGGCTGGTGGCAGGGA
>Ga0066256_1003799_pt2 | contig 10262 bp, 3 predicted proteins | sample ThiBio_1000_biof_FD_87107 | JGI IMG/M metagenome (GOLD analysis project Ga0066256, IMG submission 87107) | Wastewater bioreactor microbial communities from Cape Town, South Africa - Thiocy_expt_1000_biof (version 2) | ecosystem: Engineered > Bioreactor > Thiocyanate-remediating >... | reverse complement strand
GGGTTTTGGGTGCGGGGCGGGGGGGGGGGGGGGGGGGGGGGGGGGGGGGCACCAAGGGAGTTTGTACCCCGTCCCATGACCTCACGTATCACACCGCGCCCACCGCCCCACGCACACGCAGCTTCCTGGTAGGCCTGTGGCCCGTGTATGGCCTCCTCACACCCGCCATCATTGCCGTGTTGTTCATGGGCAGCATCATGGTGTTGCACTTCATCCCCTACTGCTGAGCAGCGGCGCGCGCGTAGCCGGCAGCGCGGTGCTGCCGCCGCTACGACGGGGGCTGGTAGCGCTGGCACCAGCCCCGCGACACCCGGTGGTGTGTTTTATGACGTAGATACCACGTATGCTTGTGTTGGTTGTTGGCGCTGCATGTTGCATGGTGTGCATGTTGCACGAACGACTCCATGCGTGACCCCTATTTTGCGTGTCGCGGTGTGTGGCCGCTGTGTGCGCGCGCGTTGACCAACTACTTGAGCTCACGCCGCGCGACACAATGACGACCCGCTTGCCATGCAATTCAGTCACGCGCAGCGTGCCGCAGGTCGTACTACCACCTCCTGCCGCCTGCGCCGTCCAGTTTCCCGCCTTCCGATCGCTGCCGTGTGTGCGGGCCCATGCGGCCACCAGCAGACATGTGTGGGCAGTGTGGACAGTGTGAGGCAGCCGAAAACGGGGCCAGTGGACGCGGTATCATGAACAGGGGAAATGCGTGCGCCACGCGCGCCACGCATTATTTTACCGGGAAACAACGGAATCCCCTGCATCGTGTTGTACTAGCCCCATTTTCCACTCTCACCTTTGCGTTTTATTGCGTATTTTGTGTTGCAGTTACCCTTCTACGGTGCTCCCTCCTCTAACCACCACCCCCCACCCCCCTCCTCCCCCCCCCTCCCCCCCCCCCCCCCCCCCCCCCCCCCCCCCCCCCCCCCTCTAACCAAGGGATGGCGGCGCCAGCGGGGGTGATACGCTGCACCTGCGGCGTGTGCGGTAGGACGGTGGGCATCCCGGTGGGCGTGCCGGCCGCCCAATGCCCGTACTGCCGCTGCAGCATCACGACACCAACAGATGCAGCGCCGGGGGCACCCCAACAAGGCGGACCGGCACCGTCGGTTGCCGCCTTGACGCCAGCGATGATGCACGGATCTGAGAATGGTGGTAGCTGGCACCCTGCTGCCGGTAGCGCCGCCCCCATCCGATCACTCCCGCCATCCGCCCCGCCCGTCGCGCCACCGCCGCACCAGATCTCTCCCTCACCGTCCGGACCAGCGCCCGCACCCGCACCGGCAGGCCGTCGCTCGTTGACTGGGGCGCCCCTCTCCTTTGACATGGATGACCTGCTCTTTGGCAGCGGCGCCTCACCGTATACACATGTGCACACGGCACTGTCGGGCGGCGCGGCAGGTGGTGGCAGTGGCAAGCTGCCAGCAGCAGCGACCCGTCCCAGCCCAGGCGGCGGCAAACCGATTGACTTTGGCGCGCTGGCGGGCAGTGGGTTCATGCTTGGGGATACCTCGGGCTCCCACCCCCCGCCGCCTGGCCGTGCGGTGACAGGACCAGCGGCGAGTACCACTGCCACTGAGCCGCCGCTGTGGAGCTGCCCCGCGTGCCAGGAGATGAACTTCCACCACAAGCCGCACTGCGATGCATGCGGCACCACGCGGCCGGGCAGTGTGCTGAAGCGCGCGGCCACGGTGCGGCACTTGTTGGGTGGCGGTGGCGCGGCGGCAGCATCAGCAGGAGCAGGAGCAGCGGCAGCAGCAGCACCGCCTGCCGCCGCGCCGCCGGGTCCATTGTATAACTTTGCATCCAGCACCGGCGGCGACCCGCTGTTTGGAGGCGACTTTTGGGATGGCGGCTATGGCGGCGTGTACCCCGTGCTGCCGCTGAAGGGCAGCGTTGGTGGGCGCAGCCTAGGCCGTGGCGCATCAGCTGGCGGCGTTGCTGGTGGTGCTGGGGCAGGCGCGCCGCCTGCAGCGTCGCCAGCAAAGCCCGCAGGGCGGGCGGCTGGGTCTGGAAGCGCGGGTAGCAGTAAGCTACCGCCGTTGTCACCGGCACCCGCACCAGCGCGCCCGCCTGCGCCTGCGCCTGCACCAGCACCGGCGCGCGCGCCCGCACCCGCCCCAGCACCTGCACCAGCACTCCCACCACCAGCGGCGGCGGAGGCGGCGCCAGAAGGCACCTTTGCCATTCTGAATGACTACCTATCCAGCCGGGAGGACGAGGAGGCGGCAAACCGCATGTACGACGCGGTGGCAGCGAGCTGTGCGGCAGAGGGCCGGTGTTGGACGGACCCCTCCTTCCCGCCGGTGCAGGCATCGCTCATTGGCGGGGCAGACGCCGACGAGGGCATGGTGTTTGTGACGCTGGCGGGCACGGAGTCGCGGCCGACGCAGCGCGTGCGTGTGCCGGGGGTGTGGCGCCGGCCGCACGACATTGCTGACGAGGACCGCGCCCCCGCGCCCGACTGCCCCGACGCCGCGCCCGCCATGCTGTGCCACCGTGCGGCGGTGGCGAGCGGCGGGCACGGGGGCGCAGCAGCGGGCCGGGCGGCGCTACTGCGCAGTGCCAGCAGCGGCGACGACGACAGCTTTGCGGCTTCTCACCCGCCGCGCTGGCGCTGCTGGCGGAGTACGCGCCAGATGAGCCCTCCTGCACCTCGCCGTACTGGACGTTTCGGTGCGGCCCCTACAACTGCAGCGACGTGCAGCAGGGGTCGCTGGGCACGTGCTGGTTTGTGTCGGCGCTCACGGTGGTGGCGGAGCGGCGCGACATTGTGAACCGCCTGTTCCGCACCCGCCCGCTGGCGGACGCGCTGTGCGTCGGTGGTGCTGATGGCGCCGGCGCCGCGGGGCCGGACGTCCTCTCCCTGCCGTATTCCCTTGCCGCCGTGCGCGCCGCGGAGGACCGCGTGACGGACGCGCAGAGCGTGCCGCTGAACCCGCGCGGCGTGTACCAGCTGCGCCTGTGCATTGACGGCCTGTGGCGCATCGTGACGGTGGACGACCACATCCCCGTCAACTCCCTGACCGGCGCCACCGCATTCACCGCCGCGTTCCGGCGCCAGCTGTGGGTGGCACTGCTGGAGAAGGCGGCGTCCAAGCTGGTGGGGTCGTACGCGGGCATGGTGGCGGGCACGGTGGCGGAGGGCCTGCGCATGCTGACGGGCGCCGTGACGGAGCAGGTGTTCCTGCGCACCAACGAGACGACGGAGCAGCGGCGCAAGCGCATTAACCTCGCGTACACGCGGCGGCGTGAGGCGGCGGCGGCGGGCCGACGCTATGAGCCCACCGACGACCTGGAGAAGCCGTGGGAGTATGACTACGGCCGCCGCCCGCCCGCCGAGCTGGTGCGCCGCCTATGGGAGCGCATCCTGGTGTACCAGCGCAGCGGCTTCCCCATGGGCGCCTCCTGCTCCTCGCTCACCATGGAGGACCTGCTGGACGGTGCGTATCCATCTGTGTTGTTTGTTTTGCTTGTTGTCGCCCGCACTCCCACCGCACCCGCACACGCACCCTAATCATACGCTGCAGACGACGATGACGTGATGGACGACATGCTGGAAGCGAAGCAGGCAAGTGCGGAGGAGGCAGTGCGGGCGCGGGAGCGGGACATTGCCAGCCACGGCATCATTGTGAACCATGCGTACTCCATCCTGGACTGCGTGGAGGTGCCGGCGGCGGAGGGCGGCATGCGCCTGCTGCGGCTGCGCAACCCGTGGTCCAGCGGCCGCGCCTCCGCCGGCGCCGCCACCAGCTGGACGGGCGCGTGGTGTGACGCCAGCCCCAGCTGGCGCGCCGTGCCGGACCTGCAGGCGCGGCTGGGCGCGTACGTGCAGGAGGAGACGGGCGTGTTCTGGATGGCGGTGGAGGACTTTGTGCACTACTTCACGCGCCTGGACCTGGCACGCCTGCACCAAGCTGACCTGGGGTGGTCCACCGTGCGCGTGGCGGTGCCGCTAGTCAACAGCGGCGACACGCACGTGACCGTCATTCGGGTGCGCGCATTTGAGGCTACCACGCCGCTGGAGGTGGTCATGAACCAGCAGCCGTACAACCGCGGCGGTGGCGGCGGTGGCGGCGCTGGCGGTGGCGGTAGCGGTGGCGGTGGCGGTGGTGCCGGCGGCGGTGGCCTACCAACCTCCACCACGCCGCGCTACGTGCGCGACCGCGAGTGCTACGTGCGCGACATTGGCATGGCGCTGGTGCAAGAGAAGCGGAGTGACCACACTGCTAGCGACTGGGCGGCGGGGCTGGCGCGCACCGTGCGGCGCGGCGACGGCCTGGAGGCAGAGGGCATGGATGCCGCGGGCAACGACCCGGCACTGGTGTACCGCACGACGGGCATGACGTACCTGGGCGGCTGCGACCGGCGTGTGGAGCCTTTCATCACCATGGAGGCAGGCCTGCCGCCCGGCGAGGAGGCATTCCTGGTGCCGCTGTCGTTCCGGTCGTACAACGAGTCGGAGTGCCTGGCGCGCCGCACCAGCGGCGGCGGCGGCGCTGGCGGCAGCGCGGGCCGGCCCTCACCGAGCGCTGCTGCTGCGGCGGCGGCGGCGGGGCGCGGCTCGCTCCTGCGCCATGACACCATGGATTGGATGGTAGGCGGCGCGGGGGTGAGCAGCGCGCCGTGGGGCAGCGCCACGGACGCGACGCAGGCGGCGGGGTTGACGGGCAGTGGCGCAGAGGGGCATGACTTTGTAGTGGTGGCGGTGCACTCTGGGCAGCCCGTAATTGTGGATGTGGTGCGCAAGCCGCTGTCGTGGCTGGCACGCGCGGCGGCGGCGCAGGTGTTTGCCACCGGCCGGCGGTCCGACTTCAAGGGCGCCGCGGAGGCGTCTGGCGTGTGCCTGTACTCCCTGACGGAGGGCGTCGGCACGCGGGTGGCGGTGGCCAACACGCACGCTACCCTGCCTGTCACCTACCGCCTGGCCTGCAGCGGCCTGGTGGGCGTCGCCACCACGCGCGGCATCCCACTCCCGCCGCCTTTGCCGCCGCACCCGGCAGCTGGCGGCGGTACCCGCGAGTCACGCCATGCGGCGCCACCTGACGGCACGGCGTATAAGCTAGAAATGCAGGACACGCTGCCGCCCGGCACCGCCGCCCTCATGTGTGTCATGGTGTCCACCGGCCCTTGCGCCTCCCGCTCCTGGTCATCCTCCTACAACGTCGAGTTTGGCGGCGACGCGCCGCGCGGCCCCGTCATCGCGAACCAGTTGCCGCCCACCTCGCCTGGCGGCCTGCATGCACCCTTCCCGCTCACCGTCGCGCCCCGCGCCGACGCCGGCGCCTCCTCATACCTCTTTGGCTCCGTGGCCGCGCCGCCCACCGGCGTCTTCTTCTAGGCTTGATTGTTACGATGCTGTGTATTGCTGTGCGCTGCGACGCCGCCACTATCACAATTTGAATACCGAACAGTACACTGTCAGTACAGCGACCAGCAGCTGTCAGTCGCTGTTGCGACTGCCTGGCTGCCAGCAGCGCGCCGCGGCACCACATCGTCGTGGCACATCGTGGCAGTGTGCCATGGCGCGGCAGCGCAAGGTTGGCGGGCACCCGTTTGCCATCGTATCTTTCTTTTTTTTTTTCCCACCCGCTTGTGTACACATTGCTAATACTTGGGTATCACGCGACAGCCATCAAATATTATGCTACAATATCATGACACACACGGTGTTAAGGCGAACCGTTGTAGTATTATTTTGATTCCATTCGTCGCCTATTATTATCGGTGGGCACCGCCTCCCTACCAACCTCTCACATCCGCCATGAACTTCAACCGCGGCGACCGCGGTGGCGGCGGTGGTGGTAGCGGTGGTGGCGGGGGCGGGGCTGCAGTGGGGAGCAGCGTTGGTGGCGGTGGCAGTGGTGTCGGCGGAGGTGGTGGTGGAACGCCTGGCGGAAAGCCTGGGTTTCGCGGCAGCAACCCGACATGGACCACACCCGCTGGCGGCGGCGGCGGAGGTAGCGGCGGTGGGGGGGCTGGGGGGGGGCCCCGGGGGGGGGCGGGGGGGCGGGGGGGCGGGGGGGGGGGGGGCCCGGGGGGGCGGCGCGGCGGGGGGGGGGGGGGGCCCCGCCCCCGCCGCGCCGGTGGAGGCTGCCATTGAGGCAACGACGTACGAGGCACTGCTGGCACGGCGCACCGCCGCGCCGCCGCCAACTGCTACGCCGTCAGCCGCGTCAAGCGCCAGCCGCAGCGGCGACGCATCGGCGGCGGCGGCGGCGCCCCCGCACGCGGCGTGGCTGTTTGGGCGGGATGGGCACCGCATCACCATCCGTAATGTGGCATTCCATGTGTTGGACACCGTGGCGCTGACCGGCCCCGACGCCGCCGCTGCGCCGCTGGCTACCCACCCACGCTTCTGCCGCCGCGGCGTGCTGACCTGCCTGGTTGACAACATCCGCGTCACGGTGACGGCGGGCGCGCAGTTTGCGGTGCCGGTGTGGGACCTGTCACGCCACGCCCTGCGTGGTGTTGGCGGCGCCACCTCCACGCCACCCTCCCCTGTTGTGGAAAGCGATGCGGCTGCCCCTGCACCGGTGCGCCGCAAGTCGAGCGCAGCGAGCGAGGCGGCACCACCACTGCCGCCGCCGCTGCCCACCGCGCCCGCCACCATGGTGATCCACAATGCCAACCTGGCGCCGGCGCAGGCGGGCGTTGTGTTGGATGCCGCGGCGCTGGCTGATGCGTGCGCCGCGGTGCCAGCGGCGGTTGCAGACGTGCCGGCGCACACGCGGCTGGTGGTGTCGGTGCAGCCGCCGTCGGCAGACCCGCTGGGGATAGATCGGGCGCCTGCACAGGCGGTGGCCTCCCACTATCGGCCGCTGGTTGCGGCACCGCCGCCGCTGCCGGCAGCTGCTGCTGCTGCTCATGCGACGATGGGTGGCGACGGCGTGCTGGCGCATGCCGTGGCCGCCGCGTGTGGCGCCCCCACGCCGGCGGGCGCGGATGCCACCGAGGACGCTGCACTGGCAAGCGGGCGTGCCGCCGCGGGGGACGGCAGCACCGTCGTGCCGGGCGCGTACCGCGCCAGCGTGTCGTTGGTGCGCCCAGACGCCCGCCGTGCGGTGCACCTGCACCTGGATGCTGCCCGCCTGCCGGGCGTGCTGCGCAATGCTGCCACGCTCATCCGCGGCTGGCTGGCGTTCGAAGCACCCGGCGCCCTGCAAGCGGCTGCGCAGGCGGTGCACGAGGCGCAGTGCGCTGCCGCCGCCACCGGCGCCGTCGCCGTCCGCGTCCCCGTGCCTGCCCTACCTATTGTGAATGACGCGTGGGCGCTGTCGTATGCGGGCGCAGTGGTGACGCTGCCGCCCGGCGCACCGGCTGGCGCCGCATCACCACCCGCCGCCACGCCGGCTGCCCACCTTGCTTCGCTGTCTGCAACACCCGGCGCCGCGCCAGCACCCGCAGGCGGCGCCGCCGCTGCCGCCGGCGGAGGGGCGCGCGCTGCTGCCCCTGCTACCGGATCCCCTACTAGCGGCGGTGTCAGCGGCGGTGGCGGTGGTGTTGGCGGGTTTGAGCTGCCGGGAGTGGGCGCAGGGGGCGGGAGCGCACGGTGGGGTGCGGGCGCGCTGCCAGCCACCGCGCTGGACACTATGGTGTTGGCCCTGTTTGCGGAGGCGGCCCGTGTCGCAGCAGGCACTGCGTCCGTGCCTGCCGCGCCGTGGCGTGCCGCGCTGCCGCCATCTGGCGTGTTCCAGCACCCCCTGCAGGTGCTGGCCGCCTTTGCCGCCGTGTATTCCTGCCTAGATTTTAGCGCCTGCGTGGTGACGCCGCTTGGCATATTCTCGCGCACCGACGACGCGGCCGCCTTCATGGCGCTGTCCGCCGCTGCTGTGAGTGCCGGCGCGGCTGCCAGCCAGGCGTCCGGCGACGTCATTAGCCTGCTGTTTGACTCCGGCAATCGCGGCGGCAGCGGCGGCCCTGGCGGTGGTGGCAGTGGCAGCGGGGGCGGCGGTGGCGGCGGCGGTGGCCGTAGCGGCATGCGGCGCGGCGCTGGCGGGCACCGCAGCGACTCTGGCGCGGGTGGCGTGCGTGAGGTGGGCTGTGGGAGCACTACCGGCAGAAGCTCGCCGACGGGCGCAGGTGCGGCGGCTGGCGTGGTGGCAGCAGCAGTAGCGGTGGACAGCAGCGTGCCAGCAGGAGAGATGGTGGTGGAGCTGCGGGAGACGGGCGACGGCGGGGCAGCGACGGTGGTGCGCATGGTGGGCAGTGCCAGCAGCAGCGTCGTCGGCAGTGGTGGTGAGGGTGACGGCGACGGCGGGTCACGCGTGCACAGCGGGACGTCCACGCCCGGTAGCGCGGCGGGTCGGCGGGCACGGGCGCCCACCACGCGGCGCGCCGCGGCGGCGCAGATGGCAAGCGGGCAGGTGTCACGGCGGCCCAGCGGCGTGGCGGCTGACACCATCAGCGAGGTGGCCGCGGCAGCTGACGGCCCCACTGCGGTTGTGGGCAGTGGCGTTGAGGCGGGTGCGGTATCATCGGCGTCGCTGCCACCGCTGTCTGATGTGTCGCCGCATTCACCGCCGTCGCCGCCGCCGCCCCAGCGTGCGGTGCTGGTAGGGAGCGTGACGCTGGGCGCCGACGGCGTCGCGCCTGCCGCTCGCGTCTACCTGCAGGGCCTTGCACAGCTGTATGCGGCAGCGCTGCCGCACGCCTGCCGCGCTGCTGGTGTGGGTACGCTGGATGTGGCGCTGCCTGTCGCCGCAGCGCTGCCAGGTGGTGCCCACCCCCCGCGTGACACCACATGGGCCAGCCTGCTCGCGCCCGCACCGCTCACGGTGTGTGACCCCGTGCTGCCGTGGGTGCCGTTGACGGCGGGGTGCACGGCCGGTCATGCGGCGTGGCTAGCTGCCGCCGCTGCGGCACTGCGCCACACCCTGTCCACCACCGCGCCGCTCTTCCCTGCTGCGCTGCGTGCGTTGGGTCGCCCCGATGGTTACCGCCCTGACCTGCTCCTCCACCCCTTGCAGTCCCGCGTTGTGCTGTCGCGTCCGCCGCCGAGCGCAGCCGCGTGGAGTGCCGCACTGCTGCCGCGCGCCCCGCCGGCCGGTACGTACCCCACCGTTGCACGGTACCTGGCGGACGCGCCCGCCGGCGACGACCACGACGCGCCGGCTGGCTCCCTCCCGTCGCCGCACGCCGCGGGCGCCTGCGCCGTGGGCGGCCGACTGTTTTCAAGCGTGCCCACCGACCCCGCCAACGGCGTGTACCGCCTGCCGCTGCCACTGCCGCTGGCGGCGCTGTACCCGCAGCTGCCGTGGCTGCCCCGTGGCGGTACGCAAACTCCAGCGTCGCCTGGCGCCTCCTCGCCGTCGCTGCTGGAGCGCTCTGACAGTATCGGCAGCGGCGGCGGGGAGGGTGACGTGCACAGCGGTGGCGGCGGCGACGGTAGCGAGCCGTGCCGGCACGTGACGCTGTTTGAGGTGGGCGGCGCTGCCGGCACGCCCACCAGCGAGACCGCGCTAGTGGTGGCGGTGGCTGGTGTGGCGACCGACATGGACCGCCTGGCGGTGGATGCGCTGCCGCTGCTGCACATTGCTAGCCGCGGCGCCATGATTGCGCTGCTGGCGCGCGCCGTGGCGGCGCGCGGCGTCGTGTCTGCCGGCATGCTGGGCCAGTGCATGAAGTACATCGACGCGGGGCACTACTGCAGCGCGCGCATGATCAACTCGCAGGTGGTGGGTGCGGATGTGCTGGCAGCGGCGGCGGCGGGCAGCTTTGGGCGGCCGGCGCAGAGCGCTAGCAGCAGCGGAGGTAGCGCCGCAGGCGTGGCGGCGGCGGCGGCGCGCCCGTTCCCGCGCCTCTCTGCCACGGGCGACCTGCTGAGCGCCACCATCAAGGCGCTGTATGGCAGCACACGCCACTTGATGGCCAGCGAACCCACTGTGTTTACGGTGGGGGTGGAGTCTGCCGCCAACCCGTGCGCGTGCCTGGCGGGGCACGACGTTGGCTTCCCCTTCCTGCACTTCCCGGCTGCCATTGTAGCGGCTGCCGTGGCGTGTGTGCGCCGCCTGGCGCCGCTGGAGGAGGGTCTCATGGCGGCAGCGGTGGCTGGGGTTGCTGGCCTGGCGCGTACAGCAGTGTCCGCTCTGCAAAGTGACGGTGCCGGGGGCGTTGGTGGCGGCGGCAGCGGCGGGGGGGGGGGGGGGGGGGGGGGGGGGGGGGGGTCAGCCGGCCCCCCCCCCGCGCCGGGGGCTTCCCCCCGGGGCGGCGGGGCGCGCGCGGGCGCCCGCGAGGCGGCGCCGCCCGGGCGGCGGGCCGGC
>Ga0066256_1005620_pt1 | contig 10263 bp, 8 predicted proteins | sample ThiBio_1000_biof_FD_87107 | JGI IMG/M metagenome (GOLD analysis project Ga0066256, IMG submission 87107) | Wastewater bioreactor microbial communities from Cape Town, South Africa - Thiocy_expt_1000_biof (version 2) | ecosystem: Engineered > Bioreactor > Thiocyanate-remediating >... | reverse complement strand
CGGCTTCCGCATGAAGCGAGCCCCGAGGAAGGTCCCGCCGCGGCCCTCGCCGGGATGGAGAAGGCCCGCGACGATTATCGCACGGTCGCCGAGCGGCGCGTGCGCCTCGGCCAGCTGCTCTCGGATATCGGTCAGGCCAACGGCGTCGAGGTGACCCAGGCCGAAATGAACCGTCTCATCGGTCAGGCCGCGCAGCAATATCAGCCGCAGGACCGCGAGCGCTTCGTGGAATATGTCCGCAGCGACCCGATGGCCGCCGCCCAGCTTCGCGCCCCGCTGTATGAGGACAAGGTCGTCGACTTCCTGTTCTCCACCGCCGAGGTGACCGAGCGCACCGTGGATCGCGCCGATCTCGAAGCGGCGATCGAGAGCGAGGAGGGCGATCTCCACGTCCACGGTCCGGGCTGTGGCCATGATCACGATCATGATCACAAGCCGGCCAAGAAGGCGGCTGCGAAGCAGCCCGCTGCCGAGAAGGCCGAAGCTGCCGAGCCAGCTGCGGTAGAAGCCAAGCCGGCGAAGAAGCCTGCCACCAAGAAGGCTGCGAAGACGTCGGCCAAGACCGAAGGCTGACGCGGTAAATCATGGCTGATGCGCACATCTCCGGCCGGCCCGACTTGCCGGAGACGCTGCGCATCGCCGTGCTGCTGCCCTGCTACAATGAGGCGGCGGCAATCGGCGAGACGATCGCCGGTTTTGCGCAGGCGCTGCCCGGCGCCGCGATCTACGTCTTCGACAATAACAGCACGGACGGATCGGACGCGGTCGCAGCGGCTGCCGGCGCGATCGTCCGGCGTGTGCGCCAGCAGGGCAAGGGCCATGTCGTCCGCCGCATGTTCGCGGACGTGGACGCCGACATCTATGTGATGGCGGATGGCGACGCGACCTATGAGGCTGCTGCCGCACCTGCGCTGATCGCCGCGATGATCGAGGACAATCTCGACATGGTGGTGGGCGCGCGCAAGTCGGAGGTCGAGAGTGCCTATCGACGGGGCCATCGCCTCGGCAATCTCCTGCTGACGGGGCTGCTGCGGCGCCTCTTCGGCCGCAGCTTCACGGATATCCTGTCCGGCTACCGCGTCTTCTCGCGCCGTTTCGTGAAGAGCTTCCCGGTCATCTCGGCGGGCTTCGAAATCGAGACGGAGATCTCTGTCCACGCGCTGGAGCTGCGCATGCCGGTCGGCGAGATCGTGACAGCCTATGCGGCTCGCCCGGAAGGTTCCCACAGCAAACTAAGCACCTATCGCGACGGCTGGCGCATCCTCAACGTCATGCTCCAGCTCTATCGTGTCGAGCGCCCGCTCTGGTTCTTCGGCTATATCGGCGCGGCATTGGCTCTGCTTGGCGTGGTCCTCGGCATCCCTGTGATGCTCACTTATGTCGAGACGGGCCTGGTGCCGCGCTTCCCCACCCTCATCGCCATTGTGGGCCTTGGCATCCTCGCCGCGCTCAACGTGATGACGGGTCTCATCCTCGATACGGTGACGCGCGGCCGCCAGGAGATGAAGCGGCTCGCCTATCTGACTTATCCCGCACCAAGACGCTGATTTTTTTGCCTAACGCGGATTAACCGTCTTCCATTTCGATGGCGGAAGGGTCTACTAGCAAGCTTAGGGTGCAAGCCGTAAGGGGGGGGGACATTGCCACAGAACGCCGGGGGGCCGCGGCACCGCTATGCCGCGCTGGACAGTTTGCGCGGCATTTGCGCGTGCATGGTTGTACTTCACCACGCCATGGCAAGCGGGCATATAGCGTTGGTCGACAATGCATTTTTGTTCGTCGATTTCTTTTTCGTCCTCTCTGGCTTCGTCATAGCGTCAAGCTACGCGGAAAAACTCGCCGGGGGCTATCGCATCCGTGATTTCATGCAGCTTAGATTCGCTCGCATTTACCCGCTTCACGCCTTCATGCTGTTCATGTTCTTCTTGATGGAAGTCGGCGTGGCCTTGCTGCATCGCGGTGGCTCGTACGGACGAGAGCCCTTCAGTGGCCTTTTCATGCCTCAGGATCTCCTGAGTTCGCTCACGCTTACGCAAATCGTGTTCAGCCATGACCGAATGGCTTGGAATTTCCCCAGCTGGTCCATTGCAGCGGAGATGTGGACCTACCTCGCCTTCGCGGCGCTTGTCGGTTTTCTGCCCCGTCGTGCGGGGGCGACTTGCATGCTTATAGCTCTGGCGGGTCCGCTGATCCTGCCGTTGCTGAGTGATTACGGAATGAACGTTATTCATGGGCCGGGCGCCATCGTGCGCTGCTTGTCCGGGTTCGCTCTAGGAGTACTCGCTTACAAATGGTCAACAGCTGCCCTTCGTCCCGAATTGGGTCGCTGGCAGAGCACAGCGATAGAGTTGGCGGCATTGCTCGCGGTCATCCTGTTCGTCTCCGCCTACGGCAGGTCGCCGGTCTCTTATGGCGCGCCTTATCTCTTTCTTGCGGCGATTCTGGTGTTCGTGCGGCAGGGCGGAATGGTGAGCGGGTTGTTGGCCCGGAAGTGGGCCACCGGTCTCGGTGCCTTGTCCTACTCAATCTACATGGTTCACATGTTCCTCCTTTACCGGTTCAGACAAGTGGCGGAGAAGGTGAGCGGTTTTACCGGCCACGATCTGCTTGCGGGCGATAATCCGTTGTTGATCGCTGGCATGGGCGCGCTGTTCCTGGCGCTTGTCCTTCTATGTGCCAGCCTTGCAAACAGGTTCGTCGAACGGCCAGCGCAGGCTTTCCTGCGCAGGCAGTTCGACGAGCGCCGGCAGCCCCTTGTCGCGGCCCCTTGAAGTCCGCCGACAATCGTCCGATGTAGGTCCCCGCTCAGGCCAACCAACGAAAGCATTTCATGACCAGCTCTTCTTTCGATCCGCTCAGCGCTCTCGTCCCCATCGTCATCGAACAGTCGAACCGGGGTGAGCGCAGCTTCGACATCTATTCCCGCCTCCTGCGGGAGCGGATCATTTTCCTGACCGGGCCGGTCGAGGATCACATGGCCTCGCTCATCTGTGCTCAGCTTCTCTTCCTCGAGTCCGAGAACCCGAAGAAGGATATCTGGATGTATATCAACTCGCCTGGCGGCGTGGTGACGGCCGGCATGGCGATCCACGACACGATGAAATATATCCGCCCGAAGGTCGGCACGGTCTGCATCGGCCAGGCCGCGTCCATGGGCAGCTTCCTGCTCACCGCCGGCGAGAAGGGCATGCGCTATGCCACCTCCAACGCGCGCATCATGATCCACCAGCCCTCGGGCGGCGCGCAGGGCATGGCGAGCGACATCGAGATCCAGGCCAAGGAAATCCTGCGCATCAAGCGCCGGCTCAACGATCTTTACGTGAAATATACCGGCCAGCCGCTCGACAAGGTCGAGTCCGCGATGGACCGCGACACCTTCCTCGAAGCGGAGGAAGCGCTTGCCTTCGGCCTCATCGACAAGGTCTATGACCAGCGCGAGGGGACGCCGGAAGAGCCGACGCCGCTCTGAGGATAATCCCCGGCCTAACGGGTAACGCTCAGGTTGGCGCCGCCTGGCGGTCAGCCTCCCTGGCCGAGGGCCGTGGTCGCCTCGGTCGCAGGCGTCGGCCTGCAAGGGGCGGGGGCGTAGCAGAAGGGGGACAGCGGCTGCGCAGCCGCCGTCCCCTCCAACAGAGGCATGCCCCCAAGAGCTTGCGAATCTTGTGCCCGCGCGGAAGCCGGACATCGTGATCATCGGCATGGGGCATTCCGGTACGGCCTCCGGTTCCATGGATTTCACGAAGGCTGGCATGTTTTCGGATAATCCGACGCGCGCCCCCTGGTCGGCACCCACTTCTGTGAAGCCTTGTTGCCGGCTAAGGCGATTCGCCATTTTTCGGTGGATCGTTCGGCGCGTGGATGCATTGAACATTGCATTTGCGTGACGGCGCGCCCATCTGTGCAGTGCTGAAACGCATATGGTAGGCGGCAACCCCAAATTTACGGTAATCGGGCACAGTTTCGCCACTTGTCGTGCGGCAAGAACCCGGTCTAGGATGGCCTGGGGCCAAACTGTCCGGTCGGTGGCGGCGCAGAACGCTCGCCGGGCCAAGGAAGGCATTGAATGACCAAGCTTACTGGATCGGATTCGAAGAGCACTTTGTACTGTTCATTCTGCGGCAAATCGCAGCATGAGGTGCGCAAGCTCATCGCGGGTCCGACCGTTTTTATTTGCGACGAGTGCGTCGAGCTGTGCAACGACATCATCCGCGAGGAGACCAAGGGTGGTCTCGTCGGCCGCAAGGATGGCGCCACGCCGACTCCGCAGGCAATCTGCGATGTGCTCAATGACTATGTGATCGGCCAGCAGCGCGCCAAGCGCGTGCTCTCGGTGGCGGTTCACAACCACTACAAGCGCCTGGAGCATGGCAGCAAGGCGGGCGACGTCGAGCTGGCCAAGTCGAACATCCTGCTCGTCGGCCCGACCGGCTGCGGCAAGACCCTGCTCGCCCAGACGCTCGCCAAGACCTTCGACGTGCCCTTCACCATGGCTGACGCGACCACGCTCACCGAGGCGGGCTATGTCGGCGAGGACGTCGAGAACATCATCCTGAAGCTGCTTCAGGCGTCCGACTATAATGTCGAGAAGGCGCAGCGCGGCATCGTCTATATCGACGAGATCGACAAGATCAGCCGTAAGGCCGAGAACCCGTCGATCACGCGTGACGTGTCGGGTGAGGGTGTGCAGCAGGCGCTGCTCAAGCTGATGGAAGGCACGACGGCGAGCGTGCCGCCCCAAGGTGGCCGCAAGCATCCGCAGCAGGAATTCCTGCAAGTGGATACGACGAACATCCTGTTCATCTGCGGCGGCGCCTTCGCGGGCCTTGAAAAGATCATCGGTGATCGTCTGGAAGGCAAATCGATCGGCTTCGGCGCGCATGTCGCCGCGCCGGAAGAGCGCCGCACGGGTGAGCTGCTCAAGCAGAGCGAGCCGGAGGACCTCCTCAAGTTCGGCCTGATCCCCGAGTTCATTCGCCGTCCGCCAGTCTTCGCGCCGCTGGAGGTCCTGGACTTCGCCGGGCTCGTCCCGATCGTGACCGAGCCCAAGAACGCCGTGGTCAAACAGTGTCGCAAGCTGTTCGAGCTGGAGGACGTGAACCTCTCCTTCACGGATGAGGCCTTCACCGAGATCGCGCAGCGCGCCATCGAGCGCAAGACCGGCGCCCGCGGCCTGCGGTCGATCATCGAGGCGATCCTGCTCGATACGATGTTCGACCTGCCGACCATGGAAGGCGTCACCGAGGTCGTCGTCGACAAGGATGTGGTCGAGGGCCGCAAGGACCCGGTCCGCGTCTTCACGGAGTCCAAGCGCAAGGCTGGCGACGCGGCGTAAGGCGCGCGCTGGCTGCGGACACGCTCAACCGCGCGTCTCCCGGCGAAAGCCGGGATGGCGTGCGGTGAGGGCGGGGTTCCATCCTAGTCCACAGCGCTTGGGGCGATTGAGAGCTGGGACACGAACCATTCGCTCCCGGCTGCCTCTAAATCTGCTTATCCGAGTTCCCGTCGTCCGTCGTGACGCCTGCCGTGCTCCTGCACATCAAGCTTAGCGCTGCTGCGCCGCCGCTGAATCCCTGAATAACCCGAGCAGAGCCCGCGCCGACTTGCGCAGATCGTGCCGCTCCTCGACCCGCCGCCGTCCCTCGGCGCCCAAAGCGGCCCGCTCCTCGGGAGAGGCGCGCATCACGCCCCGCAGGGCCTCGGCAATCGCCGCTTCATCACCCGGTGCGAAGATCCACCCGCATTCGCTGTCCAGCAGCTCCGGAATTCCCGCGATGGTCGTGCTCAGCACCGGCCGCCCGATCGCGAGGGCTTCCATGATGCCGATCGGCAGTCCCTCGGCATAGCTGGGCAGCAGCATCGCGCGTCCGGCCAGCAATTGCTCGCGCACATAGGCGCCAGTGCCCCAACCGTGCAGGATCACATGATCCTCGACCTTGTGCCTCGCGATTGCCTCGCGAATCACCGCCTCGTCCTCGCCACCGCCGATCAGCTCGACGACCAGATCGGGAAATTCGCCGATCACCTGCGCGACGGCCGGCGGGATATGCACCTGCCCTTTGTTCGCACACAGCCGCCCGATGCAAATCACGCGGCTGCTCGCCGGGGGCTGTGGATCATAAGGGAAGCCATCGAGATCGATGCCGCAATGCACGACGCGGATCTTGTCCGCGCTCTCCGGCGCTTCTTGCGCGATCCGCCCCTGACAATAGCGCGTGATCGCCACGATGAACGCCGCATCGCGCGCCTTCTCCCGGATCGAGAGCGCCCCCGGTTCGCCGGGCACGATCTCGTCCGGCCCATGCACCGTGAAGCGATAGGGCGGCCCGCCCGGGCGTCGCGCTAGCACCGCCACGGCCGCCGCGTTGGTCGAGAACCGGACAGGGACGTGAGCGATGCCCAGCGCCCGCGCGCGGCGCGCGAAGGCCATGGCCTCGATCAGATAGGCGACATGCGGCACGAAATCGCGCCCAGCATTGCGCCACACCCGCCACCAGAGCGGCAGCAGCATCAGCATGCACAGTGGATGCAGGAGGAGCATCAGCAGCACGTCCTTGAGCAGCGCGCCCTTGCCGCCAGTCAGGATATAATGGGTGCGCTTCTGCTCGGCGAGGTCGTCCGGGTCGACCAGCTCCCCGTCCCAATGGCGCACGGCGAAGCGCTCGACCGGTTGGCCCAGCGCCTCGATCGACTGGATCTCACGGCGAATGAACGTCGTGCTGATCAGCGGATAGGTGTTGAGGAGATAGGCGAGCTTCATGGACGCGGCGGTTCATGCGGTGCGCGGGCGGCTTCTGTCAACGCGGCTGATCGCGATTCAGGCAAGAAGCTGTCCCGCGCTCTCTTGCGAGTCGTACAGCGCCTGGTCGAGCAGTCCGGCGCGCTTGGCGACGATTGCCGGCACAAGCGCCTGCCCGGTGACGTTGACCGCCGTCCGGCCCATGTCGAGGATCGGGTCGATGGCGAGCAGCAGCCCCACGCCCTCCAGCGGGAGGCCGAGCGTGGAAAGGGTGAGCGTCAGCATCACGGCCGCGCCGGTGAGGCCCGCCGTTGCGGCCGATCCCAGCACTGAAACGAGCGCGATCAGCACATAGGACTCAAAACCGAGCGGCAGCCCGTAGAATTGCGCGACGAAGATCGCCGAGATGGCCGGATAGATCGCCGCGCAGCCATCCATCTTTGTCGTGGCACCCAGCGGGACGGCGAAGGCGGCATAGCTTGCCGGCACGCCGAGACCTTTTTCGGTCACCAGCTCCGTGACCGGCAGCGTGCCGATCGATGAGCGCGAAACAAAGCCGAGCTGGGTTGCGGGCCAGACATGGCGGAAGAAGGCGAGGGGGGAGAGGCCATTGGCCCAGAGCAGCACAGGATAGACGACCAGCAGCACGAGGCCGAGGCCGATATAGATGGCGAGGGCGAAATGGCCGAGCGAACCGAGCGCCGTCCAGCCGTAGCGCACGATCGAATCGCCGATCAGCGCTGCCGTGCCGATGGGCGTCAGGCGGATGACCCAGAGCAGCAGGCGGCGAAAGATCGCCAGCGCCGAAGCGTTGAAGGCCAGGAAGGCCTCGCCCTTCTCGCCGACCTGCACCGCCGCCGAGCCGACGAGGATAGCGATCACGATGAGTTGTAGCGCATTGAAGCTGAGGCCGGTCGAGACCACGCCGTCCGCCTCCTTGGTGGAGGCTGTCAGGCCGATGAAGTTGGCGGGGAACAATCCCTTGAGGAAATCGAGCCAACCGCCCTGAGTCGCGCTTTTCTCGGCGAGGCTCGCCGCTACGCCGCTGTGCGCGCCAGGCTGGATGATGAGGCCGAGCGCGATGCCGATCAGCACGGCGATCAGCGCAGTCAGCGCAAACCAGAGCAGGGTGGAGACGACGAGTCGCCCCGCATCGCGCAGATCGCGCAGGGCCGCGATGGAGGCGATGATTGCCGTGACGATGATCGGCGGCACCAGCGCACGCAGGAGCTGCACGAAGAGGCTCCCGGCTGTGTGCAGTCCTTCCGCCAGGCCGTTGCCATCCCCCAGAGCGCGCGCCCACAAGCCGAGCAACAAGCCTGCCGCGAGGCCGATCGTCACCTGGACGCCAAAGGGCGGAAACCGGATAGCGGAACGATCTGACATAATGATCCTTGGCACAGGGGCGGCGGACGCCGTCCTTGCGCGTAAAGTCTATCGTTCTGATTGTAATAACAACGGAGGAAAAGTGGTGTGGCGCGAAGCAGCGCTTTGCGCGTGCTTCGTCAGTTCCGGCGATGAAGGAAGAAGTGGCTCCCCGAGTAGGATTCGAACCTACGGCCATTCGATTAACAGTCGAATGCTCTACCGCTGAGCTATCGGGGAGCAACCGGACTTTCATCCGGCGAGGGCGGGCCTATAGCAGCGCCTTTTGCGGTCTGGCAACCCCGCTAAGCGATAAATTGTTCGGCGGCGATGCGATCGTCCAAAGTGTGCTCGGGATCGAACAGCAAGGTGAGCGGCATAGCCTGATCGATGGCGATTTCGACCGAGGCGACATCGCGCACTTCACGCTGGTCAGCCACCGCCGAAACCGGCCGTTTTACTGGATCGATGACGCGCATCTTCACCTTCGTGCGCTCGGGCAGAATGGCGCCGCGCCAGCGTCTCGGCCGGAACGGGCTGATCGGAGTCAGCGCTACCAATCCGCAGCCAAGTGGCAGAATCGGGCCTTGCGCCGAGAGATTATAGGCCGTCGATCCTGCGGGCGTCGCGACCAGGGCGCCATCGCAGACCAGCTCGGGGATCACCACGCGATTATCGACCGAGACTTCCAGCCATGCGGTCTGGCGCGTCTCGCGCAGCAGAGAGACTTCGTTGATCGCGGGCAGGGTGATCTGTTCGCCCGAGACGGTCATCGCCCGCATGCGCAGCGGATTGACCTTGAAGGCCTTGGCGCGGGCCAGTCGCTGGTCCAGGCCCTCCAGGCGCCACTCGTTCATGAGGAAGCCCACAGTACCCAGGTTCATGCCGAAAATGGGCAGCATGCGGTGATTCTCCAGCATGCGGTGCAGCGTCTGGAGCATGAAGCCGTCGCCGCCGAGCGCGATGATCATCTCCGCCTCGCGCGGCTCGACAAAGCTGAAGGCGGTCCGCAGCCGTCTGGCTGCCTCCTGCGCCGCGTCGGTCGGCGAGGCGAGCAGAGCGAGCTTGCGCTCCATCAGGGATACATCCTCGTTATCCGCCCGTGACGCTCATGTGGCGCCGCGTGGAGGGCGCTGCGCCCTGCGCGACGCTGAAGTCGTGCGCCTTCGGCTTGGCGGCCAGCGCGCGATCGAGCAGCGAATCGATGCCGGCGACGCCATTCTCCCGGAACGCCGCCTTGAGATCGACATGATCCTCATGGCCCAGGCACATGTAGATGCGACCCTGGCAGGTGAGGCGCATGCGATTGCAGTCCGCGCAGAAATTATGGGACAGCGGCGTGATGAGGCCGAGCCGCGCGTTGAGGCCGGACAGCGCGAAATAGCGCGCCGGGCCGCCGGTGCGCTCCTGCAGCGGGGTGAGTTCATGCCGCTCGCGGATGGGCGCGATCGCCTCGATGAGCGGCAGGAACTGGTCGGAGCGCTGCCCCTCGATCTCGCCGAGCGGCATCGTCTCGATGAGCGTCAGGTCAAAGCCGCGCAACTCGCAATAATCGAGCAGGGGCAGCACCTGATCCTCATTGACGCCGCGCAGGGCGACAGTGTTGATCTTGACCTTGAGGCCCGCTTCCCGCGCTGCCTCCAGCCCTTCCAGCACCTTGGCGAGCTCGCCGCCGCGCGTGACATGGGCGGAGGTTGGGGGGCGCGGCGGCTCGAGGCCCACATGGAGGCGGCGCATCCCGGCCCCGACCGGCACCTCGGCATGGGGGGCAAGCTGCGGGCCATTCGGGGGGGGGGCCGGCTCGCCCGGCGCGCCTGCCTTCACAGGGCGGCCCAGCGCATGGCCCAGATCCGCGAACTCCCGCCGCACCAGCGGCTCGCCGCCGGAAAGGCGGATGCGCCGCACGCCGCGCGCGATGAAGCGCTCGGCAATGATGGCGATCTCCTCCAGCGTCAGTATTTCGCGCTTGGGAAGGAACTGCATGATCTCATCCATGCAGTACCGGCAGCGCAGGTCGCACCGGTCCGTCACCGAAATGCGCAGATAATCTATGCGCCGCCCAAAGGAGTCGCGCATCCCACTGGCTGTGTTCGGCAGCGTGTCGATTGCGTTCGCCATATCCATTAGCTAGGCGATGAGGGCTAGAGGCGCAACCATTCCGC
>Ga0066256_1005619_pt1 | contig 10268 bp, 6 predicted proteins | sample ThiBio_1000_biof_FD_87107 | JGI IMG/M metagenome (GOLD analysis project Ga0066256, IMG submission 87107) | Wastewater bioreactor microbial communities from Cape Town, South Africa - Thiocy_expt_1000_biof (version 2) | ecosystem: Engineered > Bioreactor > Thiocyanate-remediating >... | reverse complement strand
AGGGCGAGATCGAGCACTTCACCGGCGATGCCGAGCCCGCCGGCGTGGGCTGCACGCCCGGCCATTTCGGCTGGGGCTCCAAGATCGCCTTCAAGGCGGGCACGCGCCATGCCTTCACGCTGGGGCAGGCCCGGGGCCGCAGCCTCCCGCAGCGCCCCCCGCACTGCAGTGATGTATGGAGAACCTGGTTATGCTTATGTGTATCTGATCTACGGTATGTATTATTGTACCAATGTAGTGACCGAATCTGCGGGTATCGGCTCTGCAGTTTTACTGCGTGCTCTTGAGCCTATCGCTCATGTCACCGCGCGTACTCAAGGCCCCGGTCTTTTATCACGAGCAATGAATATCGATAAACAACTGAACGCGCATGATCTTCTCAGTGATAACTTTTATATTGCTGCACCATCGGTTGAAGAAACGTTTACTTTAATCGCGCGGCCACGAATTGGTGTCCATTATGCCCAAGAATGGGCACAAGCGCCCTTACGTTTTTATATTCAAGGGAATGCTTTTATTTCTAAACCATAATGGTATGATTCGCCTCAAGAGGTCAAAAAGAAAAAGATTTATATGGCAAGCACCCCTCCGGCCACAATGGAACAGGCTCTTCACACATTAAAACAATACTTTGGCTTTGATTCCTTTCGGCATCCCCAAGAAGAAATTATTCGGGAGATTCTTGCGGGAAATGATGTCTTAGTACTCATGCCTACTGGCGGCGGAAAATCTTTGTGCTATCAAATACCCGCACTCCTGCGTCCAGGAGTTGCCATCGTCGTTTCTCCCTTAATTGCACTGATGGAAGATCAAGTAACTGCACTGAAAACTCAGGGCATTCGTGCCGCTTATTACAATTCTTCCCTAGCAGCGGTTGAGGCGCGGGAAGTTCTTGCTCAATTACATCAGAAAAATTTAGACATGTTATACGTAGCCCCCGAGCGATTGGTTAGCAGCAGCTTCCTCGAGCGCCTCCAAGAGTGTGATTTGGCATTGTTCGCCATCGACGAAGCCCACTGTATTTCGCAATGGGGTCATGATTTTCGTCCTGAATATGCCGCTTTGGGAGTGCTTAAAAGTCATTTCCCTGAAGTTCCACTCATCGCCTTAACTGCTACCGCAGATCAACAAACGCGCCAAGATATTGTCAAACGCTTAAATTACCAACCGAAAAAATTTATCGCCTCGTTTAATCGTCCCAATATTCATTACCGGGTCTTAGCTAAAACCAATGCGGTCAAGCAAATAAAAGAATTTTTAGGCGGTGTGACGCAACAATCTGGCATCATTTATTGCAGCACACGCAATAATGTTGAATATGTAGCCGATAAGTTGCATCAACTGAATTTTAATGTACGTGCCTACCATGCAGGCTTGCCGCATGAAGAACGCCGGGAAGTTCAGCATTTATTTCGTCATGATCGCATCGACATCGTGGTGGCAACAATTGCCTTTGGTATGGGCATTGACAAACCTAATGTGCGTTTTGTCATTCATTATGATCTCCCTAAAAATATTGAAGGCTATTATCAGGAAACCGGCCGTGCCGGTCGTGATGGTTTAGCATCACAAGCATTACTGCTGTACGATCCTACTGATAGTGGACGCTTACGCTCCTGGATTTATAATAACCCTGGCCTTGAACAACAACGCGTTGAACTGGGTAAATTAAACCATATGGTGGCTTTTGCCGAAGCCGCACATTGCCGACGCCAAATACTACTACGCTATTTTGATGAGCCGACACCAGAAGCATGTCAATACTGCGACATTTGTGACTCACCACCAAAAACCGAAGATGCCACGGAAGATGCGCGTAAGTTTTTATCCTGCATCTATCGATTACAACAAAATTTTGGTTTAACACATACGATCGATGTTTTACGAGGCAGCCAGGCAGAGAAAATACAACAATTTGGACATCATCTTCTCAGCACTTTTGGTATTGGACGGGATAAATCTGCCCATTATTGGAAGCATTTAGCCTGGCAATTAATTCATAAAGACTATTGTATACAAGATTATGCACGTTATAACGTGTTAAAACTCACGGAAAAGGCAGTTCCCTTGCTCAAAGGATGCGACCGTATCGCTTTGACTTTACCTCCTGAAGAAATTAGAGAAGAAAAAAAGAAATACAAAATAGCACGCTCCCCTGTAAATGACAGCCCTCTGTTTAATGCCTTACGTGCTTTACGTCGACGCCTGGCGGATGCAGAGAACAAACCACCCTTCATGATATTTAGTGATGCCACACTACAGGCCATGACTGAATTACTGCCGCAAAATCGTCAAGAAATGCTCGAAGTTCCTGGCATCGGTCAACATAAGTTACAGCATTATGGTGATTATTTCTTGGAAATACTGCTTGACTACGAACGCTTTGAATAATTTTAATCGTTCAGGTATTCTAGCGCGCAGCCTGCTCTTTTGCTGGTTAGATTTAGTAATTAGCAATTAATTACGTTCATTTATAGGACAAGGAGTTACACAATGAATGAAAAACTAAAAAAAGTAATTGAGGAAATTGAAAAAAATTCTCAAATTGGAAATCCCTCTGATCACTACCCGATACAAAATAAAGATGTGACCGCTGTTTATAATATCCCATTTGCAGAAAAGCCCATCACCAGTTTGATGCAGCAGCTAAATATTACTGTTGAAAAAGAGGGCTTACGCAGCGTTGGTAACTTGCATTCGCAACAAAGTACGGAACTGGTTATCCCAAGCATTTCAAATCCTAGTCATACAGCTTCATTAAGTTTAGAGAAATGCAAACATTTGTTAAACACCGGTAAAATTTACCTCAACATCGATGTAGGTCTTAGTGAAGAGCAGTTTAAAAATTTATTGCCGAAATCTAATCACGATGAGAATGCAATATTGGATTTCTCTGAAGAGATGAAATATCAATCCAGTGCTCTGTGTCATGCTCAAGAGATAAGCTTTTTAACCTCATTTACCACGCATATCAAAAAAAATAAAAAAAATAATGAATTAATTTCCCGTTTTATTGGATTGCCACAAGCAGGGACAGTCGTTTCTGATAACTTATGGCTGCTTTCAACCCCCGAATTTAATTTCTCCAAACATAAAGAAATCAATTCTGAAATGTATTTAACGAATATGCTTCATAGTTTATTTCATGCAGCAACCCAAGAGCATTGTGAATTTTTAATCATTCCTACGTTCCATTTCGGCCATCATAAAAACCATAATGAATTATTTTATTCAGCCTTAATCAGGATAGCAAAACATTACCCTAAGGTTAACGTTATTTATAATTCCGCTCAACAGCGCAAAGATCTTAAAGAAAGGATAGCTGAGGAGCAATGTGACAATATTGCCATCACGGAAAAAGACGTTTTAGCGATCGCTTCTTACCTACAGCAACAAAAATGTAAAACCGCGCTTTATAATCCCACAACCCTAGAAGCTGTTTATGGTTATGCGGATATTGGCTGCTACTGGCAATATACACATAAAAACAAATTCGGTAAAAGCCTCTCTGCAATTCTTGGCAATGTTACCACCTGCGTTCTTAACAGTCATGGGATAAATTCTGAAGCATTTGCCCGCATCCATACCTTTAGCCTAATGAATAAACCTGCGGATGAGCAGCTGAATGTTTCATCTGATTCAGATAACTTTACTACAGCATCGGATGTTTCTAGTACTAATCCAGATGAAAAAATTGATTCAATAGAGCCGCCAGCGCACGGGGCAAATGAGGAAAACAAAGAACCAGAAGCCACTTCAACCGCCGAACTTCCTTCAGAACCTCAACTTCCTCTAGAACCTGAAGCGCCCATTGTTGAGGCAACCACCGAAAATTCAGATATCCAGGTTGCAGTGCCACCCCCTGCTCTCCCTTTACCTGCATCACAACCGGCGTCACCACCAATATCTCCCAGGGATGCATTTTTCCCTCCAGTAAGTTCTACAGCTTCACCATCGTCAACCACGGGTTTTATCCAGCGGCTTTCGAACGAACAACGTGATCAAGTTCAATTGCATATTAATCGACTTCAACGCGAATATAACAGTTGGTGGCCCGATTTTTATCGATCTAGAAAATTAGATAAAACTCGCGCTTTAACTCAACTTCTTAAAGATGCCAACGAAATGCCCCTTGCTGATGCAGTGCAGAAGGCCCGCAGTCAAGAATCGGTCGTGGCAGGATTTTTTAGTAAACGTACGAAAAAATTACTTGATGAGCTGGAAAACAGTGTTCATTTAAGTACAAAGATATAATATTCGAATCAATCAAGCATTATTTAAACAATGCTTGATTGATTCTGTAGATTTGCCCGTCGTTCTTTTCAGTGCTATATTAAATCAAAGTGTCCAAAAAAAAGCGAATTATGGCTGGTCATATTACTTCCCCAGAAGATATTAAAACTAAAGAACATTCAGATGGAATATCACAACGGAAATTTGGTGTCTATCAGAATGTTAATCATAAAACAGAACAAGAAGACGCATTCACGTTTAAATCGTTAGATACAAACTCAAACTTAACTCAGTTAACACCTCATGAGATTGGTCAGTACTTGTGGACTTCCTATAAAGAAATTAATGAAGGTATTCGTCAAGAAGCTGAAAATGGAACCATTCAATATGCCAACATTACAGGCACGACTGCAAATAGTACCGTTTACGATGGCAAAAGAAACTTAATTTCGGCAAATCTTGCGGATTCTGCCGCTTTTGCTGTTATTTACGATAAAGAAAACACTATTGTTGGTGTCAAGCGCTTAAATTCGATATTGCATAATGCGAGCGTTCCAGAAGAACAAGAGCGTGTAGCTTCAATACCCGGTGCCACTATTGAGCAATATAATAATGTGACAAAACTCAACGGTAGTTTATCGATAACTCGGGCTCTGGGTGATTTTGATTATTTAGATAAAGGACTTTCGTCCGATGCTCAAATAGATATTCATAACATCGATGATTTAGCGAGAGAATATCAACTTACTCCAGAAAACTTAGGGAAAATACAAATCATTTCCGTAAGTGATGGGTATACAGAGCCTACAAAAAGCAATGATCAGGCTGTTCAAGAGCAGTATCTAAAACAAGCTATCGAAGCACTACCTCATGACGATATGGACGAAAAAAATCTGGCACAACAATTAGCCAAACAAGTATTAGATAATAAGAGCTGCTCAGATAATATAACGGTCCTGGTAACCACCATAACTCAAGATTCACCCGCGTTTTTACAAGGTGTCTATGATGGTCATGGAAAAGCATCAATTGCACAATATACGGCACAGAATATTTGCGATGTTTTTGAAAAAATGTGTACTTTATCTCCTGAAGATTATAAAACCCAAAAAAACAGTATATACAAAAATATTGAAAACTATAGCAGAGACAATGACCCTGCAACATACCAGGAACTGAAAAACATCGATTCTCAAATTAAGCAGGTACATGAGCGGGCACTGATATTAGAGCAGGGCGATCAGCCCGCTTTCCGCATTTTACGTAATGCTCATGATCTACTCAAAGAAAAAAAGAGTGACTACCTACAAGGTAAAATAAATCTACAGCAAGCCGTAAATCAGTGTAATTCCATTGTAGATACCGTGAATTCAAATAAAGAGGTTAAAGAACAAAGCTATAATTTATTTTTTGAGGAATTTGATAAGCACTTAAAAAATATAGACAGTAAAAGGGAAAATCTAAAGAGTCGGGGCGAGTCAAAGGCCGCCGAAGTGATTTATGATATGCACAATAAACTAAGCATCGAAAAAAAGTATTACATTGAGGGCCTAAGAGATTCGGAGCAATTTTCGGCAAATTGCCAAGCGATCATTAATTATGCGCATAATCATCAAGCTGTTAGGGAGCACCGGAATATCTTTAGTAAAATTTTTGAAGGAATAAAAAGTTTAATCAATAAATTAGTGCCTGGTCTTTGTGAATCAAAGCCCACAAACACCGTGGAAAAAGTTCAAAGCGTGAAAGACGCGATTCAGAATATGAAAAACTCTACACTTAATCCTCAAGCGCCGGCTGTGGATCATCATGCCGCAGCAGATGAGGTGAATGAAGAGCAGGCAAAATTTACTCCGTAATTGCTGCTAATTTTTTAGCTGTCTTATCCTTTCATCTGCTGCATGATAAACCATGCGAAATGCATCTATGAATTCATCCAAGGGGAAATTTTTTAAAGAAAATTCAGTCACTCCTTGCGGTGTAGTTATCCCTTTACGTAAGGCTGATAAATCTGCCTGAGAATGCTCCGCAAGAGCCGCGGTTCCTGCGGCCACATTGAAGGTTATTTTTTTTGCAATTGTCTCCGGAATGCCTTGAGCTATAGCCGCTTTTTGCATTGCCTCCATACAGAGAAGGAAATAAGCAGGAGCACTCCCGATGGCCGCTGTTAACGGATCCAATAGCTCCTCTTTTTCAACCCAGAATGAATAGCCTACCTGACTAAATAAGGCGGAGAGTTCTTTTTTTTGTGCTTCACTGACCTGAGCATTGGCATAGAGAGCAGTCGTTCCTTTACCAAATTCGGTGGGTGTATTCGTCATGGCCCGAACCACTGGCAACCCGGGCACTCCGAACCATTCGCTTAGGTCTTTAATCTCGGTTACTGCCGCTAATGAAATAATAAGCGGTTTCTTTTCTTGAACGATCTCCTTGAGCTCCTTGCACACCTCTTCCATATATTGGGGTTTTATACCCAATATAAGTATTGGGGCCGCGGTTGCGGCTGCGCAATTATCGACCGCCACAGACACATGTAAAGTATTTTGCAGATGTTTTAGCTTGTCTTTACTGCGATTACTGATAATAAATTTGTCCGCGGAAACACCTCTTAAAATCCATCCTCGCAATAAAGCACTCGCTTAATGTCCGGTACCGAGTATCGATATATAAGGTCTTATAGCAATCATGTTCACGCAGCTGTAACGACGAAAAATTACTTTTGCACTCTCAACACCAGGCTGGTCAAAAGAGTTAATGTTCCAAATCGCCCCTTGAACAAATATTTTATGCTCATATAAAGCAATGAGGGCACCCAAGGAATAAGGGCTGCAATCAGCGAGTACAAGGTTATTTAGGGGAATGCCGCCTGGTATTAAACTAAATGGGTTATCAACGTCTTCCACACCTTGATTTAAGACATGGCTATGCCCTTGACACATTTTGTTAATTCCTTGACCGTCGTAGGCTTTAATGCGTACTAAGTCAGCTGTAATCTTGTACGTACCCTGACACAGATGTTGATAATAACTATGTTGTGCCTGATTCCCAGGCCCACCCCAAATTATTGGTCCAGTGTCATAAGATACAGGTTGGCCTTGTTTATCAATCGACTTACCGTTGCTTTCCATGTCGAGTTGTTGCAGATAAGGAACAAAGTATTCTAAAGGTTCCGCATAGGTGAGTACTAGATGATTATTTATGCCACGGAAATTAATATTCAAGATGCCGAGCAGGCCTAACATAACCGGTAGATTCACGGCAAAGTCTTGGCTTTTGAAATGCTCATCCATACTGCGCGCACCCAAAAGCATGTCATTAAAATGTTGATAACCCACAGCAATACAACCGATTAAATTGATTGCTGAACAAAAGGAGTAGCGACCGCCGACCCAATCCCAGATAGGTAAAACGGTGTCAAAGCCCATTTTAACCGCTTCATCCACATGAGCCGTTACCGCGATAAAATGTGCTGCTCGCAGTGATGGTTGTCCGTGCCATTCATAAGCCTTGTGAAGGTTACTTAGGGTTTCGGGGGTAGTAAAGGATTTTGAAGAGACGATAAATAAAGTGGTTTCAGGATTTAATTTATTACAGACTCGCGAAAAGGCATAGGGATCAATTTCTGAAACAAAGTGCAGTTTCACTTGCGTGTCTTGATAATCCGCTAACGCTTTAATATAGAATAACGGTCCCAACATCGAGCCACCAATTCCTAAATTTACCACATCAGAAATTGGTTTCCCCGTGTACCCCAACCATCGACCTTCACGTATTAAGGTGGAGATTTCCTGCATCTGCACTCGTGCTTCATGCACATCGGCCATGATATTGCGGTTGTTAACAAATAAAGGTTTGGCTTCATCCGCCCGTAAGGCTGGATGTAATGCGGGTCTATGCTCAGTACTGTTGACTTCCTCGCCTTGGAACAGAGCATTGATTTTATCTTTTAACTGACTTTCTTGTGCTAAAGACAATAAATCATGGTAAATCTCTGATGTTAAAAATTGACCACTAAAATCTAAAGAAATGGCGTTATGTTCAATAATATCGGCAAAATCTGACTGATGGGCTCTGATTTTCTGCTGCGTATTTTGTTGCAATTTTTTCCATGATAATAATTCAGTTGGCATAAATATAAATCCAGAGTTAATTAATGTACTGCTCACGAATCCATTGATTGAAATGCTCGCCTTCAGTTGGATGCAACTTTCCTAAATCAACATTAGCCTTCAAAAAACCCAATACGCTGCCACAATCATAGCGTCGGCCCTCATAACTAAATGCAAGCACCGTTTCTTCCCGAGCAAGCTGATTGATTGCATCAGTAAGCTGAATTTCCTTAGACTCCAATTTCGGCAAAGCATTTATCTGAGCAAAAATTTTATGGCTGAGAATATACCGGCCCACTACTGCGGCATTTGATGCGGCAAGGTGAGGCAACGGTTTTTCTACCAAGTTTTGTATTTTTAACAGATTTTTCTCCCAAGGTATACCTTGAATAATGCCATATTGTGCAGTTAACTCCGAAGGTACCTGTTCGGTGGCGATAATACTCGTGCCATAACACGCATACATCTCAGTCATTTGTTGCAATACTGGGGGGGTGCCAATCATTAAATCATCCGCCAAAATTACCGCAAAATCCTCTTCACCAACAATTTTTTGTGCACAAAGTACGGCATGACCCAACCCAAGTGTTTTTGCTTGACGGACATAAAAACATTCCATATCCTCAGGCGTTACCGCTTGGACTGCAGCAAGTAGTTCTTCCTTATGTTGGCTATGGAGTTCATGTTCTAGCTGGTACGCAAAATCAAAGTGATCTTCAATCGCACGTTTATTATAACTGGTAATGAAAATCATTTGACGAATCCCTGCGGCATAAGCTTCCTCAACAGCATATTGAATGAGTGGCTTGTTTACCACCGTAAGCATTTCTTTAGGAGCCGCTTTAGTGGCCGGTAAAAATCGGGTTCCTAAACCCGCCACGGGAAATACTGCTTTACGAATAGGCATGTTTTTTGTTTTCATTATCATTGACCTACTTTTAGTATTACTATTAAGTATGTATCAAAATGAGAACTTTGATGGGTGCTGAGTGTTTTTTTTATGAGGTATCGATGTATTGTCTAAATTGGGCTCGCGCCTACCCTTTTCCCGAGGCCAAGGCCTCATTCAAACAAACACCTGAAGATTTTGAAGTCCATGAATTTTTTAACACACCATTTAGCGGATCTGGTGAACATTTAGTGGTTCAAATTGAAAAGAAAGGGCTTACTACCGAAGAAGTAATGCGTGCACTTGCGCGTCAGGCTCAGGTACCGTTAAAGGCAATCGGCCATGCAGGCCTTAAAGATCGACAAGCGGTGGCAACACAATGGTTGAGTATTCATGTGCCTGGGGCAGAAATTCCCGAAATTGACAGCTTTTGCGCTCCTGGTTGGAGGGTATTATCTAGTACCCGCCATCATAAAAAATTGCGTCCGGGATATCTAAGCGGCAATCGCTTTGTTATTCGTTTACACCAATTAACTCATCCACAGGCATTTATCGAGCGCCTAGAGCAAATCAACATCTCGGGCGTGCCCAATTATTTTGGCGAGCAGCGATTTGGTAAAAATGGCAATAATCTGCAACAAGCAGAACTTCTGTTTTGCAAAAAAATACGCGTTTCGAATCCCTTACTCAGAGGAATTTATTATTCAGCGGCCCGCTCGTGGATTTTTAATTCAATTTTGTCGAAACGGGTAGCGGCAGGAAATTGGGATAAAGCGTTACCCGGTGATGTTGTACAGCTACAGGGTAGCCAGAGTATTTTTACCGCATACGAGATTACCCCTGAAATCATCCACCGGATTGAAACTCATGATTTATCACCTGCCTCTCCTTTACCGGGAAAGAAAAAATCTGCGCGTATAGAGCTTGAATTGATTCAAGCTCTATACGATGAGCACCATGAATGGATTTTGGCCTTAAGTGAGGCGGGTATGGAAGAGGTATGGCGCACTAATCGCTTGGATGTGGAAGATCTGCAATAT
>Ga0066256_1001202_pt1 | contig 10269 bp, 14 predicted proteins | sample ThiBio_1000_biof_FD_87107 | JGI IMG/M metagenome (GOLD analysis project Ga0066256, IMG submission 87107) | Wastewater bioreactor microbial communities from Cape Town, South Africa - Thiocy_expt_1000_biof (version 2) | ecosystem: Engineered > Bioreactor > Thiocyanate-remediating >... | reverse complement strand
TGCAAGACCGGCTACAAGGCGAAGAACGTCCCCTCCTCCCGGTTTCCTTGCGGTTCCGGTCGCGCTAGTCTCGACATCGTGGGCACCGTCCTGCTGGCCCAAACATCAACGGGCACACCTTTCGCCGGCACCGTCCGGCACGGTGTCGCGCCGTTGCAAACGGAGGTTCTGCGATGAACGACATCGCCGATCACGGTGTCCGTTTCGGACGGATAGCGGCCATGCTGCCGGTCAGGGACATGGGCAAGGCCCATGACTTCTACACGCGCGTTCTGGGTTTCACGAAAGTCTTCGAGAACGGAAATCCCGTCGGCTTCATGATCCTGAAGCGCGATGCGGGGGAGCTGCACCTCACCTTGCAGCCCTCGCACGAGGCGGCGAATTTCAACGTCGTCCATCTGATGGTGGACGATGCCGATGCGCTGCATGCCCTGTGCCAGCGCCACGGCCTGAGGATCATCAAGCGCCTGCAGGACAAGGACTACGGCCTCAGGGCCTTCGTGTTCGAGGATCCGGACGGCAACCGCATCGATGTGGGGCAGCCGATCTGATGGGCGTGGAGCGGGGCGGCAACCGTCCGCCCCGTTTTCCTTTGCAACGAAACGTCAGTCCTTCAGCCGCAATTCGTCGCGTGTGATCTCGATGGAGCCGAGGGTTTCGAGGAAGCTCATGCCGAGGAGGCTCTGGTCGAGCCGGCCGCGCTCGGTGACCATGCCGCGGATCGTGCCGCGCAGGATGGGGCCGATGGCGACCTGGCGCAGCGTGACGGGGGCGGCGAGCGCCCGGCCGTTGGCGGTGGAGACCTCGATGGAGAAGACGAGGTTGGCCGGGTCGATGCCGAGGCGGAGCGCGTCCTCGTAGGACAGCACCACCGAGCTTGCGCCGGTATCGACCAGCATGCGCAGCGGCACGCCGTCGATGCTGACATCCGCCTCGAAATGGCCGGACACGCCCTTGTGGATGACGAGGATCTGCTCGCCCCCGGCATTCGTCGTCACCACGGCGCGGCCGGGGATGAGGCCGGCGGTCAGCCGGTTGCCGACGGCCTGGAGGTCGAAGCGGTAGAGATAGCCCGTGGCGAGCGCCAGGATGATCACCAGCCAGATCGCGGCCTGGCGCAGGCTGTCGCCCCATTGCCGGCGGCCGGCGAGAATGCCGGCGGCGAGCATCGTGCCGATGGCCGTGAGCGAGACGAGCCGGCCGAAATCGTCGTTGGCGATGCCGAGCGTGCGGCCGCTGTCGTGGTTGAGGATGAGAAGGGCAAGGCCGGCGGCGAGGATGCCGAGAAGGATATAGAGCCTCATGTCTCGCTGCGCTCCCGCGCCATGCGGGTCCGGCGCGTCTCGCGGCGCGGCTTGCGCTCGACGGTGGCGAGCCGCGCCGGCAGCCCGGCCATGATGGCGCGGCGCTGCTCGTCGGTGTAGAGCGTCCAGCCGCCGATTTCCTCGCGCGTGCGGCCGCAGCCGAAGCAGTAGCCGGTCACCATGTCGATCGAACAGACGAGAATGCAGGGCGATTCCATCGCGGCTCCAGACGATAACCCTTTCTATATCGGCGGCTCAAAGCGCCAAGGCAAGGGCGAACAGCACTGACATTTCCGCGAGTTGTTGCGTGGCGCCGATCGTGTCGCCGGTATGGCCGCCGATCTTGCCGAGCGCGATGCGGTTGAAGGCGAGGACGGTAATGACGGCGGCGGCCAGCGCGAGGGCGAAGGAAAGGATGGTGCCGTGCGGCAGGAGGAGGAGCGCGGCGATGGCGATGCCGCCTGCCAGCGCGACGGTGGTCGCGCCGCTGTCCGGCTCGCCGACCGAGGCGGCGACGCCGTCGCGGCGGGCCGGCGGCAGCAGCGACCAGTGCCAGACCATGGCGGTGCGGCTCATCGCGGCGACGGCAAGCAGCGCCATGCCGAGGCCGGAGGGCGTGAGGACGGCCGCGAGCGCGGCGATGGCGGCGGCGCGCAGGCCGAAGGAGAGGACGAGCGCCACGACGCCGTAGGAGCCGACGCGGCTGTCCTTCATGATGGCGAGCGCGCTGTCGCGATCCCGCCCGCCGCCGATGCCGTCGGCGGCGTCGGAAAGCCCGTCCTCGTGCAGCGCGCCGGTGAGGAGCACCTGAAGGACGAGCGTCGCGAAGGCAAGGAGCATGGGCGGGGCGTGGAACGCCGAGAGGATGGCGGCAAGGGCCGCGGCGGGAAGCACGATCAGCACGCCGGCGAGGGGGAAGGCGCGCACGGCGCGGGAGAGGCGGCCGTCATAGCCGATGAAATGGCGCTGCGGCATCGGCAGGCGCGAGAGGAAGGCGACCGAGCGCGCCGTGTCGTCGATGAAGTTCCGGATGGTCGTCACTGTGTGGCCCCTGCTGTGGACGGTTCGCAGGAACCGCCGCCTTGCCGCGAAAGGCGACGCGGGCCGCCGCAAATGCGGTTGTCGGACTCGCGCCCTCGCTCTATTAGGAGACACCAAACATCCGCCTTTGAAAGCCCAAAGCAAGGAATTCCCCAAGATGAGTGCCAGCGGCCTGCCGTTCGATGACTTCCGTGAATTGCTGCGCAACCTGCCCGGCCCCGATTCGGCGGCACTGGTGGCCGCGCGCGAGCGGGATTCGCAGCTCACCAAGCCGCCGGGCGCGCTCGGCCGGCTGGAGGAAATCGCCTTCTGGCTCGCGGCCTGGACCGGCCGCCCGCCGGCCGTCACGCGCCCGCTCGTGGCGATCTTCGCCGGCAACCACGGGGTCACGAAGCAGGGAATCACGCCCTATCCGTCCTCCGTCACGGCGCAGATGGTCGAGAATTTCGCGGCCGGCGGCGCGGCGATCAACCAGATCTGCGTGGCGAACGATCTCGGCCTCAAGGTCTTCGACCTCGCGCTCGACTATCCGACCGCCGACATCACCGAGGAAGCCGCCCTTTCCGAGCGCGACTGCGCCGCCACCATGGCCTTCGGCATGGAGGCCATTGCCGGCGGCACGGACCTCCTGTGCATCGGCGAGATGGGCATCGGCAACACGACCATCGCGGCGGCGATCAACCTTGCGCTCTACGGCGGCACGGCGGAAGAATGGGTCGGCCCGGGCACGGGCTCGGAAGGCGAGGTGCTGCAGCGCAAGATCGCTGCGGTGAAGAAGGCCGTCAACCTGCACCGCGCGCACCTTTCCGATCCGCTCGAGGTGCTGCGCCGCCTCGGCGGCCGCGAGATCGCGGCGATGGCCGGGGCGATCCTCGCCGCCCGCATGCAGAAGATCCCCGTCATCATCGACGGCTATGTGGCGACGGCCGCCGGCGCGATCCTGCGCGCGGCCAATCCCTCGGCGCTCGACCATTGCCTGATCGGCCATGTCTCGGCCGAGCCGGGGCACCTGAAGTCGATCGAGAAGCTCGGCAAGACGCCGCTGCTGGCGCTCGGCATGCGGCTCGGCGAGGGCACGGGCGCGGCGCTGGCCGCCGGGATCGTCAAGTCGGCCGCCGCCTGCCATGCCGGCATGGCGACCTTCGTTCAGGCGGGCGTCAGCAACCGTTCGTAGCGCTTGGTCGGGGAAAGTCCCGGTCGTGTGAATTGAGAACCCCGCATGCCCGTTCGCCCGGGCATGCGTCGGCGAGAGCGGAGTGGCAATGGCTCAGGGACCAATCGAGAAGAAGACGGGCTTCGGCCACCTGTTCGCGGCCGCGAGCTATTCGGCGGCCGGCGCGCGCCGGCTGCTCGGAGAAGCGGCTTTCCGCCACGAGTTGCTCGCCTTCTGCGTCGCCATGGTGATCTTCACCGTCGTCGGCGCCTCGTTCTTCCAGTATGTTGCGATGGCGATCCTCTTCCTGCTGCTGATCGCCTTCGAGGCGCTCAACACGGCGATCGAGGAGATCGTCGACCGGGTCTCGCCGGAGATTTCCGAGATGGGCAAGCATTCGAAGGACCTCGGCTCCTTCGCCGTCTTCTGCCTGATCGTCGCCAATGCCGGCTATGCCGGTTATGTAGTGGTTTCCCGGTTTATCTAGCGCAGGCGGTAAATTCCAACCTCTCCTCCGTCACCCTTGTCTGTTGACGGAAAGGAGGAGGGGCGGCCCTTCTCTTGGATGGGGGGGAGCTAAGCCAATCTCAGGCGAAGCTCTTCCTGCGCCGGGCGACGGCCTGCGTCTCGCTGACGGCGGGCAGGCTCTGGAGCACGCGCTTGGCCGGCAGGATGGCGATGGCCTCGGTGCCCTCGCGCAGCTTGGATTTCAGGATGAACTCGCCGTTGTGCTTGGCGAGGATGGCCTGCACGATGGGCAGGCCGAGGCCGGTGCCCTGTTCGGCGCTCTTGATGGCGATGGAGCCCTGGCCGAAGGCGGAGAGGACGACGGGGATCTCGTCCTCCGGGATGCCGGGGCCGTTGTCCCTGATGGAGACGTACTGGCCGCCGCCGGCCGTCCAGCCGGCCTTGACGACGATCTCGCCGCCCTGCGGGGTGAATTTCACGGCATTCGACAGGAGGTTGAGGATGACCTGGCGCAGCGCCTTCTCGTCCGCCCAGACGGCCGGCATGTCCGTCTCGACCTGCTCGGAAATCGTGATGTTCTTCGCCCGCGCGCGCAGTTGCACCATGCCGATGCAGTCCTCGGCGATGTCGACGAGATGCACGGAATCCTCCGCGAGGTCGTATTTTCCCGCCTCGATGCGCGAGAGGTCGAGGATCTCGTTGATGAGGTTGAGGAGATGCTGGCCCGAGCGGTGGATGTCGGAGGTGTATTCCTTGTAGACCGGGTTGTTCAGCGGCCCCAGCACTTCCGTCGACATGACCTCGGAAAAGCCGAGGATGGCGTTGAGCGGCGTGCGCAGCTCGTGCGACATGGAGGCGAGGAAGCGGGATTTGGCAAGGTTCGCCTCCTCGGCGCGGCGGCGCGCCTCGTCCGACATGGACTTGGCGACCTCCAGCTCGGCGATGAGGTCGTCCTTCTCCGACTGGGAGGAGAGGAGCTGCGCGCTGGTGTGGCGCAGGCGGTGCGTCATGAAGACGAGGAATGCGAGGGCGGCGGCGATGATCGCCGTCATGCCGACGGTCGCCGGATCGGGGCGCAGCAGCGAGGAGACGGAGAGTGCCAGGACCGTCGGCGCGAAGGCGCAGAGGATCGCGTGGCGCAGCATGAGGGTGCTCATGGCCGTCACCGCGAGGGCGACGAGCAGCGAGGACCCCTTGTAGAATTCGAAGGCGCCGCCGGAGCAGCGGCCGCAGCCCTGCAGCGCGAAGGTGGCCCAGGCGATGCCCATGAGGACCTGCGCGAGGAGGAAGCGGCGCTGCCAGCGCCGCACATTGTCCGCGGTGATGTCCTGATCGCGCGCGCGGCGCGCGACGAGCATGCCGATGGCATGGACGCTGAGGGCGAGCACGGCCCAGGCGAGGAGGCCGGTTTCCTGCGTGAGATAGATGCCGCCGGCGGCGATCAGCACCACGATCATGGGGATGGCGAGCGCGCCCTGCACGGTCGAGCCGATGTGGAGCTGCATCATTTCCCGCTCGAAGCCCGGCGAGTTGCCCGTCGCGGTCTGCAGCCGTTCGCGGGTCGCGCGCACAGCCCGCGAGACAGCCTTGTTACGATGGCTGCGCGACTTGTCGACGATGATCTTGTCGGTCGAGGTACTGACGCCGGTACTCATCACGATTGCAACTGTTGCGGACAGCATTGAATTCTAGGGGGGAATCCTTAAGAAGATGCTGCCGCGCATAAACCATTTGCGAACCATTCCGACATTTTCCGTAGCGTGAATTCGGCGGTCCTTCGGGATATGACGCAAGGTCGACAACCAGGATGGGAACGGGTTCCATGGGGCTTTCCAGGCGGGCGCGCGATGTCGGCGTGGCGGTTGCGATCCTCGCGCTGACGGCGCTGATCGTCGCGCGCCTCGACGGCGAGGGCGGCGAGACGCTCACCGGCACGGCGCGGGCGGCGGACGGCGACACGCTGACGCTGGACGGCCATCGCATCCGCCTGCTCGGCTTCGATGCGCCCGAGCTGACGCAGATGTGCCGGCGGGACGGCGAGGAATGGCGCTGCGGCGCCGCCGCGCGCTCGCGCATGGCGGAGCTCCTGCGGGCAGGGGCGATCACCTGCCGCACGAGGGGCACGGACAAGTACGGCCGCTGGCTGGCGCGTTGCGACGGAGCCGACGGCGCCGACCTCGGCGAACGCATGGTGCGCGAGGGCCTGGCCGTCGCCTATGGCGGATACGAGGACGAGGAGCAGTTCGCCAAGGCCGAGCGCAAGGGATTGTGGGGCGCGCAGTTCGAGATGCCGCAGGAATGGCGGCGGATGAACGGCAGGCCGCAGGAGGAGATCCACGACGCGGAACCCGGCCTGCTCGGCGGCATTCTGGAAACGCTGGGGCTGAATTGACGGGTGATGCGATGGACGGCGACAGACCGGCAGGCGACATCGAGGCGCTGACCGCGGCGATCGCGGCCTGCCGGCTCTGTCGCGACGTGCCGGCGAGGGCTGGCGACGCGCTGCCGCACGAGCCGCGGCCGGTCGCGGTGCTTTCCGCCGGTGCGCGCATCCTGATCGCCGGGCAGGCGCCGGGCCTGCGGGTGCACGAGAGCGGCCTGCCGTTCAACGACGCTTCGGGCGACCGGCTGCGCATCTGGCTCGGCGTGACGCGCGAGGAATTCTATGATCCGCGGACATTCGCCATCGTGCCGATGGGCTTCTGCTTTCCCGGCTACGACGCCCACGGCAGCGACCTGCCGCCGAGGCGCGAATGCGCGCCGCTGTGGCGGGGTCGGGTGATGGCCGCCATGCCGCAGGTCGAACTCGTGCTGGCGATCGGCCAGTATGCGCAGGCCTGGCATCTCGGCACGGCGAAGGCGGCGAGCATGACGGAGACGGTGCGCGACTGGCGCCGGCATCTCCACCGCAACGACGGACCGGCCGTGCTGCCGCTGCCGCATCCGAGCTGGCGCAATACGGCCTGGCTGAAGCGTAATCCATGGTTCGAGGAAGAGGTGCTGCCGGAATTGCGAAAGCGGGTGAAAACTCTTTCCAGGTGAAATGCATTTCTTCCCATTTGCCGTAATTTGGGTGTATGAGGGAATTAAATTTCAGGATGGGGAGATCAATGGATCGTCTGGACCGCAAGATTCTGCGTTTGCTGCAGGAAGATTCCACGCTCGCAGTGGCGGACCTCGCCAAGAAGGTGGGGCTTTCCACCACGCCCTGCTGGCGGCGCATCCAGAAGATGGAAGAGGACGGCGTGATCCGCAAGCGCGTCGCGCTGCTCGATCCCGGCAAGATCAACACGAAGGTCACCGTCTTCGTCTCGATCCGCACCAATTCGCATTCGACGGAATGGCTGAAGCGTTTTTCCGAGGTGATCGTCGAATTCCCGGAGGTCGTCGAGTTCTACCGCATGAGCGGCGAGGTGGATTACCTCCTGCGCGTCGTCGTGCCGGACATCGCGGCCTATGACGCCTTCTACAAGCGCATGATCGCCCGCATCGAGATCCGCGACGTCTCCTCGGCCTTCGCCATGGAGCAGATCAAGTACACGACCGAGCTTCCGCTCGACTACATGGTAGTGGACAACCAGAAGAGCGGGGAGGAATAGGCGCCGCTCACCTATCCGGCCGCTTGAAGGTGACGACGAGCGATTTCCACGCCGCATGGGGCGCAAGCTCCGCCAATCCCCTGAAGGGTGCGCAGCGCACGATGGCGCGCACCGCGCTCGCGGCAAAGGCCTTCGTCGCCGGATCGCCGGCGACGGGACCGTCGATTTCGGGCGAACCGTCGAGTTCGCCCGCCTCGGACAGCGAGACTTTCACGCGCACCGGTCCGACATGAGCGGGCATGTCGGCCGGAACAGCCCAGCACCGGGCGATCTGCCGGTGCAGCGCCGTGGCGAGCGCCGGCGTGGCGTCCCCGGCCCTCGCCGGCGCGAAGAGGGCGAGGGCGGTCAAAGCGACGAGGGCTGCGCGGCGCAACGCCCTATTTCCTTTCGAGGCGCGCCAGCAGGGAGGACGTGTCCCAGCGGTTGCCGCCCATTTCCTGCACGTCGCCGTAGAACTGGTCGACGAGGGCGGTGACGGGCAGCTTGGCGCCGTTGCGGCGGGCTTCGGACAGCACGATGTCGAGGTCCTTGCGCATCCAGTCGATGGCGAAGCCGAAATCGTATTTGCCGGCATTCATCGTCTTGTGGCGGTTCTCCATCTGCCAGGAGCCGGCGGCGCCCTTGGAGATCACCTCCACGACCTTCTCGATGTCGAGGCCGGCCTTCTTGCCGAAATGGATGCCCTCGGCGAGGCCCTGGACGAGGCCGGCGATGCAGATCTGGTTGACCATCTTGGTGAGCTGGCCGGCGCCGGCCGGGCCCATCAGGCCGACCATGCGGGCATAGGCCTCGATGACGGGCCTGGCCTTCTCATAGGTCGCCTCGTCGCCGCCGCACATGACGGTGAGGACGCCGTTCTCCGCGCCGGCCTGGCCGCCGGAAACGGGGGCGTCGATGAAGCCGCAGCCCTTTTCCTTCGCGGCGGCTTCGAGCTCGCGGGCGACCTCGGCGGAGGCTGTGGTGTTGTCGATGAGGATCGCGCCCGGCTTCATGCCTTCGAGAACGCCGTCCTTGCCGATCGTGACGGCGCGCAGGTCGTCGTCGTTGCCGACGCAGGTGAAGACGAAATCGGCGTCCTTCGCCGCTTCCGCCGGCGTGCGGAACGCCTTGCCGCCGAACTCGGCCGCCCATTTCTCCGCCTTGGCGAAGGTGCGGTTGTAGACCGTCACCTCATGGCCTCCCTTGACCTTCAGATGGCCTGCCATGGGATAGCCCATGACGCCGAGACCGATGAATGCAACCTTTGCCATGTCGTAACCTCCTGCAATTGCTGGCAGGTGGTGTAGCGGATGATCGATTCCGGCGAAAGTGTTTCTCGCAAAAGGGGATGGTGGCGGGCGCGGATGGATCCCCGGGTCAGGCCCGAGGATGACGGAGGGGAGGAGAGGGTTTCCCGTCCGTCGAGCGGTGCGGCATGCGTCAGCGTCACATGTGACGCCAAACCTCTCGTGTTATCCTCGGTCTCGACCCTGCGCGAAAACCTCCCGGTCAGCCGCGATACTTCGCCAGCACCAGATGGCCGGCAATGGGCTCGCCTTCCTCCATGCGCACGGTGATGTCCGTGATCTCGACGAGGTCGAAGCCGGTTTCGTCGAGGCGCTGGCGGACATAGCCGGCGGAATGGGCGAAGCGCTGGTGCGGGCCGACCATGAAGGGCCGGCCGGCGAAGGTGTCGTCGGGCAGCGTCTCGGAGGAGAAGATGAAATGGCCGCCGGGCACGAGATTGTCGGCGGCGCCGAAGAACAGCGGTTCCAGCGCGCCGAGATAGGGCAGCACGTCCGTCGCCGTGATGAGGTCGAAGGGCTCGTCCTCGTTGTCGTCTAGGAAATCGACGGCCTCGGCGACGTAGAGCGTCTCGTAGAGGTCCTTGTCGTGGGCGACCTCGACCATGTTTTCCGAAAGGTCGACGCCGGTGATGTCCTCGGCCATGTCGCGCAGCGCCCCGCCGGTAAGGCCCGTGCCGCAGCCGAGGTCCAGCACGCGCCTGAACGGCCCCATCTCCAGCGCCTGGAAACGCTGGCGCACGAGCAGCGGCACGCAATAGCCGAGCTGGTCGACGAGCACGTTGTCGAAGACCTCGGCGTGCTGGTCGAAGAGCGTGGCGACATAGGCGTCGGGCGCCTTTTCGGGCGTGTCGCCGCGGCCCATCGAGGCAAGGCGCACGGCCGCGCCGCCATGGTCTTCCGGGTCGAGCGCCAGCACCTCGGCATAGGCCCTGGCGGCGGCGTCGAAATCGCCGGATTTTTCCAGCGAGAGGGCGCGGTTATAGGCGTCCGCGAGCGCATCTTCGTCGATCTTCTTCATGCGGCGTCTCTTAAGGTCCGTGCCGGGCTTTGGCAATGGAAGGATGCGCGCGCAAATAGGCGTTTATCAATCGGCGAAAGAGGCGCATGATCGTTTCCAAGACCAAAAAGACCAGCAGGAGGAATGCCATGCCCGCCGATATGTCCCCCTCGTCGCTTTCCCTGGAAGCCAGGCGCCCCGCCAGCCCCCCGCTGCCCGGCACGCCCGTGGAGACGATCAACACGATGGTGCATTACTATCGCGGCGAACTCGGGCGCATGGCGGGATGGCGCGACCGGATCGACCGCACGACGAACTGGGCGATCACGGTGGTCGCGGCGCTGCTCTCCGTCTCGCTGTCGACGCCGACCTCGCATCACGGCGTGCTGCTCTTCGCGATGCTGCTGGTGACGCTGCTCCT
>Ga0066256_1005618_pt1 | contig 10270 bp, 11 predicted proteins | sample ThiBio_1000_biof_FD_87107 | JGI IMG/M metagenome (GOLD analysis project Ga0066256, IMG submission 87107) | Wastewater bioreactor microbial communities from Cape Town, South Africa - Thiocy_expt_1000_biof (version 2) | ecosystem: Engineered > Bioreactor > Thiocyanate-remediating >... | reverse complement strand
GGCGAGCGCATCCGCCTCCGTCGAGAAATAGCCACCCTTCCAGCCCCAATAGGTCCAGGTGCCGGCCAGACGGTCGAAGACCTGGCGGGCATCGGTTTCCGAGCCGTACTGCTCTTCCTTCGGAAGCGCTTTCAGCGCTTCGACGTCAGCTTCGGAGCGCCAGAGCCAGGAGGGAACCGTATTCTCCTCGACCGCCTTCAGGCGGGCCGGCACGCCCGCCTTGCGGAAATACTTCTGCGCCAGAATGTCGGCCGCGACCTGGCTGAACTGCGCGGGAACGTCGATGTTGGCGAGCCGGAAGACGATGGAGCCGTCCGGGTTCTTGATCTCGCTGGTGGCCTTGCGGAATTCGATTTCCGCGTAGGGGGATTGGCCTTCCCGGGTGAAACGACGTTCTATGCGCATGTCCGTCCGTCCTTCGTGTGGTGCGCCCGCCCTCGTCGCGGCGCGCAGGATTTCGTTCCGGCTCGGCAAGGCGGTTCCTTGCGCGGCCAGTTGTCTCCGCTTGACCTTGGGGTCGACATCAACAGATGCGAACCCTGTATATTGTGATGAACTCAGCTGCAAACACTAAATATAGCGCTTTTGTTCCATTCAACAACTCTCTGCAGCCGATCTTGCGATCACGTTTTCTTAAACGCAGCACTGGTTGCGGCGAGCACGGGCATCCGCGTGCCGCCTCGTCATGAAGCCGCATGGAAATGCGAATGCATCGAAGGGTGAACCGCCTCGTCATGATCCGGCCGCGCCGCCGCCGCAACGCATCTCCCATTAACCGGAAAACCCCCGATTCCGTCAAGAGGTGGGTCTTAGCGGATTTTTAACCACAACATATTGTGGTCAATGCTGTGGAAAATGGGGGAAAACGAAAGACGGAAAGAGATTCAAGGACTTGTGCAAAGGCCTTGTCAATGCGGCGGTGGGCCTTTTTGCCGGCCATACGAAAAACCCCGCGCAAATGCTTGAAATATGCCCGCGACCGCCGGTTTGCTGCAGCGTTGCGAAACGTGTGGAAAAACGCAACGCCGCCGTCTCCGTGTCACACCGCCTAAAGCTTGCCGCGCAAAAGTGTGCAGCGGTTCTGCGCCGGACGACATGCGGAAAATCAAAGATCGAAAGTGCAAAAGCTAATCTTGAGAGATCGCGACACGCTTTAGAGATAGTCGAGGTTTATGCCGACGGTGATCGCGCCGATTGGATTGCCCTTGGCGTCGGTGATCGTCATGCTCGCCTGCGATTGCAGCACCTGGGTGGAGTCGTCCTTCTCCGGCTCGTCGATGAACAGCCCATTCGCTCCGGCTTCGAAGGTCTTGCGGAACTTCATCTCGTCGCCCTGCCAGTAATCGCTGCTGATGGTGCTGACAGCGACGTTGAGGCCGCGCGCATCCATCAGGATGATCTCGGTGATGACGCCGGTCGAATCGTCGCTTTTCTGGCGTAGCAGGGCGCTTGCCGGGCTGGAAAGCACACCTTGGATCAGCTTGTATTGGCCGCTGGCGCGCTCCTCTCGCCACAGCCGGTCGAGAAGCTGGATATCTTCGTCGCGCAGCGCCGCATGCAGCGCGTTTTCCTTTTTCAGCGCCGCGAGGATGATCGGATCGTGGATCCAGGGTTTGATGCGGGTCTCGACATACTGCCGGATCAGCGAGACGCGATAATCGTCGGCTGCGCAAGCGGAACCGATGCATGTGGAGAGGAAAAGAGCGAGGAAGGCGGCAGCGCCACGGCGCATGAAAGTCTCCACATGTGAGGGCCCCAGGGGCGAGCCCCCGGGGAGCTTGCATTTTTATCCGCGCGAGCCTTTTGCGATCGGCTCCTGATAGGTGAAGCCAAGATCCCAGGGGAAATAGATCCAGGTGTCCTGGCTGACCTCGGTAATGAAGGTGTCGATGGTCGGCACGCCCTTGGGCTTGGCGTAGACGCAGGCGAAATGCGCCTTCGGCATCAGCGTGCGCACTTCCATCGCCGTCTTGCCGGTGTCGGTCAGGTCGTCGACGACCAGCACGCCGTCGCCGTCGTTCTTCATCAGGTCGGGGGAGATGCCTTTCAGCAGGTTCATTTCGCCCTGGTTGACATAGTCGTGATAGGAGGCGACGCAGACGGTCTCGATCAGGCGGATATTGAGCTCACGCGATATGATCGCCGTCGGCACAAGGCCGCCGCGGGTGATGCAGACGATCGCGTGAAACTCGCGACCGAGCCCTGCAAGGCGCCAGGCCAGCGCGCGGGCATCACGATGAAATTGATCCCAGGAGACGGGAAAGGCTTTTTCCGGAAGCGACATGACTTTCGACTTTCAGCAAGGCGGCAATGTGGAGGTTACGCCGGGCTTGCCAGCGACCGAGCCGGCGAAACGCCTGCCGTTTGCGGGATGCTCGGGCGGCCAAGACGGCCGGGCCCAGTCCCGAAACCCTGCAAGCTTCCATTTCGGTCGCAGCAATTAGCGTTATTTTCCTGCCGAAAGCAAGTCGCGTTCGTTCAGCGTGAGAGCAGGGTCAGTGCTGTCATCGATTCCAGCAATGTTTTCGTCGTGCCGCCGAACAGCATCTGCCACAGCCGCGAATGGGTATAGGCCCCCATGACCAGCAGGTCGATGCTGCTATCCGAGAGACGGTTTTCGATGACCGCCGAGCGCGACATGCCATGCGCCTCGCCAACGGATAGCGTCGCCTTGACACCGTGCCGTGCCAGCGTGGCAGCGATTTCCGCCCCGGCAATGGCGCCGGTCTGCGTTGCCGTATCGTCGGGATCGACGGTGAAGATCTCCACTTCGTCGGCCTTCTTGAGGAAGGGCAGGGCGTCGAACGTGGCGCGCGTCGCTTCGCGCGAGCCGTTCCAGGCGATCAGCACACGCCGGATCGGCTTCGGTTGCGAAAGGATGTTCGGCACCATCAGCACCGGCCGGCCGCTCTCGAACAGGAAGCCGTCGAGGTCGCGAAAACCTTCCGGCGACTTCGGGTCGCCCTGGGCTGCAATGATCAGGTCGGCGCAACGCGCCGTCTCGATGACGCCGGAGGTGTTGTAGCCGGCGCTGGCCAGCAGGCTGCGCCATTCGCCGGTGGCGCCGTTGGCGGCGAGGCGCTGGCGGAACTGCTGCTCGATGGTGAGCGTCTCCTCATGCGCCATGTCCTGCAGCGCCTGGATGGTCACCGGATCGGGGATCTCCATCGGCATCACCACGGGCGTCATCGTCACCGCTTCGGCATGCAGGCCGATCAGGTGAGCATCGCAGGCGTCGGCCAGGAAGATCGCGAAATCGGAGACCTGGCGCGCATAGCGGGGAACGTCGAGAACGGCAACGATGGTCTTGTATGTCATGATGAAATCTCCTCGAACGGCGTTCTGGATGATGCATGAATAATGCTGCTGCGCAAAGCTGCATTCCTTGATCTGCCGCAAATCACCCGGCCGGCGTGCGGTTCTCCGACACGCGTGCGGCGCGGATATTCTCGATCATCGCAGCGACATCGGCAACGGCCGCCGCCAGCGCCGATTCGTCGCGGGCGCGCACCACGATCTCGGTGAAGAAGCCGCTCTCTGTGAATTTGGGGTAGGAACCGATGCTGGTTTCGGGATGCGCCTTCTGGATGGCGGAGAGCGGCGTGCCGATATCGCCTTCGCCGAAGGGGCAGGGGATGGCGCGCGACAGCATGGTCTGGCCATGCCGCAATTGCGGGACGACGCTGTCCAGCATCGCCTGGAACACCTGCGGCACGCCGGCCATGACGAAGACATTGCCGATGGCGAAGCCCGGCGCGGTCGAAACCGGATTGGGAATATGCCGCGCCCCTTCGGGCATGCGCGCCATGCGTTGCCGCGCCTCGGTGAATTCGACGCCGCGACGTTCGTACATGTCGCCGAGCAGCCGCATGGCCTCGGCATCGTGCAGGCAGGGCAGGTCGAAGGCGGCGGAGACGGCATCGGCGGTGATGTCGTCATGCGTCGGGCCGATGCCGCCGGAGGTGAAGACATACGTGTAGCGGGCGCGTAGAGCATTCAACGCCTCGACGATCGCTTCCTGCTCGTCGCTGACGATGCGCACTTCCTTGAGGTCGATGCCGGCAAGCGTCAGCACGTCGGCAAGATGACCGATATTCTTGTCCTTGGTGCGTCCGGAAAGAAGCTCGTCGCCGATGGCGAGCATGGCGGCGGAAACGGCGGCCGGCAGGGGCATGGGTGAGCGTTCCGATGGATGTTGGCGCACCCCAAACCCACGGAAGGAGAATGCAAGCGCGGCGGTCGCGGGAGGACGACGCGGCATCGTCGTTCACTGGAAATGAACAGTGCGTTGCCTGTTGGTCCGAATGCATTTGTCATCGGAGCCTGCTACCAAGACAGGCAGCCAGGCACGATGCAATGGCGGCCTCAGGTTTATGGAGCAAGCAATGGCAAAAGTTCTCGTCCTTTATTACTCGTCGTATGGGCATATCGAAAGCATGGCAAATGCTGTGGCCGAAGGTGCGCGCGCCGGCGGCGCCGAGGTCGCCGTGAAGCGCGTTCCGGAACTTGTGCCGGAAGAGGTTGCCAGGAACTCGCGTTTCAAGCTCGACCAGCCCGCGCCGATCGCAACGCCGGACGAACTCGCCGAATACGACGCCATCATTGTCGGCTGCGGCACGCGTTTCGGCACCATGGCCTCGCAGATGCGCAATTTCTGGGACCAGACAGGCGGTCTCTGGGCGCAGGGCAAGCTGGTCGGCAAGGTCGGCTCGGTCTTCACGTCCTCCGCGACCCAGCATGGCGGCCAGGAATCGACCATCCTCGGCTTCATCCCGACCCTGCTGCACCACGGCCTCGTGGTCGTCGGCCTGCCCTATGCTTTCCAGGGCCAGATGGGCGTCGATGCGGTCAAGGGCGGTTCGCCCTATGGCGCCTCCACGATCACCGATGGCGACGGTTCGCGCCAGCCCTCCGAAGTCGAGCTGCAGGCCGCCCGTTTCCAGGGCGAGCATGTCGCAAGAATCGCCGCGAAGCTCGCCGGCTGAGTCTTGGCAATGGCGCGGCACGGCCCGTGCTTCAGACAGAAAAGGCGGCTTTCAAGGCCGCCTTTTTCCTTAAGAATTCAATAGATGCCAAGGCTGTCGGGATCGAAGTTGACGGCCTTGAGCTCCTTGCGGAGCAACGGAACCTGCGCGGCGAAGACACCGCTCGGCTGGTAGGTGCCGTCTGGCTTGTAGATGGTGTCGAAGCCTTGGCTCGTATCGCCGAGCATGCCGGCCGCCTGCGATTGCGCCGAATCGAACAGGTTGCCGTCGAGTTTGGTGTCGCCCATCTTCTGCTTCAGGGCGCCGAAGAAGCCGCTGACGCCGCCGCCATGCTTGGCGCGCTTGTCGGCGAAGGTGCGGCCGACATTGGAAATTGCCTGGCTCGTCCCGGTGCTGGTGAATTCCTTCAGCTTCTGCGAGATGTTGACGATGCCGAGATAGGCGTTGTCCTGCAGCGCCTGCGGAATGTTTCCTTCGATGAACCAATCGTTCAAAAACACCGCCTGCCGCTTCAGGCGGCTCTCGCGGAAGGCATCGACCAGCAGGAAGAAGATTGCCTGATCCTGAACAAAACGCTGCGTGCAATAGCAATAGAATGTGTGACGGCGTGTCGGCGTATTCGTAAAGCTCTGCAATTTCTGTTTGTCAGCCATCGGACCCTCGGAAAAGTATGAAAAAGCTTTTCTAGCCGATCAGGTTTTAAGAACGTCTAACCGGATTCATTCAGATTACGCGCGCAAGCAATATGCGCCGAAAACGAACAAGCGTGACGGGCGGACGGCGGCATCGCGTAAGAAAAAATGGTGCGGACGGCGGGGATCGAACCCGCACGGATCGCTCCGAGAGATTTTAAGTCTCTTGCGTCTACCGGTTTCGCCACGTCCGCGTGAGGCTTCTTCTCAAGCACTTATACGCTGTCGTCAAGGCCGGGTTTGCAACTTCGTTTCTCCGTTTCGCGAAATTGTCGGCGTAGCATTTTGCGCGGCCGACGCTGGTATCAGCGGCCAATTTTCAGCGGACCCGCCGCGCCCGTTGAAAATCGGCCGGTCCTGCCGTTAGTCGGGCGTCTGATGCATTCGATCGAAGGGGGTTCCATGCCGTTTAAGTTCCGTCTCGCCGCCGTGGTCGCGCTCGCGATCACCGCCGGTTGCACGACCACCGAAGAAGCCAACCAGGCCATCCAGTCGCGCTGGATCGGCCAGCCCGCCGATATGTTCTTCGCGCAATACGGGCCGCCGGAAAGCCTCTATCGCATGACCAATGGCGGCAAGGTCTATACCTGGCGCGGCGGCGACAGGACCCGCTACATTCCTGCGCAATACGAACGCGTCGAACAGCCCGTGACCGGGCAGAGCGTCACCACCGAAGTCTCCGCTGATGGCAAGGTCACGAAAACCTCCACCTCCACCTTCGCCGCTTCGGGCCCGGTGCGCCAGCGGATGATCTCGGGGCCGCGCGAGGAGGCGTTGTTTTGCGAAATCCAGATCGCCACCGATCCCGCAGACCGTATCCAGACGATACGCGCCTCCAACGACACGGATGGCGAAGGCCTCAGCCTGTCGCGCTGCGCCGAGGTGATGGGCGTCAAACCCTGACCTAGCCCTGCTTTTCCTGGAATCTCTAAGGCTTGAGCGTAAATGGCTGCTCGAAATTCACCGAGCGGCCGCTGCCCGTATCGTTCAGCGTATAGCGCAGCACGTAATCGCCCGGCTGGGCGCCGGTGATGTCGAGCGTCAGGTGGGTGAAGATTTCCTGGTTGCGCACGAAGCCGACGAAGCTGAAATTGCCGAAGGCCTTCTGCGCGGCGAGGACGTCGCCCTTGCTGTCGGCCAGTTCGAAATCGACGGTGAAATTCGTCTGCGTCTTGCCGTCGCCGGTCGTTTTCCAGGTCAGCCCGATCGGCTCGACATAGGTGACCAGCGGCTCGCCGGATCTGAAAACCGAATCGGCGCGCGGCTTATAGATGCCGTAGGCGGTCGGGACGCCGTCGACGAAGGCAGCCTTGCCGATGGTGAGCGGCAGGTTGGCGGCGAAATCGCCAAGCGCCTCGCGCATGATCGTGTAGGCGCCGATGGCATCGCCGCTCGCCGCCTTTTCCTCGGCGCGCGCGGCCGCCTCCTGCAACGGCCCGGCCTGGGCTTCTGCTGCGCCGACGACCAGCGCGAGGCCGAGGCAAAGACAGGTCGGCAGGGCGGCTTTTCGCGCAGCAATCCAAATCATGGAAAATCCCTTTCTCAAGGCCGGGCGAGTGTCATTCTGGTGCAATTTGCGGCGCTTGTGCCAGGCAGGCCGGCTGCCAGCGGCGCAAACGCCGGAAATCTCCGCTTTATGGTGGCATTCATCGCATCATCAAGGCTAAAAGAGTGTGAAGAATGCGAGCGCTTCACGCTTGCGCCTGTCGAAAACTGAATCCCGGGGATGACCACCGTGAACCGATCGGATGTGCTGGACGCCGAAGCCGCGATGCGCGCGCTTTTCCCGCCGACACCCTTGCAACTCAACGATTACCTCAGCGCCCGCTATGGCGCCTCCATCTGGCTGAAGCGCGAGGATCTGTCGCCCGTCCGCTCCTACAAGATTCGCGGCGCGTTCAATTTCTTCCGCAAGGCGATCGCCGCCGGCCAGACGGACCGGATTTTCGTCTGCGCCTCCGCCGGCAACCATGCGCAAGGCTTCGCCTTTGTCTGCCGGCATTTCCAGGTGCATGGCGTTGTCTTCATGCCGGTGACCACGCCGCAGCAGAAGATCGACAAGACCCAGGCCTTCGGCGGCCCGTTCATCACCATCCGCCTGCATGGCGACTTCTTCGACCAGTGCTACGATGCCGCCCGCCGGCATGTGGCCGAAACCGACGGCGTCATGGTGCCGCCTTTCGATAACCCCGACATCATCGAGGGGCAGGCGACGGTCGCCGCCGAAATCCTGGACCAGATGCCGGAGGGCGAAAAGCCCGATCTCGTCATCCTGCCGGTCGGCGGCGGCGGCCTTTCCGCCGGGGTGACGGGGTATCTGGAGGGAACGGTGCCGGAGAGCGGGTTTCGCTTCACCGAGCCTGCCGGTGCGCCAAGCCTGAAGCGCAGCCTGGAGGCCGGTCATGTGCTGACCTTGCCCAAGGTCGACAATTTCGTCGATGGCGCCGCCGTCGCCCGTATCGGTGACCTGAACTACGCCGCGCTCAGCCGCTTCAAGCCGGAGCAAGTGGTGCTGATTCCCGAGAACGCCATCTGCGTGACGATGATCGAGATGCTGAACGTCGAGGGCGTGGTGCTTGAGCCGGCCGGCGCGCTGTCGATCGCCACGCTCAATGCCCTGCCGCCTGAACTGCTGGCGGGACGCAATATCGTCGCCGTGGTCTCCGGCGGCAATTTCGATTTCGAGCGCCTGCCCGATGTCAAGGAGCGCGCCATGCGATACTCCGGCGTCAAGAAATACTTCATCCTGCGGCTCGCCCAGCGCCCCGGCGCCTTGCGCGATTTCCTCAATCTGCTGGGTCCGGAAGACGATATCGCCCGCTTCGAATATCTGAAGAAGACCGCCCGCAATTTCGGCTCGATCCTGATCGGCATCGAAACCCGCAGGCCGGAAAATTTTGCCGCGCTCGTCGAGCGCTTCGAGGCGGCGGGCCTCGGCTTCGAGGACATCACCGAAAACGAAATCCTGTCCAACCTGATCATCTGAGCCGGGAGCGCCATCCCAAAACAGCTTTTGGGGTGGCCCATGATGTGGTAAGCCGAAATGGTCCGGCCTGTCTGTGCCGGTTTCGGGTGAAGACATGCGAAAACAACAAGATAAGGCGCCTTGCATGAACCCGGTCGAACGCAGCGCGCTTGAGGAGTGAACCCTTGTCCATCCTGTCGAACATCATTTCCCTGTTTTCCGGCGCGCCCGCGCAGGAGAAGGCCGAACCCGCGCCCTCCGCCGAGCCGCAGGCCCATGGCGATTGCACCATCTATCCGCAGCCCATGCGCGAGGGATCGCAGTATCGCCTGGCGGGGCGCATCGAGAAGCAGGTGAACGGCGAAACGCTGGTGCGCACCTTCGTGCGCGCCGACGTCTTCACCACCGCGGACGACGCCGTCGAATTCACCCTGCGCAAGGCTCGCCAGATCATCGACCAGAACGGCCCGAGCCTGTTTTCGGATGGCGCCAAGACGCGTCAGGTGTGATCCCCGCCTTTATGGAACGAAAAGGCCGGCAGTGATGCCGGCCTTTTCCATGTCGTGCAAGCACCCCGCTCAGGCAGCCTGTGCCAGCTCACTGGCGCGGGTGACGGCGGCGGCGATGGATTTTTCAGCCGCTTCCGGGCCGAAGGCCAGGCCTTCGACATAGATCACCTCGACATCGGTAATGCCGATGAAGCCCAGAACGGTCTTCAGATATGGCACGGCGTGGTTCATCGCGGCGGCCGGGCCATCGGAATAGACGCCGCCCGAAGCCAGCACCAGATAGGCCTTCTTGCCGGTGGCGAGGCCAACCGGGCCGTTTTCCGTATAAGTGAAGGTGCGGCCGGCGCGGGCGATATGGTCGATCCAGGCCTTCAGCGACGAATAGATGTTGAAGTTGATCAGGCCTGTGCCGATGACCAGAGTGTCGGCCGCCAGCAATTCATCGACCAGCACGTCGGAAACGGCGGCGGCCTTGGCTTCCTCGGCATTGCGCTGGTCGGCCGGCTTGCGGATGGCAGCGGCGAAGACTCCGTCGATATGCGGCAGCGGGTTGCTGACGAGGTCGCGGGTGACCACGGCTTTGCCGGACTGGTCTGCCAGCCTGGTGGCCAGCTCGGTCGCAATGCGGTTGGACTGGGACTCGGCGCCACGCGGGCTGGAAGTGACGAGAAGAATGTTAGACATGACTGAATTCCTTTGCGAATCTCGAATTTGCGGCGCCGGGGCAGGGGAGGCGCGCTGTTCGAGGCAGAAGATAGGTCTGGATTTCCATCGAAAAAACCGGGATAATTTCGAAAGAAGTCATCGATAGATTGGATAGGTCCATGGAAGCCAACCCGACGCTCGATCAGCTCCAGGTTTTCCTTGCCGTGGCGGAAAGCGGTAGTTTTTCCGGCGCTTCGCGCAGTCTCAACCGGGCGCAATCGGTCATCAGCTATACCATCGCCAATCTGGAAGCGCAGTTCGACGTGCCGCTGTTTGAGCGCACCGGCCTGCGCCAGCCGCGCCTGACGGATGCCGGCAAGGCGCCGCTGTCGGATGCCCGCCGCATCGTCCCCGACCTGCAGGCGCAGCGCGCCCGCGACAAGGGATTCAAGCAGGGGCTGGAGGCCGCGGGCC
>Ga0066256_1001886_pt3 | contig 10272 bp, 8 predicted proteins | sample ThiBio_1000_biof_FD_87107 | JGI IMG/M metagenome (GOLD analysis project Ga0066256, IMG submission 87107) | Wastewater bioreactor microbial communities from Cape Town, South Africa - Thiocy_expt_1000_biof (version 2) | ecosystem: Engineered > Bioreactor > Thiocyanate-remediating >... | reverse complement strand
CCGGCCCGTTAACTTGTAGTTCCCACGGCTGGGTCATGGCTTTGATCCGCAACTGGTGCGGCATCGAAAATGCGAGCTTCACCGGCCGGCTCTCCCTTGTCGACCCGCCTGCTATCGCCCCCCCGCCGGGGCTTCAATCGAGCCTCTCCAGATGTGGAAAGATGGGCCTAGTCGATGACCTTACGGGCTATCAGATCGTCCACTCGATCCTGCGGCAAGCCCAGGATCTCGCGATAGACGTAATCGTTATGCTCCCCGAGCAGCGGGGCGCCGCGCTCGATGGTCGCTTCGTCGGGCGTCATCCGCCAGCTCGGGCCGATGATCGGACGCGAGCCGTTGCGGTGGTCGCTGACCATCCGATAGCCGCCGCTGGCCCAGAGGTGATCGTCGGAGCAGAGATCGAGCGAGCTGGCGCTGCGGAACGCGGGGACGCCCGCCGCACGCAGCCTGTCGCCGAGGTCCAGGGCGCTGTGCCCGGCGGTCAGCGCGCCGATCTCGGCGTCCAGGGCATGACGTTCGGCCAGCCGGTCGGCCAGGGTGGGATAGCGCGCGGCATCGGCGCCGAGCACCGCGCACAGCGCTTGCCATTCGGCATCGTTCGCCACGGCGATGCTCAGCCATTCGCCGTCCGCGCAAGGATAGGCGCCGTGCGGGCACATCTCGGGATGGAAGTTGCCGTCGGCGGCCGGAACTTCGCCGGTCACGCTCCAGGCATAGAGGCTGTCGCCGACCAGGCTGGTCATGGTCTCGACCGCCGAGAGGTCGATGAACTGGCCTTCGCCGGTCCGTTCGCGGTGATGCAGCGCGGCGACGCAGGCGAGGGCGGCGCAGGCCCCCGCGGTGGAATCGCCGTAGCGGATGTTCATGCCCTTAGGCGTCTCGCCCTCGTGCCCAACCAGGGCGGTGAGGCCGGAGAGCGCGGCGAAGCAGGGCGCATAGCCGGTCTGATAGCCGAGCGGCCCGTCGTTACCCCACATCTTGATCGAGCACTGGATGATGTCGGGCTTGATCGCCTTCAGGTCCTCATAGCCGAGCTTGGAGCGCTCCATCGCGCCGGGGCGGATGTTGTCGATCACGATGTCGGACTGCGCGACCATCTGTTTGAGCAGGTCCAGCCCCTCCTCGGTCTTCATGTTGACCTGGACCGAGAGGATTTCCTGGTTGATCGACAGGAAATAGGGCGCGGAGTTGATGTCCACGCCGCCATAGGCGCGCATCTCGTCGAGCTGGGCCATGGACTCGACCTTGATCACCTCGGCGCCGAGGTGGGCGAGGTACTTGCCCGCGTAAGGCCCGGCCCAGACCTTGGTGATCTCGAGCACGCGGACCCCCGCGAGCGGCCCGCCGCGATCAGGCTGAGGCATCGTGCTCTCCTAGCGAGGGGGCGGGCGTTCTCAGCTCCACGGGCGTCGCGCTCATCTTGTAGGGTACGGTCGGATAGAGCCGGCCACCCATGTCCTGGAAGAAGCCGCGATGGGCGAGCTGCTCGTTGTGCGGCAGGTCGGCGGCGGTGTTGACTGGGACCATGGCCACGCCGGCCTTCTGCGCGGCCTCGGTGATCGGCATCTTCCGCTGGTCGCGCGCCCATTCGGAGAAGTGGCGGCGGAACTCGCCCACCCGGTCCGGCGTGCAGTGGAACTCCAGCCAGTCCTCGGGCAACTCGCGCGCCCAGGCGGGATCGCCCATCAGTGCGCAGAGCCCCTGCCAGTGGACCTTGGTGGTCATGAACAGGAAGACATGGCCGTCCTTGCAGGCGAAGGAGGTGCCGGGGCCGCCCATGTCGTAGGCCGAGCGCTCGGCGCTGGGATCGACCTCGCCCGCGAGCATCCGGTCGAGCACGCAATCGATCCGGTTCACCTGGACCTGGACCTCCGAGATGGCGACGAACTGGCCCGCCCCGGTCCGGCGCTGGCGGTGCAGCGAGGAGAGCACGGCCAGGGCGGCGTCGATGCCGCTCTCGTAGTCGGGCAGGAAGCGCCCAGCGCCTTTCAGCGGCGGCTTGTCGGGCGGGGTCTCGCTCGGGCTGTGGTAGGCCCAGCCCCCGGCGTTGATGACGTTGAGCGGGCGGGCGGACTGCCACTCGGCGGGCGCGCCCTGGCCGAACGGGGTGATCGCGCAGTGGACCAGATGGGGGTGGGCCGCCGCCACCTCGGCTTGGCCGATGTTGCGGGCGGCCGCCCAGGCCTCGTCATGGTCGTCGATCAGGGCATTGGCGCGGGCGAGCAGGCGATCCAGCGTGGCGCGGTCGGCCGCGTTCGCGAGGTCGAGCACGACCGATTTCTTGTTGGTGTTGAAGAAGCCGAAGACGGCGCTCGTGCCCACGACGATCGGGTTCATCCGCCGCGTCGGCGCGCCGCCGGGGCGCTCGATCTTGATCACTTCGGCGCCGAAGTCGGCGAGAAGCTTGCCGCAATATTCGCCGCAGGGCCGCTCGGCCGTCTCGACGATCACCAGGCCGTCCAGCGCGCCGCTCACAGCGATTGCCCGTCGTCGATGGTGAAGGTCGCGCCCGTCACCTGGCGGGAGCGGTCGGAGAGCAGGTAGATCAGCATGTCGTCGAGCGCGTCCCTGTCCAGCAGGCGGCGGCGGTGGAGGCTGGCGATGTCGTCCCGGCCGTGCTCGCTGGCGAACCAGTCGGCGTTGATCTCGGTGGGTATCCAGCCGGGCTGGAGCGTGTTGACATTGATCCCTTGGCGCACCCATTCGCGGGCGAGCTGGCGGCCGAGATGGGCGAGGCCGGCCTTGGTGGCGGCGTACATCGCGTCGCCCGTGCCGTTCTGCTCGGCGGTGATCGAGCCGATCAGGACCACGCGGCCGTCCTCCCGTTCGCGGCTGCCCGCGGCGATCATCCGCCGCGCGCCTTCCCGCGCCACGAGATAGGCCCCGAGCAGGTTGGTGTCGAGCACGCGGCGGACCCCTTCGAGGGCCGTGTCGGTGGCGTGGCCACCCGTGCCGACGCCGGCATTGGCGACAATGCCGTTGACCGTGCCGAACCGCGCCTCGGCCGCGTCGTAGGCGGCGATTACAGAGGCCTCGTCGGTGACGTTGAGTGAGACCGCAAGGGCCCGGTCGGTTTCTCCGATCTCGCTGGCCAGTGCTTCGACACGCTCCAGCCGCCGCGCGCCGAGCACGACGCGGGCGCCGGCCGCCGCCAGCGCCCGGGCGAAGCCGGCGCCGATACCCGACGATGCGCCGGCGATCAGGACCGTCCGGCCCGCCAGACTCAGCATGTCGGCCTCAGCATTCGTGGCGCTGCAACTTCTCCCAGTCCGGGAACTTGGGCTCCATCGCCATGTAGTGGTCGACTGTCCGCTCGAAGTTGCGGATGCGGATTTCCTGGTAGTCGGCCAGGGTCAGGCCCGGCTTGGCGCTGGCTTCCAGGCCCTCCTGCTGGGCGTAGAGGTTGTCCGTATCCTGGTCGAGGATGTTGCCGAAGCCCGGATCCATGCCCTTGGCTTCCATGAAGGACTGGTTGTCCGCCAGGATCTCGACCTCGGCCGTCTCGGGCACCGAGCCGTCCTTGGGCAGCGGGCGCATGAACATGACCTCGTAGATCGTGCGGCGATGGTCGCGCGCGTCCGGACGGAAGCGATAGATCATCGGCAGCGAGATGCCAGGGAACAGGAACAGGTTGGGGAAGAAGGTGTAGCTGTAGGTGTCGAGCAGCTCGGTGTCCGAGACATGGCTGAGATCGGTGTTGGTCGCGGTCTCGAACATGTCGCGGAACATGTCGGCCATGACCTGGCGGGCGCGCTCGCCCTCCTTGAGCTGCGGCTTGGAGCCGCCCAGCGAGGAGCTGTCGCCCAGGGTGAAGTTCTCGATGATGTCCTGCTCGGTATACTTGCCGTAGAGCTTGGGGCTGACCACGCCGAGCGTCGAGATAAAGCGGTCGACGTGCTTGCCGTAGACGTCGTACTGCGAGTTCACATCGCCGTTGGCCGGCGCCACTTGCGGGTGGGTGTCGCCGACGTGATAGGCCTCCATGAAGGCCTCCATCGTCAGCTTCCAGTTGGCCGGATAGCTCTTCTGGACGTGAAGGTAGATGTAGCGGTCCTCCAGCTTCCAGGCCTTGAGGTGGGCCAGCGCGGCCTCGCCCAGGTAGTCCTCAAGGCTCGGCGCGTCGGGGTCCATGTTGATCCAGACGAAGCCGCCGAGCCGCGCGACGCGGGCCTCGGGCAGGCACATCTTGCGGCGGGTGGCGTGGGCGAAGTCCCACTTCTCGGGCAGGTTCTTGAGGCTGCCGTCGAGGTTCCAGTCCCAACCGTGGAACGGGCACTTGAGGCTCATCGCGAAGCCCGCCGTGCCCGAGGGCTTCAGCTTGGTGCCGCGGTGGAGGCAGGAGTTGAAATGGGCGCGGATCTCGTCCTCGCCGCTGCGCACGACGACGAAGCTGTAGGAGCCGACGTCGTAGACGTAGTAGTCGCCGACCTCGGGAATGTGCTCCTCGCGGCAGGCCATCTGCCAGGTGCGGGTCCACAGCCTGGCGAACTCGCCCTTGGCGAAGTCGGCGTCGGTGTAGCGCTCCTTGGAGACGTCCTCGCTGCCGAGGTATTCGTAGCTCTCGCTCGCCGCCCAGGCCGGGGCCGGGACCTTGTCGCGGGCGATGATCTCCTGCGTGGTTTCGGCCGGGCAGCGGGCTTGTCCAGGCTGCAACGTGCCGGTTTCGACGTTCATTTCCGGGTCTCCATCAGGCGGCGACGGCGGGCTGGGCCGCGGTCGCCTGCAATTGGGGGGCAAGCTTGTGGAACGCGCCGTCCTTCATGATCATCATCAGGCGGTCATGATCGGTGAGCAGCGAGAGGTCCTGGAGCACGTCGCCGTCGACGAGCACCAGGTCGGCGAGCTGGCCTTCGGCGATCGTGCCGAGGTCGCCTTCCGCGCGCATGGCCTGGCCGCCGTAGCGGGTCGCGCAGACCAGCGCCTCGGCGGGCGAGTAGCCGTAGAGCTCGACGAACAGCTTGATGTCGCGCGCCTGGGTTCCCTGCGGGCTCCAGCCGAAGCCGTAGTCGCCGCCGATCAGGTGGCGGACGCCGCGCTTGCGCAGCTCGGTGTGGGTCTTGACCGATTCCTCGAGCAGGGCGGTGATGCCCATGTAGCCGCCGATCTCCGGCGTCAGGCCGTGGCCCGCCGCCTCGCCGTGGACGATCTGGTAGAACAGGCCGACGGTCGGCACGACGAAGATGCGGTCCTTGGCCGCCTCCATCAGGTCGAGCAGCTCCTCGTCCGAATATTCGCAGTGGAACAGCCCGTCGACGCCGGCCCGAACGCAGTGCTTGGAGCCTTCGATCGAGCGGGTGTGGGCGTTGATCTTCTTGCCGTAGGCATGGGCGGTGTCGGCGGCGACCTTGATCTCCTCGAAGGTCATCGGCGTCGTGTGGCCCGGCGTGTTCGGGTAGAAGGGATCGCCCGAGACGTCGAGCTTGATGTTGTCGACGCCCTCGCGGCAGTGCAGGCGCACGGCTTTCCGCATCTCCTCCACCCCGTCGACGATGGTCGAGGGGCCGATGCGGGGGTTGTGCTCCTTGCTCTCGTCGCCCATCGCGCCGGTGACGCTGATCTCCAGCCCTCCGGCGCGGATGCGCGGGCCGGGCAGGCGGCCGGCCTCGACCTCGCCGCGCACCGCGACGCCGAGCCGGAGCTTCGCTTCGGATGCGCCGTAAGCGCTGGTGAAGCCGGCATCGATCAGCGCCTTGGCCCCGCGCGCGGCGGCGAAGACCTGGGCTTCGGGCGAGGGGGTGATAAGGTCCTCGGTGGCGGTGACGTTCTCGAAGCTGAGGTGGGCGTGGCCTTCGACCATGCCGGGCATCAGGAAGCGGCCTGCCGCGTCGATCACCTGATCGGCCTGCGGACCCGGCGTGCCGGCGCGGGAGACGGCCGCGATGCGATTGTCCTCGATCAGCACGTCGCCCGCGAAGGGCGCGGCGCCGGTCGCGTCGAAAACGGTGGCATTGGCGATTCTGATGCGCGGCACGGGCTGAACCTCTCCTCAGGGTGACGCCGACGATAGCTCTCCCGCCTTTTACCCCAAATGACTGGCTGCGCAGAAGAGGTTAACCCGAGCGGCGGGGGCTGCGCCGCCAGTCAAATCTGCTCGCCGCCGGGGCAGTCCCATTGCGTGGCGATGTCGGTCATGGGACAACCCGATCGAACACCATTCGAGGGATCGGAGTCTGCCGGGCATGGGCCATTTGAAAGTCACCTTCACCGACACCAACGGCGATACCACGCAGGTCGACGACGTCGATGCCGGGCTGAGCCTGATGGAGGTCGCCAAGGCCCATGGCGTCGCCGGGATCATGGGCGATTGCGGCGGCGGCTGCGCCTGCGCGACCTGCCACGTCTATGTCGCCGAGGAATGGTTCGACAAGGTCGGCCCGCCCGACGACATCGAGTTCGCGATGCTCGACATGGTGTCGGACGTCCAGCAGGACACCAGCCGCCTGTCCTGCCAGATCAAGATGTCGGACGAGCTCGACGGCATCGCGGTGACGGTAGCGCCCAGCTCGGGCTTCTGACCGGGCGCCTGCCGCCGCTGCTGCGTTGCCGTGGGGGGCAAGCGCGGGTTCGAGGTCGGATATGGCCCGCCGCGCCGGGCCTTCGCATTATGTCGACCGAACTCGAACAGGATCGAAAGAGATGGATACTCAAGCGGCCGACCGGCCCCAACTGACCGACGCGGAGCGCGATCTGCTCGAAACCGGCACGCTCGCCGATCCGGGCGTCCAGGCCCAGCCGCACGCCTATTACCGCGCGATGCGCCATGGCGATCCGGCGCATTTCGACGCCAAACTCGGCTCGTGGCTGGTCACGCGGCACGAGGACATCCTCGCGGTCCAGGCCGATCCGCTCTCTTCGGGGGCACACAGGGCCAGGCGCGGGCGGGGGGCCGGGGGGGGGCGCGCCGCGTCCCGGGCGTCCCGGGGGGAGAGGGGGGGCGCCTCCCCCCCCGACGCGCTCGGGCCGGCCCCGCCGTACCATACCCGCATCCGCAAGCTGATGGAGAACGCCTTCACCGCGCACCGGGTGAAGGAGCTTGAGCCGCGGATCGCCGCCGTCGTCGCCGACCTCGTCGAGAGCGTGGCGGACAAGGGCGCCTGCGACGCCGTCACCGACATCGCGATCCCGATCACCATCCGCATCATCGTCGAGCAGCTCGGCCTCGATCACGGGATGGAGGACCAGATCTCGAACTGGTCGAAGGCCGTCACCGCCCAGATCGGCGCGATGCAGTCGCGCGACACGATGATCGCCAACGCTCATGTCATCTGCGAATTGCAGCAGTACCTCATCGCCAAGATGAAGGAGCGCGAGGACAACCCGCGCGAGGACATGATCTCCGACATCGTCCACGCCAAGGTGAAGAAGGCCGACGGCACCGAGGAGACCCTCACCTTCGAGGAGGCGGTCTCGCTGGTCCGCGCCCTGCTGATCGCCGGCAACGACACCACCGCAACCGCGATCGGCAACCTGTTCTTCCTCCTCGCGACCAGGTCTGAGGTGGCGCAGCTGCTGGAGGAGGTGGTCGACGACGACCGCCGGATGAACCGCTTCGTCGAAGAACTGCTGCGCAACGAGCCGCCGGTGCGCGCGCTGTCCCGCGCCACCACCAAGGAAACCGTGCTCGGCGGCACGACGCTGCCCGCCGGCGCGCACCTGCTGCTGGTCTATGGCTCGGCCAACGACCAGGCGGAGGTCTTCCCCGAGCCGCGCAAGTTCGACATCGAGCGGCCGAACCTCGGCCGTCACGTCGCCTTCGGCGGCGGCGTTCATCGCTGCGTCGGGCTTGCCCTGGCGCGGATGGAGGTGAAGGTCGCGGCGCGCGAGGTCGCGCGGCGGCTCAAGGACATCAAGCTCGCGATCCCCGTCGAGGACGTCCAGTATCTGCCGACGGTCGCCACGCGCACGATCGAATCGCTGCCGATCACCTTCAAGCGCCGCGCATGAGCGGGCAGGATCTGGCCGGCAAGGTCGCGATCGTCACCGGCGGGGCCGGGGGCATCGGCAAGGCGACGGTCGAGCTGTTCGTCGCGCACGGCGCCAGGGTGGTGATCGCCGACGTCGATGTCGCCAACGGCGAGGCCCTGGCCGACCGGCTGGGCGATGCCGCGGTATTCCGGCGGACCGACACCAGCTCGCCCGAGGACGCCCAGGCCATGGTCGACCTGGCGGTGAGCCGCTTCGGCGGGCTCGACGTGATGTTCAACAACGCCGGCATCTCGTGCCAGGCGTTCCCCAGCCTGCTCGACGACACGCTGGAGGACTTCGACCGCGTGATGCGGGTCAACGTGCTCGGCCCGATGCTCGGCACGCGCAACGCGGCGCGGGTGATGAAGGAGCGGGGCGGCGGGGTGATCCTCAACAACGCCTCGATCGCCGGCACGCTCGCGGGGATCGGGATGCTGACCTATCGTGCCTCCAAGGCCGCGCTGATCCAGTACAGCAAGTCGGCGGCGATCGACCTCGGCCAGTACGGCATCCGGGTGAACTGCATCGTCCCCGGCCACGTCCGCACGCCGCTCAGCTCGTTCCAGGCCGAGGGCGCCGAGGCCGAGGTCGCCGCCCGGATCGCGCAGGGCGTCGATGCCGCCTACCTGCGCAACCAGGCGCTCAAGTCGCGCGGCGAGCCGATCGATGTCGCCGAGGCGGCCCTCTACCTGGCGAGCGACCGGGCCCGCTACGTCACCGGCATCGTCATGCCGGTCGAGGCCGGGGTGACGGCCGGCGATCCGGTCAACCACCTCCAGGAAATCCTCGACGTGAGGACCGCCGCGCTCGGCGAGGGCTGACTTTCGATATTCCATGGTCCGCACCACCAAAGGGGAGAGATGTATGCGGAAACTTCTGATCGCCGGCTTGCTGGCGAGCACCTTCGCCGTATCCGCGGCGCCGGCCCTGGCCCAGGAGGCCGGTGACGAGGCCGGGAACGGCGACGAGATCATCGTCACCGCCCGCCGCGTCGAGGAGAACCTGTCGACCGTGCCCGCGGCGATCACCGCCTTCGGCGCCCAGGCCCTGGTCGACCGCCAGATCAGGACCGATTCCGATCTCCAGCTCGCCACGCCCGGCCTGACGATCCGCCAGACCCAGGGCAACAACTCGCTGACCTACTCGATCCGCGGCCAGACGGCGGACACCTTCTCGGGCACGCCGTCCGCGGTCATCACCTATTTCAACGAGGTGCCGCTGACCGTGAGCAGCGCCTCCAGCTTCTACGACCTTGCCAACGTCCAGGTGCTCAAGGGGCCGCAGGGCACCCTGTTCGGCCGCAACGCGACGGGCGGCGCGGTGCTCTACAACTCGGCCAAGCCGACGAACGAGCTGGCCGGCTCCCTGCGCGGCCGCATCGGCAACCTTGGCCAGCGCGAGGTCGAGGGCATGATCAACGTGCCGCTGGTCGACGACACCGTCCTGCTGCGCGGCGCCTTCAACGTGGTGCGCCGCGACGGCTATATCCACAACCTCTACAACGGCGAGGACCTCGGCCGGATCGAGCGCAACAGCGGGCGGATCTCGCTGACGCTGAAGCCCAGCGCGACCTTCACCAACCTGACGACCTTCCAGTACAACGACGTGGACGGGACCAATACGGGCGCGTCCTATCCGTGGAGCATCTACGACACCAACTGCCAGCCGGCCGGACGGCTCAATTGCAGCTCGTCGTTCCTGGTGCCCCTGCTGGCCGACGCGCGGAAGAACGGCATCTACGTCACCGATCACCCTGGGACTGCACGCCACCACGGCTATGACTGGATCGTCACCAATACCTCCACGCTGGAGCTCAACGACAACCTGACGATCAAGAACATCTTCGGCGCCTCGCGCTCCAAGGTGAACTCGGTCCAGCCGCAGCTCGGCCTGCCCTATGTCACCATCGCCACCTACAACGCGGCGACGGGCCAGGTCGGCAATCAGCTCGACATCGAGACTTTCTCGGACGAGCTGCAAGTGCAGGGCACCGGGCTCGGCGGGCGCCTGAGCTATATCGTCGGCGCCTATTTCCAGTGGCAGACCACCGATACGATCTGGCCGCAGAGCTACTTCCTCCCGACGCCCTATCCGCCGTTGCAGCCGGGCTGCGCGGCGACCTTCCAGTGCCTGACCAACGCCTTCCGGGTGAAGGGTAACAGCAAGGCCATCTACACCCAGGCCAGCTACGAGGTGGCCGACGGCCTCAAACTGACGGGCGGGCTGCGCTACACCTGGGAGAACCTGCACTTCTCGCAGATCGACGTCCCCGGCAACCTCAACGTCAACGCGCCGGACGAGCGCAAC
>Ga0066256_1005616_pt1 | contig 10276 bp, 8 predicted proteins | sample ThiBio_1000_biof_FD_87107 | JGI IMG/M metagenome (GOLD analysis project Ga0066256, IMG submission 87107) | Wastewater bioreactor microbial communities from Cape Town, South Africa - Thiocy_expt_1000_biof (version 2) | ecosystem: Engineered > Bioreactor > Thiocyanate-remediating >... | reverse complement strand
GCCGCGAGTGAAGGCGGCAGGCGGCCCCGCGCGGTTACGTCTCCCAGGAAGCGAGCCTCTCCCAGCATCTGACCGTCCGCCAGAACTTGCTTTATGGCGCCCGCCGCGCCGGTGATGCGCCGACCTCCGACGCCCTCGACTTCGATGCGATCGTCGAGCTGCTCGGCATCGGCCATCTGCTCGAGCGATCACCGATCGCGCTTTCAGGCGGTGAGCGCCAGCGCGTCGCGGTTGGCCGCGCGCTGCTCTCGCGCCCGCGCATCCTCCTCATGGACGAGCCGCTCGCCGCGCTCGACCGCATGACCAAAGAGGAGATCCTCCCCTACTTCGAGCGTCTTCACGAGAGTCTCGCGCTGCCGATCGTCTATGTGAGCCACGACATCGGCGAGGTCGCGCGGCTCGCGGACACCATGGTGCTGCTCGCCAAAGGCCGCGTGATCGCCTCGGGGCCGCTCACGACGCTGCAGACCGATCCGAGCCTGCCGCTCGTCGCGGCGCCCGATGCCGCCGTGATGCTGGGAGGCCATGTCGCGCATGTCGACGAGGACTTCGCTCTCACGCACTTCACCGTTCCGGGCGGGACGCTGATCGTGCCCGGTCGGCAAGGTGCACCCGGCAGGGAGCGGCGCCTGCGGATCGCGGCGAGCGACGTGAGCTTTACGCTCACGGCGGCGACCGACACGACGATCCTCAATTGCCTGCCGGCGCGCATCGTCTCGATCGACGGGCTCAACAGCGAGGCGCAGGTCAACATCATTGCCGCGCTCGGCGCGGATGGCTCCGGCGCCCGCATTGCGGCGCGGATTACGCGCAAGTCACAAACGGCTCTGGGCCTGGCGCCCGGCACGTCGGTCTTCGCGCAGATCAAGAGCGTCGCGCTCGTGCGGTAGCGCACACCAGCGCGACCTCACTCAATCCACGATCCGCATGATGGCTTCGATCTCGACCGGCATATTGCCCGGCAGCGAGCCCATGCCGACCGCCGAGCGCGCGTGACGTCCGCGATCGCCGAGCGCCTCGACGAAGAGGTCGGAGCAGCCGTTGATCACCTTGGGCTGATCGCCGAAGCCCGGCACGGCATTGACCATGCCGAGCACCTTCAGCACCTCGACCTTGCCGAGATCGCCGGCAGCGAGCTTCGACGCTGCCAGCAGCCCGAGCCCGATGAGGCGCGCGCACTCGTAGGCCTTCTCGATCGAGATCTCCTCGCCGACGCGGCCGCTGATCAGGGAACCGTCCGGCCGACGCGGGCCCTGTCCCGAGAGATAGATCGTGCGCCCGTCGACCTTGAAGGGCACATAGTTGGCAACGGGTGTCGGCACTTTCGGCAGCGTGAGGCCAAGGGACTTGAGCTTTTCTTCCGGCGTCATGATGTTCCTCCCTTATGCGGTCTTGAGCTTGGCGAACTTCTGCGTGCGCTTGGGATGAAACCAACGCCCGCCGACGATTGCGCCCTCGGAGAGAATGCGGCGGTCGCCGATCATCTTCTCGCCCATGACGTCCTCGTACTCGAAGCGGCCTTCCTTCACGCTCAGGATCGTGGCGTCACCGACCGAGCCGGGTTTGAGGCTGCCGAGCTCCGGCCGCTTGAGCGCGTGCGCGGCGTTGATGGTCGACTGCGCGATCACGTCGTTGAGCGGCACGCCGAGGCAGAGGAACTTCGACATGGTCGTGACCTGATCATACGCCGGGCCGTCGATGCAGAGCGCGTGCACGTCCGAGGAGATCGTGTCGGGATGGAAGCCGTTCGCGAGCATGGCGCGCGCCGTCTTGAAGGCGAACGAGCCCTTGCCATGACCGATGTCGAACTTCACGCCGCGCTCGCGGGCGGCCAGCACCGCCGGTTTGACCTTGCCCTGCGAGGTGCAGGGGGAATTCGGGAATGGGCGGAAGGCGTGGGTGAGCACATCGCCCGGCCGCAGCATGTCGAGCACTTCCTCATAGGAGGGCGGCGGGTGGTCGATGTGGCACATGAGCGGTAAGCCCACTTCCTCGGCCACCTGCAGCGCGATGTTGAGCGGGGCGGCACCCTGCTCGCCCGAAGCGTGGGCGCCCACGCGGACCTTGATGCCGATGATCACGTCGCGGTTGGCATCGGCAACCTCGGCCGCATCGCGCGGGGCCATGAGGCGCAGATCCTGGCTCTCGCCGACCATGATGTTCTTCGAAAAGCCGAAGATGCCGGCAAAGGAAATGTGCAGGTAGGCGAGGATGCGCACGGCCGACGGTTCGATGACATGCTTGCGAAAGCCCGCGAAGTTGCCGGGTCCGGCGCTGCCTGTGTCGATGGCTGTCGTCACGCCCGACGTGCGGCAGAATTCCTCGGCATCGATGCCGAGCGAGGTGCCGCCCCAGTAGACGTGCGTGTGCATGTCGATGAGGCCCGGCGAGATGATACGGCCTTTGACGTCCCGCACCTCGGTGCCGCCGCCGGCCTTCAGATCCTTGCCGACTGCCGCGACCTTACCGCCTGCGAATGCGACATCGGTGATGCGATCGAGGTTCTGCGAGGGGTCGATGACGCTGCCCCCTTTGAGAATGAGATCGTAGGTGCTCATGTGTCCCCGGCCCGTGCTCCGCTCCCCGGCGAGCGCCGGGCGACGCAGCAACGTCGCGCGTTCAGGCTGCAGGTGCAAGCGCGCCACCGCGGGGACCGCAGCCGCGAAAGGGCGGCCCGGGTGTGGACAATTGCGGGGCCGACATGTGGCGAGGAACCCCGAGCGGGGCGGCGACCATGGCCCCCTTTCAGTCCGTCAAGTATTTGACCGTCATATCAAATTGCGATGCGCAGGTAGCAAGCGCCGATCAACTGTGACGTAACAGTGAATGCACAGAAAGCATCTCAATTTTTGCCCTGGGAAGTGCTAAGGGCACACCGTGGACATGACAAGGCGACGCGCCGCGCGCATCGCTGAGGTGGTCGCGTCCGCAGGGAACAGGGGGCCGGAATGCTCTACGAGCTCGTCACGTTCAGCGACCAGTTCAGTCCGTTGAACGTGTTTCGCTACATTACGTTCCGCACGGGCGGCGCGATCATGACAGCGCTGCTGTTCGTCTTCCTGTTCGGGCCTGCGATCATCGATCTCCTGCGCATCAAGCAGGGCAAGGGGCAACCTATCCGCGAGGATGGCCCCAAGACGCACTTCTCCAAGAAGGGCACGCCGACCATGGGCGGGCTCATGATCCTCGCGGGCGTCATGGTCTCGACGCTGCTCTGGGCGAACTGGTCGAACCCCTATGTGTGGATCGTGCTCGGCGTGACGCTCACGTTCGGCGCGATCGGCTTTTATGACGACTATTTGAAGGTCACTAAGCAGACGACCAGCGGCTTCGGCGGCAAGGGCCGGCTCGGGCTCGAGTTCGCGATTGCGGGGGTCGCTACTTATGCCGTGATGCGGCTCGGTGCGCCGGGCTTCGCCGATGCGCTGACCGTGCCGTTCTTCAAGAACGTCATCATTCCGCTCGGCTTCCTGTTCGTGGTTCTGGGAATGCTCGTCATCGCTGGCGCCGGCAATGCGGTCAATCTGACGGACGGCCTCGACGGTCTTGCGATCGTGCCGGTCATGATCGCGGCGGCGACATTCGGGCTCATTGCCTACCTCGTCGGTAACGTGCGCTTCTCGCAGTACCTGCAGATCCACTATGTCGCCGGTGTCGGCGAGCTGGCTGTGATCTGCGGTGCCCTGGTCGGGGCCGGCTTGGGCTTTCTCTGGTTCAATGCGCCGCCCGCCATGATCTTCATGGGCGATACGGGCTCCCTGGCGCTCGGCGGCGCGCTCGGCGCCATTGCGGTCGCGACCAAACACGAGATCGTGCTGGCGATCGTCGGTGGCCTTTTCGTTCTCGAGACGCTCTCCGTGCTCATTCAGGTGGCATCGTTCAAGCTGACGGGGCGGCGCGTCTTCCGAATGGCACCCTTGCACCATCATTTCGAGCAGAAGGGCTGGCACGAGGCGACGGTCGTCGTACGCTTCTGGATCATCGCGGTCGTGCTCGCGCTGATCGGCCTCGCGACCCTGAAGCTGCGCTGAGACGCGGGAAGGCGGAGAGGCACCATGCTTCGCCAGTCGATCTGGGTATTGCTCACGGTCGTGCTCATGACCTCTCCGTCCGTCGCGGAAGGGCCGCTCGGTACGGCGCCGACCTACACCGACAAGAAGATCGGCTTGGCGCCCGCCGGCCCGCTCCCGAACGAGGCGGCCTTCCTGCGCCGCATCTGGATGCCGGGGCTCGATGAAGGCTTCGTGCCGCAGGGACTGACGGTCGTCGATGATGCCGTCTATGTCGCCGCTTATAAGAGCGTCGATGGGGCAGGCCGCGGGCCCTGCCGCCTCTACAAGCTCGACACCGAGAGTGGGCGCACCGCGGGCGTACTCGATCTGCCGGCGCAGTGCGGCCATGCAGGCGGCGCCGCCAAGGGTGCATCCGGCCATCTTTGGGTTGCGGACACGCGCGATATCTTTGAGATTCAGCTCGACAAGCCGGCGAGCAGCACCATCGGCAAGGTCGTGCGGCACATCAAGCTGACGGGGCAGGTCAAGGGCTCGTTTGCCGCCGGTACGGGCGACGCGCTCTGGCTCGGCACCTACGAGACTTTTGGTGAGCCGCGGCTCTACCGTTTCCCGCTCGCAAAGCTGAAACCCGAGATCAATGAGAACGACGCCGATGCTTCCCTCGTCGTGCCGCTGCGCGCGCAGGGGGCGGCCTTCGATGCAAAGGGACAGCTCTGGGTGACACGCAGCGGCGGCAGCTTCGGCGAGCTCGTCCAGCTCGATCCGAAGTCCGGCGCGGTCCTTGCTCGCTATGCCATGCCGGCCGGCACCGAGGACATCGGCTTTGATTCCAAAGGACATCTTTGGGCCGTAAGCGAGGCGGGCTCGCAGCGCTGGCTTTCCTGGGCGACGTTCTTTCCCGTTGTGTTCCAGGTGGATATGAGCCGCCTGCGCTGAGATGGCCCGCGCCATCTGCGCTCCGATTCAGGTACTATGCAACCCATGATTCCCGTCACCTCATTCGCGGGCCACGAGGTGGCCGTATTCGGGCTCGGGGCCTCCGGCCGCTCGACGTGCCTTGCGTTGCTTGCGGGCGGCGCGCGCGTAGCGGCCTGGGATGACGGCGAGGCCGCGCGTACGGCCGCCGCCGCGGAAGGCATCCACGTTGTCGACCTTGCGAGTGCCGACTGGAGCCGCTTCGCGGTCCTGGTTCTGGCGCCGGGCGTGCCGCTCACGCATCCAGAGCCGCACTGGACGGTGGAGTGTGCGCAAGAGGTCGGGATCGAGATCATCGGCGATATCGAGCTGTTCTTCCGCGAGCGGAACCGGCTCGCGCCGAACTCGCAGGTCGTGTGCATCACCGGAACGAACGGCAAGTCCACGACCACGGCACTGATCGCGCACACGCTTGAAGCGGGCGGTGCCGTCGTCGAGATGGGCGGCAACATCGGCGTGCCCGTGCTCGATCTCGCGCTGCCGGATGGGGCTCGCATCCATGTGCTCGAGATGAGCACCTTCCAGATCGACTTGACGCCCTCGCTCGCGCCGACGATTGGCGTGCTGCTCAACCTCTCGCCCGATCATCTCGATCGGCATGGGAGCATGGAGAACTATGCGGCCATCAAGGAGCGCCTCGTCGCCAGCTCGCAGGCGGCAGTGATCGGCATCGATGATCCGCTCAGCGCGGCGATTGCAGGGCGCGTGGCGGCGCGTGGCGTATGGGTTTCGGCCATCAGCAGTCGCGGTGTGAAGCCCAGCGTTGCGCCACTCTTCTTCGATCAAAATGACAGGCTAAACGTCCTCGCAAGCGACGGTACAACCACCGATGTCGGCAGCCTCGACGGCATCGGATCGCTGCGCGGACGCCACAACATGCAGAACGCACTCGCCGCACTCGCGACGGCCAGTCTCGCGCTTCCGGGCGCGCCCTTGTCCGACCACGTCGCGGCATTCCGCTCGTTCCCGGGCCTGCCACATCGCATGGAGGAGGTCGGCCGCAAGGGCAAAGTGCTGTTCATCAACGACAGCAAGGCGACGAATGCCGACTCGACGGAGAAGGCGCTGACCTCCTGGCCGCGCGACATCTACTGGATCCTCGGCGGTCTACCCAAGGAGGGCGGCATCACGCCGCTCGCCGACTGCTTTCCGCGTGTCGCGAAAGCCTATCTGATCGGCAGGGCTGCCGACGAATTTGCGCGTACGCTCGATGGCCATGTGCCCTATGAGCACACGGGTACGATCGACAAAGCTCTTGCCGCTGCCGCGCGCGATGCGGCTGCGAGCGGCGCGCCCGAGCCTGTAGTGCTGCTCTCGCCGGCCTGCGCCTCCTATGATCAGTTCAAGAGCTATGGCCATCGGGGCGATGTATTTCGCGCTCTCGTCGCCGAGCTGATCAAGGAGGGCGGATGAGGCTTGCCCGCGACGATCGCAGCCTCGTCAGCGAGTGGTGGTTCTCGGTCGACCGCGCGCTCCTTATCGCGGTCCTGGCTCTGATCGGTGTCGGCATCGTGCTTTCGCTCGCCGCGAGCCCTGCCGTGGCGACGCGCAAAGGCCTGCCGACGTTCTATTTCGTCGAGCGGCACCTCGTTTTCGCCATGGCCGGCATCGTGCTGATGCTGCTCGCCTCGCTGCTCGATCCGCGCGGCGTGCTCACGCTGGCCGTAGTGCTGTTGGGCGTGGGGCTCGTGCTCATGGTTGCGGCCGTGCTCTACGGGCCGGAGGTCAACGGTGCGCGGCGCTGGGTGCGCTTTGGGGGATTTTCGCTGCAGCCCTCGGAGCTGCTGAAGCCGGCATTCGCGGTCGTCGTCGCGTGGCTCTTCGCGGAGGAGCGCGCACGCCCCGGCATCAGCATGGTTCTGATCGCGGTCGGGCTCTACATCGTCGCGGCGGGCCTGCTGCTGCGCCAGCCCGATGTCGGCCAGTGGATGCTGCTCACGCTGGTGTTCGGTGCGCTGTTCTTCATCTCGGGGCAGCCGATCGCGTGGGCGCTTGCATTCGGCGGGATCGGCGTTGGCGGCGTCACCGCAGCCTACTTCGCCTTTCCGCACGTGCGCGGCCGTGTTGCGCGCTTTCTCGATCCGGCCTCCGGCGACACGTTCCAGACGGACCGCGCCATCCAATCCTTCGCCGAAGGTGGCTTCTTCGGCCGCGGACCCGGCGAGGGCACGATCAAGTCCGTTTTGCCGGACGCGCACACGGACTTCATCTTCGCGGTGGTGGCGGAGGAGTATGGGGCGTTTGCCTGCCTGCTGCTGATTGCGCTCTTCGCCTTCGTCGTCGGGCGCGCGCTCATGCGCTATCGCCATCGGCGTGATCCCTTCACGCATCTCGCGGTGAACGGTCTTGCCCTCCTGATCGCGCTCCAGGCGTCGATCAACATGGCGGTCAACGTTGGCCTCGTGCCTGCCAAGGGCATGACGCTGCCGTTCATCTCGGCCGGCGGCTCGTCGATGATCGCGGCCTCGCTGACAGTTGGGATGCTGCTGGCACTCGTGCGCCGCCGGGCGGACCCGCGGACGATCGGCCGGCCCCGGGTCGGGGGAAGCCCGCTGCCGCCGATTGGCCGCAATGCGCGCTAAGTTCAGGCCCTAAAGCAACGGACTTGAAATTCACTTCAGTTCGAGGCTAGGCGGGGAGTGAATTTCAAGTCCGTTGCTTTAGAAGTCTATGTCTCTAAGGCGTCTTTGGACCTTGAATGCGACTTTGAGGCCGCCCCAAGCGTGGGTCGCATTCAAGGTCCGACGCTTTAGGGAAGGAGTGGACGTGGGGGACAAGTCGGTCATGCTGGCCGCCGGGGGCACGGGTGGGCATCTTTTTCCAGCCTTTGCCTTGGCGCAGGAGCTTGGACGGCGCGGGGTCGCAGTCGACCTCGTGACGGACGAGCGCGGCGATCGCTATGGCACCGGATTTCCCGCGCGCGCCATTCATACAGTCCCCTCCGCAACACTTGCCGGACGCTCGCCGGCTGCCGCTGCCAAGACCATCATGGCGCTCGCGAGCGGCGTGCGCACCGCCTATAGCCTGATCGGCAGAGTGCGCCCTGGCGCCGTCATCGGTTTCGGCGGTTATCCGACCTTTCCGCCGCTCGTCGCGGCCAAGCTCCGGGGCATCCCGACGGCCATCCACGAGGCGAACGCCGTGCTCGGCCGCGCCAACCGGATGCTGGCGCCGCGCGTCTCGCGGATCGCCACCTCATTCGAGCAGACGGCGCTGCTGTCGGAGGACCTCGCCGCGCGCGTGTGTTTCACGGGAAACCCGGTGCGCGACGCGGTGATCGACTGGAGCGCGCGGCCTTATCGCGCGGCTGAGCCTGATGAGCCCTTCAACCTGCTCGTCTTCGGTGGCAGTCAGGGGGCGCGCTATTTCTCCGAGGCCGTGCCACCAGCGATAGAGCAGCTGACTCTTAATCAGCGGGCCCGCCTGCGCATTGTCCAGCAGTGCCGCGAGGAAGATCTCGCCGACGTGCGCAACGCTTATGCTGCGGCCGGCGTTACTGCCGAGCTTCAGACCTTCTTCAAGGACCTTCCCGAGCGCATGGCCAACGCCCATCTCGTCATCGGCCGCGCCGGTGCCTCGAGCATTGCCGAGCTGACCGTGCTCGGCCGGCCTGCCATCCTCGTGCCGCTGCCGCACGCGGTGGACAACGATCAACTGCGCAATGCCACCCGCCTCGCGGATGCAGGCGCTGGCTGGTGTCTCGAGCAGAAGGCGCTCACGCCGGAAAAGTTAGCAGCAACAATTGCTTCTCTGATGGACGAGCCGGCGGTACTGTCGGCGGCTGCCCATGCGGCGAAGCAGCTCGGCCGGCCCGATGCCGTGGTACGGCTCGCCGATCTCGCGGAAGAGTTGATTGGTGCGCGGACGACGAATCGCGCGTGAGTGATTCGTCGGCAGTGCGTACACGGGGCCGAAAGAGGCAGGACGGGAATGCAGATACCGAGCGAACCGGGCACCTTCCATATCATTGGCATCGGCGGCATCGGCATGAGCGCCATCGCGGAGATCCTCCGCGCGAAGGGCCACACCGTCCAGGGCAGCGACCAGAAGGACAGCGCCAACGTCAAGCGCCTGCGCGCTAAGGGCATCCGCGTGTTCGTCGGGCATGATCCGATCAACCTCGTCGGCGCCCGCTACGTCGTGATCTCGACCGCCGTAAAAAGCACGAACCCGGAGCTGAAGGCGGCCCGCGAAAAGGGCCTGACGATCATCCGCCGGGCGGAGATGCTGGCCGAGCTGATGCGCCTCTACTCGACGGTCTCGATCACCGGCACGCACGGCAAGACGACGACGACCTCGCTCGTCGCGCACATCTTCGTCGAGGCCGGCCTGGAACCTACCGTCATCACCGGCGGCATCATCAATAGCTGGGGCTCGAATGCGCGGCTTGGCGCAGGCCCCTGGATGGTCGTCGAGGCGGACGAATCCGACGGCACGTTCATCAAGATCCCCTCGCAGATCGGCGTCGTCACGAATATCGATCCTGAGCACCTCGACTACTTCGGCACCGTCGAGGAGATGCACGAGGCCTACCGCGCCTTCTACCGCAACATCCCCTTCTACGGCCTCGCCATGACGTGCATTGACCATCCGGTTGCGCGCGCCATGATCGACGAGCTGCAGCTGCGCCACGACGGCCGCAGGCTCCTCACCTACGGTGTCGATCCGACGGCCGATCTCGTGCTGACGAGCGTGCGCGTCGAGGGCGCGGCGACGATCTTCGATGCCAGGCTTGGCGAAAGCGTTGCGGGCGGCGCGCGGGAGATCAAGGACTGGGTCGTGCCGGTGCCCGGCGCGCACAACGCGCTGAATGCTTTGGCTGCGATCGGCGTCGCGGCCGAGGCGGGCATCAAGGACGAGGTCATCCGCGGCGCGATGGCGAGCTTCTCGGGCGTGAAGCGTCGCTTCCAGCCGACCGGCTCCTGGAATGGCGCCAACTTCTACGACGATTATGGTCATCACCCCGTCGAGATCGCAGCCGTGCTCGGGGCCGCTCGCGCCGGCGCCAAGGGCCGCGTCATCGCGGTCGTCGAGCCGCATCGCTACACGCGCGTGCAATCGCTGTTCGACGAGTTTGCGACCTGCTTCAAGGATGCGGATCACGTGATCGTTGCGCCGCTCTACTCCGCAGGTGAGACGCCGATCGCAGGGATCGATGCGAAGAGCCTCGCCGCCGGCATTGCGCGCGCAGGGCACGGCAGCGTCGTTGCCGTCGATACGCCGCAGGATCTCGGGCCCGCGCTCCGCAATATCGCGGGCCCCGGCGATATGGTGATCTGCCTCGGGGC
>Ga0066256_1004918_pt2 | contig 10278 bp, 10 predicted proteins | sample ThiBio_1000_biof_FD_87107 | JGI IMG/M metagenome (GOLD analysis project Ga0066256, IMG submission 87107) | Wastewater bioreactor microbial communities from Cape Town, South Africa - Thiocy_expt_1000_biof (version 2) | ecosystem: Engineered > Bioreactor > Thiocyanate-remediating >... | reverse complement strand
GCCGCCTCGGCGGAGAGGTAGTTTGGCTGCATCGACGGCGCGTCCTTCGGATCGGCCGAGCGCAGCTTCAAGGTGCCGCGGCTCTCGGGCCGGATCGGGCAGACCGCATTGGCAAAGCCGGAGAACTTGTGCAGCCCGCCGTCGAGATCGTCATGGCTGAAGGTCTGGAACAGGAACTGGATGTCCGGGGTCTCCAGCCGTGCATCGGATTTCACGAAGGCGCCGACCTGCGCCGCAGAAATGGTCAGGGGGCCGCGTCGCAACAGCAGATACTGCAGCCCGACCTTCAGCTGCCGCATTCGGCTCGTCATCACGTCGTTGATCGTCAGGGGCAGCTTGCTCTTGTAGGTGATCAGCGCGCCATAGTGATCCTGGAGATTCTCGCCCACTCCCGGCAGGTCGTGCACGACGTCGATGCCGAGCTGCGAGAGCTGGCCGGCCGGCCCGATGCCCGACAGGAGCAGAAGTTTCGGTGAATTGAGCGAGCCTGCGCTGACGATGACTTCGCGCCGCGCCCTGACGACAAGCCGTCGCCCGTCGCGCTCGGCGACGACGCCGACGGCGCGGCGCCCCTCGAACAGGATGCGCTGCGTTTCCGCGCGCGTCACGACACGAAGATTTTTCCGCTTCATCGCCGGGCGGAGATAGGCGACCGCCGTCGAGCAGCGGCGGGCATGGCGGGGGGGTCGTCTGGTAATGGCCGGCGCCTTCCTGCCCCGGGCCGTTGAAATCGTCGTTGCGCGGAATGCCGGCCGCGCTGGCGCTGGCGATGAAGGCTGCGCAGAGCGGATTGCGTTCCGTCAGGTTGGAGACGCGCAGCGGACCGCCCGTGCCGTGACGCGGGTCAGCGCCGTTTTCCTGGTCTTCGGCCTTGCGGAAATAGGGCAGCACGTCGTCATGGGCCCAGCCGGCATTGCCGAGCTGGCGCCAATGGTCGTAGTCCTGCGCCTGGCCGCGGATGTAGAGGAGCCCGTTGATCGAGGAGGAGCCGCCGAGAACCTTGCCGCGCGGCCAGTAGAGCGCCCGGCCGCCGACGTCCTCGCCCTTCTCGGTCTCGTAGAACCAGTTGACGGCCGGATCGACCATGGTTTTGCCGTAGCCGATCGGAATATGGATCCAGGGATTCCAGTCCCTGCCGCCGGCCTCCAGCAACGTGACGGAGGTCGCGGCATCTTCCGACAGGCGCGCGGCAAGCACGCAGCCTGCCGATCCCGCGCCGACGATGACAATATCCGTCTCGATTGTCTCTTCGCTGTCAGTCATCGCTTCCGTTTTCGAAATGCTTCCCGCCTCGGCAGGCCGACGTTCCGACCGCCGCCGCCGCTGATCCGCCCACGTCCGACGACAGACTAGACAGGAGCGTTTGATCGAATTCCAATACAAATGCAGGCATGGTCCAATGCCGCGCCGATATCGGTTTGCGCCAGCCGAAGACGCTGGATGAACGGGGCCATAAGCACGGCCGCGTGCGGGCGCTGCCCGCTTGGGGACCTCGGGGATACCAGAGGCGCTTGCCGATCCCGCCCATGAGCGGCACGCACTGCTTGCCGAATGGCAGGTCGCCAGGGCTGCGACGCGAACAATGCTCCTTCGCCGACCGCGACAGAGCCGTAGAAAGCCCGGCTGCAAAATGGGCGCGTCGGTCATGAAACCTCGGCGCGCCCGCCTTGGCGTACTACCGCAACGCGCTGAGGAAACCTTGTGTCCGTTCCTGCCGCGGCGCGGTGAAAACCTGCTGCGCCGTGCCGATCTCGACGATCGCCCCCTGGTCCATCATCACGACCCGGTCGGCGACATCGCGCGCGAAGGCCATTTCATGGGTGACGACGATCATGGTCATGCCCGCTTCCGCCAGCTCCTTCATGACGTCAAGGACCTCGCCGACGGTTTCGGGATCGAGCGCGCTGGTGGGCTCGTCGAACAGCATGACTTTCGGCTTCATCGCGAGCGCCCGCGCGATCGCGACGCGCTGCTGCTGTCCGCCGGAAAGCTGGGAGGGGTAGTTGCCGGCCTTGTCGCCAAGGCGCACCCGTGCCAGAAGCTGCCGCGCCTCGGCCTCCACCTCTGCGCGATCGCGGCTCTGGACGCGCATCGGCGCCACGGTGATATTCTCCAGCGCCGTGAGGTGCGGAAACAGGTTGAAGCGCTGGAACACCATGCCGGTCTTCTGCCGCTGCAGGGCGATCCGGGCCTCGCTGTCCTCGACGATCCTTCCCCTGTGCTCGCGATAGCCGATCAGTTCGCCATCCACCAGGATCCGGCCTTGGTTGATTTTCTCCAGATGGTTGATGCAGCGCACCAAGGTGGTCTTGCCCGAACCGGAAGGACCGATCAGGCAAACCACCTCGCCCCTGAACACGTCGAGCGAGACGCCGCGGATCACCTCCCAATTGCCGTAGGACTTGCGCACGTCGACAAGCGAAACAAGCGGCGGAGACTGTTCGTTCATCATGCTAGCGCTGCATGACCATGGCCCTGCCCGATCCGCGCATATTGCTCTTGTCATCGCAGGACATTGTTCCGGTGACGATCCTGTCCGGCTTTCTCGGCAGCGGAAAGACGACGATCATCCGGCGGCTCCTGACCTACGCCTGCGATACGGCCGTCATCGTCAACGAGTTCGGCGAGGTCGGTCTCGACCATCTGCTTCTGGAGAGTGCCGACGACAATATAGCGCTGCTGCCCGGCGGCTGCCTGTGCTGCCAGGCGAGGGGCGATCTTGCCCGTGCGCTGCGATCCTTGCAGGACCGGTCCGCGCTCGGCCAGGCGCCGGCCTTTCGCCGGGTCATCGTCGAGACCAGCGGCCTTGCCGATCCCGGGCCGATCCTGCAGGTGCTTCTCAGTGATCCGTTGCGGTTGTCGCGATACCGGTTTGCCGGGCTGGTGACGACGGCTGACGCCGTGCTCGGCGCCGGACAGCTTGCCGGCCATGCAGTGGCGCAGAGCCAGGTCGCGCTTGCGGACCGGATCCTTCTCACCAAGCTGGATATCGCCGCCTCCGCCGATCGCCAGAGCCTTGTACAAGCCCTGGCGCGCCATAGCGCCGCGCCGGTCGAGGATCGTGCGAGTGACGCCGGGCTGGAGCGCCAGCTGTTCGCATTCGATGTCGGTGCGAGGCCGCGCTTTCGCGCCATCGGGACGGACCATGGCGCGCATGACGGCCTCTTCACCGCTATCTCGCTCGGTTGGACCGGTCGCGTCGAACTTGCCGGCCTGCACGCCGAGCTGACGGCATTTGCGCTAGAGCACGGGGAAACCCTGCTGCGGCTGAAAGGCATCGTCGATGTCGCCGGAGCGCAGACGCCCGCGAGCGTCCATGCGGTCCAGCACCTCGTCGAGCGCCCGCGTCTGCTGGCGACGATGCCGGCCGAACCCTGGCGCGGCATCGTCGCCATCTGCCGGCGGCAGGCACGCAACGGGATCGCGGACCGCCTTGGGCAGGTCCTGCGGGCGTCCACGGCAGACAGGGCGGAAATCCATCGGGAGCATGCATGATGATCAAGGCCTGGGACCACACATCGCTGGCGGTCGACGATCTCGATCTTTCGATGGAATTCTATCGGGAGGCCTTCGGTTACACGCTGGTCTTTTCCGAACGGGACATGGCGCGGGAGATCAGCAGCATGATGGGGCTGGCGCGCCTGACCTGTGACCTCGCCCAGATGTCGCATCCGGTTTCGGGACAGCGGCTCGAACTCATCGCCTTCCGCGGCCACGATGCCCCGCCGCAGTCGCATCCGGTCGCCACCGGGGCAGGAAATATCGGTTTTTCAGTCGAGAACCTCGACGAGGCGCTGGCCGCCGTGGTGGCAAAGGGCGCCGTTCCCATCGGCGTCGTCACCGGTTTTCCGGAAGGCCGGTCGACCTATTGCCGCGCGCCGGGCGGGTCGTTTTTCGAGCTGTCGGAATTGAACGAGGGCCTGCCGGGCTGACCGATGAGCCGGGGCCGGCATTTTCAGGAGTGTGCAGCATGAAGCTCAATCCAACCAACCTGTTCAGAACCATGGTGCGCATGCGCGCCTTCGATGAGGCGTGCCTCGAAGGCGTGCCCACCTTTGAAATCCATGGCGAACTGCATACCGGCATCGGCCAGGAGGCGATCGGCACGGCGATGGCCCAGTCGCTGACGCCCGGTGACGCGGTGGTGAGCACCCACCGCAATCATTTCCACGCGCTCGCCAAGGGCGTTCCGCCACGAGCCCTTATGGCCGAGATCTTCGAGAAGGAGACCGGCCTCTGCCGCGGCCGCGGCGGGCATATGCACCCCTTCGATCCGGACCGGAATTTTTCCGCCACCGGCATCGTCGGCGCCTCGCTGCCGGTAGCGCTCGGCTATGCCTATGCCTTCAAGATGAAGGGCCAGCCGCATGTCGCCGTCGGAATCTGCGGCGACGGCGCCGCCAATCACGGCACGTTCCACGAATGCCTGAACATGGCCGCCGCCTGGCAATTGCCGCTGGTCTGCCTCGTGGAGAACAACCAATACGCCATTTCCGTCCGCTTTTCGGACGTGACGGCGACGCCGACCATCGCCGAACGGGCTGGTGCCTACGGCATCTGGGGCCGACAGGTCGACGGTGCGGATGTGGAGGCGGTGAGCGCCGCCTTCGCCGAAGCGGTCAGGCATGCCCGCAAGGGCGGCGGTCCGGCGCTGCTCGAAGCCGCCTGCTATCGCTTCCGCGGCCATTACGAGGGCGACCATGACAATTATCGCGAGCGGGCGGAAAAGCAGCGCATGCGGGCCGAACTGGATCCGGTCGCCCGCTATCGGCGGGTCCTGATCGAACGCGGGATCGCAAGCGGCGAGGAACTCGATGCGATCGCCGCCGCGGCCAAGGCAGAAATGAGCGCGATGCTCGAGGATGTGCGCGCCGATGCCATGCCCGACCCGTCGGGCGCCATGAACCATGTCTTTGCGGAGCCTGCCTGATGTCGATCGACGCCCTTACCAACATACGCAAGATCAATGCCTCGCAGGCGGTGGCCGAGGGCCTGATGCAGGAAATGGAACGCGACGAGAGGGTCGTCCTGCTCGGCGAGGATGTCGGCCGCAGCGGCGGGGTCTTCGGTTCGAGCCGCAACCTCCTGGAACGCTTCGGTCCTATGCGGGTGCGCGACACGCCGATTTCCGAAATGTCGTTCACCGGCATGGGTGTCGGCATGGCGATGGCCGGGCTGCGGCCGGTCGTCGAGATCATGTTCGTCGATTTCATCGGCGTCTGCCTGGAGCAGATCTACAATGCCATGGCCAAGATCCCCTACATGTCGGGCGGCCGCGTGAAGATGCCGATGGTGATCAAGACGGCGGGCGGGAATATCGGCTCCGGTCGAGGCGCCCCGGCTGACGACGCTCACCTTTCCCGATTCCTTCTTTCCGCATTTCCACGACGTCGGCCGGCTGAGCGTCGAGGCGCGGATCGGGGTTGCGGTGCGGGGTGCGCTGGCCGCGAAGGGCCATCGCATCCATCTGTGGCCGGACTACGAGTTCGACGCCAGCGGCGTGGCGGTCTCGCTCGATCTGAGGCCGCCCGCCGAAGGGCGGCGCGTGCTCGGCTCGGGCGCCGATCCGAGGCGCAGCCATTATGCCGTCAGTACGTGAACCTCACTCCGAAACCAGCATCGCGCAAAGTTCACGGACGACGGTCGCCTGCGTGGTGCACGACGGCGCAAGACAGCCTTGCGCCGTCGTGCACCACGGGACAAAAATATTCCCTCAAATAATCTATAAAAACTATAAATTATCTATTTTTATCCCGGAGCGCACCCTAATGTTCAGCTGATTTTGAAACAGCCGGTATATTCATGTCCAAGACAATCCGCTTCAACGCTTTCGAGATGAATTGTGTCGGCCACCAGTCGCCAGGGCTCTGGCGCCATCCGCGCGACAGATCCTGGCAATACAAAGATCTGGAATACTGGACAGACCTCGCAGCGCTTCTGGAGACGGGATGCTTCGATTCCATCTTCATCGCCGACGTGATCGGCTATTACGATGTCTACAAGGGCGATCTCGACAACGCGCTCCTGCAGGGTGTCCAGATCCCGGTCGCCGACCCGCTTCAGCTCGCCAATCCGATCGCCCAGGCAACGCATCATCTCGGCATCGGCATCACGGCGTCCACGAGCTTCGAGCATCCCTACACATTTGCGCGCCGTCTCTCGACCGCCGACCATCACACGAAGGGCCGCATCGGCTGGAATATCGTCACGTCCTATCTGGAGAGCGGTGCCAAGAATGTCGGACAGGGCGGCCTGCGCTCGCACGACAACCGCTACGACGTCGCGGCCGAGTATCTGGAGGTGCTCTACAAGCTGTTCGAGGGCAGCTGGGAAGAGGGTGCCGTGCTGCGTGACAAAGAGCGCGGCATCTTCGCCGATCCGGCCAAGATCCATGAGATCGGCCACAAGGGGACATATTTCGATGTTCCTGGCTATCATCTCTGCGAGCCGTCGCCGCAGCGCACGCCCGTCCTGTTTCAGGCCGGGGCATCGAATGCGGGCAAGGACGTCGCGGCCGGCCATGCGGAATGCGTGTTCATTTCAACGCCCCTGAAGGACGCCACGCGCGCCTATGTCGCCGATATCCGCGCGCGGGCGGCAGCGCAGGGACGCGATCCGAAAAGGATACTCGTCTATGCCATGGCGACGATCATCGTCGACGAGACGGATGCAAAGGCGCGGGCGAAATACGAGGAATACGTCAAATATGCCTCCTATGACGGTGCCCTTGTCCTGATGTCCGGTTGGACCGGGATCGACTTCGGCCATTACAAGCCCACGGACGTGGTCAGGAACGTCAAGACGAATGCGATCACCTCGGCGGTTGAGCGCCTCTCCGACGGTCGCAAGGTCTGGACGATCGAGGAACTGGCGCAGTGGGGCGGCATCGGCGGCATGGGTCCGCTCTTCGTCGGCTCGCCCTCGACCATCGCCGATATCCTGCAGGAGTGGGTCGAGGAAACCGATATCGACGGTTTCAACCTCGCCTATGCCCTCGCCCACGAGACCTTCGCAGACGTGATCGGCTACGTGGTGCCGGAACTGCAGAAGCGCGGTGTCTATGCGACAGGATATCGGGAGGGCACGCTGCGCGACAAGCTTTTCGGGCAAGGTCCCTACCTTCCCGAAACCCATCCGGCGAACCGGTTCCGCGATATCGAGAAGGTGAAACGGGAAGAGGCCGCCAAGGCCGCCGAAGAGGCGGCCTGACGAAAGGCGGAGGGACCGCTCGTAACAGCACGAAAAATCGGAAAACGCCGGACCGTCGGTCCCGGCGAGGGATGGCGCTTGGCCGCCGTCAAGACTGGAGTGGGACATCGATGGGCATACATGCGGCGCCGGCGCTGGAAGTCCGGAACGTATCGCTCTCCTTCAAGGGCGTGAAGGCGATCTCCGATCTGTCCTTCCGGGTCGAGGGGAAGGAGATCTGCGCGCTGATCGGCCCGAACGGCGCCGGCAAGAGTTCGCTGCTCAACATCATCAACGGCGTCTATGTGCCAGACAGCGGCGAGATCGTCTTCGAGGGGGAGCATTTCCAGCGCATGCGGCCCGGCGATGCGGCCCGGCGCGGCATCGGCCGCGGTTTCCAGAACAATGCGCTCTTCTCCGGCATGAGCGTCATCGACAATGTCATCGCCGGCCTGTCGCGCCATTCGAAGGTGGCCCTTGTCGAGGAAATGTTCCGCCTGCCGCGTGCGCGGCGCGAGGAAAGCGATTTCCGCGAAAGGGCGCATGCCGTGCTGCATCTCTTCGATCTCGAAAAACATGCGAACACGCCTGTCGGAATGCTGCCCTACGGCGTGCAGAAGAAGGTGGAGATGGCGCGCGCCATCGTCGCCGAGCCCCGTCTCCTTCTGCTCGACGAGCCGCTGGCCGGCATGAACGCAGGCGAGAAGCAGGAAATCGCCGCGGTCATCCAGCGGCTGAATGCCGAGCTGAAGCTCACCGTCGTCCTCATCGAGCACGACGTCGGCATCGTGCTGAAGCTCGCCCATCACGTTGTCGTCCTCGATTACGGGCGCAAGCTCGCGGACGGGCCTCCGGAGGCGATCCGCGACAACAAGGATGTCATCGCCGCCTATATCGGCTCCGATCACGCCGAGGTGGCCGTATGAGCATGTTCCTCGAAACCCTTATCGGCGGCCTGCTCTCGGGCACCATGTATTCGCTGGTCGCGATCGGCTTCGTACTGATCTACAAGGCCTCCGGTGTCTTTAACTATGCGCAGGGCTCGCTCCTTCTCTTCGCAGCGCTCACCTTCGTCACCCTCACCGAAAACGGCGTGCCGGCCTATGCGGCGATCGCGATCACCGTTGCGCTCCTGATCGCGACAGCCATCGCCATCGAGAAACTGCTGCTCCGGCCACTCACCAACCGCAGCCCCATGACACTCTTCATGGCGACGCTCGGGCTTTCCTACGTGGTGGAAGGCGTAGCGCAGGGCATCATGGGATCGCAGGTGCGCGCGCTCAATCTCGGCATCGAGGACCTGCCGATTTTCGTCGGCGACATCCTGATCAGCCAGTTCGATCTCGTGGCCGCGGGCGTCGCGCTCGCCCTCGTGGTCGTGCTCTCGCTGCTCTTCAACAGGACGCGCATCGGCATACAGCTGCGTGGCGTGGCGGATGACACCCGGGCGGCCCTTTCGCTCGGGATCGACATCAACCGGATCTGGCAGATCGTCTGGGCCGTTGCCGGTCTCGTCGGGCTGGTCGCCGGCCTTCTCTGGGGCGCGCGGCAGGGCGTGCAGTTCTCCCTGTCGCTGGTCGTGCTGAAGGCGCTGCCTGTCCTCATCATCGGGGGCTTTACGTCGATCCCCGGCGCCATCGTCGGCGGCCTGATCGTCGGTGCCGGCGAGAGCCTGGCTGAGACCTATATCGGCCCGTTCCTCGGCGGTGGAATCACGCCCTGGTTAGTCGACGCGGCTGGTTTTGCTCTCCTCTTCGTCGGGCGGGGCGGCCCTGCGGGCGGCGGCTCCAGGGGAGGGGTGTGATCGTGGGCGGCGCTGGGTCGGCGGGGGGCCGCGGAACCCGGCGAAAGCTTCGGCCTGAAGGCCCTCTCGCTGGCGGCGGTGGCGGCCGCGGTCCTTGCAGCACCCTTCCTTGCATCCGAATACTGGATCAATGCGATCATCGTACCGTTCCTGATCCTGTCGCTTGCCGGCCTCGGGCTGAACCTTCTGACCGGGTATGCCGGCCAGCTCTCGCTCGGCGCGGGCGCCTTCATGATGGTCGGGGCCTACGCCACTTTTGCGCTGCAACTGCGTGTCCCCGATCTGCCGCTCCCGCTGGCGCTCATCGTCGCCGGCCTGATCGCCGGGGCGGTCGGCATGGTCTTCGGCCTGCCGTCGACCCGTATCAAGGGCTTCTACCTGATCGTCAGCACGCTAGCCGCCCAGTTCTTCTTCGAATGGCTGTTCCTGAAATTCCCGTGGTTCTACAACGGCAATTCGTCGGCAACGATTGCGCTGTCGCGCGGCCTCTCGGTCTTCGGGCTCGATGCCAACGGCCCGCATGGCCGCTACTATCTGACGCTCGGCGCCGTCGCGCTCATCACCCTTCTCTCGTTCAACCTCATTCGCAGCCAGACGGGCCGCAACTGGATGGCGATCCGCGACATGGACACGGCTGCCGCCGTCATCGGCGTGCCCGTGCTCCACGCCAAGCTGCAAGCCTTCGCGGTTTCGAGTTTCATCCTCGGGATCGCAGGCGCGCTCTGGGCTTTCGCCTATCTCGGATCCGCAAGCGTCCAGAGCTTCGGCCTTCACCGCTCCTACCAGATCCTCTTCATCATCATCATCGGCGGGCTCGGCACGATCCGCGGCGCCTTCTTCGGCGCGGCCTTCGTCAGCCTCCTGCCGCTCGTCCTCGACTGGCTGTTCCAATACCTCCTCAGCGGCCAGGTCGATGCCGGGCTGCTGCAGAATGTGCAGAAGGCCATCTTCGGCATCCTCATCATCTGGTTCCTGATCCGCGAACCTGAAGGTCTGTCGCGCCTTCTGGCGATCCGGCGTACGGCCAGCCGCCGCCTTTTCCCTTCATGATCTTTTCACACATCCGAACCCTGGAGCCTTGCCCATGAAACGCCTGCTCGTCGCCGCCCTTCTCGCCGGCACCGCCTTCTCACATGCCGCATCGGCCTTTGCTGCCGATGTCACGCAGTACATCCCGCTTCCGACCTACCGTGTCGGCGCCTATGCCTCGTCCGGTGAACTCTGGTGGGCGGGCGAACGGGACTACTTCCGCTATATCAACGAGGTCGAAGGCGGCGTCGAGGGCA
>Ga0066256_1005614_pt1 | contig 10284 bp, 4 predicted proteins | sample ThiBio_1000_biof_FD_87107 | JGI IMG/M metagenome (GOLD analysis project Ga0066256, IMG submission 87107) | Wastewater bioreactor microbial communities from Cape Town, South Africa - Thiocy_expt_1000_biof (version 2) | ecosystem: Engineered > Bioreactor > Thiocyanate-remediating >... | reverse complement strand
CCCTTCCACCCCTCCACCCCTCCACCCCCACCGCAGCGCTGCTGCTGAGCGAGGACAGCGTGGCGGCGCTGAATGCGCGGCTGCCGCCGGGCGGACAGCTGCCGCTGGCGCGCTTTCGGCCCAACATTGTGGTGGCGCGCCCAGATGGCGGCGCGGGCGGCGGCGGCGGCGGCGGCGCAGCGGCCGCGCTGGCGCCGAACTTTGAGGACGGGTGGGCGGCGTTCAGCGTGGGCGGCGTGGCGGCGCGCGGCGTGAAGCGCTGCTCGCGGTGCATCGTGACGACGACGGACCAGGTGAGCGGGGTGCAGGGCGGGAAGGCGGCGGAGCCGCTCGCCACGCTGCGCACGTACCGCACCGGCACCACCGCTGCCACCGCTGGCGCCGTGTTCATGGGCATGGTACGTTTGGTGCGCAGGGGAGTTAATAGAGATACTGGAGTTGCCAGCGTACACTGTACACCCAAATCGCCGCCCTGCCTGCAGAACGTGGTGTTTGAGGACGTGTCGGACGCCAGCGGTGCGCCGACGCGCGTGCTGCGCGTTGGTGACGAGGCGGTGCTGCGCACGTACAGCGACGGCATCGGCCCGCGGTAGTGGGGTGGTTGTACATTCATTGGTAACTTTAAGCAACGCATACTGCAGGGCACAAGTCGAACACAACGGCCAAGCCAATCCCAATCAATCAATCAACAACAGGACACACAATTGTCACACGCTGCTGCCCGCGCCGCCTGCTGCAGCTGCGCCTCCCGCACCAGCGCCCACCGCAGCCGCACCACCGGCCGCCGCCTCCGCTGCCACTGCCGCGTCCTTCGCGACCTCCGCGTGGTAGCGGCGGAACGTCGCCCGCAACGCCGGCAAGCACTCTTCGTCCCTGTAGTACGCCGCCACCTTGCCCTCCAAGCCCGGATCGGATACCGCCCTTGCACAGTAAGCGTTACCCAGTGCCATGCCAAATTTGATGGCTGCGCTGCACACGGCAATGACGGCGCGGCCATCCTCGCTGTCGTGCAGCTCCTGCCACGCGGCTCTGAACGCCGGCACCTTCTCGTCCAGCCCACGCTCCTGCAGCGCCGACACAATCAAATCACGCGCTGGCAGCTGCCCCCTCACGGCTGGCATGTAGCGCGCCACGATGCGCTCCATCGCCATCAGCGCGGGCGACACTGCCATAAACCACGCCGGCGGTATCTCCTCGTCGGGGTCCACGTACAGCGGCATCAGCGAATCCATCGACGGCAGGTCGTCAGTGGGAGGTGGCACATACCGGTAATGGGTGCGGTAGTAGCGGATGGCGGCGAGACACGCTGGCAGGCAACTCTTGCCCTCCAACAGGTCCGTAAGCGTACCCTCCAGGTCAGTCGTGCATTCCATCGTATCTTCGTGGTACCATCGTCCCAGTAGTAAGCCGCCAGTTGCGGCGACGCGGCACACGGCGATGACGGCGCGGCCGTCCGACTGGCTACGCAGGTCTGCCCATGCGGCTTGAAACATTGGCACCGCGTCGGAGAGCCCCAATTCCCGCAGCTTCACCACCACGGCGCCGTAGGTGGGTGCCACACGCGTCGCCGCCGCGTCAAAGTAGGGTGCCACAAGACGACTCATCACCACCAGAGGTGCTGACACCGCCAAGCCCCACTCGAGGTCGAATGTGCCCTCTTTGGGTGGTGTCAGTGTCTCCAACGGCGCCGTCCACTCGTTGGCGGCTGCATCCTCCTCGTACCGGTAGGTACCGGTAGCAGCAGCAGTGGTTGGGGTGTACGCAGCGGCATCGCTCGCTGGGAGCCCACCGGAGTGTAGCGGCGCGGTGGCTGCCATTCTTTGTGTACCGGTAGGGCGTCAAACGTCATACACACGGCATTAGTGAAGACTGTAGACAGCTACTGCAGCACAACAAAAACTGGGCGGCAATTCAATATTCTGTAATTGGTGTCCGGTGCCTGCTGCACTATTGGGTGCGTTGCGGCAGCAAACAAGCGTTGTTAACTTGCAATTTGCAACTTGCAATGATGTTGGCGCGGCGAGGGGCCGGGCGACTCGGGGCGACTCGAAGTGCGGTGGCGGGCGTCGCGTTCCGTTTCATATGAATGCAGAGAGTATTACTGAACACCACGCCGTACCGCACAATTCTCAAATCAATCCCGCTGTCGGTGTCGCTGCCGCACCGCCGTCGCCCGCACCTCTTGTGTGTTGCGGAGTTTGTTGTGTGCCAAGTGTCGTACCGATATCAGGCTGGACGCGTAGCTTTCCAGAATCCAGATAGCTCCCCAAAGCAGTTGTCTTCTTCTGACTGAGCTCTTGCAGCCAGTGCACAACCTTATGGTGGCCAACACCGGCCTGCCGCCGCGCCCAGCCGCGAGGCAGCTGTGACCGTGGCTCATTGTTGGTGCGGGCGCCGAAACGCCGCCCCGTTTCTGTGTGTCTGCGGGTCTGTTACAGCAGGAACCAGGAACCAATCATAATACTTAATCATAATTAATGACCCCTACCCTTATTGATGCTGTCGCTAGCCCTGCCTTTCGCTGTAATGCCGAGGGGGGCTCGCCGCTTCCGCTTGCCATTACCGTTGCGCCAAGTTGCGTGCCCCCGGCCCCGCAGGTCCGCAGGTTGCAGGTTGCAGCAGCCAGAGCAAACGATACCGCTACGGTCAGCGGCCAGCCAGTGTCTTGAGTCTAGACTCTTGTGTTGCGCACCCATGACGGCTGCCCGGGAATGTGACCCTTGACTGCACGGAGGGAGTTCAATCCGCTCGTCGATTATGAGGAATCATTGAGGATGAACTGCGCGCACCCGCCGCCGCGCAGATGCCCGGGTGCCCCGCTGGTGCTTGAACTTGTTGTGACATCGGACGACCTCTAGCTGGTGACACGAGATCGCCGCCGTCGTCGTTCCAACTCACGCGGCAGCCGTGCAACACACAACACCGATTGCTGCGCGCAGTTATCACACACAGTCCCGCTGTAGATCAGAGGCAAGTTGCCGCCGCGCCGAGTTTGAAATAGGAAACGGCGGCCCCTCAGCATCGAAAGTAAGTACGGTTGCAGGGAAGAAGGGGTGGCAGCCAGCCGCCTCCATCGCAGCCAGCGACAGCCACGATGACCAAGGCCAAGGTCGCCGCCGCCGCCGGGGTGGTGGTGCTGGGGTTTACGACGCTGTTCGGCTCCATAGGCTCCGATAGCAACGCAGCCACGGTACGTGCACCGGCCGCCCGACAACCGTTTCCCATGCCCGGCGTGCACTGTGGCAATGGACCGTTTTCAGGTTTCTCTCTCGGCCCCCCTTGGAGGTCAATTTGGAGACCCAATGGAGACAGTAACATGCAAATTTAAATTGATTGCACTTGTTTCCAATGTAAATGCCACGCACAATAATTAAACAAATAGTATTTCTATTGTTTGCGTGTAACGATTTGTTGTATATTGCCCGGGGGAGCGAGCAATATTGCGACGAGTCTTTGGAGCAGGTTTCCAAGATTTCCAAGCGTTTCCAGGGGGGGTCCGAGGGGGGTTGGAGAATATTTGGAGACTCCGTTGGAGACGGCTCCAACCTCAAAACAGCTCTATTACTCATGCACACAACATATTTGTGTGTACAAACAACTGCACAAACACAGCTTAAGTGTATGGAAGTACAACAGGTCTGTTATTGAGCGCGAATACCAGCCAGCACCCCTGGCAAGCCACTCAATGCGCAACTATTTGTGATGTCAGAGGCCTTCAGCGAGGCATTCGCCAAGCCTGCGGCAGAAAATGACACCAATAAAGGGCAGCAATATGTGTTATACACAATAGCAGGTTGTGTGCTGAGACGGCACCGTGTGCCTACGCTGCACAACACCTGAACACTCGCGAAAAGGTGGCCTATCGCCTGCAGCGGACAACGCCACAAACGGCACCACAGCACAGCCATTTCCGCTATAAAACGCCAGCACTCTTCACTAGGCGACAGTATATGTCACTATCGAGACGTGGGTGAGACAAAATATCCGAGATTTAGGCATATTCCGGCTCCAGATCGCCGCCAATGCTCATTTACAGCCGCCGCACGCAGGGTGGTCCCCCCCTCATCGTATCCAAGGCGGCGTAGGTGGCTACAGCGCTTCTAGCAAGTAATAAACACGCCCAACCACACCCGTGTCATTGGATTTCAGTGTACAAACCAAAAATATGCACGGAAAGGTCGTGGGTAGCTTGTGCACGGTGTGTACGCTCCCATTTGGAGCGTATTGGAGAGGGTTGGAGGCTGTGGAGGCGGCTGTATCGCTCAGCGCAAAAATTTCACGACAACGCGCGCGGCGCAACAAAATTCAGGTACTAAACACCAATAATTTGTAATATCTACCAATTCTGAATATTAGTTGCAATTGCACGCGCTGCGGTAGCAACATCTCACAAACACCATTTGGAGACGGTGTGGCAAAAACGAAACTTGAAAACGGTCCAATGTACAGTGCCGTCAGAGGCCAGCCACGACCCCCACCTGCCCCCACTGCAGTCACTGCGTCCGCAGCAGCCGCAGCAGCCAGTTCCGGGAGGGAGCGGCAAGCCAGCGTATCCGGCAGTGGTCACCCCGGTGGGGACGGCAGGGAACACGTGGACGGCCGGCGAGCTACCCGCCGTGACGACGCTGAGCGGCGCGCGCTTTCCAGTGGTGCGCCGGCTGGATGGCGAGGCGGACGCAGACTGGCCGACGCCGCCGGTGAAGCTGCAGGGGCAGGTAACGCCCGCCACCACGTTTGGTGCTGCGCTGCAGCGGCTTGCCAGGTCGGATGACGTGCACCTCATGCTGGAGATCGGCACCTGGTACGGCGGCGGGTCGTCGTGGTGCATCGGGCAGGCCATGCGGGACTCGATGACGGACGCGGCGCGGCCGGACAAGTGGCTGTTCACGCTGGAGCTGTTTGACCCGGCGTTCCAGTACGCCGCCAAGACACTAGCACGCCCGCCCGTCACCTGCTTCCGCGCCGGCACGGTGGGCCGCGACGGCTACATCCCCGAGTCGCAACTGACGCCGCGCGATCGGGACGAGCACTTCCGACTGTACTACCGGCGCGACCTGGATCTGGCTGACAAGCAGCCGCAGCTGCTGCGCCCGCTGTGCGAGCGCTACGACTTTGACGCCGTGCTCATTGACGGCAACGAGTACACCGGGTGGGCCGAGTTCGACATTGTGCGCCGCGTCTGCCGCCCGCGCTACATCGCGCTGCACGACTGCGGTACGCTCAAGACGCGGCGCGTGCAGGCAGAGCTGGACGGCGCGCTGGCGGCGGAGTGGCAGCTGGCAGAGTCGGGCGTCGACAAGAAGACGCAGTGGGCGGTGTACAAGTACGCTGGCGCCGACCACAAGAACCCGCCATCGCTTCCCGCCGCCGCCGGGAACGGTACCGAGACCGGTGCTACCGCATAGCTGGTGCAGTGCCGTGTCAGTTGGCAGCGAAGGGACGGGCAACTCGGATGCCCGCGCCGCGGTGACACATAGAGGGCGCTGAGTCGTCCATGAGCACAGTTTAAGTAGCGATCCATTGCTGTGGGCCTAATGCCACGCCGTACCGGTACTGGTACTGCACAATGGTCAAACAGCTGCCGCAGTTCCGGCTGCCGCTGTCGCTGTCGCCGACGTGGCCGCAACCGCGCTGCCGCCGCCCGCACCTCCAGCCGCCGCCGCCGCCGCCGCCGCCAATGCCGCGTCCTTTGCAACCTCCGCGCGGTAGCGGCGGAAGGTAGCCCGCAACGCCGGTAGGCACTTCTTGCCCTTGTACGCAGCCACCACCTTGTCCTCCAGGCCAGGGTCGGCGACCGCCTTCTCACTGAAGTAGTCGCCCAGCGCCACGCCGCCTTTCATTGCGTCGTGGCACACGACGACGACGGCGCGGCCATCGGCGTCAGCGAGCAGGCCCTGCCACGCGGCCATAAACACCGGTACCTGCGCATCCAGCCTACGATTCTGCAGCGTCGTTACAATCGCGTCGGGCGACGCCAGGACACCCACACGTGCCACGTCTGGCATGCAGCGCGCCACAATGCGCTCCAGCGCCTTGATAGCGGGCGCCACTGCCCAATACCACGTTACTGGCAACCCTTTTTCCTCGTCCACGTAACGTGGCCACAGCGACTTTAGCGGCGGCATTGCCGGGTCCGCGCGCTCGGTCAGTTTGCGGAGCCAGGCACCTAGCACTGTTGTCGGTGGCGCAGGGTGGGTGCGGTAGTACCGGATGGCGGCGAGGCACGCTGGCAGGAAAGGCTTGCCTTCGTACACGCTCTTCACGTTGTACACCAGCCGGTCGTCTTCCGCTGTCGACAGCGCGTAGTACCGCCCCAGCAGCACGCCGCCGGCTACAGCCACGCGGCACACGGCGATGACGGCGCGGCCGTCGGCGGTGGTGTGTAGGTCCTCCCACGCGGCGTGGAACTTGGGCACCGCGTCGTCGCGTCCCAGCTCCCGCAGCTTGCGCACTATCGCGTCGTAGGTGGGTGGCACGCGCATCGCCGCCACGTCGGCGTAGGCCTCCACGATGTTACTGAGCACCGTCACCGCCGCCGCCACCGCTTCCATCCACGAGAATGGGAAGCAGCCGTGGGCACCGGTACCGGAACCGTAGGTAGGTGGCATCAGCGTCACCAGCGACGCCGTCCACTCGTTTGTGTCGGCACCGTTCTCGTGGGTGGCGGTAGCGGGGGTGAGCGTGCTGTCGGTGGCTGGGGTGGCGGCGTCGCCGGCATGTGATGGCACAACGCCGGCGGCTGCCATTCTCATGAACGCGAAGGGCGACTCAAAACACAGTGAGTATTGACGGCAGACGCAGCAGTGCGTCGCAGCACAACAAGGCACCGCGCGCCCGCCTAGCAATCAGCAACTCAGTTGGTTGACGTGGTCCACTTTTGGGGCTGTGCGTCGCCGCCGCTTGCTGCGTTGCGACTTGCACCGTACGGTGCCACCGTGCCACCGCCACGCCGGCAGCCACGGCGCAGCAGACGCCGGCATGCAGACTCGGAGTCAGCGCGGGCGTTCCATTCGAAGCTGCGATCGCCCTCTAAAATTGTGCTGCTGCAGAGTAAGCCACCCGCACAAAATTGCGGCGCATGACAATATCATCATGTGTGTACGTACTGCCCGTGTGTGTTCCAACAGAGTGTGGTGGTATGACCTCGAAATCCGGGTGCAAAGGCCTCTCTTCTCTCCTTCTCACCTTCACGCTACCAGCTACGCACACCGGCGGCGCACCACCTCATCAGACTCGCGCATTTCTGCCGCATTTGCGCGGGATTTGTGATGAGTTACATCTACTGCTTCTATCCCACACCTTTTTATTGCAGCGAGACGACAAGAGCGTTCGACGTCACCATCGGAAGTAGTAGTACCAGAGTGACGTCAGGTCCTCTTCACGCCTACTGGTTTGGCAGGTGCTGCTGCTTCATCATCGCTGGTATTCGCTTGCTGCTGGGAGTGGCAGTGGTACTGCTGGAGCTGCCGCTAGCGCTGGTGGTAGTCGTACTGGTTGTAGTGCAGCAGCAGCTGCTGCTGGGAGCGTAGGAGGAGCTGGCGGAGGAAGTCGGAGGACGTGACCAACTGACGAGAGAGTGGTACCATCGTTGTGACGGATTTACGCGCGCACCGCTGGCATTTGGAGTGGGACTGGCACTGGTTTCAGCGCTGCTACAACTGGTATTGGTGGTGCTGGTGTCGCCTCGGCGATCGAACTGGTGCTGCTGCAAGGAGCGTAGGATTGAAGGAAGGTGGACGTGACGCTTTGACCAACGGCCGCTTGTCGTCGACTTGACTGCTGCTTCATCCTCGCTGGCATTCGCTGCTGCTGCTTGCCACCTGCTGGTGCTGGAACTGGTGCAGACACTGATAGTTGTAGTGCCATTGCTGCCGGTGCTGCTATCCGAACTGGTGCTGGAACTACGCTGCCAAGTCGGCGAGCGGAGGAGTGAAGGACAGACCAACGGCTGGTGACACACTGCCACCATCGCTGTCACGACTCGCGCCCGCTGACTGCCGTACTACAACTGCTATCTGACCTGCTGCTACCCCTGGTGCTGCCATTGCAGCCGCTGTTACCCTTGCAACTGCCTGCCGCTGCCTGCAGTACGACGACGAGCACCACGTAGGTGAACGTCACGCCGCGCCAACGGCTGCTGCCAACGCACGGTACCATCCATCATCGATACGCGACCCATACTCATAGCCCTGACACCTTCTACCTCCCTGCCGCTGTCTACTTGCTGGCCGCCGTTGCTCCCTGACGCTGCTGCTGCCATATCCACCACCAGCACCCTACCTACCGCATCCACTAACACCGCCAACCACCACCGCCACCATGGACGCTGCGTTGGAGGCGGCCTTTGCCGCCGACCTCGCCACCTACCTCGCCGGCCGCCACCTCCTCACCGGACCCCGCACCACCTCTGCCGCCGCCGCTGCCGCCGCTGGTACCACCACCACATCCTCCACCACCACCACCACAACCCCAACATCAACCCCACTCCTGCTCGACGAGCGCGCGTTGGCGCTGCGCGGCTGCGACCCGCACGTGGGCCTGCGCAACCAAGGCGGCACCTGCTACCTCAACTCCCTCATCCAGGCGCTGTTCGGCTGCGCCGCCTTCCGCCACGCCGTCTTTGCCTGGCGCTACTCGCCCGCCGCACACGGGCCCGACGCCGACTGCCTGCCGCTGCAGCTGCAGCGCCTCTTTGCGCGCCTCGCCCTCTCCGTCGCCGCCGACGCCTCCACAGAGGCGCTCACGCACAGCTTCGGCTGGACGTCCGAGGACGCCTTTGTGCAGCACGACGTGCAGGAGCTGGCGCGCGTGCTGTTTGACGCCCTGGAGCGCGCTGATGACGGTGGTGGTTCGGACGGTGGCGCCGCGTCTGCCACATCGTCATCAGTGCCCAGCCTGGGCAGCGTGGTGCGCACCGCGTTTACGGGCGCGGCGCGCGACACCATCACGTGCTCCGTGTGCGGCACCAGCCGCACGCGCGTGGACGCGCTGGCGGAGCTGGAGCTGTCCATTGCGTTGCCGCCGGCTGCGGCAGCAGCGGCAGCGGTGGTGGAGGCGGCGGGGCCGACCGCTAACCCAGACGATGTGACAGCGGCAGCGGCGGCGGCGGGCGCAGCAACCCGTAGCGTGGCGTCGCTGACCGACTGCCTGGCGGCGTACACTGCGCCTGAGGCGCTGGCGGGCGGCAACGCGGTGACGTGCGACACGTGCGACAAGCGGTGCGACAGCGTGAAGCAGGTGGCGCTCACCGTCCTGCCGCCCTGCCTCTTCATGCACCTCAAGCGCTTCACGTACGACATTGCCAGCGGCCGGTACGTGAAGCTGACGGACCCCGTGGACATCCCGCTGACGCTGGACATGGCGCCGTACATGGCACCTGGTGGCAGCGCTGCTGGTGCTGCCTCCACTGAGATGGCGCTCACTGCCGTGCTGAGGCGCTCCGGCCCCGCCGGCAGCGGCCACTACTACGCCTTTGTGGCAGACACCGCCTGCAGCGGCGGCGCAGCGAGCGGTGCTGCGGGTGGCTGGCTGCTGCTGAATGACTCGGGCGTGGCGCATGTGACCGAGGCGGCAGTGAAAGCTGCCATCTCCCCACCTGCTGCGGTCGCGGCGGTGGCGGTGGCGGCCGATACCGTTGTAACTGGCAGTGGTGGTGGCGACGGGTCCGCGCCGCTGGCCAAGCCACAGTATGCAGAGAGCGCGGCGGTGAAGCCGATTGACGCCACGGCGCCGGTGGTGGGCCGGCGCGCCAAGCAGCCCGGTATCCCGACCAATGGCACGCCGTACCTGCTGCTGTACACGCTGCGTGGCACGGAGCCGGCGGTGCCGCCGCCGGCGGCGGCGGTGATGTCGGACGCCAGCACTGCTGCAACAGAGGCGGCGCTGACGGCGGAGGAGGCTGCAACGCTGGCCGCGCAGCGTGTGTACGGCGCGGCACTGGGGGCGGGTTTGCTGCCGGCAGAGACGGTGGCGGCGTTGGAATCGGAGAACGTGGCGGTAGCGGCGGCGCGGCACGTGGCAGATGCACGCAGCCGGCTGGGGGAGGCGGGGGGGTCGGTGCCTGCCGTGCCAACGCCCGCCGACCGCCTCTCCAACACCGCGGGCGCTGCCCCCACGAAGCCGCTGTCGCTGTTTGCCCCCCCCGGCGCGGCGATCGGCCGGCTGACGGGCGCCGTGGATGCGGCGGGGCGTGGGCCCCCCCCCGGCCCCCCGCCGCCGCCCCCCCGCGCCCGCCCGCCCCCCGCCCCCCCCGCCGCCGCCCCCCCGGCCCGACGACACGCCGCC
>Ga0066256_1005219_pt1 | contig 10285 bp, 9 predicted proteins | sample ThiBio_1000_biof_FD_87107 | JGI IMG/M metagenome (GOLD analysis project Ga0066256, IMG submission 87107) | Wastewater bioreactor microbial communities from Cape Town, South Africa - Thiocy_expt_1000_biof (version 2) | ecosystem: Engineered > Bioreactor > Thiocyanate-remediating >... | reverse complement strand
GTGATCCCCGGCGCGTCGCTCGCCGATGCTTACGAAGCCTGGATGGAGCGCGAGGCGTTTCCCGGCTGCGGTCCCGACGGACAGATGGCGGCTTTTTTCTAGCTGACCACGCGCACGCCGGGCGCACCGGTTTCCGCATGCCCGACGATCTGCGCCGCCGGATATCCGGCATCGACGATCGATTTCAGCACCGCTTGCGCATCCTTCGCCGCGCACGACACCAGCAAGCCGCCGGAGGTCTGCGGATCGGCCAGAAGGTCGCGTTGCCAGTCCGGCATGCCGGCCGGCAGCGACACGGCGTTGCCGTAGCTCGCCCAGTTGCGCTTCGACGCGCCGGTGATGAAACCCGCCTGCGCCAGCCGGCTCGCGTGGGAGAACAGCGGCACGTCCGAGGCATTGATCACGGCGGGGGGGTTCGGGCCGCGCGCCCGGTCGGGTGCGGTCCAGCAGCGTCGTGGAAGCCACCATGTCGGCATAGCCGGCGCCGTCGAGTTCGCCCTTCTTGATGGCGGCGGAATAGATGCCGACGCCGAGCGCCTTGGTCAGGATTAGCGCGTCGCCTGGTTTCGCGTCGGCGTTGCGGCGCACCTGTTCGGGCCGGCAGAGGCCGATGGCAACGAGGCCATAGATCGGCTCGGGCGCGTCGATCGAATGTCCGCCCGCGACCGGAATGCCGGCGGCCGCGCAAACCGATGCGCCGCCCTTGAGAATCTCGCGCACCACATCGGTCGGAATCTTGTCGAGCGGCATGCCGAGGATCGCTAGCGCCATGATCGGCTTGGCGCCCATGGCGTAGACGTCGGAGATCGCATTGGTCGCGGCGATGCGGCCGAAGTCATAAGGATCGTCCACCACCGGCATGAAGAAATCGGTGGTGGCGACGATGCAGGTGTTGTCGTCGACCTGCCAGACGGCGGCGTCGTCGCCGGTCTCGGTGCCGACCAGCAACTGTTTGAACGGCGATGCGATTGGCTGATCGGCCAGCAGTTCCTGCAGCACGGCGGGCGCGAGCTTGCAGCCGCAACCACCGCCATGGGCGAGGCTGGGCAGCTTGACGATCGGGGCGTTCATGGCCGGTTCTCCATACCCAATTGCATCGATGTCACGCCGCGCCGCGGCAGGCTCGCCAGCAATCCGCGCGCCGCGCGAAGCAGAGAAAACCATTGGGATCAGACTATTCCTGAAAGCCCGATGGAGGCAAACGGCGAGAGGGGACGCAGGCGTGCCAGCGCGCGCCTGCGTCAACGTGCTCGGTCAGACCGTCAGGAAGTCGTCATACATCCGCTTGGCCCAACGAAAATCCTCCTCCAGCAGATCGGGGGAGCGGATATCGATGTCCATTTGCGTCTGCTTGATCTGGCCGTCCGGCAGGAATTCATAGTCGAATTGCACCGAGATCGCCTCACGCGGATCGCCGTTGACCAGCATGTAGCAGAGGTTGTCAGGCAGCAGCGCCTTGACTTCCTTGCCGGCGATCCGCTGGCCGATATAGGTCGCGACGATCTTGCCGACGAAGTTCGCCACATGACCGCTCTTCGGATAGTGACCGAACAACTTGGACACCGGCCCCATCGAGTCGCCGACGATGTAGACGTTCTCGTCGGCCCTCGCATGGAACATGGTGTTGTGCATGTCAGACCAGGTGGTCGGCTTGCCGTCCGGCGTCTTGCCGATCAGATCGGCCTGCCAGACGAGGTCGCCGGCCTGATGCGGCGGCATCAGGATCGCGTCATCGAACTTGAAGTCGCCGGCGGCGGTCTTGATCACCTGATTGAACGGATCGACCTCGCTGATCCGCGCATTCGGGACATGCTGGATGATGTCCGGATATAGCTCATCGAACGCGGCCTTGAAGCCGCCGCCGATCGGCATGATCCGCGGCTTCGGATCGAGGATGACGATTTTCGCGGGGATTTTGTTCTTCTTGAAATGCCACGCCATGATGCAGGCGCGCTCGTAAGGCGAGGGCGGGCAGCGATGCGGCGGCGGCGGCAGGGTCATCACCATGGTGCCGCCCTTGAAGTTGTGCACCTTCTGTTTCAGCGCCATCGCTTCCGCGCTCGGGATATAGGCCGAGGGGAAGCGCGTGCGCGTATAGTCCGCGGCCTTCTGGTCGTTGCCGAACCAGGCGTCGTAAGCGTTGCGAATGCCATCCGACAGGATCAGATAATCGTAGGAGATCGCGCCTTTCGATGTGCGCACGAGCTTCTTGTCGCGCTCGATCTGCGTCACTTCGGTCTGCACGATGGTGTAGCCGTATTTTCGCGCCGGTCCGAGTAGATCGTGCATCAGATAGGCGCTGTCGACGACGTCGATCAGCCATTTGTTGCTGATCGGACACGACCAGAAGAACGGGTTTCGTTCGAGCACGACGACTTCGGCGTTCGGCGCCTGCTCGCGCAGATGCCGCGCGGCCGACAGGCCGCCCCAGCCGCCGCCCGCGATCACCACGCGCGGCCCTTTACCCTTCGGCATCAACTCCGTATTGGCATTGATGAGCGTTGGCGCAGCCAACGTCGGTGCGGCAGCGGCGACGGAGATCGCACCGGCCGACGCACCCAGAAATCCGCGACGATTGAACATCGCATCCCTCCTGGACTGATTTTCGGATTGGTCGACCGACCGGCTGCGCCTCGCCGATTGAATCAAAGCGGACGCAATGATGGAACTTTAGGAAGGGTGTTCGCGGATTGTCAATGCGACGCCGGGCAGCGCATGCGGGACGTACGATGACAATCGAGATTGGCTATCGATCGATTTGCACGACCGCAGGATGCCTGCACTGCTCTGAGCATCAGGTCCCCGACAACGATGGCTGCGTCCGACCTTGACGTTAAGGCTGCCTGCGCAGCAGCCGCCGATCGAAGTCCAACGGATAGCGATCGGCCTTCTCATAGGCTGAGAGGATGTCGGCTAGAAAACGGTCATTCCTGATCCGAATCTGTTTGGTGTCGGGAAGAAGCCGCTTTCGCGCAATTTCCGCTTCGGTCTTGAGCATGGTTTCCGACATCGTCAGCAGCTTGCCGCCGGAGACGACGATCGTTCCGTCGACCATCACCGTGTGTACGCCCTTGCCGGATTCGCTGTACACAAGCTGCCGAACGGCGCTGTTGAGCGGGCGATAGCTGGCATCGTCGAGATCGATCATCACGAGATCGGCGCGATAGCCGGGCCGGAGAAGGCCGAGTTCGTTCGACAATCCCAAGGCACGCGCGCCGCCGACGGTGGCGGCCTTGAATGCCTCCCGCGCCGCGCCGGTGTCGCCGGCATTCGAATACAGTCCCCAGAACAGGGCGAACATCTTCATCGACTGGAAGATGTTTTGCGCGTCGTTACCGCTGCAGTTGTCGCAGCCGAGGCCGATATTGGTTCCCGCATCGGCGTAGTCGACGATGGGTGCAAAGCCGTTGAGCAGCTTCATATTGCTGACCGGATTGCACGCGAGATTGGCTCGTGCCGCGCCGAGACGCTTGATTTCCGGGGTGCCGATCCAAACGCCATGGGCAATGGTCAGCCGCTCGTTCAACAGCCCCATCGCGTCGATGTGGGTTACGAGAGACCCTTCCGGATATTCCATCCGAGCGAGAACGGCCTGCGATCTCGCCTCGTAAGCGTGGGTAAAGACCTGAAGCCGATGTTGTCGCGAGAGGTCCGCAGTCCAGCGCAGCAAAGCGTCCGAGCAGCGCTGCGGCGCAGAAGGGCCGAGCGCCCAGTGCAGGCGGTCGTGACGGGAGGTGACGCGCTCACCGATCAACGCTTGCAGTGCCGTGGTGTCGGTCGCGTCCGGCAGTTGCGCTTTGACCGGCTCCGGAAGATCGCGCCAGAACGCGACGCAGTCGACAGCGGCGCGGTCAGCGTATTGCAAGGCCAGAACAACACGGATGCCGCTTTCGCTGTAAGCGCGCTGGATGCTGTCGAGTTGATCGCGATCCGCGTCGACAATCGAGACCATGTCCTGCACTGTGGTCATGCCGTTGAGGAGGCATTCGGCAGCACCAAGTCGGGTCCGCAATCCGATATCTTCGTCGGGAGGGCGTTGATAATTGTGCGGGGCGCTATAGAGCTGCCATGCATCGAGCGGAAGCTGCTCGAACAGGCCGCGCAGCATCACGTCATGCGAATGATAGTGCGCGTTGATCAGGCCGGGGATGATCAGCTTGCCGCGGGCGTCGATAGTCGTGATGGCGGTGCTGCGGCGCGCCGACTGGGCGTCGTTGCCCGCGGCGACAATTCGTCCGCTTTCGATCAAAAGATCTGACGGCTCCGGCTGGTCGATATCGCCGTCGAGATCGAGCACGCGCCCGCCGGTGATGAGGATCGGTTGACGCGGGTCGGACATTCTCGTTTCCGGTCAGGCAGGGAGGAGCGATCCGCCTCGGGCGAGGCGGATCGCGGTGGTTATGCGACAACGCGCTCGGGGACGACAAGCGCCGGCCGGTCCTCGTGTGCCGAGCCGACCAGCTCGTTCACGTCCGCGATGCCGTTTTCCTCGAGGAACCGGGTGAGCTCGCCGAGCGCGCGCGGGAGCGCCATCGGGTCGACATAGTTGATGGTGCCGAAGCCGACCGCGCGCGCACCGGCCGCCATGAACTCGATCACGTCGCGGAAATCCGTGACGCCGCCCATGCCGAAAATCGGAATCTGCACGGCGCGATAGACCTCCCAGACCATATAGACCGCGAGCGGCTTGATCGCGGCGCCCGACAGTGCGCCGATCTTGTTGCCGATCATCGGTTTGCGCGTCACATGATCGATGCACATGGCTCGCGGCGCATTGATCATCGAAATTGCGTCAGCGCCAGCAGCTTCGACCGACTTCGCCACCTTGAGCAGCGAGGTGTAGTCCGGCGCGAGTTTGGCGATGACCGGCAGCCTGGTCTTGCTGCGCACATGCCTGACCAGCTTGTACGCCGAGTCCGGATCGTAACCGAAGTCGAGGCCGCCCTGCTTGAGGTTGGGACACGACAGATTAAGCTCGATGCCGGCGAACACGTTGAGCGAATCGCAGCGCTCGACGATTTCCACATATTCGTCTTCGGTTCGTCCGATCACGCTCTGGATGATCGGCAGCTTCAGCGTCTTCAGGATCGGCACGTCATGGGCGACGAAATGCTCCCATGTGTTGCACGGAATGCCGACCGAGCTGTGCAGGCCGGCCGTTGTTTCAAGCACGCGCGGCCCCGGATTGCCGGGCCATTTGTAATTGCGCACGGTCTTCGGCACCAGCACACCCATCGTTTCGACGGGGAAGAACTGGCTGAAGTTTCCATGATGACCGTATGTGCCGGACCCGACCGTCAGCGGGTTTTTCATCTCGATTCCGGCGATCGTCACGCGAAGATTAGGCGCGGGCATGGACGACCTCCCAGGTGTCGAAAACGGGACCGTAGTGACAGACCTCGCGGAAGGCGGTCTCCTTGCCTTCGCGGTCAAGATTCACGTCAATGACGCAGCCGTGGCAGTCGCCGAAGCCGCACGCCATGTGCTGCTCCATCGCGATTTCAGCCGGCACGCCGCGCCGTTCGGCGAGCGCATGCACCGCGCGCGCCAGGCGGTTTGAACCGCAGACGTAGAACGCATCGAACGGATGCCGCTTGTCGAGACCGATGAGATGGTCGGTCACCTGTGCGACGCTCGGCTCATCGTCGGTGTGGGTGATCACCGTACAGCCGCGTTCGCTGAAAATGTCGAGCCCGACGAGATTGGGCGTCGTGCGCGCGCTGAGCAGCGCATGGATGGCGATGCCGCGATCGGCCGCCGCGTCGACCAGGGTCGGCAGTGCGGCGATGCCGATGCCACGACCGATCACCGCGATATGTTTCGCCTGCGCGGGAAGTTTGAAGCCGCGACCGAGCGGTCCGATCACGTCGCAAACGCCGCCTTCCGGCAAGGCCGAGGTCATCAGCCGGGTGCCGTCGCCGATCACCTTGTAGGCGACCTGCAGACGGCGGCGGTCCGGGCTGACCCGATACACGCTGAATGGCCGGCGCAGATAAGGCGTGAGCCCGGGGATACGGATATTGACGAACTGACCTGGCGCGAGAGGGCCGGCGATGGTCGGCGCTTCGACCTCGATCAGCCAGTAATCGCCCGTAAGCGGGCGATTCCACACGACAGGAGCATTGACCTGTTGGAGCAAGGCGGCTCCTCCACTGCGATGACGAGAGAAATTGGATACAAAAATACGATTGCCCAATCAAGTCCCATTTGCAGGGGTCAGCTCGCCGGCGACAGGGACGGCGACGGCCGCAGCGACGTCGTCCGCGGGACACCGCTGGCACGACAGCGTGTGCAGTTTGGCCAGAGCGGCTTCCGGTGTGAGATCCCGGCCATTCAGCACCCCGCAATCGGCGAGTTGGCGTCCTGTTTCATAGAGTGCCGGGTTCAATGTGCCGTGTGGGCACTGAGAAATGCCGAGAAGGGGGATGCGATCCGCGCTGATTGCCGTCAGGGCGTGCCGGATCGCGGGATTGGCCGTGGGACCGGTTCCGGCACCGTGGAGCCCGAGCACGAGACCGGCCCGATGGTGATCGGCGGCCGCGCGCAACAGCGAGGCGTCGATGCCCGGAAACAGCGTGACGATGGCCGCACGATCGGTGACGATCGCCGGTGGTGGATCGCACCGCGGCGTGGTCGGCGCAAGCAAGGTTGAGGTGTCGATGTCCACAGAACCGTTGACGTGGGCGAGGCGCGGCCAGTGCGGCGATCGGAATCCATCGCCGGGCTGCGTGCTCCATTTGCGGGCGCGATTACCGCGCAGGAGCACACCGTCAAAGAAAATACAGACCTCGCGCACCGGCGTCGTCGCGCAGGCGAACGCGCCTTGCAGATTGCGCTCGCCGTCGCTCGTCGGCATCGCGAACGGGATTTGCGCGCCGGTCAGGATCACCGCCTTATTGAGTCCGGCAAGCAGAAACGACAACGCGCTCGCGGTATAAGCCAGCGTGTCGGTCCCGTGCAGGATCACGGCGGCGTCGAAATGATCGCGCGCCGCCCATAGCGGACCCGCAAGCCGATGCCATGTGTGCGGGCTGGCATTGGCGCTGTCGATCAGCGGATCGAGCGTGATGAGGCGATGGCGTGCGCCGGTGCCGTGATGTTTGACGATCAGCCTGCCAATGTCGTCGGCAAATCGCGCGCTCGGCACGAAGCCATTCGCGCTCGGCACCATGCCGATGGTGCCGCCTGCATAGATGATCAGGATCCGGCGATGACTCATGGAACAGGATCAGATGGCCGCGGTCCGCTGCGGCGTGCGCGATCGGCAACCGATCAGGTCAGATTGGCGATCTTTTCGACATTGGCGAGTGCGTGAGCGCGAACCGTCTGCTCGACGACATCCGGATTGCCAGACGCAACCGCGTCGATGATCTTTTGATGTTCGTGGCCAGGAATTTCCAGTTCCTGCTGCTCCGCGTGGTGCCGGCGGAAATAAGGCCGCAGCATCATGCGGATGCGCTCGGTCTGGCGCATCAGCAGCGGACGGCGGCTCAATGACGTCAGATAATTGTGAAAATCGTCGTGCCGCGTGATCCAGTTCGGCAGATCGTTGACGGCGCGATCCATCCGCTCGCGCAGATGAACGAACTCCTCCATCTCGGCGTCGCCGATATGCGCCAGCGCGAGCCGCGCGCCCAGTGCTTCCAGAACGGCGCGCATCTCGATGAGCTGGATAACGTCGTCGTGCGAATATTCGGCAACGGTCGCGCCGCGATGGGCATAGCGGGTGCGGGCGCCGGCCCCTTCGAGCCGCCGCAACGCACCGCGCACCGGCATGCGCGAAATACCCAGCGCCTCGGCGACCGATTCACTGGGGACGCGCATCCCCGGCGCGAGTTCACCGGAGAGGATTCCCTGGAGGATATAGTTATAGGCCTGTTCGACCGGCGACAGGGTCTTGTTCTCAAGAACCCAAGCGGTAGCACGAGCCGGTGCCGCTCTCTTTGCCTGCGTCATGGTTTCCGTGGCCCGTTACCGTCGCTCATGGGTATCAGCGTGTGGGACACACACATTGACGAATCAACTGATAGTAGACGTTGGCCATGGCGACGAGGTCGGAAATCAGGGCCTGCTCCTCGCTCGAATGGAATTGGTCGACTTCGCCCGGCCCCAACATAATGGCTTCTATCCCCCGGCGCGAGAAATAGCCCGCATCCAGTGCGAAGTTACAGTGGAAAGTCTTCGGCTCTCCCAGACCCGCTGCGGCAAATGCGGCGCGCAACTGACTGAAGAAGACGCCGTCCAGTGACAGCTCATTGGGGTACATAACAGGCCCCCGCTCGAAGCTGAGTGACCATGGCTTGCCGAGCGTCAGCGGCTTGGTAATCGCCTCGTAGGCCGCCTCCGGCGTCTCGCCGGGGAGGAGACGCCGGTCGAACCTGATGCGGACCCGGTCGGGAACGGTATGCGTCGCCTTCGGCGAACTGTCGATCGCGGTCGGCGTCAGCGTGGCGGGGCCGAAAGCCGGGGGATCGGGGACACCGAGGTCCAAGGGTTCGAGCTTTTGCAGGATGCGCTGCGCGCCGGTGATGGCATTGACGCCGTGCCAGGGCGTCGAACTGTGTGACGCCTTGCCTTCGACGATGACATCGAAGTCGACTCGGCCTTTGTTGCCGATGGCGACGCTGCTGTCGGTCCCGATGCAGACGACCACCGCGCTGGGCGTTTCGTCGAGAGACGCCATCACACTCTCAACGGCGTCGTGGCGTCCGGTTTCGCCGGCGGTGGTCAAGGCGACAATGAGCCGACCCTCGAGCTTTCCATCCTTGAGAGTTTGACCGATGGCCCCGAACAAGGCTGCCAGCGCGGTCTTCTGCTCGGCGACGCCGCGCCCGCGCACGGCTTTGCCACGCGGCGTGTCGACGATCGACGGTGAAAACGGATCGGTCATCGCCGCGCCGGGATGCGTCATCGCATAGGCAACGAACAGAAGGCAGCGCCCGGTGTTCTTCGGGCCGGCTTCGAGAATGAGATTGCCCATGCCGTCATAGCGATAGGTCGCTTTCATCGCGTCGAGCATGGGTGCCGCGCAGTCGCGGATGAAAGACTTCACCGCCGGATCGCTCTCATGCAGATCGGATTGCTGGCTCGGATAAGCGATGAAAGTCTTCAGCCAGTCGACCAGGTGTTGTTCTGACAAATAGTCGGTCACGAGTTCCCACCGAATTGCTGCACTGCGAGGCAGCGTCTTGGACAAAGTTTAGGCTTGCGCGGATAATTGGATACAATAATACTATTATCCGTTGCAAGGGAAGGGCAGGTTTTCGGAGACGTCCCTTCGAAAACAAAAACCGAAACGAGCCCGAGGGGCCGACGGATAGGGGAAGCGTTATGAGCAGTTCGACTGATACGGGCCGCGCGGTAGACGCTGCGGACAATCACTCCATCTTCGATTTCTATCGAACGATGAACACCAAGGGCCGGCGCACATTCTGGGCGTGCACCGCCGGCTGGACCCTCGACGGCATGGATTTCATGCTGTTTCCGCTTGTCATCGGCACGCTGGTCGCGGTGTTTCACAGCGATCTGAAGACGATGGGCGGCATCGTTTCGCTCACGGTTCTTTGCAGCGCCGCCGGTGGCTGGCTCGCCGGCTTCCTCGCCGATCGCATCGGCCGCGTGCGCACGATGCAGATCACGATTCTGCTGTTCTCGGTGGGCAGCCTGCTGTCGGCGTTCGCGCAGGACGTGACGCAACTCACCATTTTCCGCGCGATCCTGGGCATCGGCTTTGGCGGTGAAGCGGCTGTCGCGGCTGTTGCGCTGTCCGAAGTGGTCGCGGCCAAGCATCGTGGTCGCGCGATCGGCTTCTATCAGTCGAGCTACGCTGTCGGCTGGGGGCTCGCGATCATCGTCCAGGCGATAACATTCATCTATTTCCCGCCTGAGACGGCGTGGCGTGTGATGTTCGGCATCGGTGCGCTTCCGGCGCTGCTGATCTTCTTCATTCGCCGCAATGTCGAGGAATCGGCCATCTCGGTCGCAGCCCGCCAGAACAAGGAAGGCTCGTCGTTCTTCGAGATCTTTTCCGCGTCGAATATTCGTGCGCTGATCACCGGTTCGCTGCTGACCATCGGCGCGCAGGGCGGTTTCTACGCGCTTATGACCTGGGTGCCGCAGTTCCTGCGCGCTGAACGCAAGATTTCGATTCTCGCGTCGACGCCTTATCTGCTCGCGCTGATCACGGGATGCTGGGTCGGCTATGCGACCGGTGGCTGGCTGTCGGACCGGTTTGGCCGGCGGCCGGTGTTCCTGCTGTTCTCCGCTTGTGCGGCGGCCGCGGTTT
>Ga0066256_1005611_pt1 | contig 10287 bp, 9 predicted proteins | sample ThiBio_1000_biof_FD_87107 | JGI IMG/M metagenome (GOLD analysis project Ga0066256, IMG submission 87107) | Wastewater bioreactor microbial communities from Cape Town, South Africa - Thiocy_expt_1000_biof (version 2) | ecosystem: Engineered > Bioreactor > Thiocyanate-remediating >... | reverse complement strand
CCATCCGCCCCGTAGCGCTTAGAGCCTTGCAGATAAAGCGGAGACACGATGGGGGGCCACGTACCAGATGGGGTAACTATCCGAATCTCAATTCGCTCTGGCAGCGAGTCAGTGGCGACCCATTGCGTGACCCACTCCCTAGACTTTTCGGCATCGAGATAGCGCATAGACACAGACTGCGCACCCACAACCAATTCACGCGACTGAGCATCGGCCCAGTCGGGAAAATCCATCTCTCCGCCCCATTCCACCCAGCGAAGCATCAGGACATTGCCAGCCAGTGGACTGCGAGGCTCCAACGCTAAGCGAAACAAGGTCCGTCCGCCAGCACCGTAGTTAGCAGGCATCAGCCCCATCCACATGACAACTTCAGGCCGCCCCACGAAGTAAAAGGGAGACTGCTGCTCTTGAGTTACGGGGCGCTTGCGAGCAATAGTTCGCTGCAGAATGCGCTCCAGAAAAGAGACGACAACTCTTTGCTCATCCGCGCGCTCTAAGCGCTCGTCCACCCTCTCCTGAGCCTGGCCTATAGCACCAACTGCGGAAGCGAGTGCCGCAGCAATCATCGCCATTAAAACAAACGCTATCAGCAACTCGACCAAGGTAAAGCCAGCGGCAAAGGCTCGTCGGCCAAAGACAACTCGACGATATTTCACCGCCCCTCCCGAGCTGGGGAGGCGTGCGCCCGCCCGGGGGGGGACCCGCGGGGGGGGGGGGGGGACCGCCTGGGGGGGGGGGCTCGGCTAGGGGGCCGTGGTTATGGCCCCGGTGCGGCCTCAGCCCGGGCCGCCGCCGCTTCAGTGCTAAATGGCAGCACTGAAACACGCCAACTAAGCCCATCCTCAACGCCCGAATCACCTTGGTCTCCAGGCAGTGCGTCATCCTTTGCCAATAACAGCGAGCGGGCGAGCATGACAGCCTTCTCACGCTGCTCAAGGACGCCGACGTCTCTAATGCCTGAACCCATCGCGCGGTACAGCACCGCAAGCGACATCGCCATGATTGCGAAAGCCACAAGGATCTCGATCAACGAAAAACCTCGGACACAGCGTGGCACCCGCCGGAGGGAATACATGCAACTATTACCGCTCTGCCAACGCGACAAGCGCAATCCGACCAGAGAGCCAATCGATTTGAAGGCGCGTGCCATCACCTGAGGGGCGCATGAGATCAATACTCCCACCTGTCGCACCACCGTCAGGAAGAAAGCGGATTGCACCCACGCGAGCTGCGTTCCAGTCAATGCCACCGATGGTCAGACGCAGACCCAATGGCTCCGGAATAGCTTGCCAAGGGCGCCCTTCAATCCGAAATGCCCGGCGTTCAACATCTACATTGAAGCGAACCTCAGCCCCTTGCACCCTTGCGAGCATTCTTGCCTCACGCAAGTCGGCCCGAAGCGTTCGTATCGTAGACCGATAGTCCATCGCTTCCTTTAATCGGCTGTAGGCCATCGGCGCCATACCAATTAGCAGAGCCGATATAGCCAAAACGACCATCAGCTCCAATAAGGTAAAGCCCTTCGCTCGCAGCATGGATAGCATGCCTTATGCAACTCAAGGCGTGTTTCGAATGTCCGCGTTCTCGCCATCTCCGCCCAGCGCGCCATCAGCACCCAATGAAATAATCTCAATGCGACCACTCGCATTGACGTACCGGTACGGGTGCCCCCATGGGTCGCTGGGTACACCTCCCTTGAGGTAAGGGCCATTCCAACCGCTGACACTGCCTGGTTTTTTAACGAGGGCCTCAAGCCCCTCATCGCTCGAAGGGTAGCGCCCAACATCAAGCTTGAATAATTCGAGCGATTTATCGAGATCTGCGGTCTGCACAGCCGCCGTCTTGGATTTCGCCCCCCCCAACCGACCAAGAACACGTGGACCAACGAGGCCAGCGAGCAACGTGAGAATAGCAAGCACCACCAGCAGTTCAATCAACGTAAAACCACTAGAGGGGCGCCGTTTAACAATACTTACCATTAGAAAAGCTTCCTAAATCTAAAAAAATTATACGGCGAGGTCATTGATAGACAGTATGCCAAGCAGGATCGACACAATGATCGCAGCGATGAGTACACCTAACACCAAAATCAGCACTGGCTCCACAAGGGTAAGTAGCCGTTTGATACCCGTCTCTACCTCTCGGTTCAGAATGTTTGAGAGCTCCAACATCATGGTCCCGACACGTCCAGTTTCCTCACCAACACGAATGAGATTGATCGCAAGAGGCTCAAAAATTCGGGTCTCTGAAATCGCTTGCACCAACTTCCCGCCCTCCTTGACAACAGGCGCAACCCGCTGAAGCGACTGCCGCAACACCGTATTTCCGACCGTCTCTGTCGCAATGTGAAGTGCGGTCAACATAGGCACTCCATTGCCGAGCAAAGTTCCCAAAGAGCGAGAGAAAAGTGTCAACTGATATTTCAACGCAATGCGGCCCACGACAGGGACCCCGAGCAGTCGCGCTTGCCACCATTGTTTTCCGGAAGCTGATTTCAACCAGCGCCAAAGTAGCGTAAAACTCGCCACAACGAGGAGGCCCAATATCAAACCATACTGCTTGAATCCGTATCCCATGATCATCACGATACGGGTTGGCAGCGGCAAGGCATCTCCCATATCAGTGAACAATTTTTCAAACTGCGGCACTACAAAACCTAACATAGCTATGAGCGAAAGGATGGCGACACCCAGCAAGATTGCAGGATATATGGTGGCCGAGACAACGCTCTCACGCAGCGCACGCTGGCGCTCCATGTGCTCGACCAACCTGTCAAGCACAGCTGACATCTGACCACTGGCCTCTCCCGAACGCACCATGTTGATGTAGAAGTCACTAAACAGTGTGCGGTGCGATCCTAAAGCCCGGCTCAGTGGGGTGCCTCCTTTGACGGCATTCAGGATACTTTGCACAAGTATCGCGACACTCGGCTTATAGCTCATGTCTATGAGCACCCGCAAAGCATTATCCAGCGCCAACCCGGCGCGTAGCATGATCGCGAGCTCGGATGTTAAGGCCATTACATCTGCCGATGAAACCGTCCCGTCGGAGCGTCTTCCTTTCAAAGCAGGAAACCGCTGACCTTGATCGGCCACCTTAGCTATACCACCCTCTCCTGGTGAGGCCTCGTCGATGCTCAGCGGCATCAACCCTTGATCACGCAACTGTTTGACAACTGCGGCAACGCTCAACGCCGTGGTTACGCCTTGTTCAATCACGCCCGCCGCTGTGGCTGCGCGCCAGTTGTAATCAGGCATCAGACTGGTCCTGCGTAACGCGGGCGAGTTCGTCCAGCGTTGTTACACCCGCTGCGACTTTACGCAAGCCATCTTCGAACAAGGTTAGCATGCCGCTTTGCGCCGCCAACCCGTTGAGCACATTCGCGTCGCTTCCTTCAATAATTGCACGACCCAAAAGTTCATGGATTCCAGTTCGGCCCCGATATCCGGATTGGCGACAATGCTCGCATCCCACCGCCCGATATATAGGCCGATCAGCAGGGCAAAACCGCCTTAGGCCTGTGCTCTCGCGCAGCTCGCTTCCGGGCTCGTATGGCCGCTTGCAGCGCTCACACAGCGTGCGCAATAGCCGCTGCGCAAGCACGCCGTTGACCGAAGATGTGATGAGATAGGGCTCAACACCCATATCCTGCATACGGACAACCGCACCTGCAGCCGTGTTGGTATGCAAAGTGGAGAGTACTAAATGGCCAGTTAGCGCTGACTGAACGGCAATCTGTGCAGTTTCACTATCCCGCATTTCTCCGATCATGATGATGTCCGGATCTTGCCGGAGAATTGAGCGCAGGGCGTTGGCAAATGTCAGATTGATCTGGGGATGAACTTGTATCTGATTGATTCCCTCCAATTGGTATTCCACTGGGTCTTCCACAGTGATGATCTTGTGGGCCTGAGAATCGATTTTGGCTAGTGCCGCGTATAAAGTGGTGGTCTTACCCGAGCCCGTGGGCCCTGTCACGAGAAGGATGCCGTGTGGACGCGCCAAGAGTAGATTGAACCGCTCCAAGGTGTCCTGCTCAAACCCCATGGAATCTAGGCTGAGCCGAACGCTTGCGCGGTCAAGCACCCGCATGACCGCACTTTCACCGTGCACCGTGGGCACAGTGGATACCCGTAAATCAAGCTCCCGTCCCTTGACGCGGGTTTTGATACGCCCGTCTTGCGGCAAGCGCCTCTCCGCGATGTCGAGGTGTGCAAGAAGCTTCAAACGCGAGCTGACGGCGGCAGAGAGTCGCGGAGGTACTAACTCTCCGTGCTGGATCACGCCATCCACGCGATAGCGCACGTGTAAGCCATCATCAAATGGCTCCAAGTGGATATCCGAAGCGCGAAGGTCAATCACGCGGCCGATGATGGTATTGACCAACCGAATGACAGGCGCCTCGCTCGCGAGGTCTTTGAGATGCTCAACAAAGTCCCCGCCATCCAGCCCGTCGCCAAAGCCGTCGTCCGCATCTTCAGTCTCTTCAACCGGCTCGACCAGAGCTCTTTCAATATCGCTCTCAAGAGCAAGGTGAGGTTGAATCTTTTGCCCTGTGGCGAGGTGCAGCGCCTTGACCACAAACGCATCCTGCGGCACAGACATGGCAACGTGCAGCACGCCATTCTCCAGGCGTAGCGGATAGATGGCATGGGCCTGCAGAAACTCAGGCAGCAACCCCTCTACCTCGGGCATGAGATCAGGAAAACCATCCGCCTGCACCAAAGGGACACCCAGTTGACGGGCCAACACACCTGCTACATCTCCGTCTGACACCAGTCCCAAGCGAACCAGCACACGCCCGAGCATGCCCCCCATTTCCTGCTGGGCGGACAGCGCCCGATCCAAGTCGCGCGACGAAAGTTTCCCCGCCTGCACAAGAAGTTCGCCAAGCCTGGGGCGTGGTCCGGTGACCTCACCAGTCGGCTCGGCCAAATGTGTGTTTGTCGTCATGAAAAGTGTTGAAACGGCCTCGAAAAATGAGGCACAAACTATAGGCGCACGGGCGTGCCCCCATCCAGCAGAGCTTTGGCAGGAGTGTAGCTTCGCTCTTGGATATCCCATTTACGCATAAGTGGCGCCTCGATGCATACAACAGCGGCGACGCCGCCCAAGATCGACAATCGCTACAAATTGAGTAGCTTAAAAACCATGAAATACTAGCGCTACCCTAGCCTTCTATAAACAAACGCCTCTGCAAGCGCCCTACTGCCTTGGCGGCGAGGCAGACGTACCTGGGCACGCAGACCCCAGGTTCATTCCATACCTTGATTTGCTATGAGTTCTCATGATTCAGCTGACCGACTGATGCCTCTGGCGGTCTTCGTTGCCGGATGTAGCGTCCTTGTTGCGGGCGCCATGGGCGCAGTCCTTCTGTCCAAATACGCGACTGGCGACGCTGCCACCAAAGAACAGATGCTGCTTGCTCCCATGATCGGGGCGATAGATACCTGCATTGCCACACCGGAAAGCTCCCCGTCACATCCCATGGATGACTTAGCCCGCAGTTGCGGAGGCCCGCAGGGTTCTGCCGCGGCCTTGGTGGCGTCCACCCTCTCAACGCTACAACCCCAGACTGGGGGGCGAGGCCGCTATCCGTTGGGCTACACGCTGCCAGTACCGCTACTGAAACTGTTTCATCAAAATCCCCAAGGACATTGGGAGATAGATGGACGCCTGATCAATCGTCTGGCCCGAACGATCCGCGACACAGAAAGACCGCTGATTCTGTACTTGTTCTCAACCCACTTTTCAGCAGACGCCCCTCTAGAACAGGTCTTGGCCCAAGACAGCCGGAACCTGGCGCAGACACGCGATGGCCCTCTCGGACAAAGCAGCTATTACGGTGCGCCTCTGTACAACTGGAGTTTCGCGAGTACCCAGAACGAGTTAACGGAGCGCCGCGTACAAGCGGCCCGGGCCGTCCTGGATGCCGTGTGCCAACTCCCGGCACACGACATTGCCAAAGTGCGGGGCGTGACGCTCCTGGGCGAGCTACATCACCTGTTCCCAAACTTTGAGAGTGGCATGGGGTTTGCGCCCCCCTATCGGGTAACGGACTACAGCCCACACTCTGTCACTGCATTTCGCTCATTCCTGCGCCAAGAATTTCAAAGCATCGAAAAATTCAACCGTGCGATGGGAGCGGATTACTCCTCTTTTGAACAAGTCGTACCGCCTTCCAAAGACATTCGCACCGAACCGTTACATCGATATACCGAACACATCGATTCTTTTGCGCAAGGAACCCTGCCAATTTCCGGATGGGCCTATGTCCCGCACACCGAAGGATCAGGAACTGCCTCGGTGCATGTGTTTCGCAACGGAGTGTTCGTAGGCAAAACGCCGGTGAACAAGGGGCGGCAGGATGTACTGAAAGCAAAGCCCGAATTTGGCAGCGCCGACACCGGCTGGCGTCTGGACATGGATTTCCGGCGCCTTCCTGCTGGCATGCATCGCATCGACGTTTTTCTGGAGCAGGCTCCGGGACACCTCACGCCTCTCGGCACCCGGCGTATCGCCATCATGGACAGGGCACAAACCCCACCCAAGGAGCTACCTCAACAACCACTTCCACCCAGCACGACTGCCTTGCCCTCGCCTCTTGCAAGCATCGACATGCCTGTTGATGAATCATCGTATTACTACAACCCGTTGGTACCGCTGTGGCATCAATTCAGAGGGCAACAGGTAGTGAACTACCTTCGATTTTTTGACGATGTCGTTCGTGACTCCTGTCTGAGCAACGTTCCCCACTACACGCACCAGATCGTGCCTTTCGCCAATCCAGGCTGGGATGCGCACAAGTTCGCTATTGAGGCGTCGCTGCGACAGCAGCAAGGGCTACGCCTTGGCGTGAGCTTGTATGGAGATATGAGTTACGGACAGGCCTTTGGGCGTTGGTACACGGGTACGGGGCGCAGGGGCTATGGAGTCACCGAATTTCACCCACTCAAGGCCATGGATACACCAACGCTTCAGCGCACGTTGGAGCAGCACGCCGCCCGCGGTGCCGAATTTTTGTCTTTTTTTTTGGAGCCGCGCTGGGAGGGCAAGCTTGTGGCAAGAGGCCACAACATCTTTTCGTTCGACCCAGACAACCCCCAATTCGGATCTGACGCACTTTACGAATCAATGCAGCAGGCACTGAGACAAGGAGCCGCCAACCTGCCACGCCCATAAGAATGGGCCGCCAACGTCAGGGAAATACCTCGGCCTGGGACACCTTGATCCCTTGAGCATCTTTGGCGGACAGGCGCGTCTCAGTGGCCAGCCGCCAATCAATGGCCAGCGTGGGATCGTTCCACGCTATACACCGCTCGTGTGCCGGCGCGTAGTAGTCCGTGGTCTTGTAGAGGAACTCGGCCGTTTCGCTAAGCACGACAAAACCATGCGCGAATCCTGGAGGCACCCACAACTGTCGGTGATTGTCGGCACTGAGTTCAGCTCCTGCCCGCCGCCCGAACGTCGGTGAACTGCGACGGAGGTCCACCGCCACATCAAACACAGAACCACTGGCAACGCGGACCAACTTCCCTTGAGGCTGCTGGATCTGATAGTGCAAACCCCGCAACACCCCGTGGGCGCTGCGACTGTGGTTGTCCTGGACGAACTGGTAGGAGGTACCCGTCGCTTCGTTGAAGTCCCGCTGATTGAAGCTTTCGTAAAAAAACCCCCTTGCATCTCCAAATGCCTGGGGCTCGATCAGTACGACATCTGGAATAGCCAACCGTGTAACTTGCATCAGTAGCGCCTATCAGTAAATCTTGTCTTTGAGCAGGCGCATCAAGTACTGGCCATAGCCACTCTTGACCAGCGGTTGGGACAGGCGCTCCAACTGCGCACTATCAATCCATTGTGAACGCCAGGCGATTTCTTCGGGGCACGCAAGCTTCAGTCCCTGGCGATGCTCCAGCGTCGCGATGAACTGGCCGGCCTCCAGCAGACTTTCATGCGTACCTGTATCCAGCCACGCGTAACCCCGCCCCATGATCTCTACACTCAACTGCCCTTGCTCCAGGTACAAACGGTTCAAGTCAGTGATCTCAAGCTCTCCACGCGCCGAGGGCTGGAGTGTCTTGGCCATCTCAACCACTTGATCGTCGTAAAAATACAGACCCGTGACCGCATAACTGCTTTTGGGTTGTGCAGGTTTTTCCTCCAGGGACAGCACTTTGCCCTGGGTATCGAATTCCGCCACGCCATAACGCTCGGGGTCCTGCACATGGTAGGCAAAAACACTGGCCCCCCCCGCTCGCTGCCGGGCGTTGTTCAACAGTTCGTGGAAATCGTGCCCGTAAAAAATGTTGTCACCCAACACCAGAGCACTGGGAGCTCCACTCAAAAAGGCTTCGCCAATCAGAAAAGCCTGCGCCAAACCGTCGGGGCTGGGCTGCACCGCATACTGCAAGTTCAAGCCCCACTGGCTACCGTCACCCAGCAACTGCTCAAAACGGGGCGTGTCTTGCGGCGTACTAATGACGAGGATGTCTCGAATGCCCGCGAGCATCAGCGTACTCAGCGGGTAGTAAATCATGGGCTTGTCGTAAACCGGCAGCAATTGCTTGCTGATAGCCAGGGTGGCCGGATGCAAGCGAGTGCCGGAACCTCCTGCCAGGATGATGCCTTTGCGTTGCGTCATATGAGGGTGCCGATCAGAGAATTTCAGCCAGCATGCGCGCCACGCCCGCTCGCCAGTGCGGCATCTTCAAGCCGAAGGTGGTCTGCAGCTTGCCGGTATCAAGGCGCGAATTGTGCGGACGCACAGCGGGAGTGGGGAACGCGCTCGTCGGAACGGATGCAATCTCACTTGCTTTTATTTTGATAGCAGGCTGCGCAATCTGTGCCTGCGCAATCACGAATTTTGCGTACTCGTTCCAGTTCGTTGCACCAGCTGCGGCGCAGTGGTACAGGCCTGCGTCCTGCGGACGCTGCTGCAGGTGGCGCAGTGCATGCGCCGTCACGTCGGCCAGCAGGTCGGCCCCTGTGGGCGCCCCCCACTGGTCGTCGATCACGGTCAGGCGATCGCGCTCCTGTGCCAGGCGCAGCATAGTCTTGGCGAAGTTGCCGCCACGCGCTGCGTAGACCCAGCTGGTGCGCAGGATGAGGTGCCTGGGGCCCGCCTGGGCGATGAGCTGCTCACCCTCGAGCTTGGTGCGGCCGTACATGCTCAAGGGGGCGGTCGTGTCGGTCTCGACCCAGGGGCGGCTGCCGCTGCCGTCAAAGACGTAGTCGGTGCTGTAGTGCACCAGCCATGCGCCGAGCTTCGCAGCCTCCTGCGCGATGGCGCCGGGCGTGGTGGCATTCAGCGTGCGGGCGAAATCGGCCTCGCTCTCGGCCTTGTCCACGGCGGTATGGGCCGCCGCATTGACGATGATGTCGGGGCGCAAGGCGCGCACGGTGTCGGCAACAGCGGCGGGGTTGGCAAAGTCACCACAGTGCTCGGTGCTGTCATGGTCCAGCGCGGTGACAGTGCCCAGCACCGACAGGCTGCGCTGCAGCTCCCAGCCGACCTGGCCGCCTTTGCCAAAGAGCAGGATGTTCATGCGCTGGCGTCCGGAGTGGGGACGGGCTGCTGCTCGTACTGGGTCTCTACCCAGTCGCGGTACGCACCCGTCTGCACGTTGGCCACCCACTCGGCATGCTCCAGGTACCACTGCACGGTCTTGCGGATGCCGGTGTCGAAGGTTTCGGCAGGCTTCCAGCCCAGCTCGCGCTCGATCTTGCGTGCATCGATCGCGTAGCGGCGGTCGTGGCCGGGGCGGTCCATCACGTAGGTGATCTGGGTGCGGTAGCTCTGGCCGTCAGCGCGGGGGCGCAGCTCGTCGAGCAGGCCGCAGACCATGTTCACGATCTCGATGTTGGGCTTCTCGTTCCAGCCGCCCACGTTGTAGGTCTCGCCGGGGGCGCCTGCTTCTAGCACGCGGCGGATGGCGCTGCAGTGGTCCTTCACGTACAGCCAGTCGCGCACCTGCATGCCGTCGCCATACACCGGCAAGTTCTTGCCGGCCAGGGCGTTGACGATCATCAAAGGGATCAGCTTCTCGGGGAAGTGGTAGGGCCCATAGTTGTTGCTGCAGTTGGTGGTGAGCACCGGCAGGCCGTAGGTGTGATGCCAGGCGCGCACCAGGTGGTCGCTGGCGGCCTTGCTGGCGCTGTAGGGGCTGTTGGGCTCGTAGCCGTGCGCCTCGGTGAAGGCCGGGGCGCTGGGCGCCAGGGTACCGTAGACCTCGTCGGTGCTCACGTGCAGGAACCGGAATGCTTCATTTTCTGTAGCTGGCAGCGCTT
>Ga0066256_1005610_pt1 | contig 10287 bp, 12 predicted proteins | sample ThiBio_1000_biof_FD_87107 | JGI IMG/M metagenome (GOLD analysis project Ga0066256, IMG submission 87107) | Wastewater bioreactor microbial communities from Cape Town, South Africa - Thiocy_expt_1000_biof (version 2) | ecosystem: Engineered > Bioreactor > Thiocyanate-remediating >... | reverse complement strand
CTCGGACGAAGGGATCCGCGACATCATGCGGGCCAGCGTCGCCGCCAAGCGGGCCGGGCACGGGATCGGCAGCCCCGACTTCGTTCAGCCCGAAAGGGGCATGAACGCGATCGGCGGCTGATCAGCCGCCGGCAAAGGGTGGCAACACGTCGACCCGGCACTCTTCCGGCAGCGTCGCATCGAGATTCTTCCGGTGCTCGCCGTCGACGAAGAACGAGCACTGCTCGAGGATTTCCCTCAGGCGCCCGTCAGCCTCGCCGAGGGCATCGGCCAGGCCGGTCAAGGTGGTCACGCCATCGACTTCGGCCTCGGCCTCACCGAAGGCCTCGGCCGCGCCGCCGAAGAGCCGGACCGAAACCCGGCTCAAGTGTCCTTCTGCTCCGCGGCCAGCCGGGTCAGTTCACCGTGTAACTCGGTGAACTTCGCTTCGTACTGGTCGGCCGGCAGCCGCCCGAGGGCGAGGCCGAACACGAACGTGGTCAGCGGAGCGGCCGGCCGGGCGACGTCATGGGCGACGTCCCGGGTCAAGTCGAGTACCGCTCCGATGTCAACCGTCTCCTCGATCTCGAGCAGTTGCGAGACCTTCGCGGTCCATTCGTCGAGTGCCTCCGGCGGCAGGTGCCGCGAATCTTCCTGACTCATTTCTCAACCTCTTTTCTCTGGGTCCATGCTTCGAGTTCTTCCGGGGTGTCGATGTCCTTGGACAATCCTTCCGGATCCTGGACTTCGCGGAGCTCCAACCCTCCAAAAAGATCCCTCATCGAGGCATCGGCAGCGTCGCCGAGCGGGGCCAGGGCGGCCTCGACCGAACGGCGGCGGTAGAGCCCGGCGAGCCACTGGATGCGGTTCTCATAGAGCGCGACGAGCCCGTCTATCCCAGGATCCACCCCGCGGAACGATTCGAACAGCAGGTGGCAGAGCAGACGGGCGTGGGGCAGGTCGCAGGCCAGCACCAGGACCCACTCGCTCTCAGCCAGCGGCAAGGCGGCGGCCAGGCCGGCCGCCGGCCCGCCGAAGGGCGGGTCTTCACGGACCGTGACCGCGCCTGCGGCTTCGATGTCGCCGGCGACGACCACCTCTTCGCAACCGTGTTCGCGGGCAGCGCTGACCACGATGTCGATCAAGCGCCGGTCCCCGAGCCGGATATCGCCCTTCTCGCGGCCGCCCAGCCGTGAACCCCGGCCGCCGGCCAGGATGACCGCGGCAGTCGATTCGGGATTCAGGCTTGCCTCCGCCAGGTGCCGGATTTGCCGCCTGTCTTCTCCTCTAGCCGGACCGACTCGATGGACACGCCCTTGTCGATCCCCTTGAACATGTCGACCAGGGTCAGGCCGGCCACCGAGACGGCGGTCAGCGCCTCCATCTCGACCCCGGTCCGGTCGGCCGTGCGGACGGTCGCGCTGATGCCCACTCCGTCATCCCCGGTCTCGAAGGAGACGGCGGCGCCATGCACTCCGATCACGTGGGCCAACGGCAGCAGCTCGGCGCATTTCTTGGCGGCCTGGATGCCGGCGATCCGGGCCACGGCGAGGGCATCGCCCTTCGGCACCGACTCGTCCCGCAACGCTTCCATCACTGCCGGCGGGCAGCGTACGAAGCCGGATGCGGTGGCGGACCTGACCGTCGGGTCCTTCGCGGTCACGTCGACCATCCGTGCCTGGCCGCTCTCGTCAAGGTGGGTGAAGGTCAAGGTTCTCTCCTCGGGGGATGGTTGAACTGTTCGGGGTCGCGCAGGCGCACGGTCGGGACCATGTCACCGGCCCTGACCATCTCGGTTTCCGGGTCGACCAGGGCGTAGCCGTCGGCGGTGGCCAGGCTGGCCGCCAGGTGGGAGCCGGACCCGCCGGCCGCGGCGGGCAGCACCCGGCGTACGCTCCCGTCGGCGATTCGCACCGGGATCACCTGCATCCGGCCCTCCGGGGTGGTCCAGTCCTCGGCCGCCCGGGCCGGCACCGGTTCGGGAACCACCCTTGCCGCCCCCTGCATCTTGCGCAGGGCTGGCCGGACGAACATCTGGAAGGAGACCCAGGCGCTCACCGGGTTGCCGGGCAGGCCGAACACGAGCGGGCCGTTGTCGCCCATCTGGCCGAAGGCCTGGGGTTTGCCCGGCTGCATCGCGACGCGGTCGAAGCGGACCGAGTCGCCGCCCTCGAACAGTGCCTTGACCGGGTCGAAGGCGCCGACGCTGACCCCGCCGGTCATGATCAGGACATCGACCTCGCGGTGCCGGTCCAGCGCCGCCGCCAGTTCGCCGGGCCCGTCGCCGGCGTGGTCGACTTCCGTCTCGGCGCCGGTCTCACCGGCCAGCATCGAGATCAGGAGCCCGTTCGAGTCGGGGATCTGGCCACGCGCAAGCGCCTGGCCCGCGGTGACCAGTTCGTCACCGGTGCTGATCACCGCCACCCGTGGCCGGCGCGAGGCGATCACCTCACCGACCCCGGCCGAGGCGATCCCGGCCAGCGACTCCGGTGTCAGCTCCAAACCGGCCGGGCAGACCAGCCCGCCCTCGGTCCGGTCCTCGCCCGCCCTGCGTATGTGGCGACCCCGGTCCAGGGCATCGTAGATCTGCACGGACTCGGTGCCGCGATCGGTCAGCTCCAGCGGGATGACCGTGTCGGCCTCGCTCGGCACCGGGGCGCCGGTCATGATCCGTACCGCCTCCCCGGACCCGATCGCCGGATCGTCGCCGGAACCGGCCGGCAGGTCGCCGACCACCCGCAGCACGACCGGGGAATCCTCGTCGGCCCCGGCCAGGTCGTCGAAGCGCACCGCGTATCCGTCCATCGCCGAATTGGTCCAAGGGGGCACCGGGACCGCCGCAGTGACCGGTCCGGCCAGGAAACGATCGCGGGCCTCGACCAACGGGATGGACTCGACGTCGAGTACCGGCACATGGGCCAGGATCCGGTCGAGGTGTTCGGCGGCGGTGATCACGGACCTATATTGACGAGTCGGGGCAACATCTATGATCGATCCATGGGTCGAGTTGTTTCAGAGCGGATGGTCACCCGGTTCCGTTCCGGTGCCAAGCCCAGCCGCCGCCGCGACTCCCTGGTCGGTGAAGAGCCGCTGGAGATCAGGGTCGGCGGTACTTCGCTGGCGGTGACCATGCGGACGCCCGGCAACGACTACGAGCTGGCGGCCGGGTTCCTCGTCTCCGAGGGCGTGATCTCGAAGGCGACGGAGTTCGGCGGCGCGACGTATTGCCGCGGCTCCGGCAACGGGGACGCGAACGAGTACAACGTACTCGACGTGCTGCTCGGGGAAGGGGTGGTGCCGCCGGCGCCCGAACTCACGCGGAACTTCTACACGACCAGTTCCTGCGGCATCTGCGGCAAGGCGAATCTGGGCGCGATCGGGACGGACCCGGCCTTCGGGCCGGCCGCGGCCGAGCCGGAGATAGATCTCGACGTGTTGCTTGCCTTGCCCGCCCGGCTGCGGGAAAGCCAAGCGGTATTCGAGGCGACCGGCGGCCTCCACGCGGCGGCACTCTTCGATGCGGCCAGTGGCGAAATGCTTGTTTCACGCGAGGACGTCGGCCGCCACAACGCGGTCGACAAGGTGATCGGCTGGGCGCTGATGGAAGGAATGCTCCCGCTCACCCGCTGCGTGCTCCAGGTTTCCGGTCGGGCCGGCTTCGAGCTGGTCCAGAAGGCGAAGATGGCCGGCATCCCGATCTTTTCCGCGGTTTCCGCGCCCTCGACCCTGGCCGTCGAGCTGGCGGTCGCCTCGGAGGTCACCCTGGCCGGCTTCGTACGGGGTGATTCCCTGGTCGCCTACAGCCGCCCCGACCGGATCCGGGTGTCTGCCGGTACTGACCAACGCTCCGAAGCGGCCTTCGGCCGGGACGAGAGGATCGCGGTCCGATGAGCGGCTACGAGCCCCCCGAGAAGGACTTCAGCGACGAGGAGATCAAGGTCGGCCCCCCGAAACGGGTGGCGGCCGGGCTACCTTCGATCGCTCATTCGATGGCCCCAGCATTGCGTAACTTCGGTCCGCGCAAGACCTTTCGCGCCTCCTTCACGATGAACCACAAGCGGGGCTTCGACTGCCCCAGCTGTGCGTGGATCAGCGAGGACAAGCCACCGGCGATCGACTTCTGCGAGAACGGCATGAAGTCCCTGAACTCGGAGATCACGCCGGTCCTGATACCACGTGAGTTCTGGTCGGCCAATCCGCTGAGCGAGATGCTCGACAAGTCGGAGTTCTGGCTCGGCCGCCAGGGACGGATCACCGAGCCGGTCTATCGGGCAAAGGGGTCAGACCACTATGAGGTGATCGACTGGGAACGGGCCCTGGATCTGATCAGTGACCGTCTGCGGTCGCTGGATTCCCCCGATGACGCGGTCTTCTACACCAGCGGCCGGATCATGAACGAGCCGGCTTTCCTCTACCAGCTCTTCGCCCGCGAATACGGCACCAACAACCTGCCCGACTGCTCGAACATGTGCCACGAGGCGACGGGGCGGGGGATGGGCTGGTCGATCGGGGTCGGCAAGTCGACCATCGCCTACTCGGATTTCGAGCGGGCCGACCTGATCATGGTCATGGGCCAGAACCCGGGCACCAACCACCCCCGGATGCTCAACGCGCTCGAGGGCGCCAAACGGCATGGGGCGAAGATCGTCGGGATCAACCCCCTGCCCGAGGCGGCGCTGCTCCGCTACCGCAACCCGCAGAAGCCACGTGGCCTGGTCGGCAAGGGAACGGTGATCTCGGACCAGTTCGTACACATCCGGACCGGGGGCGACCAGCACCTGCTCCGGGCGATCGGCAAGCGGGTGTTGCTGGCCGAAGAAGCTGATCCGGGGAAGGTGCTCGACCACGAGTTCATCGAGCGTTACTGCGAAGGGTTCGAGCAGTACCGCGAGGCGGCCCTCGCCCTCGACGAGGACGAGGTGCTGGCCGCGACCGGGCTGACCGCGGCCGAGATCGACGAGCTGGCCGAGCGGTACATCGCCTCGGACGGCACGATCATCACCTGGGCGCTCGGCCTGACCCAGCAGCAGACCGCGGTCGACACGATCACGGAGATCATGAACCTGCTCTTCCTGCGGGGCAACGTCGGCCGCCCCGGGGCCGGCGCCTCGCCGATCCGTGGCCACAGCAACGCCCAGGGCGACCGCACGATGGGCATCTGGGAGCAGATGGGCGACTGGTTCCTCGACGCGATCAGGGACGAGTTCGGCTTCGAGCCGCCCCGCGAGCATGGCCTCGACTCGGTCAAGGCGATCGACGCCATGGAACGTGGCCCGGACGCGCGGATCCCGGGCCGAGGCGGGGATGCGGCGGACCGGGATGACGGTCCACGTCTCGACCAAGCTCAACCGCTCGCATGTGGCTTGCGGCGAGGAATCCCTGATCCTGCCGGTGCTTGGCCGCTCCGAACGCGACCCGCAGGAGAGCGGCGACCAGGTCGTCACCGCCGAGGATTCGGTCTGCCGGATCACCGCCAGCAAGGGCAACATGGAACCGGTCGCCGAAGGGCTGATCTCCGATGTGTCGGTGGTCGCCCGGCTGGCCCGGCGGACGATGCCCGATTCGACGGTCGACTGGGCCGGGTTCGAGGCCGACTACGACCGGATCCGCGACTCGATCAGCCGGGTGGTGCTGGGCTTCGAAGGCTTCAACCGGAAGTTGGACGAGGACGGCAGCTTCGTCCTGCCACACGGCCCGCGCGACAGTCGGACCTTCCCGACCCCGAGCGGCAGGGCCCGCTTCACGGCCGCGCCGGTGCCGGTCCTGGAGGTGCCGCCCGGCCGCCTGCTGCTGAACACGGTGCGGGCCCATGACCAGCACAACACCGCGATCCTCGGGCTGAACGACCGCTATCGCGGTATCCGCAAGGGGCGCTTCGTGATCTTCGTCTGCCCCGAGGACCTGGATGAACTGGGCATCAAGGACGGTCAGACGGTCGACGTCTTCAGCCAGCGCCCGGGGGAGGATGACCGGGTGCTTCGCGGCTACCGGGCGGTCGCCTACCCGACCAAGCGAGGCTGCGCAGCGATGTACTTCCCCGAGGCCAACGAGCTGGTCCACCGCTCGGCGGTCGACGAGAAGAGCAACTGCCCCGCCTACAAGGACGTGGTCATCCGGATCGAGCCAGGCCAGGCACCCGTGGCCGGCGGCCGGCCCACCGCGTCCTAGCGGCTCAGCCGATCGAGAGAGCGACCGCGCCGGCCAGGACGATCGCGATGCCGCCGACCTGGCGGCTGTTCAGCCGCTCCCCGAGGTGGAACCTGGCAAGCAGGATCGTCACCACCGGGTAGAGCGAGCTGAGAACGGCGACGACGCTGAGCACACCCTTGATCGAGGCGACCGCGTAGAACGAATCGGCGACCATGAGCAGAAGGCCGATCAGGGCCAGCCAGCCCCATTCCTGGAGTTTCAGCTCACCCTTCGGGCGGATCGCCAGGAAAGCGAGGGTGAAGATCCCAGCCGAGGCCACGCGGGCGGCGATCAGCCCCCACTGGGCGCTGCCCTCGGCCGCGTGGTCCATCGCGAGCATGAAGGTGCCGAGCCCGAGCGCAGTGAGCAGGCCGAAGGTGACGCTGACGCTGGGCCGGGCGAGGGCGTGGGGGTCGTCCTCGCTGGAGCTGCTCAAGGCGAGCAGGCTGACACCGGCGATCGCGACGACGATCCCCAGCCACTGCAGCGCCCCCGGCGAATCGCCGGTGATCACCGAGGCGACGACGGGAACCGCCGGAGCGGTGGCGGCAACCGCGGCGACGAGGCTCATCTTGCCGACCGCGAGCCCGCGATATAGGGCGGAGAGCGCAACCACTTCGGCGATGCCGGCCAGCGCCCCGTAGCCAAGGTAGCGGGCTTCGGGGATCTCACCGACTGCGACCGCCAGGCTGGCCGTGATCGCGACCAGGGCCGTGGCCTGGGAGACGAACAGCACCGTGAGGACCGGCAGATGCCGGCTCTTGAGCCCACCCAGGTAGTCGGAGACGCCGTAGGAGAGGCTGGAGAGGAGGGCGAGGATGACGGCGGGCATTCCGGGCAGCCTACGACAGATTTTATCTTCAGGGCAGTAGATAAATGCAGGACTGCCTGGTATAACAAGACATACTGGAGAGGGCGTACTCGTGAATCGACGGGAGGGGATCCGATGAAGAGGTTTTCTGTTCTGCTGGCCGGGGTGCTCGCGGTGTTCTGCCTGGTCGGGGCCGGCTCGGCCTCTGCGGATCCGACGCCGCTTGGGATCAGCTGCACCCAGATGGGTGATGACTCCTTCCAATGCGGCAGCACGAGTCCACGCAGCACCACCGAGACCTGGGATGGCACGCCGATCGACGTCAACGTCGCCCTGCCCGACCCCGGCACCTTCGGAAACGGTCCGTACCCGCTGGTGATGATGTTCCATGGCTACGGCCAGAGCAAGCTCGGGTTCGCGGGCATGACGCATTACACCGATCAGGGTTACGCCGTCTTCACGATGACCGACCGCGGCATGTACGAATCCTGCGGCAGCGCGGCCTCCGTCGCCGCCGACCCGGACGGCTGTGCCGGCAAGTACGTGCACATGCTCGACACCCGCTACGAAGTCCGCGACGCCCAGTACTTCGCGGGCGAACTGGTCGACGAAGGGTTCGCCGAACCGGACAAGATCGCCGCCACCGGCGCTTCCTACGGCGGCGGCATGTCGATGGCGCTGGCGGCCCTCAAGGACCGCATGATGACGACCGACGGCCTGCTGGTCCCCTGGAGCAGCCCCAACGGCACGCCGATGAGCCTGGCCGTCGCCGCCCCGCTCGCGCCCTGGACCGACCTCGCCTATTCCCTCTCGCCGAACGGCCGGATCCTGGACTACCTGAGGGACAACCCGTACGACCCGAGCCATCCTGGCGTGATGAAGCAGTCGATCGTGAATGGCCTCTACCTGGCCGGGAACACGGCGGGCCGATACGCGCCCGCGGGAACCCTGCCGACGGCCGACCTCTCCGGCTGGCGGAACCGGATGGATGAGGGCGAGCCGTACCTGAGCGACATCCGCTTTACGGCCATGCTGGCCGAGACCACCACTTACCACTCCTCCTATTACATCGACCACAGCCAGGCGCCGGCGCCGATGCTGATCGCCGAAGGAGTCACCGACGACATCTTCCCGCTCGACGAGGCGTTGCGCTACTCGAACCGTACGCTGAGCCAGTACCCCGGCGCCGACATCGGCCTCGTATTCGGAGATTTCGGCCACCAGCGGGCGCAGAACAAGGGCGCCGACCTGGCTGCCGTGAGCAACCTTCAGGACCAGTGGATCAACTACTACCTGAAAGGCACGGGATCGAAGCCGGCCAACAACGTAGTCGCCTATACCGAGGTCTGCCCCAACACGACACCGTCGGCGGGCCCGTTCACGGCCAGCAACTGGGCTTCGATCGCCCCTGGCGAGATCACCGTTGAAGGCGGTGACGCCGACCAGACGATCGAACCGAACGGCGGCTCGGCCAGTGTCGCCACGGCATTCGGAGTGATCGCGTCGGCTCCCTGCGCCAGCCCGAGTGCGGACAAGGAGCCGGGCACCGCCAACTACGATTCCCAGCCCGCGCCGGCCGGTGGGTACACGGTGCTCGGATCGCCGACCGTGGTGGCCGACCTCGAGGGTGCCGGCTGGGAGTCGGAGATCGCAGCCCGGCTGGTCGACGTCGCGCCGAACGGGACCAAGCAGCTGGTCGCCCGCCAGCTCTACCGTCCCAACGCCGGCGGCTACCAGGTGTTCCAGCTGCACCCTGGCGCCTGGAAGTTCGAGCAGGGACACATCGCCCGCCTGGAGCTCCTGCCCAAGGATGCCGACAGTGCGGCGACGCCGAACAACCTGTCCAACTACGGGCGACCCTCGGACATGCAGCAGCCGATCACGGTCCATGACCTGGTGCTGAGGCTGCCGGTGACCGAAAGTCCCGGCGCGCTGGGTGGCCTGGTCAAAGCGCCGGCACCGAAGATCCTGCCGGACGACCGCGGTCCGGTGGACCTGGCATCCGGTTACGGCAGTTCACAGACGATGGCCGCCTGGGTCGCGAGCCGGCCCGGTCCGGAACCGACCCCGACCGTCGAGAAACTGAAGGTCGCCGGCCCGGCCAAGGCCAGCGGCAAGAAGCTGCGGCTCAAGGTCAGCTGCCCGGCCGGCGCCGGATCCTGTGCCACTGCGCGCATCTTCTTCGAAGGCGCAGCCAAGGGCCGGAAGGCCCGTGGCGTCGGCGTGCTGATCGCGTCGAAGGGTGGGGTCAAAGCCAAGCCGGGCAGCCCCAAGACGATCGCGTTCCGGCTGACTCGGCCGGCCCGCAAGCTGCTTCGCGGCCGCAAGGGCGTCAAGAAGATGCCGGTCAAGGCCTACGTGACGAGCACCGCCGGAGAATCGGTCAAGAAGCTGACCCTGAAGCGGGTCGGCAAGGTCAAGTAGAGCGCTTCAGGCGGCGTTTGAAGAAGGGAGCCATGCCGGCGGCAAAGACGACTCCGGCGACCAGTCCGGCCCCGGTGTGAACGGGGTCGGCCGCCGGATCCTTGAACAGTCTGCGCAGGCCGGTCAGGCCGACGGGCAACAGCGCCAGCGCACCGGTGACCAGCCCCGGGTCGTATCGGCGGTGGTTGGTCGCCCCGCCGGTATGCAGGCCCGGGTTGCGGGTGTGGCGGGCGTGGGGCATCGCCTGTGGCGCGGCCGCTCCGGGCGCGGGGAGGACCGAGGCCGAAAGAAGCCAGCCGCAGCCGACGTTGAGCGGGAGCCCGGAGCGGCGGTGGTTCGGGAACTCAGCGTCGCCCCTCCCGAGCACTCCCCGGTTGATCCGGGGCAGGAACCCGCCGGGCCGGACCCACTCCTCGGTCTGATGGGCGAGCAGTGCCGCCAACGGTCGCAGCGAAGGGGTGGACAGGGCGGCCACGGTCACCGGGGCCAGCGCGGCGGCGCCGACGAGTGGCCAACGCCCGTGAGTCTCGGGGAGGGAGCCCATCCGCCGGTACCCTACGCGGCCAGCAGCGGCGCGAAAACCTCTTCGAGCTGCTCGGGAGAGATCACCTGGTCCGCGTGGCCCAGCTCAGCGGCTTCGTGGGTGGTGGCCAGCGCGACGACATGGGCGCCGGCGGCCTTTCCGGCCTGGATCCCGGCTGGGGCGTCCTCGATCACGACGCATCGGGCCGGGTCGGCGCCGATTCGCTCGGCGGCGAGGAGATAGGGGTCCGGAGATGGCTTGCCCGACTCGACGTCCTGGCCGGTGACCAGTACCTCGGGATGTTCGAGCCCGAGGACTCGCAAATTGGCCAGAGCGGTCTCGCGCCGGGCTGACGTCGCCC
>Ga0066256_1005606_pt1 | contig 10293 bp, 5 predicted proteins | sample ThiBio_1000_biof_FD_87107 | JGI IMG/M metagenome (GOLD analysis project Ga0066256, IMG submission 87107) | Wastewater bioreactor microbial communities from Cape Town, South Africa - Thiocy_expt_1000_biof (version 2) | ecosystem: Engineered > Bioreactor > Thiocyanate-remediating >... | reverse complement strand
CCAGGCCCGGCGTGCCAGCCACCCCGGCGCCACCCAGCCGCCCCCCCCCGCGCCCGTTGGATGTGTATGCGCGTGCCCCGCCCTCCCCGCCCTTCCCCATCGTCGTGCCTGCCCCCGCCGCCGCCCGCCCGGCCGTCGACGCCGCTGCTCCTGTAGCAGCCGCCTCGCTGCCTGTGTCTGCGTCCTCTGCCTCTGCGTCGTCTGCGTCGTCGTCTGCACCTGCGTCTGTGCCTGCACCTGCGTCTGCGCCTGCACCAACGTCTGCATCTGTTGCTCCCATAGCCACTGTTCCGACGACCAAAATGGCCGCCAAGGCAGCACCCGCGGCTGCCAAGGCGGCGCTGGCGGCACCTGTGTCGTCGGCCGCCATCCGCGCCGCCATCCCGCCCTCCACCTGCCCCCTGGCGCTGCCGCCGGGGCCGGCGACGGCGGGCGAGCACTGCTACAGTGTCATGCACGTGGAGTTGTTCCTGTCCAACGACAAGATTGGCAACATGGCGCAGCGACAGGAGAGCTGGCTGCGGCGCGCGCGCGCGGCGGGCGACAGCCGGTACTACCTGGTGGTGGCGTACGTCACCACCGCGGCGCCCTACATCCACCTCGTGCTGTACTTTGCGGTGGTGCAGGAGCGCGTGGACGCGCTGCCGCACTTCAAGGCGCTGTGGCAGCGGTTCACGACGCCGGGCGCGGAGGCGGACGACTTCCGCAACGAGCGGTGGAAGGTGGTGCCGCGCATCGCGGAGGGGTCGTGGGTGGTGCAGCGCGCGGTGGGCACCAAGCCCGCCCTACTCGCCACCAAGCTGACGCACACCTGGATCTTTTGCGACGACACCAGCGAGGTGGCTGCCGGGGCAGGTGCGGCGGGTGCAGCGGCAGCGGCTTCGGGCGGCAGCAGCAGTGGCGGCGGCGGCGGCGGCGCCGCGGGTGGCGCAGGTGCCAGCGCTGCGGAGGGCGTGCTGGAGTTCACGGCGGACGCCGTCACCATGGCCGGCTTGGCCGCCACCCCTTCCATGCCCGACGCCGCGGTCGACGCCGCCGTGCTGCCCAAGTAGGGTGCCACCTGTGTGCTGTTTGATTTTGTAGTTTGCCCAAGCCCTGGGTGTGCAGTTGAAACAGTGGGTAGCGTGGCGTGGCCAGCTCCTTATTTGACGGGGGCGGCACCGTCGTCGCCGCCGCCCGCCACGTCCACGTAGTCATCCACGTCTGCCACGGCGGCATTCAGGTCGTCCACATCAGCGTAATCGCCTGCGGCGTCGCGGGCGGAGGCGCGCATGCGCGCGCTCTCACTGGCGGCGCGCGGCGGCGGCGACGTGACGGCGCTGCCCTCCAGCAGTGTGGTCAGCTCAGCGGGCGTGAGGAAGCGCCAGGCGCCGGGCGCCAGGGTGGCGGTAGGCGGCAGCCATAGGCCACCAAACCCCACACGGTGGATGCCCGTCACGGTGTGCCCCAACGCCGCAAACATGCGACGCAGCTGGTGGTACCGGCCCTCTGACAGCGTGACGCGCGCCACGTTCGGCAGGGTGGGGTGGCGGCGTAGGGTGGCGGGCTTGGCAATGCTGCCGTCCGCCAGCGCGAGGCGGCCTGCCGCCAGCGCCGCTGCCTCCATGCCGGTGGCGGACAGCGGCGCAGCGAGGGACACGAGGTAGTCTTTGGCGCACGCGCGGCGAGGCGACGTTAGGCGCGCGTTCAGCGCACCATTCTGGGTGAACAGCAGCAGGCCGGTGGCGTCGCGGTCGAGGCGACCAATGGACGCTAGCGGCGGGCGACGCCGGATTAAACGACCGGGCGGCAGGACACCCCCCGCCGCGCCCTCGTCGCCCGCGGGGCTGCATACATCCCCGGCGGGCTTGGGCATCAGCGGGTGCAGCGGCCGGCCGGCGTGCTCCCCGGGCTCGCCGTCAATCCGCGGCCGCGCGGGGTCCCCCTGGGTGGCGCGGGTGAGCACGGGGGGGGCGCTCCGCCCATCGGCGCCCCCCACCGCCCCCTCAAACGGGCGGAAAATTTGGCGCGCGTCGCGCCGCGCCGCAATCCCCGCCTGCGCCAGCAGATTGTCCAGCCGCACCGACCGCTCCGGCGCCACCAGCGACTTCACCAGTGCCTCGGTGCGCTCAGCCGCCGTCTGCCGTGGTGGCCCGCCTGTTGACTGTGGTGGCGCCGGTGTCGTTGCTGGAGATGGCTTCAGTTGCTGCGGTGATGACGGTGGTGGCGGCGGCGGCGACGGCGGCGATGGGGGCGCCTGCTTAGACGGCATTGACCGCGGCGGTAGTGGCTTGGGAGGCTCTGCTGCTGCGACAGGCGTGTCACGCCCTGTCCGCCCACGCCGCCCCGCAAATGTAACCGCGCTACTACATATTCCAGCGCTGTACCTGCCAGGCACCCAAACTGTGCATCGCGACGTGACCACCGCCGCTCGTGCCACCACCACCACCGCCGTCCGCGTCGCCCGCGCCGCCACCACCACCGCTGCCATCCCGCCTCCAAAGTAATATTACAGTCGTCTCCACAATCTGTGCGCGCCGCTGGAGTACCCGTCGCAACGATGGAGCGCCGTCTGGCAGGTAATATTTTAATACACAACTGCGTGTGCCGTATTATTCATGTGGGTACTGCCACACTGGGTGTGTTGTTGTGGCGACAGGTGGTATCTAACGCTGCCGCATCTTTGCACCCGATGGTCCGACACACCGTGACACCGTCCGACACACGCTCGCTGATTCAATGATAAGCAACGGTAGCACGGTCATCGTTGGATCCGAGTGGGCTATTAGCCACTCGTCGCTATACACTCCATACGCACACGCCGACCCGGTCACCCGGCCCGCCATTCACCGGGTGCGCGCATACGCCGTCACGCCCGACTGCGAGGCGCTGCCCATCTTGGCATCTTGCCGCCGTACCAATCGGTTGGATTGGCCACTGACAAGTGACGCGCAGGGCTGCAGGAAGCGGGTAGCAGGGGGATGTCGCATCGCCACCCCGAGTGGTACCACCACGCTCCATGGCTGCTGCTCGCTGGCGCGCGCCGCGATGGCATGACGCGTGGGTCAGCCAGTCGGTACCGGTCCGCGGCGGCGGGTCATTCGTACCGGATCGTCACCCGTTGCCTCGCGCCCGTTAGCAATGCAACAGCCTCCGCTACGACCTCGGTGGCGGCAAACGACATGTGCAGGTCGACGGTGCGCTCGGTGCGCGCGCGGCCCTCGGCGCCAATGACGATGGACAGGGTGGCCACCTTCTCGCTGCGCAGCACGCCCACATTACGGCCGGCTTCGGTGAGCACGTCCACTGGCACGGCGCGCATCTGGTCGTGGTCGGAGCGCGGGTTGGGCACCACCGCCGCGGTGCGGAAGATGTCAAAGTCAATGACCACCTGGTCGGAGCGCACCGGGATGAGTCCGCGCTTCACCACCTCCGTGCCCGCCTTCACCTTGTCGCCCTTCTTCACCAGCGGGTACAGGATGTTGACCAGCTTGCGGCCCTCCGCCGTCATAAAGGCGTGCCGCTCGTCGTGCACCGCCGGGTTAAACGCCTCCGCGCCCAGGTACGCGTACGTCCACCGTATGATGCGCTCCTCGACGACGCGCGGCTTCAGCGCAAACAGGGCAGCGCCCACCGTCACCGCCTGGCCCGGCCGCAGCGGCGAGAGGACGGGGAGCGCTGGCGTCGCAAACTTGGCCCGCAGCTCGTTCTGCAGCACGCGGGACTGCGCAAAGCCGCCCACCAGCACGATGGCGTTGATGCCGCCGAAGTCGCGAACGGCGGCGAGCTGGGCGGTGATGTGCTCCACCGTCTTGCTGATGATGTTCATGAAGAAGCTGCGCACCAGCTTGCCGGGGATGCACAGGCGCGTGCCGCGCAACAGCTTCAGCGCGTCGTCCGCAAACAGGCCGTGTCGCGTGTTGTAGTTCTCCATCATGGTGGCCAGGTCCGCCTTGGAGAACGGCACCCGCTTCTCCTCCATGGCGCTCACCAGATCCGCCAGCGGCACCATGACATCGTCCGACTCGCCGGGGGTGCCCACGCTCAGCTTGGCCGCCTCCCACGCCCACAGCAACTCCAGCTGTATGCTGTTGTCCACGTGCGGCCACACCTCCCCCAGCAGCTCCCGCATGAACCCCAGGAACTGCTTGTCCACGTACGTGGCGCCCCACGGCCCGCCGCTGGCGGGCGCCACCTCGCGCAGCGTCAGCGGCTCCCGGCTCGCCACCTCGTCCACCGTGATGTCCACCGTGCCGCCGCCGCAGTCCACGATCATCAGCTTGCTGCCCTCCTTGAACACGCCCTCCCGCGCGCCGGGCGCCATGTCCATGTACGCCGCCAGCACCGCCACCTCCGGCTCCAGCGCCAGCAGCAGGCGCGGCGAGTTGGTGTCGGGGATGAGGCCGGCGCGCACTGCCGCCTCGCGCATGAACGCCTTGCCCTCGTCGTCCCAGATGGCGGGCACTGTGAGCACCCATAAAATGCGGGCACTCGCCATGTCTGTGGCCGAAAGCATCGGCCCCATCTGGCGCATGGCGTCTGCCTTCACCGCCTCCAGCATGCGCTGCACCAGCAACATGAGCTCCACGGTGCCGCCGGCGTCACCCGCCCCGCCGCCCACCTTCCCCTTCGCTGGCACCGTGCTGTGCATCGCGTCGCGCGGTCCCGCGGCGGGGGGCGCCAACGGCAGCTTGAAGGTGGGGAACAGCATAATGGGATCCTTGCGCCCCGCGTCCGCCTCTGCCGCACACACCTTCAACGCGCGGTCCCCCGCCTGCAGCGTCTCGTTGCTCGCCGCCAACAACAGCGCCGTCTGCGCCTTGTCCGCGCGGCCCATCCCCTCCCCCAGCTTGCACACCGCCACGCTCCTCATGGCGGCTGCCATGTAGTCGGGGTCATCCTTCCACTTGGGATCTGACTGCAGCAGCGCGTACCCCGTGCCGTGCGTGCCAAAGTCGATTGCTACAATGTGGTTGCAGCCGTCAGGCAGCTCTGCTGCCCCGCGACTTGCACCACCGCCGCCGCCACCTGCTCCGCCACCTCCGCCACCACCACCCGCACCACCTGCCGCCCCACCTCCGCCTCCTCCGCCGCCTGCTGCTGCCATCCTCCTTCCTCCTGCTGCTTTACCCCACGTGTACACGCGCGGACGGATGTGGCAGTGGCGACAGTGGCAGTGGCGGCAGTGGTGGGGGGCAGTAACTTCGCAGCGAGTAGCAACGAGGGAGGGTGAGAGGAAAGGGAGAGGAGGGAGTGGAAAAGGAGTGGAGGGAGAGTGGGATGGGGCACAACAACTGGTACCAAAAAAGCGATTGCGCCGCTGCGGCGAGAAGAAAACCGAGTACAGAACGCGTGCAAACACTCAAGTGGTTGATTGCACGCCTCGAGTTATGCGCGCCGGCGCGCCGCCCAAATTTCTACTTTCACACGGCCCCCGGGGCGGCCCCGCGTCACCGCACCCGGGCCGCCCCACATCTGTTTGCAATTGCCACGTGTTAAGTTAGTGGGGAAGGAGAGGAGAGGAGAGGAGAGAAGGGGAAGAAGGAGTGGGTAAAACGAAGGGAGGTGGTAACTTGCATTGGTACATTATGATTTGGGAGTGGGGTCACAAGTGGTGCGTGTGGGAGTGGGGGGTAGATGTGCTGGGGAAGAGGAACGGGGCGGGTGGGGGGTGATTCATCGGTTGGTTATTTATTTTAGGGCCCGATACGCACATGCGCAGGTGGTGTCTCTCGCCGCCTCTACTGGCGCCAGACGCTGCCGCTAACGGCTACCTAACTACTACCATCTGGTTGTACTACTGCTGCAGTTGGTGGTGGTTTTGGTGGGGCTGTGGTGCTAGGTCTGCACCTAGCGGTGGTGTAGTGGTAGTATTGGGATCAGTCGTGGTGGTAGTGTGGCAGTACTGGAACCAATAGTGTGGTGGCCGCCTGCAACTGCCACAAGCAGGCACGATGGAGTTCATGGGCAGCGACATTAGCGCGCTGGGCAAGCTGCTGGAGGGCAGCGAGGCGAAGGTGCGTGCACCGCGTATTGGGAGGCTGGTCACACGCCCTCACACACATCACCATCCACCGGCATCCGTCGCCGCCAACTGCAGGATGACTACAAGCCGACACCTGGATCCGCGGCCGCGTTGACACCTGCAGACCTGGCACGACGGGCGGCGCCCACCCTGCCCGTGACGGGTGCAGCGGCAGGGTTTGGTGCGGCAGTGGGCGCCCGAGCGGCGGCTGCCACCACCGCCCCGGCGCCTGCAGCTGTGGCAGCGCCACGCGCTGGCGCCACGGGCGGCGGCAGCTCGAAAGACATCTGGGATGCAGAGGAGACGGCAGCGGCAGAAGAGAGCTCATGGGACCCGCGTGAGCGTCCAAAGTGCGTGCCGCCTGCCGCCCTGCGTACCGGTTGGTGCTCTTGCCGCCGCCGTGTCTCACCCCACCACCCAACCCAACAACCACCCTGCAGGTATGACATCCTGTACAAGCAGGCGGTCGGCGCGGAGGACGTGTACCTGGGCATGAGCGGCAAGACGCCGTCGTCGGTGGACTGTGAGGCCATGGTGGTGAAGGTGGCGCTGCCGGGCTGCACGCTGAAAGACATCGACCTGAAGGTGACGGACGACCATTTTAGTGTGGCGACGGCGCGCCACAAGCTGGCCATCTACCTCCCGCGCAAGGTGCGGCACAAGGAGGGCAAGGCGCAATGGAATGCCGACACCTGCACCCTCTCCGTGTCGATGCCCGTGCTCAAGGTTGAAGTGTTCTAACCCTATCTAACTAACTTTAACTCGGTGTTATACTGCTAATGATACCTTACGTGGCCACCGCGTCCCGCGCTTCGTCATGCTTGGCGGCGCCGTCACCATTGGTGCCAGCCATCGCATTGCCATCGTCGTCATGGGGGGGGTGGCGGTCGGCGTAGGTATCCTCCTGGGCCGGGGGCGGTGCCGCGGGGGGCGGCGCGGGCGCATCTGCTGCCCCGTCGCCGCCAGTCACCGGCTCAGCGGCGGGTTCGGGTGTTGCCCCGCCGTCAACCACTGCCGGCTCCTCAGGCGCCGGCGGCACTGCCACCGGCTCATCGGCGGCCGCCTCGTTACTGGCAGCGGCGGCCGCTGTCGCCAGTGGTGGGCGTGGCGGGGAGGAGGGCGCACGCGACGCCGAACCGTGGTGGCTGGCAGGCAGTGCCGTGCCGTACACGTTTGCAGTCGCCGCCAGCGCCTTGGCATTGTGCTTGGACACAACGACGGGCGTGTGCCGTGACGGCGTGGCCGGCAGCACCAGCGGCTTGCCGTACGCGGTGGCGGCAATGGCAGCGGAGGGGCGGCTGGGGGGTGGGCCAGCATCCGACGCACCCGACGGCCGGTGTGGCCGTACTGGCGTTGCCCCTGCCGCTGCCCCACCTTCCCCGCTGCCGCCAGCCGCTGCCGGCTTGTACCGCTTGGCCCGCAGCGCTGCCGGCGACGGTGCACTCGCGCCGCCGCCGCCACTACCATCGTCACCCGCCGCCGCCGGTTTCGACGCCAGCATCGCCACGCGTGGCACTAGCGGCACGTGGCGGGCGGGCGGTGCGGGCCGTGCTGGGGTACCACTGCCAGCGGCGGCGGTCGGCGGCGGTGGGGGCGCGCCAGGCGGCGGCACCGCGGCGCGGCCACCCGCCCCCCCCCCCGCCGCCGGCGCCCCCGGGCCGTCCCGCCCCCCCCCCCGCCGTGCCCGCCGCCGATGGAAAGTACGACGCTGGGGCGGCGATTACCGCCGCCGCCGGCGCCACTGCCACTCACACCCACGCTCGCTGCCACGTCGTCGTCCAGCTTGGGCGGGTTGAGGATGAGCGCCAGGTTCATCAACGAGTCGGACGGCGTCATGCCGTCACGCCCGTCGTACACCCCAGTGGCGGCACCAGCACCACGGCTGGCTGGCAGCGCCCCACCCCATACCTCCTCCATGTTGTCGGCAGCCGCCACCGCCGCCGCCATGTCCTCGTCCGGCCCCATCTCGCCGCCGTCACCCGACCCACCAACACTTGCCTCGTCCTCCTCTGCCATCTCCGCCAGCGCCTCCATCATGGACGGCTTGCGCACGGTGGACGGCGCCAGGAAGCGCAGGCGGCGCTCGTTGATGTCAATAAACAGGCCGTGCGTGGGCACGTGCGTGGCGGCGTTTGCCAGTATGATGGCGGTGCTGTCCATGTATTCCATCATCCCCGCTACCGCCGCCGCCGCTGACGCCGCAGCCGCACCGTCGCCGCCGCCACTGCCACTGCCGCCGCTGCCGCGCCGCGCCGCCACCACCAGTCGCAATGCGGCACCCACCTGCTCTGGCGTCGACGTGGGGTACGCCGGCCCCACCGCGTGCAGCGACGTGGGCGCGTCCACCGTGCCAGCGCCGCCGGTGGCTGCCAGCGTGCCGCCGCCGCCCGCACTGGCGGCGTTGGGCAGGAGGGTCGACACGGCAGGCGTGGCCGCGGCGCCCGCCATGTTGGCGCGCTCCAGCTGCGCCATGCGCATGGACACGCGCGCCAGCATGGAGGGCAGGTAGCGCACCAGGGTGGGCAGGTCCGTGACGACGCCGCGCCATGCCGTCGGCTCCAGCGGCACGCAGTACGCCTGCTCCCACCGTAACCGCAGCGACCGGCGCAGCGCCTCCTCCAGCGCCTCCACCACCGCATTCTCTGGCGGCGCGGCCGCCGCATTCGTGCTATCCAGCGCAGCTGCCAGACTGACGCGCCGCGCTCGCCCGCCCTCACCCCCGCTGGGCCCACCGCTGCTGCTGCTGCCGGCACCGCCGCCGCCGCCGCTGCCGCCGACGCTGACGCTCACCCCCACCGCCGCCGCCGCTGCTGTTGCACTCTCCACTGCCGACGCCGGCATCTGGTTCAGCAGGCGGGACACGTCCGCGCTGCTCAACCGCCGCTGCTTGGCGGACGCCAGCGACCCACTGCCTACCGCTGCCGCTGCCGCTGCCGCCGCTGCTGCGGCAGGCCTGCCGCCACCCGCGCTCCGGCTGGCTTGCAGCGCCGCAGCGGCACGCGCCACGCGGTCCCGCTCCTCCTCCTCCGCCGCGTCGTCCTCCTCTGCCCACGCGATGCGCTCTGTGGGGTCAAACCCGTACCGGCGGCCCCAGCCGTCTACCAGCGCCGAGTCTTCGTCGTCAGGCAGCCACGCCTCGCCACCCGCCGCCACTGCACCAGGGCCGCGTGCAGCGGCGGCAGGGAAGGAGTACAGGGACGTAGACACGGCAAACGGCAGGTCGCCGTCCGTCATCAGGTCGTCGCCCTCGTCCAGGCCCACGCCGTCGTAAATGACGTCGGTGTCCGTCACCAGGTCGCGGTACGCCGCCAGCGCCGACACGCCCGACGCGTCCAGCTTGCCGCCTCCGGCGCCGGCGCCAGCGACATCACCCACCATCGCGCCCGCGCTCGTCAGCAGGGCGGCAGACACAGAGGCGGAGTAGAAGGCGGTGCTGCGCCGGCGCCGGCCGCGCGACGGCATGATGGGCGCCGCGTGCACCGACGGCTTCATGGCATGCATGAAGTCGCGTGACTGCCACAGCCGGCCGTCCGGGCCACGAATGGCGGCCACGGCGCGGCCGATCTTGGGCCAGTTGCCTGCCGCGTCCACCACCTCGCCGCCAGCAGTAGCGGGGGCAACACCGCCCCCACTGGCACCCTCATCCCCACCGCCGCCGCCGCTGCCACCCGGCGTGGGCGGCGAGTCGTCGCCGGGCGCCGTTACGGAGGTGCGCCCAAAGTACAGGCACGCCACTTGCGCGGGGGTCGTGACGGCAGGCGCCAGCAGCAGCGCCAGCAGTGGCGGGCAGGCCGCCTCTGTCAGCAGCAGGCCCTGCGTCATGGACATGGCGGCCTCTGCAGTGGGCACCTTGATGGACACCGCCTGCGGCAGGGAGGCACGCGCGGCGGCGCGCTTCTTGGCGGCGCGCGGCGGGTTCCGCAGCGCATCCGCCATCGCCGCCACCGGGTCCACCATCAGCGCCCGCCGCCCCGCCACCACATCCACCGCGTCCACCGACACGATAGCGCCAGCGGGCGGCTTGGGCACGCTGTCGGGCCGCAAGCGAATGGTAATGGCGGCGGCAGGTGACGTAGGTCCCCCAGCGCCACCGCCACCGCTGCCGGCACCACCGCCACCACCAGCGCCGGCACCACTACCGCCGCCACCAGCACCGCCACCAGCCGCCTCGGACGCCTGCCGCACCAGTGACACGGCGTAATTGGCGGCGCTCTCTGCCGTTGCCGCCGCCGCCACCGCAGCGCGCTTGGGGTCCGACCGCCACTCCCGCTCCACGCCCACCGACACGG
>Ga0066256_1005244_pt2 | contig 10294 bp, 8 predicted proteins | sample ThiBio_1000_biof_FD_87107 | JGI IMG/M metagenome (GOLD analysis project Ga0066256, IMG submission 87107) | Wastewater bioreactor microbial communities from Cape Town, South Africa - Thiocy_expt_1000_biof (version 2) | ecosystem: Engineered > Bioreactor > Thiocyanate-remediating >... | reverse complement strand
GGATGCCGCGCTGGCGTGGTGTCGGGCGATTTCAGCAGGGTGTCGGGCGCGGCTGCAGGGTAAGCGCATGGGTGGCGAATTAATGCCGGTCCGTGTCGCTGATGTGCAGTCAGACCTTGAAGAGGGTGGAGGTGAGAGCAATGAGCATGCCAGAGGACAAAAGGCGAGAATTGTACGCGGTGTAACGCCGCCATGCCGCCGACCTCCACGTAGGCCAGCATCACCGGATGGCCCAGCGACGGCGATACCGTGCCGCTGGTCACTTCGCCGACCGTCTCCTCGCCCAGCATCACCGGGTTGCCCTGGCGCGGGATGCCGGCGCCTTCGATCACGAAGGGGGCGAGCTTCTCGTCGATCCCGTTGGCCCGCAGCACCGCGACCTTGTCGGAACCGATGAAGCCGGTCGCCTCGACGCAGGCCCAGCCCAGGCCGGCGGAGATCGGGTCGGTCTCGGTTGTCAGGTCGTTGCCGTGGAGGTGGAAGCAGACCTCGAGCCGCAGCGTGTCCCGCGCCCCGAGCCCGCAGGGAACGACCCCGGCATCGACCAGCTCGGTCCAGATCGCCGGGGCTATCTCCGGGTCGATCAGCAGCTCGACCCCATCTTCGCCCGTGTAGCCGGTGCCGCAGACGAGCGCCGGACGGCGGCCGATCTGGCGGGCGCCGACCTTCATCCGCGGCGGCAGGTCGACGTGAAGGGTGTGTTCCAGGATGCGCCGGGCGTTCGGCCCTTGGACGGCGAGCATCGCGTAGTTGGCGCTGGCGTCGCGTACGTAGACGTCGAAGTCGCGGGCCACCAGCCCGAACTGCGCGAGATCGGCCGTGTGATTGCCGGCGTTGGTGATGACCAGGTAGCGGTCGTGGGCGAGCCGGTAGACGAACAGGTCGTCGATCACCCCGGCGTCTTCGTTCAGAAGCAGCGAGTACTGGGCGCCCCCGACCTCGATCTTGGCTACGTCGTTGGTGACCAGCCGCTGCAGGAAAGCCAGTGAGCCTGGCCCTTCGACCTCGATCTGCCCCATATGCGAGACGTCGAAGATCCCGGCATGGGTGCGGACCGCGATGTGTTCCTCCTTGATCCCGTCGTACTGGACCGGCATCTCCCAGCCGGCGAAGGGAACCAGCTTCGCGCCGGCCTCCTGGTGGATTTCGAACAGCGGAGTACGGCGAAGGACGGATTGTTCAACAGTCACTCGTTGATCTTAGAAAACCCGGGGCCTCAGTGGCTACGCCGTGGGGTCGGGTGGGCATCGCCGGGACGGTCGCGGGCGGCATTCAGCCGCCCTCCCCCTTGAGCGTCCCGGACGACGCCCACCCAACCCCACGGCTACCCCAACCCGATCGGCTCGACTGCTCCTGCTGCCATGAGGGCAATCAAGTTCGTAGGCATCTCGGGGGTTGTGCTCTTTCCGACTGCGTAGTCCCGCACCAAGGAAAGAGCACAACCCCCGAGGCCCAAAGCAACAGGCAAATCCGGGGATCACCAATCCCAGGCGTTTACGAGCGGTTCGGGGTTGAGGAGCCTGCCGTGGGTTCGGATCTCGATGTGCAGGTGGCAGGGCGTGCTGGCTGCGTTGCCCGTCTGGCCGACCGAGCCGAGGCGGCGACCGGCCCGGACCTTCTGGCCCTTGCGGACCGGGGGCGGACGGAGCATGTGGGCGTACTTGTAGGTCCGTCTCTCCCCCTCGCCTTTCAGCACGACGAAGTTGCCGTAGAGCTCCGGATCGTAGGCCCGCTTGAGGATGGTGCCGGCCCGTACCGCCACGATCGGGGTGCCGCAGGCGGCGGTGATGTCAAACCCCTCATGGGTGCGGCCGTCCACCCTGGGCGCACCGAACTCGCCGATGTAGCCCCGGGTGCCATGCGGCCCGTCGAGCGGGAATTCATGGGAGTGGAGCCGGATCCGGCCAACCCGCCTGAACGGCCCCCCGATCGGGCCGGCCACCACCTCGTAACGACCAGCCGGTGCGAGCCTCCCACCCTGGGTGAGGCCGTCCCAATAGATGTGGTGCCAGCGAACCGGCTTCAGCGAGCCGGTGACGACGCGCCGGACGGTCAGGCCGTTGCCTAGCTCCTTGACCCGGATCGCGATGTGGCGATTCTCCCTACCGTTGAAGCGGAAGTGGAAGCGGATCGGGTCCACGGAGTACGGAATCGCCTGCTTGGGCGTCACGCCCCGGTCCAAGAGCCGGAACGGCTGCTTCGGCGCCGCTTGGGCCGGCCCTGCAAATGCGAGAGCCGCCACCAGGACGGTGACGGCTCCGGCGAAGCTGCGGCAGAAGCTGCTCAAGCTTCCGCCCTAACGATGCTCGATTACCCGGTCGATCAGGCCGTATGTGGTGGCCTCTTCGGCGCTCATGAAGTAATCGCGCTCGGTGTCGTGGGTGATCTTCTCGAGGTCCTGGCCGGTGTGCTTGGCGAGGATCTTGTCGAGCCGGCTGCGGGTGTCGATGATCTCGTTGGCGTGGATCTCGATGTCGGTCGCCTGACCCTGGAAACCGGAGGAGACCTGATGGATCAGGATCTTCGAGTTGGGCAGCGACATCCGCTTGCCCGCAGCGCCGCCGGCCAGCAGCAGGGCGCCCATGCTCATCGCGATGCCGACGCAGATGGTCTGGACGTCGGGCTTGATGAACTGCATCGTGTCGTAGATCGCGAGGCCCGCGTAAACGGAGCCGCCGGGCGAGTTGATGTAGAGGCTGATGTCCTTCTCGGGATCCTCCGCATCGAGGTGGAGCAGCTGGGCCACCACCAGGTTGGCGATGTCCTCGTTCACACCGGTGCCGAGGAAGATGATGCGCTCGTTGAGGAGCCGGGAATAGATGTCGAACGAACGCTCTCCGCGAGAGGTCTGCTCGACGACCATGGGGACAAGTGGACTCATGCCGCAATCCTATAGATGCGATCTCCCCGACTCAGAGTCGTATGTAGTACCTGTTGCACCGGGCGTCGGGGCTGGTTTTACCTGTTGCTCTTGGACTCGGGGTGTGGGGGTCTGCCTTTGTGCGGGACTACGCAGTCGGCAGACCCCCACACCCCGAGATGTGAGCGGAGCTGGCCGGTCTGCTTGGAGCAGGAGGAGTCGAGCTGATTCCCTGCCTCAAGGGCTAGGCAGCTTGACTGCTCTGGCTGGGTGGGGCCATTCCAGTTGATCCGCATCTCGGGGGTTGTGGTTTTTCCGACTGCGTAGTCCCGCACAAAGGAAAAGCCAAAACCCCCGAGGCAAGAGCAACAGGTAAAACCGCGCCCGACTTGCTTATGAAGCTGGCGTCTCCGGCTCGTCAGAGTCGGAAACCATCGTCTGGTCTATGTAGATGACCTGGTCGCCGCGTTTCAGGACGCGGCATTCTTCGTCTCCGGGGCGATGGACGTTGCCGTCCCGGATCACGGCGATCGCGGTTTCCGAGCCGTCGCGTTCGATCGGCTCGCCGTGCTTGTCGACGAAGCGTTCGTTGATGTCGAGGCCGTCGCCGAAGGTGAGCAGGTCGTTGACGACCCGGGCTGCCTCCGGGGTCTCGGCGGCCATGCCGAGGATGCGGCCGGCCGAGCTGGAGGAGACGATCACCTCGGAGGCGCCCGACGAGTAGAGCAGCTCGACGTTCGACTCCTCCTTGCAGGAGGTGACGATCTTGGCGTGGTCGTTGAGTTCGCGGACCCGCAGCACGGTCAGGATCGCCTGCTCGTCGGAACTGAGCGCGACGATCACGAAGCGGGCCGTCCTGACCCTCGCCGCCTCGAGGATCTGGCGGTCGTAGGACTTGCCGGCGATGCCGTTCAGACCGAGGCGATTCGCCTCCTCCAGGGCCGAGTCGTTCTCGTCGATCACGACCGCGTCGATCTCGTCGTTGTGGCTCTGGATGAATTCGAGCGAGGATCGTCCCTTGATCCCGAAGCCGCAGACGACCACGTGGTCGTGAAGGTCACGCTGCCACTTGCGCATCCGGAACTGGAATCTCGATTGCTCGGCCAAGACCTGAAGCGTAGTGCCAACCAGCAGGACGATGAAAAGAACGCGGATCGGGGTGACCACGACCGTGGTGATCAGGCGGGCCGCCTCGGTGACCGGGACGATGTCGCCGTAGCCGGTGGTCGTGATCGTCACCGTCGAGTAGTAGAGCGCGTCGATGAAGGACAGGAGCTGATGCGGATGCTCGTTGTCGATGTAGCCCTTGCGCCCGAACCAGGTGATGAAGGTGACGATCAGGAGCAGCATGGTGGCCAGCGCAAAGCGCTGGAGGATCGCCATCAATGGATCCTGGCGAACCCGTATCAGTCGGAACCTCGCGGGCGCGACCGGCAACGGCGGCGGTGGTTTTCGCTTCCGTTTCAAGTGGCAGCAGCATAGAACCTGCGACAGTGGGTTCCGTGTACGGCAAGGCGGCGGCCGGGCTCGGACAGGTACCCTGCAAAGCCCGTGTTTACCTCTCTGGAGCGCCATGACTGAGTCCCTCGCCGACGGTTTCGACGCTGTCTCATTCGAGCAATGGAGCGAAGCCGCGACCAAGGGCGACGAAAACGTCGCCATGATGACCCTGCTCGAAAACGGGGTCGAAGCGAAGTCGCTGCACCCGCCCGCAGATGAGATCGCCCCCGACCCGGCGGGCTTGCGGGGTAAGGCTCCCTTCACCCGCGGCACCCGCGCCGGCCGCCCCTGGCAGATCCGCCAGGAACAGACCAACCCGGATCGGGCCCGGGCCAACGCCGAGATCCTCGAGGACCTGAACGGTGGCGTCACCGAGGTCACCCTGCGTTTCGACCGGGCATCCCGCGAGGGCTTCGCCCCGGGCAGCCCCGAGTTCGACGCGGCCCGCGGGGACGACGGCATCGCGATCTCCAACCTCGACCATCTCAGCCAGGTGCTCGAAGGCGTATTCCTCGACATGGCCGGTGTCGCGCTGGAAGCCGGTGCTTCGGCGCCTGCCGCGGCCGCCTTGCTGGCCGCCCACTGGCGCGAGAACGGTGTCGCCCCCGAGGCTGCGCTCGGCTCGTTCCGCTACGACCCGCTCGGCACCCTGGCCCGCACGGGCTCGCTGCCGTGTTCGCCGGAGGAAGCCCTCGCCGCCGCCGGCGCGCTGGCCGCCGAGACCGCTCGTGACTGGTCGAACGTCCGAGCGCTGGCGGTTGACACCGACATATACGCGGAGGCAGGAGCCGCCACTGCCTGGGAGCTCGGCATCGCGATCGCGACCGGGGTCGAATACGGCGGGGCCGCACGTGTCGCGGGGGGGGGAAAGGGCGGGGCGGCCGCGCGGGTGGGGGGGGGGAGTGCGGGAGGGGCGGGGGGGGGAGGGGGGGCCCCGCCCCTCGCCGACCTCCGCCAAGACTTGGGCCGGGATGATCAGCGCGGTCGATCCCTGGGTCAACATGCGGCGGGTCACCACCGCCGCTTTCGCGGCGAGCACCGGTGGGTGCGACGGCGTGAGCGTCACTCCCTTCGACCGAATGATCGGGCAGCCGGACAGCCTCGGCCGACGGATCGCCCGCAACACCCAGATCATCCTGCGGGACGAGTCCTCGCTCGGCCGGATCGCCGATCCGCTGGCCGGCTCCTGGTACGGCGAGGAGTTGACCGATGAGCTCGCGAAGGCCGGCTGGGAGCGCTTCCGCGAGATCGAACGCGAAGGCGGGGCGTTGGCAGCGCTTCGTTCCGGCCTGATAGCGACCACGCTGGCCGGTCTCGCCGATGAGCGCGAGGATGACCTCAGCCATCGTCGCCGGGCGATGACCGGGGTCAATGAGTTCCCGTTGCTCGGCGACGACGGAACCGAGCCCGTGGCCCCCGACCGCTCGAAGGTGGCCGGCGACGCCAAGCGGCTGAACGTCCCCCGCTCAGCGGGCTTGAGAAACTCGGTTCGGCCGCCCCCGGGGACCGGCTTGCCACGGCGATCTCACTGGCTGCCTCCGGGGCCCGCATCGACGAGCTCGATGCCGCCCTGGCCACCGAGATCTTCTCTCTGCCTGCCCTGAACTTGCGGCATGACTCGACACCCTTCGAGAAGCTCCGACGAGCCGCGTCCGAGCACGAGCAGAACGGCGGCGAACGCCCGCAGATCTACCTGGCCTGCATGGGTTCGATCGCCAGCCACGTCAATTACGCCAACTGGGCCAAGAGCTTCTTCGAGGTGGCCGGGGTCGAGACCGTGCCCAGCGGTGCGCTCGACGGCAACGAGGGCCAGGCGAAGACCTTCGGCGACGGCGGCTTCGAGCTGGTCGCGATCTGCGCCGGCAAGAACCAGACGCCGGAGGACGTCGCCGACCTGGTCGTGCGGCTCCGCGAGGCAGGGGCGAAGTACATCTACATGGTCAACACGACCCCGGAACTGAACGAGGCCGCGATGAACGCAGGTGCCGACGAACTCGTGAAGAACGGGGTCAACCTGATCGAAGTGCTGACCGCCACACTCGGCCGACTCGGCGTGGAGGTGAAGTCATGAGTGGGATCCCCGATTTCTCCGAGGTCGAGCTCGGCCCGGTCCAGTCCGAACCGGCGGATGGCGCTGAGCTCGAGGCGCTGCTCGAGGCGAACCGGGACCCGTTCAGCGACGACGAGGTCCACTGGGAAACCCCGGAAGGCATCACCCTCGACCCGGCCTACACGGCGGCTGCGCTCGAAGGCATCGACTTCCTCGACACCAAGCCAGGGTTCGCGCCCTACTTGCGCGGCCCCTACCCCACGATGTACGTGAACAAGCCCTGGACGATCCGGCAATACGCCGGTTACTCCACGGCCGAGGAATCGAATGCCTTCTACCGCCGCAACCTCGCGGCCGGGCAGAAGGGCCTCTCGATTGCCTTCGACCTCGCCACCCACCGCGGCTACGACTCGGATCATCCCCGGGTTGCCGGTGACGTCGGTAAGGCCGGCGTCGCGATCGACTCGATCTACGACATGCGCACCCTCTTCGACGGGATCCCGCTCGAGGAGATGTCGGTCTCGATGACCATGAACGGCGCCGTGCTGCCGATCCTCTCGCTCTTCATCGTCGCCGGTGAGGAGCAGGGGGTGCCGCACGAGCAGCTGACCGGCACCATCCAGAACGACATCCTCAAAGAGTTCATGGTGCGGAACACCTACATCTACCCGCCCAAGCCCTCGATGCGAATCGTCTCCGACATCATCGGCTACACCTCGCAGGAGATGCCGCGCTTCAACTCGATCTCGATCTCCGGCTACCACATGCAGGAGGCCGGGGCCAGCGCCGACCTCGAGCTCGGCTACACCCTCTCCGACGGGGTCGAGTACGTGAAGGCCGCCCTCGACTCTGGCCTCGACGTGGACAAGTTCGCGCCACGCCTCTCCTTCTTCTGGGCGATCGGCATGAACTTCTTCATGGAGGTCGCGAAGATGCGGGCCGGGCGCCTGCTCTGGGCCGGCTTGATGCGGGAATTCAATCCGCAGAACCCGAAGTCGCTCTCGCTGCGCACCCACTGCCAGACCTCCGGCTGGAGCCTCGCCGCCCAGGACGCCTACAACAACGTGGTCCGGACCTGCATCGAGGCGATGGCCGCGACCCAGGGCCACACCCAGTCGCTCCACACGAACGCGCTCGACGAGGCGCTCGGCCTGCCGACCGACTTCTCGGCCCGGATTGCCCGTCAGACCCAGCTCTTCCTGCAGCAGGAGTCCGGCACGACCAGGGTGATCGACCCCTGGGCCGGTTCCTATTACGTCGAGTACCTGACCAACGAGCTGGCCCGAAAGGCGCTGGCCCACATGGCGGAGATCGACGAGTACGGCGGGATGACCGAGGCGATCGCCGCCGGCATCCCGAAGATGCGGATCGAGGAATCGGCCGCCCGCACCCAGGCCCGGATCGATTCCGGCCAGCAGACCGTGGTCGGGGTCAACTCCTTCCAGCCTGAGAACGACACCTGGGTCGACGTGCTGAAGGTCGACGGCAACGAGGTATATGCCGCCCAGGTCGCGAAGCTGGAACGTCTCCGTCAGGAACGCAACGCGGATGACGTCCGGCAGGCGCTGGAGCATCTGACCAAGGCCGCCGAAACCGGCGAAGGCAACCTGCTCGACCTCGGCGTGAAGGCCGCAAGGGTCCATGCCACCGCCGGCGAGATCAGCGAAGCCCTGGAGAAGGTCTACGGTCGTCATTCCGCCGACATCAAGGTGATCGGCGGGGTCTACCAAGGAGAGGTCGGAGTGGAAAACGAGTCCTTTGGAGATACCAAGAGGCTGGTCGAGCGCTTCGAGAAAGCCGAAGGCCGCCGTCCGCGCATCCTGGTCGCCAAGATGGGCCAGGACGGTCACGACCGCGGCCAGAAGGTGATCGCCACCGCCTTCGCCGACCTCGGCTTCGACGTCGACATCGGCCCGCTCTTCCAGACGCCGGAAGAGGTCGCCCGCCAGGCGGTCGAGGCCGACGTCCACGTGGTCGGGGTCAGCACCCTGGCCGCCGGCCACCTGACCCTGGTTCCGGCCCTGCGCAAGGCGCTCGACGAGCTGGACCGTCAGGACATCGCGATCGTCGCCGGCGGCGTGATCCCGCCGGCCGACTTCGACGAGTTGAGGGAGCTGGGCGCCGACCTGATCTTCCCGCCCGGCACCGTGATCGGTGAAGCGGCCGGCGAGCTGCTGAGGCTCCTGATCAGCCGTCTCGGTCTCGACGTCGCAATCATCTAGCGGGCTTCACGTGCGGGCGCGCCAGTCTCCAGAGGAACTGAAGGAGGGGGTGCTGGCGGGCAACCGCGGGGCGCTTTCGCGCGCCATCACGCTGGCCGAGAGCAGCCGGGCCGATGACCAGGAACAGGCCCAGGAACTGATCGCCGACCTGCTCCCCGAAACCGGAAAGGCGATCCGGGTCGGGATCACCGGCGTGCCCGGGGCCGGCAAGTCGACCACGATCGAGGCGCTCGGCCTTCAACTGATCAAGGAGGGCCACAAGGTCGCGGTGCTGGTGGTCGACCCGACCAGCGCCCGCACCGGCGGCTCGATCCTCGGCGACAAGACGAGGATGAACAAGCTGAGCGCCGAGGAGGACGCCTACATCCGGCCCTCCCCTTCGGGCGGAGTGCTGGGCGGCGTGGCCCGTAAGACCCGCGAGGCGATGCTGCTCTGCGAGGCGGCCGGATTCGACGTGATCATCGTCGAGTCGGTCGGGGTCGGGCAGTCCCGGCACAGCCCGGCCGAGCTGGTCGACTGCCTGATGTTGCTGCTGGTCCCGGGGGCCGGTGACGACCTGCAGGGGATCAAGCGGGGCATCATGGAGCTTTCCGACCTGATCGTGGTCAACAAGGCCGACGGTGACCGGGTGCCATTGGCCAAGCGGGCCCGCGGCGACTACCGTCACGCCCTGCGCATGCTGTTGCCTTCCACCCCCGGATGGGAGACCCCGGTGCAGATCGCCTCGGCGACCGAGGGAACCGGCCTGGCCGAGGTCTGGGAGTCGGTCGAGAAGCACCGCGCCCACCTCGAGGAGACCGGCCTGCTCGAAAAGCGCCGCCGGCGTCAGACCGAGCGCTGGCTGGACTCGATGATCGAGGAAGCGGTGCTGGCCGCGGTCCACGCGAGGGCTGGGGTCGAGCAGGCGATCGAGCAGGCCCATGACGATGTGGATGCGGAGAAGATCACCGTTCCCCAGGCAACCCAGAAGGTGATCGAGGCTGCCGGCCTCGACGGCACGAAATAGACTCCGGCGCCGATGATCGGTCCCGACGACGTGCAGATCAGGGTGCTCGGCTGCTTGATCGAGAAGCAGCGGACGACGCCAGACCAGTATCCGCTGACGCTCAACTCGCTGCGGCTGGCGTGCAACCAGTCGACCAATCGCGAACCGGTGGTCGACTACGACGAGGCGGAGATCCGCAAGGCACTCGGCGAGCTCGGCCGGCGGCGCTGGATCCGCGGCGCCTCCGGACACACCAGCCGCTCGCCCAAGTACCGCCACCTGCTGGACCAGGAGCTTTCGCTCGCCGAGGATCAGATCTCGGTGCTCGCGGTGCTGATGCTGCGGGGCGAGCAGACCCCCGGCCAGCTCAAGCAGCGAACCGAGCGGATGTTCGGCTTCCATGATCTCGATGCCCTGCAGACCACGCTCGACGCTCTGAGCTCGCGTGAGCTGGTCGAGCGGTTGCCCCGCAGGCCCGGTCAGAAGGAAGACCGCTACCGGCAGCTGCTCGGCGGCAACCAGCTCGAAGAAGCTGAAGAAGCCGGAGCCACTGCCTCCGATTCCGGGGGCGATCACCCACCGAATAGGGATGCGATCACCCCCGAAACGCGCGCGGATGCCGCCGAGCCGCTGTTGGTCCCGGTCGACACGCCGGAGACGGAACGGATCGAAGCGTT
>Ga0066256_1005603_pt1 | contig 10297 bp, 6 predicted proteins | sample ThiBio_1000_biof_FD_87107 | JGI IMG/M metagenome (GOLD analysis project Ga0066256, IMG submission 87107) | Wastewater bioreactor microbial communities from Cape Town, South Africa - Thiocy_expt_1000_biof (version 2) | ecosystem: Engineered > Bioreactor > Thiocyanate-remediating >... | reverse complement strand
ACGAAGGGCAACATCACCATCGACCTGCAGGGCGAGTACACGATCGGCGGCGCCAACACCGGTGTCGCCGTGATGGTGGTCGGCGGCGCGACGAACACGGTCAACAACAACAGCCTGCTCTACGCGATGGGCGCCAACCCCACGTTCAGCATCATGAAGTCGAGCCTCGCTGCCTTCAGCGCCTCGCTCGCCGATCCCGGGCCGGTCGTTCCCAAGGACGCGATCCTGCAGTCGCTGCTCGGCCAGTTCAGCCCGCTGTCGATCACCGGCACGTCGGGCGACGACACGGTCAACAACGAGAAGAGCACCATCGGGCTCGGCCGCGTCATCGGCAATATCGATCTTGGCGGCGGGACCAACGCCTTCAACAACTTCGAGGATTCCTCGATGGTCGGCCTCAAGAGCATCAATCTCGGCGGCGGACTGTTCAAGAATATGGGCCTGATGACCAACCAGGGCATCGGGGTGGTCGCCACCATCGACATCACCGGCGGTTACACCCAGACCTCGACGGGCGATTTCGTCACCGACATCGATCTCAACAACCAGATCACCGACAAGCTCGTGCTGACCGGAGCCGGCAGTTTCGACGGCACGGCGCCGCTGAACTTCCTGTCGATCGACAAGCTGTTCACCCACTACACGCTGGCGACGGGCGCCTCGATGACGGATGCCTATCTTACGCCGAAGACCTTGCACCCGGCGGTCGGGTTCAACTTCCTGACCAGGGTGGACAACGGCAAGGACCTCGTCATCTACGCCGACAACCCCACCTTCCTGCAACTGGCGCAGAATCCGGCCTCGGGCACCACCGATCCGGGCGTCTACCAGATGGCGCAGTATCTCGACGACGTGGAAGCCTCATCGAGCCCGGACAATCCGATGGCGCGGCTGATCAACATGCTTCGGTTCTCGCAGACCGAGGCTGAACTCGGCGCGGCATTGACGCGGCTTACCCCGCATTACGCGGTGCATACGTTCGACATGATCAACCGTTCGGCCGACATCCTGCTGGAATCGGCGCGCGAATGCACGCGCGTTCCCGCCTATGCCAACCCCGACGGCCGCTGCGTGTGGGCCAATATCAGCCCGCAGGCCGAGTACAAGCGCAATACGGGCGCCGGAACGACGGACCGGGACGACGTGCTGAAGACGATGTCGCTGGGCGGCATCGGCGAGGTCGGCCAGAACTGGTCGCTCGGCGCCACATTCGGCCGCACGGAGTTCGATTCCAAGATCCACTACAACCAGGACCTGCTGTCGGAGACGACGGGTGAATCCTGGCAGATCTATGGGCTGGCGAAGTACGAGAACAAGAACTACTTCGTCGATTTCGCGCTCGGCGGCGGCACCGGCTCGTTCGAGGGCAAGCGCGACACGCATGTCGACCAGGTCGGCTACATCCCTGGCGAGACGCTCGAAGGCGTCTACCTGCCGGAACTGCTGCTGGACGGTATCGGAAACAGCGTCAGCTACACCCAGAAGACCGCCCAGTTTGGCGGATCGGCAAGGCTCGGCGTCACCGAGAAAGTGGGGGCCTTCTACGTTCAGCCGACGCTGCAGCTGGATGCCCGCTGGCTGCGCGTTTCGGGCAGCGAGACGGGCTCGGTCGCCGCCTTCACCTTCGATGGCACCTCCAACGCCTACTATTCGGCGACGCCGGGCATCGAGATCGGCACCGACATCCCGCTCAGCGACATCGCCACCCTGCGTGTCTATGGAAAGGCGGGCGTCGAGTTCTCCAACAAGGAATGGGAGATCCAGGGCCAGTTCACGGCGGCGCAGAATCTGCCCGGAAGCCCGGCATTGCACTTGACGGAAGCGGTGGATTCGCCGCTCTATCGGGTCGGCGCCGGACTTGAACTCAACGGCGTGAACGGTGTTGGCCTGTCGGTCAGGTACAATGGCGCGTTCGGGGAAACGGTCAAGCAGAACGCCGTCAGCGCGGCCCTCAAGGTCAGCTTCTAGCTGCCTCGGGCCGGCTCCGGGCAAGAGGGGCTTTATGAATATCAGACACGCATATATCGGGCTGCTGTTGGGCGCGGCCCTCGGCATCTGCCACCCCGCGATCGCCGCGCAGGGCAAGGGCGACAAGGTGGCCCCGGCCGCCGACAACAACGCCGGCACCAGCACCTCCCTGTTGCCGGGCGGCGCCTCCGCGCTCTCCGAGACGCATGGCGACTGGACGGTGAACTGCCAGGCCACGGTAACCACCAAGACCTGCACCCTGTCGCACCAGCAGTTCAACAAGCAGAGCGGCCAGCGCTTGCTGGCGATCGAACTGGCGTCCAAGTCGGGCGAAGATGCCGCGGGCACGCTTGCCCTGCCGTTCGGGCTTGCCTTGTCGAACGGGATTACCCTCGAGGTCGACGACAAGAAGCTCGACGGCAGCCTGCAGTTCAGCACCTGCCAGATGGTCGGTTGCCTGGTGCCGGTCTCGTTCGACGGCGACGTCATGCCGCTGCTGAAGGCTGGCACGACGCTCAAGATCAATGCCGTCGCGGCTGACACGCAGCAGCCGGTGAATTTCACGATTTCACTCAACGGCTTCGGAAGTGCGCTGGCACGCACGGCCGCGCTCTCGGGGGACTGAGGCTATTCCGGGAGAGCCGGCGGCTACTCGCCTTCGCGCAGGCGGTAGCCGACCCCGGTCTCGGTGGTGATGTAGCGCGGCTGGTCGGGCGTCTTCTCGATCTTCTGCCGGAGCTGCCGGACATAGACCCTGAGATACTGCACGTCGGTGGTGTCGTTCCAGACCTGCTTGAGCAGGAAGTGGTGCGTCAGCACCTTGCCGGCGTGTTGCACGAGGATGCGCAATATGTCGTATTCCTTGGGCGAGAGCTTGACCTCCTTGCCCTCCACCTTGACGATGCGCTTGACCAGATCGACGCTGAGGTCGCCGCTGTGGAACACGGGCTTTTCGCCCTGTTGCTGAAAGCGGTGCCGCAGGGCCACCCGGATGCGCGCGACGAGTTCGTTCATCCCGAAAGGCTTGGTCACATAGTCGTCCGCGCCGAGCTCGAGGGCACCGACGATACCCGCCTCGTCGGTGCGACTGGAAATGACGATGACCGGCATGGTCAATCCATCGGTCCGCCATTGGCGCAGCAGATCGTGCCCGCTCATGCCGGGCAGGCCGAGATCGAGCAGGATCAGGTCCGGGCTTTCCTGCGCCATCGCCTCCTGGGCAAACCTGGCGCTAGGCGCTTCGCTGATGGCGTAGCCCTGGCTGCCAAGCCCGACACGCAGCAGCTTGCGGATGGCCGGCTCGTCATCGACGACGAGGATCCTGACGTTCGAGGTGCTCATGCATGGCCTTCCGTGCCGGGACCGTCCACCGGGGGCGATTCGGCGGATACCGGCATGCTGATGGTGAAGACGGCCCCAGGGCCATCGCTGCGATTGGCCGCCGAGATCGTCCCGCCCATGGCTTCGACGAAGCCGCGGCAGATCGACAGGCCGAGCCCGGTGCCGGCGCGCACCTGGTCCCCCTTGCGCACCCTGTAGAACGTATCGAAGATCCGTTCGAGGTCTTCCACCGGAATGCCCGGTCCCTCGTCCATGACCTGGAGGATGACGAAGCCGTTGTCGGTCCATGCCCGCAGGCGGATGGTCGAGGCGGCGGGCGCGTATTTCGCGGCATTGTCCAGGAGGTTGAAGAGGACCTGCTCGAACAGTACCGGATCGAGCCGCAGCATGGGAAGGTCGGCGGGAATGTCCACCTCGGTGCGGTGTCCGGCGATGATCTTGCGGGCACGGTTCAGGGCGCTGCCGACGATGTCGCCGACATAGTGGAGCGCGGAGTTCGGCTCCATCGCGCCGGATTCGATCTTGGTCATGTCGAGCAGGTTGGCGATGAAGCGGTTGAGACGCTCGGCCTCGTCGAGCACGGTGGACAGCAGCTCCGCGCGATCCTGTTCGGGCAGGGCCGGCGAGAATTCCCGCAAGGTTCCGGCCGCGCCCATGATGGCGGCGAGCGGCGTCTTGAGATCGTGCGAGATCGACGTCAGCAGCGCCGAGCGCAGCCTGTCGGCCTCGACGGCGAGCTTGGCGCGGTCGACGTCGGCGACAAGCTGGATGCGTTCGATGGCGACGGCGGCCTGGTCGGCCAGCGCGTCGAGAAGCCGCTGCTGCTCGGGCGTCAGCAGCGGCCCCTGCTTGTCGTTGTCGAGGCCGACGACACCAACGGCGGTGCGTCCGGTGCGCAACGGAAGGTAGAGGCGCTTGGCGCCCGGCAGCGTATCCGCGCCGCGTCCAGCGGCGCGGTTGTGTTCCCAGGCCCAGAGGGCGGCCGCGATGTCGGCCTCGGCCAGCGTGTCGTCCGGCGGGTAGCCTGCCTTGACCGCGATGGTGCCGTTCTCGGGCAGGAGCAGGACGACGCGCAGCTTCAGCATCGAGGCGATCTGGAAGGCCGTCGCCCACAGCACGTCGTCGAGTGTGGCGGTGCCGGCCAGCTTCTTGGAAAAGAGATAGAGATCCTCGGTGGTGCGCGCCCGCGAGCGCGCTGCGAATGCCTGGCGCTGGACGCGCGCCGTGAGATTGCTGGCAATGACGGCGACGCAGAAGAAGAAGCCGAGGGCGACCGCGCTTTCCGGGTCGCTGATGTCGAGCGTGTAGAGCGGGTCGAGGAAGAAGAAGTTGTAGGCCAGCGCGCTGACGATGGAGGCAAAGATCGCCGGCCAGAGCCCGACGGTGACGGCGGATGCCAGTACCGCCATCAGGAAGACCAGCGCGATGTTGCGCACATCCAGCACGCGCGACAGCAATTCGCCGAACAGCAGTGCCACCACGACATAGGCCGTGACGACCAGATAGGGCTTGGCGTCGAAGCGTGGCGCCTCGATGCGGGCCGCCGATCTCGGCGGCGGCAGTTGGTCGTGCTCGTCGCCGGATACGACGTGCACGCTGATGTTGCCGGCGATGCGGATCAGCTCATGCGCGACGGAACCCTCGAAGAGTTCGCGCCAGCGCGATTTGCGCGGCCGCCCGGTGATGATGTGGGTGACATTGTTGGCCTTCGCATAGGCGACGATGTCGGCGGCCACGTCCTGGCCCGGAATGGTGACCGCTTCGCCACCGAGCTGCTCGGCCAGGCGCAGCGTCGCGGCCAGCCTGTCGCGGTCCTTCTCGCTGAGCCCGGTCGAACGCGGCGTCTCGACATAGAGCGCGAGCCAGGGTGCGCGCAGCCGCTCGGCCTGGCGGCGCGTATAGCGCACCAGCGCGGCGCCCCGGGCATCCTCGTCGATCCAGACCAGCACGCGATCGCTCGCCGCCCATGGGCCTGAAATCGCGTGCGCCTGCATGTGGATCAGCAACTGGTCGTCGACGCGCTGCGCCGTGCGCCGCAGCGCCAGCTCCCTCAGCGCCGTCAGGTTGCCGGGCGAGAAATAGTTATCGACGGCGCGGCGCGCGGTGTTGGGGAAGTAGACCTTGCCTTCCTCAAGCCGCTTGATCAGGTCGTCGGGCGTCAGGTCGATGATCTCGACATCGTCGGCCTGGTCGATGATGGAGTCCGGAACGGTCTCGCGGACCCTGACGCGCGTGATCTGCGCGACCACGTCGTTCAGGCTCTCGACATGCTGGATGTTGAGCGTGGTGTAGACGTCGATGCCGCGCGCCAGGATTTCCTGGACGTCGAGGTAACGCTTGGGATGGCGGCTGTCCGGCGCATTGGTATGGGCAAGCTCGTCGACGAGAACGAGCTGCGGCCGGCGGTCGAGGATCGCGTCGAGATCCATTTCCTCCAGCACGCGGCCCTTGTAGTCGACCTGGCGGCGCGGGACGATCTCGTAGCCGTCGACGAGGGCCTGGGTCTCCTTGCGGCCGTGCGTCTCGACGACGCCGATCACCACGTCGACGCCGTCGGCCAGCCTTGAACGGCCGGACATCAGCATCTCGTAGGTCTTGCCGACACCGGGCGCGGCGCCCAGGAAGATGCGCAGGCGGCCGCGCGCCGCGCGCTCGGCATGGTCGAGCAGCGCCTCGGGCGAGGGTCTGTTCTGCGTGGTGCTTCGGTCGTCCGCCATTGTCTCGATCATGAATGGCGCCGGGGAATGTGTCGATCCCCGCGGCGCCACCACCTAGGCTAGGGCGGCATTCCCGCGACGGCAGGCAATGCCTCCCGGCTGCAAATGCCTATTTTCCGGCGGCCGCGTCCAGCGCCAGGTTGAGTGCCAGCACGTTGACCACCGGCTCGCCCATGAAGCCGAATTCCGGCGCCTCGATATGGCTGTCGACCAGCGCCTTGAGCTTGGCCTCGTCGATGCCCCTGGCCTTGGCCACGCGGGGGAGCTGGAAGTAGGCGGCCTGCGGGCTGATGTCCGGATCGAGCCCGCTGCCCGAGGTGGTGACGAGGTCCATCGGCACGGGCGCGTTGGGGTTTTCCGCCTTTAGCTTCTCCGCGTCGCCCTTGATGCGATCGATCAGCTTGGGGTTGGTCGGCCCGAGATTCGTGCCGCCGGACGACGAGGCATCGTAGCCGTTGCCGGCGGCCGAGGGACGGCCATGGAAATAGCGATCACTGGAGAAGGCCTGACCGATGAAATCGGAGCCGATGACAGTGCCGTCCTTGACGATCAGGCTGCCATTGGCCTGGCGCGGGAACAGGGCCTGGGCGATGCCGGTCATGCCAAGGGGATAGGCCAGGCCGGTCAGCGCGGTGAAGAAGACGATCATGATGATCGCGGGGCGTATCTGCTTGAGCATCGGAGCGGTCCTTATGCGAGGCCGAGGGCGGTGATGGCGATGTCGATCGCCTTGATGCCGACGAAGGGCACGACGATGCCGCCCAGGCCATAGACGAGAAGATTGCGGCTGAGCAGGGCGCCGGCGCCGATGGCGCGGTATTTGACGCCCTTCAGCGACAGCGGGATCAGCGCGATGATGATGAGCGCGTTGAAGATGATGGCCGACAGGATGGCGCTCTGCGGCGTCGCCAGGTGCATGACGTTGAGCGCCTGCAGGGGGCCTGTCGTCTGGCCCGGCGCGACGTAGAAGACGGCGAACATGGCCGGGATGATGGCGAAGTACTTGGCCACGTCGTTGGCGATGGAGAAGGTGGTCAGCGAGCCGCGCGTCATCAGCAGCGCCTTGCCGATCTCGACGATCTCGATCAGCTTGGTCGGGTCGCTGTCGAGGTCGACCATGTTGCCGGCCTCGCGGGCGGCGACCGTGCCGGTGTTCATGGCGACTCCGACATCGGCCTGGGCAAGGGCGGGCGCATCGTTGGTGCCGTCGCCGCACATGGCGACCAGCTTGCCCTTGGCCTGTTCCTCGCGGATGAGCTGCAGCTTGTTTTCGGGCGTCGCTTGGGCGAGGAAATCGTCGACGCCGGCTTCCGCCGCAATCGCGGCTGCCGTCATCGGGTTGTCGCCGGTGATCATCACCGTGCGGATGCCCATGCGGCGCAGTTCGGCGAAACGTTCGCGGATGCCACCCTTGACGATGTCCTTGAGCTGGACGACGCCGAGCAGCCGTCCGTCGCGGGCCACCGCAAGCGGCGTGCCGCCGGCTTTGGCGATTTCCTCGGCGATGGTTTTCACCTCCTGCACGCTGTCGGTGGCGGCGCGCAGCGACAGCGCCGCATTGCCGCTGGAAACCGGCAGCGCCGAACCGACATAAGTCAGTACCGCATCCACCGCGCCCTTGCGGATCGCGGAACCGTCGAGGTCGACGCCGCTCATCCGCGTCTGGGCGGTGAAGGGGATGAAGGTCGCATGCAGGCTGCCCATGTCGCGGGCGCGGATGGCGTATTTCTCCTTGGCGAGCACGACGATGGAGCGTCCCTCGGGGGTTTCGTCGGCAAGCGAGGCAAGCTGGGCGGCATCGGCAAGCTCTTCCGCCGTGACACCGCTGACGGGGCGGAATTCGGTCCCCTGACGGTTGCCGAGCGTGATCGTGCCGGTCTTGTCGAGCAGCAGCGTATCGACGTCGCCGGCAGCCTCGACGGCGCGGCCGGACATGGCGAGCACGTTGAAGCGCACCAGCCGGTCCATGCCGGCAATGCCGATGGCCGAGAGCAGCGCGCCGATGGTGGTCGGGATCAGGGTGACGAACAGGGCCACCAGCACGATGATCGGGATCGAGCCGCCGGCATAAGACGCAAAGCTCGGGATCGTCGCGGTGGCCAGCACGAAGATCAGCGTCATGCCGGCGAGCAGGATGTTGAGGGCGATCTCGTTCGGGGTCTTCTGGCGTTCGGCGCCCTCGACCAGCGAGATCATGCGGTCGAGGAAGGTCGAGCCGGCGGCGGCGGTGATGCGCACGCGGATCCAGTCGGACAGCACCTGCGTGCCACCGGTCACGGCCGAGCGGTCGCCGCCGGATTCACGGATCACGGGGGCGGATTCGCCCGTGATCGCCGCTTCGTTGACCGAGGCGACGCCCTCGATCACCTCGCCGTCGGAGGGGATGATGTCGCCGGCCTCGACGATGACGACGTCGCCGACCTTGAGGCTGGTGCCGGGCACCCGCTCGAACTGGGTGCGGTCGCTGCCGGTCAGCAGTTTGCCTTCCGTTTCCGTGCGGGTCTTGCGCAACGCATCGGCCTGCGCCTTGCCGCGCCCTTCGGCGACGGCTTCCGCGAAATTGGCAAACAGCACGGTGAACCAGAGCCAGAGGTTGATCTGGAAGGAAAAGCCGAGATTGCCGCCGCCGGTGACGAGATCGCGGATGAAAAGGACAGTGGTCAGCACCGAGACGGCGGCGACGACGAACATCACCGGATTGCGGGCGAGCGTGCGCGGATCGAGCTTGGTAAAGGCGGCGCCGATTGCCGGCACGAGGATGCGAGGTTCTAAAATGCTCGCGGATTTGACGTGGGCCATGGGAGGACTCCAGAATTGTACAGGCTTAGAAGGTCGTGCCGTTGAGCCCCACCAGGTGCTCGACGACGGGACCGAGCGCCAGGCCGGGGAAGAAGGTCAGGCCGCCGACGATCAGGATCGTGCCGACCAGCAGGCCGACGAACAGCGGGCCGTCGGTCGGGAAGGTGCCGGCAGAGGCGGGCACCGTCTTTTTTGCGGCCAGCGAGCCCGCGGTGGCAAGGGGGGGGATGATGACCAGGGAACGGCCGATCAGCATGCCGCAACCGAGCGGCACGTTGTACCACGGCGTACGGGGGGGCGGGCCGGGCGGGGGGGGGGGCCCGCCGAGGGCAGGACGGTGGCGATGGCGGTGAAGACCAGCATGGCGAGCGGCAGGCAGAGGATCGCCAGCACGGCCATCTTCATTTCCTTGGCCTCGATCTTCTTGCCGATATATTCCGGCGTGCGCCCGACCATCAGGCCGGCGACGAAGACGGCGACGACGATGAACAGCAGGATGCCGTAGAAACCGGCGCCGACACCGCCGACGATGACTTCGCCGAGCTGCATGTTGATCAGCGGCACGAGGCCGCCGAGCGCGGTGAAGCTGCCATGCATGGCATTGACCGCGCCGCAGGAGGCCGCCGTGGTCACCACGGCAAACAGCGACGACAAAGCGATGCCGAAACGCACTTCCTTGCCTTCCATGTTGCCGCCTCCGAGGCCGAAGGCATGCATCAGCGGATTGCCGGCGGCTTCCGCCCAATAGGTGACGGTGACGCCGGCGAGGAACAGCACCAGCATGGCGGCAAGGATCGCCCAGCCCTGGCGCGGGTTGCCAACCATGCGGCCGAAGACATTGGTCAGCGCCGCGCCGATGGCGAAGATCGACACCATCTGGATCAGGTTGGAGATCGCATCCGGGTTTTCGAAGGGATGGGCGGAATTGGCGTTGAAGAAGCCGCCGCCATTGGTGCCGAGCATCTTGATCGCCAGTTGCGAGGCGACCGGGCCGACCGCGATGGTCTGTTTCGCGCCTTCCAGCGTGGTGGCTTCGATATAGGGTCCAAGCGTCTGCGGCACGCCGAGGAAGACATAAACCAGCGTCAGCACGATGCAGAGCGGCAGCAGCAGGTAGAGCGTCGCACGCACCATATCGACCCAGAAATTGCCGATGGCCTTGCCCGAGGCGCGCGAGAAGGCGCGGATGAAGGCGATGGCGATGGCGATGCCGGTGGCGCCGGACACGAAATTCTGCACCGTCAGCCCGGCCATCTGCGAGAGATAGGACAGGGTGCCTTCGCCGCCGTAGTTCTGCCAGTTGGTGTTGGTAACGAAGCTGACGGCGGTGTTGAAGGAGAGGTCGGCGGGAACGGCGCCCATGCCGGCGGGGTTGTAGGGCAGGCCGGCCCGCCGGCGCAGCACCGGATAGGGGAGGGGGGAGGCGGCGAGGTTGAAGAGCAGCGTCGACGGCGCGCAGGCGCTCCAATGCT
>Ga0066256_1000987_pt3 | contig 10297 bp, 10 predicted proteins | sample ThiBio_1000_biof_FD_87107 | JGI IMG/M metagenome (GOLD analysis project Ga0066256, IMG submission 87107) | Wastewater bioreactor microbial communities from Cape Town, South Africa - Thiocy_expt_1000_biof (version 2) | ecosystem: Engineered > Bioreactor > Thiocyanate-remediating >... | reverse complement strand
CGGGAGACCTCACCGCGATCGCGATGAGCTCCGCCAGCGCGGTCTGGGTTCGGGGAGCGACCGCCAACTACAAGGCGGGGTTCTGGCGCGGCGCGAGCACCAACGGTGGGAACGACTTCTCCTGGTCGTTCAAGCGGACGAACTCGTGGGACCGGCCCATCGTCGCGCTCTGGGGCACGGCGCCGAACGATACCTGGGGCGTCGGCCCCTCCGGCCTCGTCACCCACTGGAACGGCACGAAGTGGCAGCAGGCCGCCATCCGCGTGACGGACATTCCCGTCGCGAAATCATTCAACGCGATCTGGGGGAAGAGCACCGACGACTTCTGGGTCGTCGGTGACGAGGTCGCGCTCCACAGGACCCCTGCGGGCAAGCCGTGAGGTCCGTCATGAAGAAGCCCATGCGACGATTGGTTTACTGGTTTCCGGCGAGCGTGACAGGCGTCGCCGCGGCGGCGCTCGTCGCCTGTAGCTCGGATGACGTGCAGCGGCCGACATTCGAGGAAGAGCCCGAAGCGGGGCGACCGCCGCCGGCTTCTCTCCCCGAAGCCGCGGCTCCGGAAGAAGACGCGGGCGCGCACGAACCGGAGGACGCGGGGCCGGGCAAGGATCCCTTCGACCCGACGGACGAGCCGGTCGTGTGCGCGACCACGCCTTGCGCGGTGCAGATCGTGGCCGGGGAGAGGCACTTCTGCACCCGCATGAGCGATGGCACCGTTCGCTGCTGGGGCGATGACTCGAAGGGCTCGCTCGGTGTCGATCCGGACGCGGGCGCGAGTGACACCGGCATCGGCGATGCCGGTACGCCCTGGGTGCCGAAGCCCGTCACCGGGCTCACCGACGCGAGCCAGCTCAGCGCCGGTGGGACTACGACGTGCGCCGTCGTCACCGGCGGCAACGTTCGGTGCTGGGGCGGCAACGACAAGGGCCAGCTCGGGCTCGCCGTCGACCCGCCCGTCGGCGACACGAGGGCCCATCCTGCAACGACCCCCGTGGTGCTGCCGGGGCCGGCGAGCCGCGTCGACGTCGGGCAAGTGACCGCGTGCGCGGTGGCCGGGGGGGGGGGGGGCGGGGGCGGGGGGGACAACGCCCGGGGGAGGCGCGGGCCCCTCACGACCACGCCCATGGGGGGCCGGGGCAAGGCGGCGCTGGGTGCGTTCGACGTCGTCCGTCCCACCGCCGGCACCGCCACCGGCTTCGGGGTGACGGGCGCCGGAGAGATCGTCTCCTGGGGAGCCGTCGCCGGCACCGCTGCTGTCGTGGGGGCGCGTGTCGCTTCGCTGAGCCCCGATGAGCGGCCCCTCGCGATCGGGCTCGGACCGGCCACGAGCTTCTCGGTCACCTCCACGACGTCGAACCGCGCGCACGCGTGCGCCGTCGTGAAGGGGGACGTCTACTGCTGGGGCTCGAGCTCGATGGGGTCTCTCGGCACGGGGCTCGCCGATCCTTCCCCCAAGCCGCGCCGGGTGAAGGTCGTGAGCAAGGAGGCCTGGCCGCAGCAGGTCGCCGCTGCGGGGGAGATCTCCTGCGTGCGTCTGACCGACGGAACGGTGCAGTGCGCCGGCGACAACGCCACGGGTGCGCTCGGAATGGACGCGAAGGAGACCCCCTATTCGATGTCGTTCCGCCCGGTGGACAGCTTCGACGGGCACGCCGTGCAGATCGCGGCGGCAGCGTCGCGCTCGGTCTGCGCCCTCGTCCAGGGCGGCAGCGTCTTCTGCTGGGGGAGCAATCAACGCGGTGAGCTCGGTCAAGGCAACATCGACAACGATCCGCACCACACCCCTGTTTCAGTTCGCTTGTAGAGACTCGAGGGTCCATGAAGAGCGCGGACCGTTCCATCGGCTGCATCCCCGGCATCCTCTGCGTGAGCGCAGTGGGCCTCGCGATCATGGCGTGCTCGAGCCGCCAGGGCTTCGACAAGGAGCCCCCTTCGCTGTTGACCGAGTCCCCCGACGCCGGAGAGGTCTCGGAGCCACCGCCACCGCCGCCGAACTGCGGGCTCCACTGCTCTCGAGACCTCAAGCAGGTTCTCACCGGGTGCGAGGGAGAAGAGAAGGTCGTCGCGCAGTGCAATGCGGACGAAGGCTGCGGCGATGGCTCGTGCGTCGACGCGTGCGCGGCGGTGGGGCTGACGAAAGGATCGGCGGGCTGCGACTTCTGGACGGTTCCGCCGGCCAACGCGGTCGACATGAAGGGCGGTTGCTTCGCGGCGATGATCGCGAACACCTGGGACCGGGCCGTGACGATCTCGGCCGAGCGCGGGACCGCTGCTCTCGACATCTCGAACGCGACCTACACCGTCGAGCAGCAGGACAACCAGCCGGTCTACAAGCGCCTCGAAGGTCCGCTCCCGCCCGGTGAAGTCGCGATCGTGTTCCTCTCGCACGACGATACGAACTATTCGGAGCGAGCGGCGCGATGCCCGCCCTCGGTCACCCCGGCAATGCTCGTCGATCCGATGATCAACAGCACGGGAATGACGAAGGGGTTCCACATCAAGACCGACGCTCCCGTCTCGGCCTACTCGATCTACCCCTACGGCGGCGCCCCGTCCTTCGTGCCGACCGCGACGCTGCTTCTCCCGTCCTCGTCGTGGACGAAGAGCTACGTCGCGGTGAGCCCGGAGAACTTCAATCCGACGTATGCCTATCGTCGTCGATCGATCCAGATCATCGCGAACGAGGACGACACCGAGGTCAGCATTCGGCCGAACGTCGAGATCGCGGCCGGCGGGCCCGTGGCCGGAGCGACCGCCGGTGTCACGCAGACCTGGAAGCTGTCGAAGGGCCAGGTCTTGCAGTTCCTCCAAGCTCCGATGACGGGTAGTCCGATCGAGACGACCAAGCCCGTCGCTCTCTTCGGCGGCTCGGAGTGCACCGAGCTCCCGACACCGTGGTGCGACATCCTCCAGCAACAGATCCCGCCGTTCGAGCACTGGGGGAGCGAATACGCGGTCGTGCCGTTCCGCCCGCGTATCGCGAGCTTCTCGTCCAGCATCCGCGAGAAGGTTCCCTACACGATCGTAGGCGGCGTGGACGGCACGAAGCTCACGTATGAGCCGTCGCGTCCCCTCAACGCACCGGAGACACTCAACGCGGGGCAGTTGGCGAGCTTCATCACCGATCAGGTGTTCGTGGTGAAGAGCCAGGACGCGAAGCACCCGTTCCACGTCAACGTGTACATGACGGGCGCGACCTACGGTAACGGAACGGGCAAGACCACGCTGGGCGATCCCGACTTCGTGAACGTTCCTCCGACCGCCCAGTACCTCGATCGGTACGTGTTCTTCACGGACTTCACGTTCCCGGAGACCGCGCTCACGGTGGTGCGCCGCAAGACCGCGAAGGGCTTCATGCCTGTCGAGCTCGAGTGCGGTGGCGAGATCGATGGCTGGCAACCGCTTGGTTCGAGCGGCCAGTACGAGTTCGCATGGGTCAAGCTGACGAGCGGGTTCTTGCCCCAGACGTTCGCGAAGGGAAAGTGCGGCTACGGCCGTCAGGTCGCTCGGAGCGACGGGCCGTTCGCGATCACGGTCTGGGGAACGGGCCAGGACGCGAGCTATGGCTACGTCGGTGGCACGGGGCTCAGGCCGATCAACGAAGCGCCGCCGCCGGGGGTCAACTAGCGAGCAAAGCACGCGTGAATGAGCCGTTCGTCAGGGGCGACATCGTCCTGACGAACGGCTCGGTCCGTCAACGAGCGAAGCATGCGTGATGAGGCGTTCGTCAGTCGAGGTTCAGGCACGATGAACCCGGCGGAGTAGGGCATTTCCTCGGTGCCGGCGTTTTTGTCGCGCGTTCAGCCCGGTCCGACCGTCGGTGTCAGCGCGATTGGCTTGGGAGGAGTCGGCGCTGCTCCTCTCGGAGGCATCGCCGCCGCTCGGCCGGAGATCCGTTCGAACTCGACGACGTCATGCCCACAGACGATCGCGACCTCTCCTCCATGCGCCGCGCGCAGCGCGCGGAGGCGCCGCTGATTCGTCAGTCGCTGGCGGCGGTCCTTTTCCATCATCGATTGGTAAAGGCGAAGCCCCGGGGTGCAATGGGGCCGAGCGTCGAGCTCGCGGTGATAGAAGTACGCATCACCGGCCATGAGCAGCCAGTCGTTGGCTCGTTTCACGGCGACCCCGGCGTGTCCGAGAGTGTGGCCGACGAGCGGCACGAGCACGATCTCGGGTGGTAGCCCGCGTAGCGTACGAATCCCCTGAAGGCCGAACCAGCTGTCGCCTCCTCCTCCTCCCATTTCATAGGTCTGCCAGTTGCCGCGCGTCGACCATTGAGCGGGCCTGTATCGCATCCGATCGAGGACCGTGCGCTGCGCAAGGGCCGAGTCGCGCTCCGCGGTCAGCATGTGGATGGAGGCCCACGGAAAATCGTCGAGTCCTCCGGCGTGGTCGAAGTCGAGATGCGTGAGAACGATGTTCCGTACGTCGCGAGGATCGAATCCGAGCGCCTCGACTTGCCTTACCGCGGTCATCTCCTCGCGGAGCTCTGGTCGCAGCAGCAGCAAGAACGCCGGGCTCAGGCGGACTCGCGGCTCCGCCACGTCTCGAAGCCCGTAGCCCGTGTCCACGAGAACGAGCCCATCTGCGCTCTCGACGAGCAGGCAATGACAGACGAGACGCCCCCGCAAGCGGACGGTGCGGCCATCCATGACGAAGCCGCCGAGTGGGCAGGACGATACACAGTTGAGGTGATGGACGCGCATCGTGAGGCAACGGCATGCAACGAATACGCCCTGCAGCACGCGCGCTCGTCTTGCCTCGTGCTGGCGCAGCGGGACATCTCTCTACGGACGAAGCTCGGCACCGGACCTCGTCTTCGGCTCATCGCTATGCCTGAGCGTCAGCGAGCATTCCTCGTGCCGACCCGCAAGCTCCCGCTCGACTAGCGGATGGAGTCGTCGAGCTCGATGACGCACCGGAAGCCGCTCGGTAGTTTCGGCCCGGGCCTGGCACGAACTGGCCCGGGCCAGGGAGCGGGGGCGATACTTCGAATGATGTCGCGGGCCAGGTCGCGGCATGGACATCGCTCAGGCGCCTGCCGAACAGGAGGTGCTCATGTTGCGTCGTCGTCTTCTCCAGGGAGCCATCGTCGTGATGGCGTCGGTATCGTTCGCGTGCTCGCCGGCGCCGGAGCGTCGCGCCGAGATGACCCGAGCCGCCGCCGCGGAGGAACCGATCGAGGGGGATGCGGGGGCCGCGTCTCCCTCGGCCCAGCGCGTGGAGATCGTCTCGGGGGTCCCGAACCGCGGACGCGAGCCTGCGGCGGCCGCGATCGCGGGCGGAGGGGGGGGCCCTGGCCGGGGCGCCCTGCGTGAGCCGGACCGCGTCGCTCATCGCGTGTCCGCCGTCGGGTGTGCAGGTCTTCGAGGATCGCGCGCCCGACGAGCTGGCCATCCTGGTCGGTGAAGATGTGGTCTCGGCGCGCCGTGTCGCGCGCGGCATCGACGTGCTCGCGCCGAGCGGTCTCACGCTTTGCGATGCCGACATCGCGGTGATCGTGCTCGACGAGCCGGTGGTCGCGGCGAAGCCGTTGCCGCTCCGCAAGCGCGGGCCGGCGGCAGGGGATCACGTTCGCGCGGTCGGCTTCGGCAGGCCCGGTGACGGTGACCCGAGCGGGACGAAGCTCCTTCGCGAGCATGTCCGGGTGCTGTCCGTCTCGACCGCCGAGTTCACCGTCGGCGAGGCCACGTGCCAGGGCGACTCGGGCGGGCCAGCGCTCGACGAGGACACGGGGGAGATCCTCGGTGTCGTGTCGCGAGGAGGCCCGAAGTGCGAGGGCCCGGGCGTGCACAACGTCTACACGCGGGTCGACACGTACGCTTGGCTGATGGAGGAGGCCTTCGCGCGGGTCGCCGAGATCGAGGTCGAGGAGAAGGTCGATGCGGGCGCGTCGTCGCCGACGACCAAGCCTGCGAAGCGCGGCACGAAGCAGAAGCCGCCGAGCGACATCGGCGGACCTTGCGAGACGGGGAGCGACTGCGCCGCCGGCATCTGCATCACGGAGGCGCTAGCCTCGGGGCAGGGGAGCCGCCAGTACTGCTCGCGCCCGTGCGGCTCCGGCGATCGGTGCCCGACGCGCTACCACTGCAAGTCGGTCGCGGGGCTGGAGGTCGGGAGCTCGGCCTGTATCAATGTCCGTTGATCCGCGCGGCTCCGGCTCCGCTCGCCTCTGCGGGCTGGCTGCCCTTCGCGGTGACGGCGTGCGCGTCCTTCAGGGGGATCGAGCGGGCGCCCTCGATGATCGTCGTCTTCCGCGCCCTTCACCGACGTGGTCTGGTCCTTCGTGACGGTGAGCTTGTCGTCGGCGTCGATCGTCACCGTGCGGTCTTCGGCGATCTCGAGCACGTGCCGGCTGCCGACCGTGCGTGCCTCGTTGTCGCCGATCTCCCACGGCCATGTCCCGGGACGCGCGAACGGGGCCGGTGGAACGCCACCTTCAAATTTCAACAGAGAGCGGGACATCGCCTGTTGTCTTGCTGCGCGGGCATTGATGAGGTCGCGCCGCACTCCGTCCCCGATGCGAGCCTCTGTCCGATGTCCGCCACGGAATGACCTCGAGATGAAGCGCGTCCTTCCCTCTCGGTGCCAGGGACGCGATGCTCGCCCCAGTCCGATCCCCCCAGGAGCGAGTCGCATGCGAATCCGGTCGATACCCCTCATCGTCGCCACCCTGCTTACTGGGTGCCCGGAAAACCCGGCCCCCACACCCCAAGACTCAGGCGTCCCGCAGCAGGACTCAGGCGTCCCATCTGACGCGGGCCACCCGCCCGAAGACTCAGGCGTTCCGCCGGAAGATGCGGGCGTCCCACCGGAAGACGCGGGCAATCCACCGGAAGAGCCGCTGCCCACGGGCCCGCCCGTTCCGCAGGGCCCGCCCAACGTCCCCGTGGTAACCCCCGCCCCCCGCGGAGAGCCCCGCGCTCGGGCCCTCCAAGCGGAGCCGGCCTGCGAGGTCCCCGAGTTTCCCCCGGTCTCCCGGACCCCCGGGCCCACCCCCTCCCCGCCCGACCAGCCCATGCGGGTGAGGGAGAGCCCCCCGGGAGGGCTATACTTCCTCACGCCGCGGGCCGCGAAACCCCCCGCCGTCACGGGGCTCCCCGCCGTGGATGGACGTGGCCAGGGCGGCCTGCTCGACGTGGAGGTGGGCCCCGACTACGCGCAGACCCAGCTCATCTACTGGACCTATGCCGAGCCCCGCTCGGGCGGAAACGGTCTGGCGGTCGCGCGTGCGCGGCTCGTGGACGGGGCGGAGCCGCGCGTGGAGAACGTGCAGGTCATCTTCCGCATGATGCCAACGCTCGAGTCGACGCTGCACTCGGGCGGCCGGATGGTGTTCACCCCGGATGGCAAGCTGTTCGTCACGCTGGGCGAGCGCTCCATCCTGGCGGGCCGGGCGCAGGCGCAAGACGTGAAGAGCCACTTCGGCAAGGTGGTCCGCATCAACCCCGACGGCTCCGTGCCCCAGGACAACCCCTACGTGAACACGGCGGATGCAAAGCCTGAAATCTGGTCGGTGGGCCACCGCAACATCCTGTCCGCGGCGCTCGACAGCCAGAGCCGGTTGTGGACCGTGGAGATGGGGCCCCAAGGCGGTGACGAGCTCAACCGTCCCGAAAGAGGAAAGGACTACGGCTGGCCCACCATCGGCTACGGCGAGGAGTACTCCGGGGCCCCCATCCACCAGAGCCCGCAGGGCCAGGGCATGGAGCAGCCCGTGTACTACTGGGACCCGGTGATTTCGCCCTCCGGCATGACCATCTACTCCGGGGACCTGTTCCCCGAGTGGCGCAACAACGTCTTCATCGGCGGCCTGTCCAGCCAGGCGCTGATCCGGCTCCGGATGCACAACGACCGCGTGGTGGGTGAGGAGCATCTCCTCAAGAACCGTAACGAGCGCATCCGCGAGGTGGTGCAGGGACCGGACGGAGCCCTGTACCTGCTCACCGACGCAACCAACGGCAAGCTGCTGAAGGTCACGCCGCGCTGAAGTCCCGGATGCGCATGCTCGCTCCCCGAGGGACGTGCATCCTCGGGGATGCGGCATGAGGCATGAGAGGACATGTGCCCTCGATGGCGTGTACGTCGAAGCCGACGACGGCTCCGCGCCGAGCGTCGTGCCGGCGGCGCCTCCGAGCAGCGCGGAGCTCTACGTTCTCGCCGAGCGCGTGGCTCTTCGAGCCATGACATGGCTGCGCAAAGGCGGGCATGCGAAGGTGTCCGTTGATCCGCGCGGCTCCGGCTCCGCTCGCCTCTGCGGGCGACTCGGCCATTGACGTCGCGAGCGGTCGGCACCTAGAACCGTGACGTCCCATGGATTTCACGCTCTCCGAGCATCACGAGCTCCTCCGCAAGACCGTCCGTGAGTTCGCGCGCGCCGAGGTTCTGCCTCATGCCCGCAAGTGGGACGAGGAAGAGCGGTTCCCGACGGAGATCGTGCCGCGTCTGGCGGAGCTCGGTCTCCTCGGCATCCGCATCCCGGAGGAGTACGAGGGCTCGGGGATGGACATCACGAGCTACGCCATTTGCGTCGAGGAGATCGCGCGGGCGGACGGCTCGCTCGCCCTCACCGTCGCGTCGCATAACGGGCTCGGTACCGGTCACATTCTCGCGTTCGGCACCGAGGCTCAGAAGCAGAAGTACCTGCCGAAGGCGGCCAAGGGCGAGTGGCTCGCCGCCTGGGCGCTCACCGAGCCGGGGAGCGGCAGCGACAGCGCCGGGCTTCGCACGACCGCCCGTCGCGAGGGCGACAAGTGGGTCCTCAACGGGACGAAGATGTTCATCACGCAGGGGAGCGTCGGCGGCTTCTGCGTCGTCCTTGCGCGCACGAACCCCGACGTCGCCAAGCAGAAGGGCATCTCGGCGTTCATCGTCGAGCACGGGACCAAGGGCTTCTCGGCGTCGAAGCATCTCGAGAAGCTCGGCTGCCGTTCGAGCGACACGGTCGAGCTCACGCTCGACAACGTGGTCGTCGGCGACGAGCAGCGCGTCGGCGAGATCGATCACGGCTTCACCGACACGATGAAGATCCTCGATCGCGGCCGGATCTCGATCGCGGCGATGGCGCTCGGGCTCGGCTATGGCGTCCTCGACATGGCGGTCGGCTACGCGAAGGACCGCAAGCAGTTCAACAAGCCGATCGCGGACTTCCAGGCGGTGCAGTGGATGCTCGCCGACATGAAGACCGAGCTCGACGCCGCGCAGCTCCTCACTTACCGCGCCGCGTGGCTCGCCGATCAGGGCCGCCCGTTCTCGAAGGAGGCCTCGATGGCGAAGCTCTTCGCGAGCGAGGCGTCGTCACGCGCCTGCAACAAGGCGCTCCAGATCCACGGCGGCTACGGCTACACGCGCGAGTTCCACGTCGAGCGGCACCTCCGCGACGCGAAGCTCTGCGAGATCGGCGAGGGCACGAGCGAAGTGCAGCGCATGGTCATCGCGAAGCACATCCTCGCGGGCTGAGCTGCTCGACTCGACGGCGGTCATCCGCGACGCAGGATGAACTCGTCGTCGTACCAGGTCCCGACGGGATACTTGTACTCTCCAGCTTTCGTGAAGCCGTAGCCGGCGTAGAGCCTCTGCGCTTTCAGGTTGCCGCTCCACACGCCGATCCAGAGCGGGCCGTCGGTGTGAGCCTCCATCCACGTGAGCGCCGTGGTCAGGAGCCGCGTGCCGATGCCCCTTCCTTGGGCGCGCTTCGCGATGTAGAGCCGGCGGAGCTCGGCGTGGCTCGCGCGCGCGTCGGCGTGGGGCAGCGTGTTCGGGCCCGCGTTGGCGAAGCCGACGATCTCGCCGTCGATCGAGGCCGTCCACCAGACCTGGGAGGAATCGAGCAGCCTCTTGCGCGTTGCCTCGGCGCTGAAGCTCGCGTCCATGTACGCGGCCAGATCCTCCGGCGGGTACGGGATGCCGAACTCGTGGATGAAGGTGTCGATGAAGGTCGTCCGTCCCAGTGCCGCCAGGACCTCGGCTTCTTCGAGTCGCGCGGGGCGAATCTCGGCGTCGCTCATTGGTCCTCCGGTGCTCCGAGCTCGTCGAGGTCGTCCTCCACGGTCTCGGTCTCGCGTTCGGGCTCGGGCTCGGGAGGCGACTCGAGGCTGATGCGTCCGATCGCGCCGTGGCGGAAGTCGTGGATCAACGCGTCGGCGGCCTTGTGCAGATCGACGACGCCGCCGGCGCGGAGGCCGCCGCGCCTCTTCCCGATCTCCTGGAGCAGCGCCATCGGCGTCTCCGGAAGCGCCTTCAGCTTGTAGCGGGCCATCAAGAGCGCCGGGTAGCGACCGAGCAGATACTTCGC
>Ga0066256_1005602_pt1 | contig 10300 bp, 3 predicted proteins | sample ThiBio_1000_biof_FD_87107 | JGI IMG/M metagenome (GOLD analysis project Ga0066256, IMG submission 87107) | Wastewater bioreactor microbial communities from Cape Town, South Africa - Thiocy_expt_1000_biof (version 2) | ecosystem: Engineered > Bioreactor > Thiocyanate-remediating >... | reverse complement strand
TGACCGCCCTGCTGGCCGTCGCCCTCGCCGGCTGGCTGTGGTCGACTCGCGGCACGACCGTTTTCGGGAGCGAAACCGTCTCGGCCTCCATCATCGACCGGGGCGAGGCGATGCCGAGCGCCAACCTTGCCGTTGCGCCGTCCGGGCCGCTCGTCATTCCGACCGAGCGGCCAGTCGCGCGCCTGAGTGCCGTCATCGAGCAGCGCCAGCCCGCGCCGGCCGTGGCGCCGGCACCCCGCGCTGCCGTGCCCATCGCCAGTGCCGCAGCGATCAGGCCGCAGCCCGTCGCCGAGACCGCGAAGGCTGATCCCGAGCCGGATGAAGCGGTGATCGGCTCCGGCAATTTCCTCCTTGTCCCCAGCGTGGCACGCGCGGTCAATCAGGCGATGGCGAGCGGCGAGGCGCAGGACTGGGTGGCCGGTGGCTATCACGGCCTGGTCGTGGTGGGCGATGCTGAGCCGCGCGACGGCAAGAGTTGCCGGCAGGGCACCGTGCTGCTGCGCGACGGCTCCGATCAGGGCCGCACGCAAAAGTTCGAGCGCTGCATGGCGGCGCGCAAGAGCTGACACCCGCTGCGCTGACATCCGCTTGCGCCGCGGCCTCCGTCCCTTACTTACATCGACATTGGCAGCCCCGGCAGGCTGATCCCGCCGGGGCGCGCTGTCGTTAGCGGGCGATACCGCCAGCGGCGAGCACTGCGAGCGTGACCAGTTCGGATGCCGTCGAAGCCATGGTAGCGACCTGCACTGGCTGGCCCATCCCGATCAGCATCGGGCCGATGACCGAGTCGCCACCCAGTTCGCGCAGCAGCTTTGCCGAGAGATTGGCCGATTGCAGGCCCGGCATCACCAGCACATTGGCTGGCCCGGAGAGGCGACTGAACGGATAATTGCGGGCCACGCGTGGATTGAGCGCGACGTCCGGCGCCATCTCGCCTTCATACTCGAAGTCCACGCCCCGCTCGTCGAGCATTTGCACGGCTTCGCGAATACCCTCCAGCCAGGTGCCCGGCGGGTTGCCGAACGTGGAGTAGGATAGGAAGGCCACGCGCGGCTCATGGCCCATGCGCCGGGCGACGGCGGCGGTGCCCATGGCGATGTCCGCCAGTTCGGCGGCGGTCGGGCGCTCGTTCACTGTCGTATCGGCCATGAACACGGTGTGCGTGCGGCCCACGAGGATGTGGATACCGAAGCAGGTGCGATCCGGCGCGGGGTCGATGACGCGGCGCAGCTCGCGCATTGTCTGCGCGTAGGTGCGCGTCGTGCCGGTGATCATCGCGTCGGCCTCGCCCATCTTGAGCAGCAGCGCGCCGAAGATGTTGCGATCACGATTGACCATGCGTTCGCAGTCGCGGCGCAGATAGCCACGCCGCTGGAGACGCTCGTAAAGGGCGTCGACCATCTTCGGCACCAGCGGCGAATTGACGCTGTTGTAGAGCTCGAAGCTCTCGGGATCGCGCACGCCTAGCTCGCGCAGCTTGTCATAGACATCCTGCCGGCCGACTAGCACCGGAATGCCATAGCCGCCCTCGCGGAACTGGATGGCGGCGCGCAGCACTGTCTCTTCCTCCGCCTCGGCGAAGAGCACGCGCTTGGGGCTGGCCTTGGCGCCTTCATAGGCGAGCGTCAGCACCGAGGTCGTCGGGTTGAGCCGCGCGCGCAGGGACTGGCGATAGGCGTCCATGTCCTCGATGGGCTGCTGGGCGACGCCCGAGTCCATCGCGGCCTGCGCCACGGCGGCGGGCACCACTTCCATCAGGCGCGGATCGAACGGTGCCGGAATGATGTAGTCGGCGCCAAAGCTGTGCTTTGTGCCATAAGCCAGCGCCACTTCCTCGGGCACCTGCGCACGGGCCAGTTCGGCAATGGCTTGAGCGGCGGCGATCTTCATCGCCTCGTTGATCGCCGTTGCACGTACGTCCAGCGCGCCGCGGAAGATGAACGGGAAGCCGAGAACATTGTTGACCTGGTTGGGATAATCCGAGCGGCCGGTAGCGATGATGGCGTCGGGCCGCGCGGCCTTGGCGTCCGGCGGCAAAATCTCCGGATCGGGATTGGCCATGGCGAAGATGATCGGGTCCTTGGCCATGGAACGCACCATGTCGGGCGTCAGCGCCCCCTTGACCGACAGGCCGAAGAAGATGTCGGCATCGACCATCGCCTCTTCGAGCGTGCGCGCATTGGTGACGACCGCATGGGCCGATTTCCACTGGTTCATGCCTTCGGTGCGGCCGCGATAGACCACGCCCTTGGTGTCGCACAGGATAATGTCTTCCGGCGCGAAGCCCATGGCCTTGATCAGATCGAGGCAAGCGATGCCGGCTGCACCGGCACCGTTGCACACCAGCCTGGTCTTCTTGATGTCGCGGCCGGTGAGCTGCATGGCATTGAGAATGCCGGCAGCGGCGATGATCGCGGTGCCGTGCTGATCGTCATGGAACACCGGGATGTCCATGAGCTCGCGCAGCTTCTCCTCGATGATGAAGCACTCCGGCGCTTTGATGTCTTCCAGATTGATGCCGCCGAACGAGGGCCCGAGATAGCGCACCGCATTGATGAACTGTTCGGGATCTTCCGTATCGACTTCCAGATCGATGGAATCGATGTCGGCGAAGCGCTTGAAGAGGACGGACTTGCCTTCCATGACAGGCTTGGAGGCGAGCGCCCCGAGATTGCCGAGGCCGAGGATGGCGGTGCCGTTGGAGATGACGGCGACCATGTTGCCGCGCGTGGTGTAGTCGTAGGCGGTCGCCGGGTCCGCGGCGATGGCCTTCACCGGCACGGCGACGCCAGGCGAATAGGCGAGCGAGAGGTCGCGTTGCGTCGCCATCGGCTTGGTCGGCGTGATCTCCAGCTTGCCGGGCCGCCCGGACGAATGGAAATCCAGCGCTTCCTTTTCCGTCACGGTTGCCCTCTGGCGATCAGTCTTGTCGGTTCCCGGCATGCTCCCCCCTCACACTCCTGTGGGCGATAGGCCCGTATCGGCCTATGGCGGTTGTTTTCTATATCGCCGCATGGCTAGGGTGACACCTCTTTTTTAGGAAGAACAGACTCTCCGTGAACGATCAGATCGCGCGCCACAACGATATCTTGTCGACGGCCGAGCTCGCCAGCGGCGAAAGCCGCGCGTCGGCGACGCCGATGATGGAGCAATATATCGAGATCAAGGCGGCCAACCCCGACAGCATGCTGTTCTACCGCATGGGCGATTTCTACGAGCTGTTCTTCCAGGACGCCGTGGACGCCTCCCGCGCGCTCGGCATCACGCTGACCAAGCGCGGCCAGCATATGGGCCTCGACATTCCGATGTGCGGCGTGCCGGTCCATGCGGCGGACGATTATCTCCAGAAGCTGATCGCCGTCGGCTTCCGCGTCGCCGTCTGCGAGCAGGTGGAAGACCCGGCGGAGGCCAGGAAACGCGGCTCGAAATCCGTCGTGCGCCGCGATGTCGTGCGCCTCGTCACGCCCGGCACGCTGACCGAGGAAAAGCTGCTCTCGCCGTCCGACGCCAACTACCTGATGGCCGTCGCGCGCATCCGCGGCGGGGGGGAGCCCGCCATGGCGCTCGCCTGGATCGACATTTCCACCGGTATCTTCCGCCTGTCCGAGACGGCGCAGGGCCAGCTTCTCGCCGATATCCTGCGCATTGATCCGCGCGAGCTGATCGTGCCGGACACGCTGTTCCACGATCCCGAATTCCGCCCGGTGCTGGACGTCGTCGGCCGCGTCGCCGTCCCGCAGCCGGCCGTGCTCTTCGACAGCGCGACGGCCGAGGGCCGCATCGCCCGCTATTTCGGCGTCTCGACGCTCGACGGCTTCGGCACGTTCTCGCGCGCCGAACTGGCCGCCGCCTCCGCCGCGATCTCCTATGTCGAGAAGACGCAGATCGCCGAGCGCCCGCCGCTCGGAAGGCCCGAGCGCGAAAGCTCGGCCTCGACGCTCTTCATCGACCCGGCGACGCGCGGCAATCTCGAACTGGTGCGCACTCAGTCCGGCGACCGCGCCGGCACGCTGCTGAAGGCCATCGACCGCACCGTCACCAGCGGCGGCGCGCGCCTGCTGGCCGAACGGCTGATGTCGCCGCTGACCGAGCCGGAGGCCATCAACGCCCGGCTCGATTCCATCGCGACGCTCGCCGGCCGCCCCTCCTTCTGCGAGGACCTGCGCCGGACGCTGAAGCAATTGCCCGACATGCCGCGCGCCCTCTCGCGCATCGCGCTCGGCCGCGGCGGCCCGCGCGACCTCGGCGCGATCCTGCAAGGTCTTTCGACGTCCGCCGACATCGCCCAGTTGATGGTGGTGGAAGACCTCGAAGGCGAGCTTGCGAGCGCCCGGGCCGCCATCGCCGCGCTGCCGATCGACCTGTCGCACCGCCTTGCCGTGATGCTGGCCGACGAACTGCCGCTCTTGAAGCGCGACGGCGGCTTCATCCGCGAAGGGGCGGATGGCGAGCTGGACGAGATGCGCGCGCTGCGCGACCAGTCGCGCCGTGTCATCGCCGGCCTGCAACTGCAATATGCCGAGGAGACCGGCGTCAAGTCGCTGAAGATCAAGCACAACAACGTGCTCGGCTATTTCATCGAGGTCTCCGCCGGCAATGCCGCGGCGCTGACAGAGGGCGACGAGGCCAAGGCCCGCTTCATCCACCGCCAGACCATGGCCGGCGCGATGCGCTTCACGACCACGGTGCTCTCCGAGCTCGAAACCAAGATCGCCAATGCCGCCGACCGGGCGCTCGCCATCGAGCTTGCGGCCTTCGACGGGCTGGTGGAGGCGGTCGTGGCGGAGGCCGAGGCCATCAAGGCGGCGGCGCGGGCGCTCGCCGTCGTCGACGTCTCCGTCGGCCTTGCGGCGCTTGCCGAGGAGCAGGCCTATTGCCGGCCGGTGGTCGACAATTCCACCATGTTCGCCATCGTCGGCGGGCGCCATCCGGTGGTGGAGCAGGCGCTGCGCCGCCAGCAGGCCGCCGCCTTCGTCGCCAATTCCTGCGACCTCTCGCCGACGGACGGCAAGGGTCACGGCGCGATCTGGCTGCTGACCGGCCCCAACATGGGCGGTAAGTCGACCTTCCTGCGCCAGAACGCCCTCATAGCCATCCTCGCGCAGATGGGCGCCTACGTTCCGGCCGAAAGCGCCCATATCGGCATCGTCGACCGCCTCTTCTCGCGTGTCGGCGCGTCGGACGACCTTGCCCGCGGCCGCTCCACCTTCATGGTCGAGATGGTCGAGACGGCGGCGATCCTCAACCAGGCGACGGAGCGCTCGCTGGTCATCCTCGACGAGATCGGCCGCGGCACGGCGACCTTCGACGGCCTTTCCATCGCCTGGGCCGCCGTCGAGCACCTGCATGAGGCGAACCGCTGCCGCGGTCTCTTCGCGACCCATTTCCACGAGCTGACCGTGCTGTCGGAAAAGCTCGCCCGCCTTTCCAATGCCACGATGCGCGTCAAGGAATGGGACGGCGACGTCATCTTCCTGCACGAGGTCGGCCCCGGCGCGGCGGACCGCTCCTACGGCATCCAGGTGGCGCGCCTTGCGGGCCTGCCGCCCTCGGTCGTGGCGCGGGCGCGGGACGTGCTTGCCAAGCTTGAGGATGCCGACCGCAAGAACCCGGCAAGCCAGCTCATCGACGACCTGCCGCTGTTCCAGGTCGCGGTGCGCCGCGAGGAGGCGCAGCGCAGCGGCCCGTCGAAGGTCGAGGAATTGGTCAAGGGCCTCAACCCGGATGACATGACGCCGCGCGAGGCGCTCGATGCGCTCTACGTGCTGAAGAAAGAACTTGGCAAAGCCTAGCACCTCGGATCATTGTCCTCGCGTGCTGAAAGGGTCTATAGGCATGCGAACCGAACGGGCGATGGAAGACAGGCGGGACGCAGGCCGGCATCCGATGGAAAAGAAGCTTCTGGCACCGGCCGAGTCCGGACTTCTCGACGTTCCGGCGCTGCGCGCCCGCTGCGAGTTCATCGCCAGCACCAATGCCGACTACCGCGACCGCATGCGACGCGAGCTTCTGGCCGAGTTCAAGACGGTCAATGCGGCGGGCCGCGAGCGCGCCCGCGAACTGCTCTTTGCCGACGGCAGCGGCCTGCAATGCGCCGCACGCATCTCCTGGCTGCAGGACCAGCTCATCGCGGTCCTCCACGATTTCACGCTCAACCATGTCTTCAGCGCCGGCCAGGCCCCGCCCGCCGCCCGCATCACGGTGACCGCCGTCGGCGGCTACGGCCGCGGCACGCTGGCGCCGGGCTCGGATATCGACCTGCTCTTCCTGCTGCCGGCAAAGCCGGCCGCCTGGAGCGCGCCGGCCATCGAGTTCATGCTCTATATCCTGTGGGATCTCGGCTTCAAGGTCGGCCACGCCACGCGCAATCTGGAGGAATGCATCCAGCTCTCCAAGGGCGACATGACCATCCGCACGGCGATCCTGGAGGCGCGCTATATCTGCGGCTCGGTGGCGCTGTTCGAGGAGATGGCAGTGCGCTTCGACCGCGAGATCGTGCGCGGCACCGGTCCGGAATTCATCGCGGCGAAGCTCGCCGAACGCGACGAGCGCCACCGCAAGGCCGGCGATACGCGCTACCTCGTCGAGCCCAACGTCAAGGAAGGCAAGGGCGGGCTGCGCGACCTGCACACGCTGTTCTGGATCGCCAAGTATTTCTACCACATCCGCGATCCCGCCGAGCTGGTGAAGCTCGGCGTCCTGTCGCGCCAGGAATACAAGCTCTTCCAGAAGGCGGACGATTTCCTCTGGGCGGTGCGCTGCCACATGCATTTCCTGACCGGCAAGGCGGAGGAGCGGCTGTCCTTCGATATCCAGCGCGAGATCGCCGAATGCCTCGGCTACCAGCCGCATCCCGGCCTTTCCGCCGTCGAGCGCTTCATGAAGCACTATTTCCTCGTGGCCAAGGACGTCGGCGACCTGACGCGCATCTTCTGCGCCACGCTGGAGGACCAGCAGGCCAAGGAAGCGCCAGGCATCACCGCCGCGATCAGCCGCTTCACGCGGCGCGCGCGCAAGATCGCCGGCACGCTGGATTTCCTGGAGGACCGCGGCCGCATCACCATCGCCGGCCCCGATGTCTTCAAGCGCGACCCGGTCAACCTCATCCGCCTCTTCCACATCGCCGACATCAACGGGCTGGAATTCCACCCCGACGCGCTGAAGGAGGTCACCCGCTCGCTGAAGCTCGTCAACGCCGCGCTGCGCGAGGACGAGGAGGCGAACCGCCTGTTCCTCTCCATCCTCACCTCGCCGCGCGATCCGGCGCTGATTCTCCGCCGCATGAACGAGGCGGGCGTGCTCGGCCGGTTCATTCCGGATTTCGGCAAGATCGTCGCGATGATGCAGTTCAACATGTATCACCACTACACGGTCGACGAGCACCTGATCCGCTCCGTCGGCGTGCTGGCGGACATCGACCAGGGGCGCGAGAAGGAAGCCCACCCCCTCAGCTTCCAGGTGATGCCGAGCATCGAGGACCGCATCCCGCTCTATGTCGCGGTGCTGCTGCACGACATCGCCAAGGGCCGGCCGGAGGACCATTCGGAGGCGGGCGCCAAGGTCGCGCGAAAACTCTGCCCGCGCTTCGGCCTTTCGCCCAAGCAGACGGAGCTGGTCGTCTGGCTGATCGAGGAGCACCTGACCATGTCGATGGTCGCCCAGACCCGCGACCTCAACGACCGCAAGACCATCGCCGATTTCGCCGACAGGGTGCAGTCGATGGAACGGCTGAAGATGCTGCTGGTGCTGACGGTCTGCGACATCCGGGCGGTCGGCCCGGGCGTCTGGAACGGCTGGAAGGGCCAGCTCCTGCGCACGCTCTACTACGAGACCGAACTGCTCATCTCCGGCGGCTTTTCCGAATTGTCGCGCAAGGAGCGGGCGCAGGCCGCCCGCGAGATGCTCTCCGAGGCGCTGCCGGCCGACTGGAGCCAGAAGGATCGCAAGACCTATACGCGCCTCAACTACGAGCCCTATCTCCTGACGGTCTCGCTGGAGGACCAGGTGCGCCACGCCGCGTTCATCCGCGAGGCGGACAGGGCCAAGCAGACGCTGGCGACGGCGGTGCGCACGCACTCCTTCCACGCCATCACCGAGATCACGGTCCTGTCCCCCGACCATCCGCGCCTGCTGACGGTCATCGCCGGGGCCTGCGCGGCGGCGGGCGCGAACATCGTCGACGCACAGATCTTCACCACCTCCGACGGACGCGCGCTGGACACGATCCTCGTCAACCGCGAATTCCCCAATGACGCGGACGAGACGCGCCGCGCCGGCACGATCGGCCGCATGATCGAGGACGTCCTGTCGGGTCGCAAGCGCCTGCCCGAGGTGATCGCGACGCGCACGAAGAGCCGCAAGCGCAGCCGCACCTTCCCGGTCTCGCCGGCCGTCACCATCTCCACCACGCTGTCGAACAAGTTCACCGTCATCGAGATCGAGTGCCTCGACCGCCCCGGCCTTCTCTCCGAGGTCACGGCCGTGCTCTCCGACCTCTCGCTCGACATCGCCTCGGCGCATATCACCACCTTCGGCGAGAAGGTCATCGACACCTTCTACGTCACCGACCTCGTCGGCCAGAAGGTTACCAACGAAAACCGGCAGGCCAACATCGTCGCGCGGCTGAAGGCCGTCATGGCCGACGAGGCGGACGAGCTGCGCGACCGCATGCCGCCGGGCATGATCGCGCCGGTTCCCGCCGTCGCGAGAAGGATCAGGGCAGAACAATGAGTCTCGTCAGGAAATTCGCGACCGTCGGCGGCGCGACGCTCGGCAGCCGCGTGCTCGGCTTCGCGCGCGAAACGCTGATGGCCGCCGCCCTCGGCACCGGGCCGATGGCCGACGCCTTCTACGCCGCCTTCCGCTTCCCCAACCTTTTCCGCCGCCTCTTCGCCGAGGGCGCGTTCAACGCCGCCTTCGTGCCGCTCTTCGCCAAGGAGATCGAGGCCGGCGGCATCGACGGCGCGAAGCGCTTTTCCGAGGAGGTCTTCGGTGTCCTCTTCTCCATTCTCCTGATGCTGACCATTGCGATGGAGCTGCTGATGCCGCTCATCGTTGCCTGGATCATCGCGCCGGGCTTCGTGGGGGACGCGGAAAAATTCGACGTGACGGTGAAGCTCGCCGTCGTCATGTTCCCCTATCTCATGTGCATGTCGCTGACGGCCATGCTCTCGGGCATGCTGAATTCGCTGCACCACTATTTCGCCGCCGCCGTCGCCCCGGTCTTCCTCAATGTCGTGCTGATCGGCGCGCTCGGCTACGGGCTCTGGCAGGGCGCCTCGCCGCTGGAGACGGCCTGGTATCTCTCCTGGGGCGTGCTCGCCGCCGGCCTTCTCCAGATGGCCGTGCTCTACGCGGGCGTGCGCCACGCGGGCATGCGCATCGGCTTCCGCCGCCCGCGCATGACGCCGAATGTCAGGCGCCTGCTGTGGCTGGCGCTCCCGGCCGCTGTGACCGGCGGCATCACCCAGATCAACCAGCTCATCGGCCAGATGATCGCTTCCACCAAGGACGGCGCCATCGCCGCCCTGCAATATGCCGACCGCGTCTACCAGCTTCCCCTCGGCGTCGTCGGCATCGCCGTCGGCGTGGTCATGCTGCCGGAATTGGCGCGGGCGCTGAAGGGCGGCCACGAGCGCGAGGCCGGCTACCTGCAGAACCGCTCGATGGAGTTCGTCCTGTTCCTGACGCTGCCGGCCGCCGGCGCGCTCTGGGTCATTTCTGACGAGATCGTGCGCGTCCTCTACGAGCGCGGCGCCTTCAGCCCCGGCACGACGTCCATCGTGGCGGGCACGCTCGCCATCTACGGCCTCGGCCTTCCCGGCTTCGTGATGATCAAGGCGCTCAACCCCGGCTTCTTCGCCCGCGAGGATACGAAGACGCCGATGCGCATCACGCTGCTTTCGGTCGTCGTCAACTGCGTGCTGGCGGTCTCGCTCTTCCCGTTCTTCTACGAGCGCGGCATCGCCACGGCCGAGGCGGTTTCCGGCTGGCTGACGGCGCTGATGCTCTTCGTCACGCTGGTGCGCCGCGGCCACTGGCCGCTGGAAAAGGCGCTCGCCTGGCGCGTCGCTCGGCTGCTCGTCGCGACCGTCGTCATGGCGGTCACGCTCGAATATGCCCCCGGCTATCTCGCCGATCGCCTTGGCCCCGCCGCCCGCCTCTACGAGCAGGGGATGGCGCTCGGCCTGCTGGGCGTGCTCGCCATGGTCGTCTATTTCTCGGGCGCCCTCCTCATCGGCGGGGGGGACATCCGGCTCCACCCCCCCCCCCCCCCGCGGCAAGCGCCCGCCCACGCAGC
>Ga0066256_1005598_pt1 | contig 10308 bp, 7 predicted proteins | sample ThiBio_1000_biof_FD_87107 | JGI IMG/M metagenome (GOLD analysis project Ga0066256, IMG submission 87107) | Wastewater bioreactor microbial communities from Cape Town, South Africa - Thiocy_expt_1000_biof (version 2) | ecosystem: Engineered > Bioreactor > Thiocyanate-remediating >... | reverse complement strand
GATGGGTGCTGTGCAGCCGTCTTTCAGGAGGCGGCGCAATCATAGTGCCGCCGCCTCTTGAGTTTTCCTTTTTCCGCGGGGGGGGCGCCGAGATAGAGCTTGTGCAGATGGGGGGGATCGCGGGCGAGCGCCTCGCAGCCGCCGTCATAGACGATCTGGCCGCGGCGCAGCACATAGGCGCGGTTGCCGATGGCGAGCGCGAGCGCCGCGAACTGCTCCACCAGCACCACCGCCATGCCGTCGTCGGCAAGCTGGCGCACCGCCCGCATCAGGCGGTTGACGATGACAGGGGCGAGGCCGGAGGACATTTCGTCGATCAGGATGACGCGCGGCCGGTTGACGATGGACCTTGCGATGACCACCATCTGCTGCTCGCCACCCGAGAGCATGCCGGCCTTGACGTCGCGGCGCTGCAAAAGCTCGGGAAACAGGTCGTAGGCCTCTTTCAGGTCGGCATCGGGATGCAGCGCGACCTTGAGGTTTTCTTCCGTCGTCATCTCGGAAAAGACAGTGCGGCCCTGCTCGACATGGCTCAGCCCCGCCTTGGCGCGGGCGCCGGCGCGCAGCTTGGTCAGTTCCGTGCCGTCGAGGCCGATCGAGCCGGCGCGGGCGGGAATGATGCCCGACAGGCTTTCCAGGAAGGTGGTCTTGCCGGCGCCGTTGGAGCCGAGCAGCACGCTGATCTCGCCGCCCTTGGCCTCGACGTCGATGCCGCGAATGACGGGGATGCTGGCGCGGTCGACCTGCAGGCCCTTGATCGAAAACGTGGTCATTCCGCTGCCTCCTCGAATTCGATGCCCATATAGGCCTTTTGCACGACCGGCATGTTCAGCACTTCGGCCGGCGCGCCGGAGGCGATGACGCGTCCGAAATCGAACACGGTGATCGCCGAGCAGGCGCGGCGGACGAGGTCCATGTCGTGCTCGATCAGCAGCACGGCGCTGCCGAAGGTCGCGGGGATGGCGGCGATGCGTTCGCCGAGCTTCAGCGCCTCGTCATAGGAAACGCCGGCGGCCGGCTCGTCGAGCAGGATGACGGGCGCACGGGAAGCGACCGCGCCGGCGACGTCGAGCAGGCGGCGCGTGCCGACGTCGACAGTGCCGATCGGCGTATCCGGGCCGGGGCAGCCGAACCAGGCGAGCAGGCTTTCCAGCTCGGTGGCGCTGATCGGGCCGCTGGCCAGGCGGATATATTCACCGACGCGCAGTTCCGGCGCGATGCGGGTCGTCTGCCAGGTGCGGCGGATGCCGATATTGGCGCGCGACGTCGCCGACAGGCCTTCGAGCGGCTTGCCGTTCAGCAGGATGGAGCCGTCATAACGATAGAGGAAGCCGGCGATGGCATCGACCAGTGTCGACTTGCCGGCGCCGTTCGGGCCGACCAGGCCGACGACCGTGCCGGCCGGCACCGTCAGGTTGACCCCCGAAAGGGCGGTCACCGCGCCGTAGCGGACGGTGACGTCGCGCACTTCCAGCGCGATGCCAGCGGGATGGGCGGTCTTTTCCGGCAAGGCACCGGCGGCGACGGCGGCTTCCACCTTGCGCTTCGGGCCGAGCTTGCGGGCCAGCCGCGTCCAGGTCTCGGCGATGGTCTCGCCGCTCGAGAGGGCCTGCACCGCGCCGACGGCGAAGAAGACGTTGCCGACGTCCTGCGGCAGGTTCAGCCGGCGCAGGAGTTCCGGGAACAGCACGATCATCATGCCGCCGGCAATGGCGCCGAGGGTGAAATGCGCGCCGGCCATGGTGGCGACGGCGAACAAGGCGAGCGACTGCATCATCGAGAAGTTCTCGGAGACCAGGGTGCCGAGATAACCGGCCAGCAACCCGCCGGAAACGCCGGAGATGAAAGCGCTGATCGCAAAGGCGCTGAGTTTGGCGCGCGGGATGGAGATGCCGTTGGCGGCGGCGGCGCGTTCGGAATGGCGCACCGCCAGCCAGGAGGCGCCGAGCCGCGAGCGGCTGACGAATTCCAGCGCCACGGCGATGATGCCGTAGACCAGCAGCACGAAGAGGAAATAGCCGCGGTCGGTGACGAAGGCATCCGGGCGGGCGACCTGGGTGAAGCTCGTCTGGCCGGGGAAGGGGATGGTCGCCAGCACCGTGTCGAAGGCAGCAGCAAAACCAAGTGTGACGATGGCGAGGTTGATGCCGCGCAGGCGCAGCGCCGGCAGGCCGATGGCGACGCCGACCGGCACGGCGGCGAGCCCGCCGACCAGCATCCAGACGGCAAGCCCGCCCGGCGCCTCGATCAGGTTGAGATAACCCGTCACCCAGGCGCCGACGCCGGCAAACGACATCTGGCAGAGCGAGATCATGCCGGTGCGGCCGGTGACGAGGCCGAGGCTCTGCAGCGCGATGCCGACGATGAAGACGGCGGTCAGCAGGAAGACCCAGTATTTCGGCAGTAGGAGCAGGATGATGGCGCCGAGAACGGCAAGCGACAGGGCGGTAGTGACGGCGGCGCGGAAACTAGCGTGCTTCATCCCAGCGGGCTCCTCTTTGCGACCACAACAGGACGGCAAGAATGACAAGGAAAGGTACGGTGCTGCGGTACTGGCTGACGGCATCGATGGCGCTGACGCCGCCTTCGAGAAGGCCGATCATCACGCCGCCGATCAGCGCGGCGCGAAAACTGGAGAAAGCGCCGATCAGGGCGGCGGCCAGCGCCGGCACGACCAGCAGGCTGAGCGACGAAAAGTCCGGCGAGCGCAACGGCGCGATGATCATCAGCGCGAAGGAGGTGACGGCGCCGGTGACCGCCCAGACGCCGAGCGCCAGCAGGCGCACGCGGATGCCGATCAGCTCGGCCGCCATCGGCCGCTGCGACAAAGCGCGAAGCTGCAGGCCGGTGCGGGTGCGGGCGAGGAACTGCTCGGTCAGCACCGTGAAGGCGACCGACAGGATGAGTGTCGTCACCGCCGCCCAGGTGACCTCGACGCCGGCGAGGCGGAAGGCGGAGCCGGGAATGACCTCGGGAAAATAATGCGGGTGCTGGCCGCCGGTCAGGCGCAGGCCGACGGCAATGATGCCGACCAGCAATGCCGCCGTCACCGCCGCCTTGGTCGAGGCGTTGGTGTTGGCGAACCAGGTGGTCATGACCAGGCCGATCAGCACGCCGGCGAGCGCGCCTGCGGCGACGCCGAGCAGCACGGCCGGCAGCAGCGGCATGCCAAGCTCGACGAAGGTCACCATGACGAAGGTTCCGATGGCGCCGATGGCGGCCCCGGTGAAGTTCACCACGGCGACCAGCCGATAGGTGAAGATGGCGCAGACGCCGAGTATGGCGTAAGCACCGCCGGCCGATAGCCCGGCGACGGCAGCCGTAAAGAGAGAATTCATGTCCGGAACTCCGGGGCCGATGCGCAAGCGGCGCATCCTGTCTTCGGTCGCTTCCCTTGGGGCGGCCCTCCTCCGGGCGCGGCCAAGGGGTCGGAAAAATCGGCGCTGGAACGGTTCCGCAGCCGTGTTGGCCCGCCCCGCTTGCGGGGCAGGCCGTCTCGAAGGATGTTACTCAGCCTTGGGCAGGACGAACCAGTCCTTGGTCTTGACCGTCCACTTGCCGTCGACGAGCTGCATGACCTTGGTGGCCTGCATCGGCGAGTGCGCCTTGGCGTCGCCGAAGACATAGGTGCTGCCGGCCATCGGGTACTTGAGTTCCTTGCCTTCCTTCAGCGCGGCGGTCACCGCTTCGCGGGTGACTTCACCGTCGATGCCGGAGATGGTGTCGATCAGCACCTTGGCGGCGAGATAGCCGCCCTGCGAGAAGGCGGTCTTGGCGAGGCCGGCCGCATCCATAGTCTTGATCCAGTCGGCATTGGCTTCGCTGCCGGTCTCGGTGTAGGGCTCCCATTCGGTGCCGACATAGACCGGCTGCTTGCTGTCGGCCAGCGCCTTGGCGACGCCGTCGGTGTAGCCCGGGGCGAGGAACAGCCAGTTGATGCCGCTGACCTTCTGGGCATCGGCCGTCTTGACCCACTGCACGACGCCCGGCTCGACCTGGTTGGTCATGACCGCGTCGCAGCCGGCATCGCGGGCCTTGATGACGTAAGGCGTCAGGTCGCCCTGCGGCGGCAGCGTCATGTCGATCAGGGTGATCTTGTTGCCGCTCATCTTTTCCCAGCGGGCGACGGCGGCGGAATAGGCCTCCTGCGTGCCGCCGATGATGATGAAGAAGGCGCAGAGCTTCTTGGCGCCGAGATCCTTTGTCGCATAGTCGAGGACGGCGGTGCTGAGCGTATAGGGGCCGACATTGACCGGGGCGACGCTCGGCGCGTTGAAGCAGAGCGGATCGACGCCGACGCCCTGCACGGCCATGACGTCGTTGCGGCTGTAGGTGGCGGCGTTGACGGCGCAATCGAGCAGGCTGGCGCCACCGGCGAGCGCCACGACGCCCTTGTTGTCGATCAGGTCGCGGGCGGCTTGGGCTGCGACCTGCGGGTCGCCCTTGTCGTCGGCGAGCGTGAATTCGATCTTGCAGCCATTGATGCCGCCGGCATCGTTGAGCTGCTTGAAGACGGCGCCGGTCGCCTTGGGCGCGTCGGAGAAGTCCGAGACGCCGGTGACGGTGGAGACGGCGCCGATCTGGATCGGGCCGTTCGCGCAGGTCGGCGCGGCCTCAGCCGAGGCGTTGGCGGCGAAGAGGCCGAGCGCCGTCGCCGCGGAGGCGAGGAAAATGGTTCTGGTGGATGTCATGCTGCTCCCTTTCCCTGTTTACCCTTGGCTGCTGCCGCAGGCGTTCTCCCCTGAAGACGTTAGCGCCGATAAACGGCGCGGCCTTCGAAATATGTCGTCACGACCTTGGTGGCCGCGATGCGGTTCGCCGGCACGTCGAAAACATTCTGGTCGAGGACGATGATATCCGCCGACTTGCCGGGCTCGATCGAGCCGGTTTCCTGCGAAATGCCCATGGCGATGGCCGAATTGAGCGTGAAGATGCGGATGGCGGTGGCCAGATCGATGGCCTGCTCGGCCCACAGCGAAACGCCGGGGAAAGCGCCGGACGGGTTCTGGCGGGTCACCATGCCCTCGATGCCGGTCAACGGATCGGGCACGGGGATGACCGGCCAGTCCGAGCCGCCGGCCAGCAATGCGCCCGTCTTCTGAAGGTCGGCAATCGGCCAGAAGCGGGTGGCGCGTTCCTCGCCCATGGCTTCCTTGTGGCCTTCGAGGAAGGTCGTCGGATACCAGATCATCGGGCAGAGATCGGCGACCACGCCGAGGGGCGCGAAGCGCGCGACATCCTCATGGCGGATATAGCTGGCATGGGCGATGTGGTGCAGAACCTTGGTCGGGCCGTTGAAATGGCGCACCGCCTCGACGGCGTCGAGCATCTCGGTGACGGCATAATCGCCGGCGCAATGGATCTTCAGGCCCATGCCGAGCTTTTCCGACTTGTCGACATATTTGACGAGATCGGGATAGGTGACCAGCACTTCGCCGCGATAGCCGTGCGGATGGGCCGCATCGTCGACATAGGCGTCGTGGAAGGCGCCGGTGCGCGCACCCGGAACGCCGTCGAGGAAGATTTTCGTGTAGTTCGGATGGACGTGGCGGGTGCGATAGTCGTCGCGCAGCGCCAGCAACTCGTCACCGGAAAGGCCGAACATGAAGGAGGGCTCGATCAGCGGCAGCGAGGTGACGGCCCAGGCGGTCAGCTCGCCCTTGGCGTCGAGGCCGGTCAGGGCCTTGAGGATCGGCAGCACCGAGGCGGCGTCCTGGAAGGCGGTAACGCCGTAGGAATTGACGATCTCGACGGCGCGGGCGACGGCGGCTTCGCCCATCGCTTCGGTGAAGTGGTCGGCGGCGACGCGCTCGACGATGCCGGCGGCGGATTCGATCAGCAGGCCGGTCAGGCGGCCGGTCGCCGGGTCGCGGCCGAAGGCGCCGGCCGGCGGATCGGGCTGGTTGTCGGAAATGCCGGACAGGCGCATCGCCTCGCTGTTGACCCAGCGATTGTGCATGGTCTCGTCGCGCAGCAGTACCGGATGGCCGAGGCCGGCGGCATCGAGCTTGGCAAGCGACGCCTCGCTGTTCAGCGCCGTGATCATGTCGGCGCCCCACTGGTTGGCGACGATCCACTGGCCGGGGCCTGCGGCTTCCGCCTGCCGGCGCACATGGGCGCAGATGTCGTCGACCGAGGCGCCGGCGGCGATCTGGGTCTCGAACAGGTCGGCCTGGCCGCCCATCATGATGTGGTTGTGGATGTCGACGAAGCCGGGCATGGCCATGCGTCCCGCGAGATCGACGACCTCGGTGCCTTCGCCCCTGTAGGCTTCGATCTCGGCGGCGCCGCCGACGGCGAGAATGCGTCCGCCCGATATGGCTACGGCTTCGGCCCAGGAATTGTTCGGATCGACCGTGTAAATGCGGCCATGGGTGAGGATGAGATCGGCGCGTGGCGCAGTCGTCATGATGTCGTTCCCGTTATGGTTCATTATTTGAACCTATTATTCAATATCAGATTGCCGCAGGTGCGGGCCGGTGTCAATATAATTCACACGTTAAATATTTTTTGATCCGATCCGCAGTGACCGGTGGGCGGCCTTTGCGGCCACCCGCCGGGCGGGGCGATGCCTCAGAGCTGAATCCAGGCGGTCTTGAGGTCGACGTATTTGTCGAGCGCGTGCAAGGACTTGTCGTGGCCGTTGCCGGATTGCTTGACGCCGCCGAGGGGCACGGTGTTGTCGGCGCCGCCATAGGTGTTGACATGCACGACGCCGGCGCGGATGCCGCGCACCATGCGATGCGCCCGCGACAGGTTGGCGGTCCAGACGGCGGAGGCAAGGCCGTATTCGCTGCTATTGGCGATGCCAAGGGCATCCGCTTCCGTGTCGAAAGGAATGATCGACAGGATCGGCCCGAACACTTCCTCGCGCGCCAGCGTCATCGAAGGCGTGACGTCGAAGACGGTCGGCTGCATGTAGAAGCCGCCGGTCTCTTCGAGGATGCGGGTGCCACCGGTGCGCAGTTTCGCGCCTTCGGAGAGCGCCTGTTCGGCAAAGCCCAGATCCTTCTGCAGCTGGATTTCGCTAGAGATGGCGCCGGCTTCGGTGGCGAGATGCAGGGGATCGCCGACGTTCATCGCGGCGGCGATGGCCGCCACCTTCTCGGAAAATTCCTCGGCGATGGCGCGCTCGACCAGCAGGCGCGAGCCTGCGACGCAGACCTGGCCGGAATTGCGGAAGATGCCGTAGGCGGAAACCTTTGCCGCCTGGGCAAGGTCGGGCGCATCGGCGAAGACGATGTTGGGCGACTTGCCGCCAAGCTCCAGATAGACGCGCTTGAGGTTGGAGCGGGCCGAATATTCGAGCAGCTTGCGCCCGACCGGGCCGGAGCCGGTGAAGGCGAGCACGTCGATATCCATGTGGAGACCGAGCGCCTCGCCGGTGACGCGGCCTTCGCCGGTGACGACGTTGAGCACGCCTTCCGGCAGGCCGGCCTCGGCGCAGAGTTCAGCAAGGCGCAGCAGTGTCAGCGACGCGCCCTCGGCCGGCTTCAGCACCACGGAATTGCCGGCGGCGAGCGCTGGCGCAATCTTCCAGGCGCCGATCATCATCGGGAAGTTCCACGGCACGATGGCGGCGACGACGCCGACGGGGGCACGGTGGATAAGGCCGAGCACGTTCTCGGCGGTTGGGGCGATCTCGCCATAGACCTTGTCGATCGCCTCGGCATAATAACGGAAGGTGCCGGCGGCGCTGCCGGGCTCGGCCTTCAGCGCCATGGAAATTTCGGTGCCGTTGTCGCGCACGCCGAGAACGGCGAGTTCCAGCGCATGCTTTTCGATCAGCTCGGCGATCTTCAGCAGCACCTTCTTGCGCTCGGCGGGCGCGGCTTTCGCCCAGATGCCCTTTTCGAAGCTGTTGCGGGCGCCGGCGACGGCGCGGTCGACATCGGCAGCACTTGCGGCGGCGAGCGTCGTCAGATGCCTGCCGTCGATGGGCGAGACCACCGCCATGGTGCGGCCCTCGGCCGCCTCCTGCCAGCGCCCGTCGATGAACAGGCCCTGCGGGGAAACCGCCTGCTGGCGGAGATGATCGATCTTGTCTTGCATGGCGGTATCCTCGAAATAGCGAATTTTGACGGCGGCCGTTTCCGGCCGCCGTCCGTTGCAGATCAGGCGGCCTGGCCGGCGCCGAGCCGGGCGAAGCCGGCCGCATCCGCGCCCTTCAGCCGGGCGGCGAGGATGAAGCCGATGACGACGGCGATCAGCACCAGCCCCGGCAGGAAGACGGCGAGAGCGCCGCTGGCGCCGGCGATGCTGCCGAAATTGACGGCGATATAGACGACCAGCGCTGCGAGGATGACGCCGGTCAGCACCGGCAGGATGCGGGTGGCGAGCGCGCTGCCGCCCAGCTCCGGCCGGCGGCCGAAGAAGACGACGATCGCAAAGGCGGTGAAGGTCATCAGCAGCATGATCGCCAGCGTACCGACATTGGTGAGCCAGGAGAAGAGCGCCAGCACCGGATCCTGGCCGGTGACCGCAAACAGGCCGACGACGAGGACGGCGATGATCGTCTGGACAACGGAGCCGACATGCGGGCTCTGGAACACCGGATGGGTGACGCCCAGGCTGCGCGGCAACAAGCCTTCGCGACCGGCGACATACATGTAGCGGGCGACGCCGTTATGGAAGGCGACGACGCCGGCAAACAGGCTGGTGACGAACAGCAGGTTCATGACCGGGATGATCCAGTGGCCGACGTAACGCTCGGCCAGGCCGAACAGGAAGGTGGTCGGATCGGCCAAGGCCTGCAACTCGCCGACCAGCTTGTCGGAACCGGCGCCGGTGACCATCAGCCAGGAGGTCAGCATGTAGAACAGGCCAATGATCAGCACCGAGATATAGGTGGCGCGCGGCACGGTGCGGGCGGGGTCGCGGGCTTCCTCGCTGTAGATGGTGGTCGCCTCGAAGCCGATGAAGGCGGCGAAGCAGAACAGGATGCCGATGGCCGGCGTGCCGCTCATGAAGGCGGAGGGCGTGAACGGCACCGCCGTCAGCCCGCTGTCGCCGCCCTTGAACAGGATGGCGGCATCGATGACCAGCACCACGAGATATTCGAGGATGACGAGCACGGTCAGCACGCGCGCCGAGAGATCGACGCGGCGATAGCCGAGCACGGCGACGGCGGCGATGCCGACATAGGTCCAGACCCACCAGGGCAGGTCGATGCCGAGCCCCGCGAAGAAACCGGAGGTGGCAGCCCCGAACAGGCCGAAGACGCCGATCTGCATGGCATTGTAGGCGAGGATGGCGACGAGGGCGGCGGCACCGCCCATCATTCCGCCAAGCCCTTGCGCCGTATAGGCATAGAAGGCGCCGGCATTGCGGATATGGCGGGCCATGGCGACATAGCCGACCGAGAAGAAGAGAAGGATGGCGGTGACGAAAAGGAAGGTCAGCGGTATGCCCGGGCCGTTGCCGAGCAGCATCGACAGCGGCACGCCGCCGGCGACCGCCGTCAGCGGCGCGGCCGCGGAAACGACGAGAAAGGTCACAGCCCCGACGCCGAGGCTGTTCTTGCGCAGTTGGTTGGCCTCCTGGGCCGGCACTTGCGGATTGGTCATGATGTCAGCTCCCCTTGGATTTGCGGTGGCCGCGCTCCAATCGCGGCCCATAGGCGGAAGCTTGCGCCCGGCATTTTTCTTCATCTTGAGGCCGGAAAACGCTGGTTCATTATGTGAACCTATGCTTCAAATATAGACTTGCAAATCGCTCCGCTTCCTGTCAAGTTAATTCGCATGTTAAGTATCTCTGCCATGCGAAACGCCCGGAGAGGCGTGGTGGACAGGTTCCGGTGCTTGACCTGAGGAGAACACAATGAGCACCATCGGCAAGGCCCTGACGCTTCTGGACGTCCTGTCCCGGCTCGACTGCGAGGCGGGGCTGACGGAGATCGCGCAGGCCTGCGGCTACGACAAGGCGACCACGCGTCGTTTCCTGGTCGAGCTGGAAAAGCACGGCTTCGTCGAACAACTGCCCGAGACGCGGAAATACCGCATCGGCGCGGCACCGCTTCGGCTGGCGCGCATCCGCGAGGCGCGCTACCCCTTCCTTAGCACAGCGCTGCCTTTTCTACGCCAGCTTGCCGAGCGCACGGAAGAGACCGTGCACCTCTCCGAATTTTCCAACGGCCGCCTCTCCACCATCCATGTGGAGGAATCGCCGCACGCCCACCGCGTCTTCGTCAACGTCGGCACGGTGCTGCAGCCGCATGCGACCGCCTCCGGCCTTGCCTTTCTGGCGGCCTCTCCCGACGAGGTGATCGAAGCGGAGCTGACCAAGCCACTGGCCGCCTATACCGAATTC
>Ga0066256_1005596_pt1 | contig 10309 bp, 8 predicted proteins | sample ThiBio_1000_biof_FD_87107 | JGI IMG/M metagenome (GOLD analysis project Ga0066256, IMG submission 87107) | Wastewater bioreactor microbial communities from Cape Town, South Africa - Thiocy_expt_1000_biof (version 2) | ecosystem: Engineered > Bioreactor > Thiocyanate-remediating >... | reverse complement strand
AGCACCTGGTTCGCAAGCTCAGGAACGCCGGTATTGCTCGTCACGCCCATGACGAAGAACGTGGGGTAGGCTCCCTCCGACGGGGTGACGTATGAGATCGGTACGCCCTGCTGCTGCCAGGTATAGGCGCGCCCCTTCCACATGAGAGCGATCTTGACCTCGCCACTCTTCAGCGCGGCGCCGACGGCCTCGTTCGAGGCGTACACGCGCACGCCATTCTTCTTGAGCTCCAGCAGAGCTTCATATCCCGGCGCGTAGTTGCTCGTGCTGCCGCCAAATGCAACAGAGGCCATGGGAATGATTTTGTCATAGGACAGGTCGGTGACCCCGATCTGGCCCGCGTACTCCTTGCGCCAGAGATCCTTGATCGAGGCTGGCGGCGTCACGGAGTTATTATAGACGAGCACCAGCGCGCCATAGCAGTTCGGTACGCTGTAGTCGGTCCTGAAGTCCTCGATCAAGTTCTCATAGTTTGGAATATCGGCAGGGGCGATGTTCTTGCGCCTCTTCCCGGCGCCAATTGGATAGCTGCCGGCATCACACGGCCACGGGCTAGCCATCGGGTTGCGGGGCCTCGGGCGCGTGGCGATGAGCTTCGTCTTGCGAGCCGAAGGCGTCCCGACGTCAAAAACGACCTCGATGCCGTAGCGCTCTTTCGCCACCACGGCCATCGTTTCACGCAGAATGCGCTCGCTGTCTCCTCCCCATGTGCCAAAAACAACGCGCTTGTCGTTGGCCAGCGCTGGAAGAATGCTCGTCATCGGCATGGCAGCGGCGGCGGCTGAGTACTTCAACAGATCGCGTCGACTAACTCTGCTCATTCCACTCTCCGTTCGTAGGGTGATCGTCAATCCTCTCGGATAAGGAGCGCGGCTTGCGTGCTCCATCCGACAAATGTCTTCTCACCGGTCTTCACAGTCGCCGAAGATGCAATCTTGTTTGGAACCTGCACGAGCAGGTCTGTCGAGTTCTCGTCTGTGCGAACTGTCAGATCGGTCGACGCGCCGAGATATGTCGCGGCCTGCACGGAGGCTGCAAAGCTGTTATCCAAGGCCGCTGCGTCCGTGCCGACTTCTATATGCTCGGGCCGAAGGCAGAGGACGGCGGGACTGCCCGAGCCGAACTGCGAGGTATCACACTTGATCGCGAGACCGTCGTTCGTGCGGAACAGCGAAGGGGCCTGGACGTGGCCGCGGATCAGGTTGGCTTGCCCGAGAAAGCTCGCGACGAACACGCAACTAGGCCGCAGATACAGCTCATCGGCGGAGCCGATCTGGCGCACAATCCCTTGATCCATCACCACCAGACGGTCGGCAAGCGCCAACGCTTCGTTCTGATCGTGCGTCACGAAAACGGTCGTGAGGCCAAGCATCTTCTGAAGCGAGCGAATCTCGAGACCAACGCTCTGGCGGAGCTTTGCATCGAGATTGGAAAGTGGCTCATCGAGGAGGAAGACATCCGGGCGAATGACCAGCGCGCGTGCGATGGCTACTCTCTGCTGCTGCCCACCTGAAAGCTGGCGCGGATAGCGCTCACCATAGCTGTCGAGACGCACGAGCTTGAGTGCATCGCCGACGCGCGTGCGAATCTCGTCCTTGGGCGCACCACGCATTTCAAGCCCGAAGGCAACGTTCTCGAATACAGTGAGATGCGGAAACAGAGCATAGCTCTGAAAGACCATACCCGTATCGCGCTTGTGCGGGGGCAGATACGTGACATCCCGCCCGCCGATGAAAATTTCCCCTTCGCTCGCCGCGATAAATCCAGCAATCATGCGGAGCAGGGTCGTCTTTCCGCATCCGCTCGGCCCCAGCAGCGCGACGAGCTCCGATCCCTCTACATCCAGGGATACATTGTCGACGGCCGCCATTGCTCCGTAGCGCTTGGTCAGGTTGCGAACGGACAAGGTCCCCATCAGACAACTCGGCTCAACTTGACGTATCGATCGGAAATCAGGAGAGCGGAAGCAACAATGAGCACCTGGACGGTCGTTGCGGCGGCGACTGCGGGATCCATCTTGAATTCCAGGTACTGCAGAACGGCGATCGGGAAAGTCGTGGAGCCCGGCTGGACCAGCAGAAGTGAGACCTCGAGGTTCTCGAAGGATATGATGAAGCTGAAGAGCGCGGCCGCGATCACGCCGGAGCGCATCATCGGGAGAGTTACACGCGTGAAGACGCGGAGCGGACTTGCGCCGAGATTGGCAGCGGCCTCTTCGATCGATCTATTCAGCCCGACGAGATTGGCGCACACCAAGCGGACCGTCCAAGGAATGGTCAGCAGGGTGTGCGCCAAGATAAGACCCCAGAGACCGTTTGTGAGGTCGATGCCGATCCCGTCCGCGATCCGGATGAAGAACACGTAGAGTGCTATGCCGATGACGATGTTGGGGACGATCATCGGCGAGAGCAACATCCCCTGGATCAGCTTCATCCCAGGAAGACCACTGCGAACAATAGCGAGACTTGCGGCAGTACCGAGGAATACGCCGAGGCAGGTGGCGCCGAACGCGACCTTGGCACTCGTCTCGAAACCTCTCAGAAACGCACCGTGCTCGGCTGCCTGGGCGAACCATTTCAGTGTGTATCCGGGGGGCGGGAACGAGAGAAACGAGCTATCGAAGAATGAGGCCCAGACCACCAGAACAACCGGCGTCAGCAGCGTGATGAATACGAAAACGATCACCGCCGCGAGCAGAAAACGCGCGATACGACCACTATCTATCAGTGCTTCTCTCGTCATTGCCACCAGTTGGCCTTCGAGACGCAGCCTGGCTGTTCGCAGGATCTATTGACACCCTCCCGAGGCTGGACGCGAGCCAGCCTCGGGGAGGTCCGTGACTACTTCGCCCATTGGCGAACGAGGTCGGAGTGCCCTCGTCGCAGGGGCTTGGCCTCCTGCGTGATCGGAAGATCTACGCCGAGCCCTCGCTCTTTCGCGCGCTCATACACGACGGAGGCTGCGGCAATGTCCCAAAGGCCTATGCCGTGTGACTTGAACAGCGAGATCGACGCAGCGGAAGGGCGCCGCGAGCCCTCGCTTGCGACAATATCCGAAAGCTCCTGGATGCGATGCCAGCCAAGATAACCTTCCTGCGTGGCTTTTATGAACTCGCCGGATTCGTCATGGCTCTGAACCCAGTCATCGACAGCGATGAAGTCTGAACGCTGGATCGTCAGAGTATCGATTTCGCGGCTCGACTTCTTCATGGCGCCGACGAGATTGACGTGTGTGCCTTCTTTCAGCCACGCACCATTCACGACCGGCTCGGGCGAGGACGTGACGGTATTCAGGATGTCCGAGTTGCGCACCACGGTCTCGACGCTGTCGGCAGGCTCCACGGGAATGCCAAGCCTTTTGGTCATGCCGGTACAGAACTCGAGAAGTTTCTCCCGGGTGCGGCTGTACGCTAGAACCTTCTCTATCTTGCGCACTGAGCATACAGCTTCGAGCTGAGTGGGGGATTGGTAGCCCGTTCCGAGGATGCCGACGACCTTACTGTCTTCGCGGCTCATGTACTTGGTTGCGATCCCCGACGCAGCGCCGGTTCGAATGAGACCGATATGCTCGGCCTCCATGAGGCAGTGCAGCTCCCCATCTTCCTTGAACAGCAAGAGCCAGAAGCGAACGCCGTCTGGGGCGACTGTATAGGTCTTGTAACCAAGGCTCCCAAGGCCCGGGACGGCGCCGGGAAGAACCGACAGGCCAGCCTTCGGCGTCTGGAGTATCTGCCGGGGCTTGTTCGTTGCGATCTTCTTGCCCTGTTCGCGTATGGCCTGCTCCAGCGGCCCCATGCAGGACTTCAGATCGAGAAGCTGCTCAACATCGTGCTCGTTCAGGAAAAGTGCCATTGGGATTCCATGGGCTCGACAAGCGGGACTGACCGTGACAGATTGAAGCTTAGTAAATTGGATCCAATTTACAACTGAAAAACGCATGGCGCCCGCAGATCGATCAAATGCTGACCCGCTACTGGGCAACGCCGCAGGTGAGCTGCCCGCGAGCCTGCCGGACTACGCGTATCAAAAGTTGCTACAGGCCATCCTGAGTGGCCAACTTCGGAGAGGAGCTCCGGTACGTCAGGAAAAAGTTTCCGCCGAGCTTGGCATGAGCCGCCTGCCCGTGCGTGAAGCGCTGCGCCGGTTGGATGCCGAGGGCCTTGTCGTATTGCGCCCTCGACGAGGCTACTTCGTTGCAGCTCTCGATACGAAAGAAATAGCGGAGCTGTTCGAGATCCGAAGCATGCTCGAGAAGAAGGCCGGCTATTTTGCTGCGCTGAATCGCACCGAGCAGGACTTAGTCGAGCTCAAGGAGGTCCTCACCGCACTCGACAAGACGGCTAAGCGCAAGCCGCTGGATGTTTCGGCCTTCTATGAGGGCAATCGGCGCTTTCACCAGCGACTGTTCGCGTGCTCGAAGCGCGTTCACTTCTGCCGGGTCCTGCTGAGCATCCATGACAGCCTCACGCCGTACATTCGCATGAGTGCCAACTTGAAATCTGTCGCAGCCGCTCAACAGGATCATTGGGAGCTCTTCAATGCTGTTGCAGCGGGCGACGCGAAGCTGGTCGCTCGACTGTGTGAAAGCCATTGCCAGAATTCGTACACGCGCCTGATGCGATCAATGCCGGCTGAGCAATCTTGACCAGCGGCTTGCGGAGGTGGTGCTCCTGCGGGCCGCCCTGGCGCGATCCGGCTTGCTGGAGGCCTGGCAGTCGGACGCATTCGACGCGCTTAAATAGCCGACAGGCCGCACGCTCAAGGCGGTTATCGCGCTGAGGCTTATGTGCAGGGGACCAGTCGCTAGACGAGAAGTGGCACACGCGGTCGAGGAGATACCCGGACCGCGCCAGGCTGCGCCGTTGAGGCCAGATGCGCTGGACGACAATAGTGCATCTGGTTCACCGCCATGACCTCCCGAACTATCGCACAACAACTGGTCGCACCGTGCGATAAGCCGTGGTTCGGCGGCGTGAGCAAGAATACGACGCGCGACAATGTCGGCGAAACTATCTCCTGCGCGTGCAGCCATCCCCTCTCGCATTCGCGCCGCACATTGACATAGGGCATGACGGTATAAGCGCCCTCGTCCTCGACGAGCGCTTTGACGGCATCGACGGATGGCAGAACCTTACGCACATCGAGCGAGACATTGAGCGCGGCCGCGGTTGCCTCCAGCTTGGTCAGCAGAACGCGTGACAACATCGGATCCGCGATCACGATCGGATGCCGAGCCGCCTCCTTGAACGTGATGCTTGTCTCACGCGGTACGCCGTCATGAGCGGAGCGAACGAAGAACAGCGGCTCGTCGAGAAGATGCTCACGATTGGTCGGCGGCAGCGGCAGCGTCTCACAGGACAACGCGAAGTCCACGCTGTCGGAAAGGACCATCTCCGAAAGAATCGTAGAAGTGGCTTCGACGAGATCCAACTGAACGCCCGGATGTTGTGCTATCGCAGCGCTCACTTCTTGCGCGAACATCGCCGCGATGCTGGGCGCCATGCCGATGCGGACACGCTGTTTGGCCTGGATGCGGGGCGCGCGTAGCGCAGCAGTCGCCGCCGTGACCTTTTCGAGAATGTGCTCGGCGTGCTTGAGAAGCTCCGCGCCCGCCTCCGTGACCTCGACGCCGCGCGAGTGCCGATGAAACAGGGAGGCGCCGAGTTCATCCTCAAGCTTTTTGATCTGCAATCCGAGCGCAGGCTGCGAGACATGCAAGATATTGGACGCCCGCGTAAAGCTGGCGGCATTCGCTACAGTGACGAAGTACCTGAGCTGCTTGATTTCCACGGTTTTATTATCCGCACGAATACTGCGTCCAAGCGTGCGGCTCCTGCCGAGCACTCTGCTGACTGTGCATTGAAACAGTCGCCGGTCAAGCAGGGGCCGGCTGGAATTGTGGGCAATCCCTATTCCGATCTCGGCTTCCTGCCTGAGATATAAGCGCCGTCTCTAGCTCACATTGAAACAATAAATTGGACATCGGGTGGCTCGCCATGCACTCTTTTCCTCTAGTGCCGAGCGGGGCTAAGCTCATGTTCCAGCATGGCTTTATCGCACCGATGTCGGCTCGTTCCTTCCACGAGCAAGGCCAAGGCAAAAATGCAAATCTCGGATATGCAGCCGTGGCAGTGGCCCGACAGCCACTGGCAGGGATTGGTGGATCGCGTGCGAGCCGGAAGGCGGCTGCGCCCAACCAAGTGGAAGAACGGCGCGCGCCTCGCGGTCGCTCTGGCCTTTGATTCCGATCATGAAACGAGCGAGCTCCGGGATGGTGGCAAGTCCATAGGCCGGCTGGCATGGGGCCAATACGGCAATCGCATCGGCATCCCGCGCATCCTGTCTCTGCTCGAGCGTCACGGCGTTCCGGCAAGCTTCTACGTTCCTGCGGTGACGGCTCTGCTTCATCCGGACGAGCAGCGAGCCATCACCGCAGCCGGACATGAGATCGGCGGCCATGGCTGGATTCACGAGCTGAATTCAGTCCTCAACTACAAGGACGAGCGCGATCTGATGGAGCGCTCGATCGACACGCTGGAGAAAATCTGCGGTGTGCGCCCCAAAGGTCTTCGCAGTCCTTCGGCCGACTTCAGCGAGAATACGCTGCAGCTTCTCGTGGAGCTCGGCTTCACGTACGACTCGTCGCTCGGTGCCGACGATGACTGCTATGAGCTGATGCTCAACGGCAAGCCGAGCGGTGTCGTTGAGATTCCTTTCGAGTGGGTTCGCGATGATGCCGTCTATTTCATGATGCACCGGCATCAGGGCTTGCGACCGTATACACCCCCGAGCGATGTCTTCGACATCTTCCGGCGGGAGCTCGACGCTGCCCATGCCGAGGGCGGGCTCTTCGAGCTCACGATGCATCCTCATGTGATCACGTACCGCTCGAGGATCTGGATCGTCGAGGAGATCATCAAGCACGCCAAGGCTCTTGGCGATGTCTGGTTCGCGACCCACGCCGATATCGTGGAGTGGGCCAAGGAGCATTCAGAATAACCCGGATAACCCCAACTACAGAGCTGAGCCCCCGGCAATGACGACGTTGGGTCGAGGTGCCCGATGAGCCGCGACAGAGCCATTGACCTGGCAATGGACGAGCTTGCATCCGGGCGCCTGCTGGCGCTCTTGAAGCGTCGTATCTCCTATCGGACGGAAAGTCGTGATCCGGAGCGCAAGGGAGCGCTGGAAGACTATCTGCGCGAAGATCTCTCCCTGTCGCTGGAGAGACAGGGCTTCACCTGCGAGGTCATGCGGCATCCCGATGCCACGGGGCCCTTCCTGATTGCGGAGCGCCGCGAAGATCCCTCTCTCCCGACCGTCCTCATGTACGGGCACGGCGACGTGGTTGGCGGGCTCGAGGGGCAGTGGGACTGCGACGGCTCTCCCTGGCAGCTCGTCGAGCGGGACGGAAGGCTGTTCGGACGAGGCATCGTCGACAACAAGGGACAGCATACGATCAATCTCGCCGCACTCCAGGCCGTGGCTCTCGCGCGAGGCAAGCTCGGCTTCAATGTGGTGTGCTTGATCGAGATGGGCGAGGAGGTCGGCTCACCGGGCTTGCGGGAGTTCTGCCGAGATAACGTGGCGCGGCTGCGTGCCGATGCGCTGATCGCGTCGGATGGCCCACGCGTCAGCGAAGCGCGGCCGACGATCTATCTCGGCGCGCGAGGCGCGCGAACCTTCTACCTCTCGGTAAAGGCGCGCGACGGCACGCATCACTCCGGAAATTGGGGCGGTCTGCTCAGCGATCCGGCCATACAGCTCGTACACGCTCTGGGAACTATCAGTTCCCCGACCGGGCAGATTCTCATTCCGCAATGGGTGCCCGAGCGTCTTTCCGAGAGCGTCCGCGCGGCGCTGGCGGGTTGCGAGGTCGATGGCGGGCCCGAGATCGATCCGAACTGGGGGGAGCGAGGCCTCACGCCTGCCGAACAGGTCTACGGCTGGTGTTCCTTCGACATTCTTTCTTTGGGTGCCGGAAATCCCAGTGCGCCCATGAGCGCGGTTCCCGATGCGGCGGAGGCCTGCTGTCAGCTTCGCTATGTCGTCGATATCGATGAGGAGCTGATCCTGCCAACGCTCCGTCGGCACCTCGACAGACATGGGTTCTCGATGGTGCGCATCCGCGAGAAGCTGGATGGCCGCTTTCCGGCAACGAGATTGGACACGGGTGACGCCTGGGTTCGATGGGCCGCTCGGTCGCTCGAGGGTACGACAGGAAAGAAGCCGGCCATTCTGCCGAATGTTGGGGGCTCTCTCCCAAATGACATCATGGCGGAGCTGACCGGCGGCCGAACGATCTGGATTCCCCATTCCTATCCTGGTGCGTGCAACCATGGCGCAAACGAGAACATGCCCGTGTCGGTCCTGAATGAGGGACTGCGCATCATGACGGGCTTGTTCTGGGATCTTGGTGAGAAGAGTGAACAGCAGTCTCTGCCGCGCAACCCGGACCTAACCGCAGCATGAGCAAGCACGGAGGTGGTAGCATGTCGGACTTTTCCGAGAAGGACTTCGGAAATCTTTCTGTCGATCGCCGCACGCTGCTGCGGCTATTTGTTGTCTCGGGCGTCGCGGGCGCGGCGCTCCTGGATATGGAGAAGGCCCTCGCGCAGGCGAGCGATAAGGACATCGAGAAGATCGTTGCCCTCGTTCAGGGCGGGCCCGTGGGTGACATCATCAAGGCGGAAGCCAACAGCATTTTTGCCAAGAGCCACCCCAATGTGCCCGTCGAGCTGCTCGTCTCCTCGAATGCGGTGACCTATCCGCGCATGCTGGCTCAGCGCAGCAATCCGGTCATCGCCGGCGGCATGTTCAACGATCTCTTCTCTCTCCGCGGCACAGCCGACAAGATGTGGGAGAAGTTCAATCCGGAATTCGTGCCGAATGCCGCGCAAATTCCGTCTTCTCTGCTTTTGCCCGGCGGAGAAGGCATCACCATCCACCAGACGCCATTCGGCATCGCCTACAATCCCGATCGCGTCGAGGCGCCGAAGTCCTGGGCGGACCTGTGGAAGCCCGAATACAAGGGGCGCGTTTCGATGTGGGACAGCTATTTCGACGCCTTTGCCATGGCGGGTGTGGTGGCGGGCAAAGGCCCAAGCGTCGAGGAAGGCATAAAGGCCTGGGTGCCGCACAAGGCGAATGTCGGCGCCTGGGTCAAGTCGCCGATTGCCGAAGTGGATCTTCTGCATCGTGGCGAGGTGTGGCTGTCGCCACATTGGGGAGCTTGGGCCGAGCAGGCAAGGAGCGCTGGAAAAAAGGTTGCCTTCACAGTTCCGAAGGAAGGCGCCACGCTGTGGTCGAACCAGATGCACTGCAGTGTCGGCTTCTCGCCTAAGGCGACGGAGATCATTCAACGCTACTTCAACACATGGCTGTCCGAGCCCTGCCAGATGGCATGGCTGACGAAGGCGTTCATTTCCCCTGCTGTCGGCACGATCAAGATCCCCGACGAGCTCAAGTCGAATGCCGCGGTCGTCTCTCCCGAGGCGGCGAGCAAGCTCTATCGTCTCGACGCCCGGCATCTCGGCGCCAACTTCGCGGCTATCAAGGCGCAGATCGACCAGACACTGAAAGGCTGAGCTTGGTGCAGCGGCTGAACATTGAGGCGGTCGCCGCGGGTGGTGTTGCGGTCGAGATTGACGGCGTCGGTAAGCGCTATCAAGGCGTGGAGGCCGTACGAGCCATCTCGCTCTCCATCGTGCCCGGCGAATTCGTCAGCCTTCTTGGACCAAGCGGCTGCGGCAAGACCACGACATTGCGGATGATCGCCGGTCTCGAGGTGCCTGATAGCGGAACCATCAGGATCGGCGGCGCCGTCGTGAACAGCACGCCACCCTGGTCGCGCGGTATCGGCATGGTCTTCCAGAGCTACGCCTTGTTTCCGCATATGACCGTGTTCGAGAATATTGCCTTTGGTCTCAAAATGCGGGGCGAGCCGGGACAGAACATCAAGACGGCGGTGGATGAAGCCATGGCGCTCGTCCATTTGAGCGAGCTGCCGGATCGTCTTCCATCGCAACTATCCGGCGGTCAGCGCCAGCGTGTTGCTCTGGCGCGCGCTGTGGTGATCAAGCCGCGCGTATTGCTCCTGGACGAGCCCCTCGGCGCCCTGGACCGCAAGCTCCGCGAGCAGATGCAGGTCGAGCTGAAGCTGATCCATCGCCAAGCTGGCGTGACGACCGTTCTGGTGACGCACGATCAGGAGGAAGCCCTGACGCTATCCGACCGGATCGTCGTCATGTCTTCGGGAGAGATCGTTCAGATCGGCTCGCCCAGCGACATCTATAACCGGCCGGCCAATC
>Ga0066256_1005593_pt1 | contig 10311 bp, 3 predicted proteins | sample ThiBio_1000_biof_FD_87107 | JGI IMG/M metagenome (GOLD analysis project Ga0066256, IMG submission 87107) | Wastewater bioreactor microbial communities from Cape Town, South Africa - Thiocy_expt_1000_biof (version 2) | ecosystem: Engineered > Bioreactor > Thiocyanate-remediating >... | reverse complement strand
CTTTCCTCTCACTACCCCTCTCCTCTATCACCCAACACCTCCGAGTCCTCCCTCCATCCCTCCCTCCCATCCCTCCCCTTCCTCTCCCCTCTCCTCTCCCCTCTCCTCTCTACTCCCTACTAGCTAGCTTCACTTACCAGCCATGGTGTGGGACAACAGGGGCGTCGCGCAGGGGCGGCGCAAACACAACAAGCAGGGGAGTAACTGCACGTTGCACGCCTGTGCGTGTGCCCCGCGCGTGTGCGTTGCATTATCGTGTCACTGCAATTCCACGGCCGCTCTATGCCAGCCTAACCCCCTGACACTACTGACTAGAGAGAAGAGAGGCGGAAGGGCGCGGCAGGGCGCGGCAGGGCGCGGTAGGGGTTGTGACACTGGCGGCGGCGTGTAGCGGGACCGGTGATTATGCCTGTGCTGCATGGCGTAAGAGAGAACGACAAGTGCGCGCGGCCGCCGCGGTGTTGGCCGCGTTGCCACTGCGTGGCCGGTCAGCGTGTCACCATGTCCACGCCGCCACATACGGTCGCAATTCAATGTGTGCGGGGCGCCCAAGGCGACGTGGTGATGATGTGCACCAGGAAGCCCTCCACGCCGTCACGCACAAACGTCTCCCAGCAGTCGGTTGCCGCCCACAGGAGCCACAGCGTGGTGCATGCAAACTGCGTCACCTCGGCGTCGCCGACATGGGCCCGCGCCGCTGCCATGACCGTCACATGTGCGCCGTCGCGAACCAGCAGCGCCGCGTTGTCGGCAACGGCCGCCAAGTGACAGAGCGTGTCGCATGCAAGTCGCGCCACCTTAATGTCGCCGACGTGGGCCCGCGCCGCCGCCATCAACGCGACATGCGCGCCGTCGCGCACCAGCGGCACCGCAGCCTCCTCCACTGTGGCCAGCGCCGCCAGCGTGATACATGCGCCCGACACCATTGTTGAGCTCTTGGTGCCGTGGTCCCGCGCGCCTGTCGCCACGACCAAATGCGTGCCATCGCGCACCAGCGGCACGACGTTGGCGGTTGCTGCCGCCAAGTTATTCAGCGCAGCGCACGCATGGTATACCACCTCCGCGTTGCCTGCGTGCGCCTGTGCAGCTGCAATCACCGCGACGTGCGCGCCATCGCGCACCAGCGGCACCTTGTTAGCAGCTGTCGCCAGGTTCCCCAGTGTGGCGCAGGCAAGCCGTGCCACCATGAGGTCACCCCGGTGGGCCCGTACCGCCGCCATCACGACAACGTGCGCGCCATCGCGCATCAGCCGCGCCGTGTTGTCCTCCCCTGCCGCTAAGGACTGCAGTGTGCCGCATGCAGCCTGCACCAGCCCCCCGTCGCGGGCGTGCGCCCGTGCGGCCGCCATCACGGCGGTGGGCGCGCGGGCGCGCAGCAGAGGTGCCACCCCGCCATCCACCATGGCAAGGGAATACAGTGTGGTGCAGCCAAACCGCGCCACCGCCATGTCACCAGCGTGATTTCGCACCGCCGCGATAAATGCGGTGTGGGCACCGTCGCGCACCAGCGGCACCACGTTCTCTTCCACCGTTGACAGCGTATTCAACGCTGCACTCGCAGACCGCGCCACCAGCACGTCGCCAGCGTGGTCACGCACCGCCGCGATCAATGCGGTATGGGCGCCGTCGCGCACCAGCGGCACGGCGTTGTCGTTCGCCGCCGCCATGTTTTGCAGCGCTCCACAGACAGTCCGCGCCACCTCCACGTTGCCGCCATGCGCCCGCGCTGCTGCAATCACGGCGACGTGCGCGCCATCGCGCACCAGTGCCACCTCCGTGCCATCTGCCCCCGCCAGGATCTGCAGCACAACGCACGCGCCACACGCCACCTCCACGTCGCCCGCATACGCGCGTGCCGCCGCCATCACGGTGGTATGCGCACCAGCCTGCACCATCCGGATCGGCAGGGTGTTCTCGCCCGACGTTGCCAACGCCTGCAGCGCTGCACACGTGGCCCGCGCCTCCTCCACGCATGAAAAGTGCACCTGCTCATCCGCCATCGTTGTGAGTGCGTGGGGGGTAGCTGGCCTGGTGGGCGCGGCGGCGCGCAGGGTGCGCGTGTCTTGGGTTGAGAGTTGAGATGGCGGAGGCGGCCGGTTGATGGGGCTTCACTTGATGCACGTTGATGGCAGCCAGAGGGGGGGGCCAAGCAGGTCTGCAAACGGCGGGCGCGCCACCAAGTCACTTGAAAATTTACAGCGCTGTGTTGTATTCTCACTGTCGTGCTAAATTGCGCGCCTGCGTCGCTGATGCCGGGCTGATGCCCGTTTTCTTGTGCTTGGAAAAAACGGTGCGGGCGAGGCTCCAACACATCAGCGCGCTGCCAGCGCCAGGGGTGTAACTCCTCCGCCCTCCATGGCAGGCAAGTGCCGCAAGTGGTACAAAACCCACATTCATAAATTTAATAAGCTATAAGAGTACGCAGTAATTATGCAGTTTGCGCCACGCGGCGTCAATTCAATCTTCACCACCACCAGCGGCGGCGGGCGGCGTCCAAGGCGACGCGGTAATGATGTGCACCAGGAAGCCCTCCGCGCCGTCACGCACGAACGCCTCCCAGCAATCGGTTGCCTCCCACATGCGCCACAGCGTGCCGCATGCATACCGTACCACCTGTCCGTCGCTGGCGTGGGCCCGCGCCGCCGCCATGACCGCCACATGTGCGCCGTCACGCAGAAGCGCTGCCGCATTGTCAGTAGCGGCCGCTAGGTTCAGCAGCGCGGCGCATGCAACCTTCGCCACGTCGGCGTCGCCGCTGTGAGCCCGCACCAGGGCGCTCAATGTGGTATGCGCGCCCTCGCGCACCAGCTGCAAGCGGTTGTCAGGCGCAGATGCCAGGTTGTGCATTGCGCTGCATGCTGCCCGCGCCACCTTCACGTCGTCGGCGTGGTCCCGCGCCGCCGCCATCACTGTGACGGCCGCGCCGTCGCGCACCAGCGGCACCGCCTCCGCTACCGTGGCCAGCGCCGCCAGCGTGACACATGCAACCCACGCAATCATTGCACTCTTGCCGTGGTCCCTCGCGCCTGCCATCAGCACCAAATGCGCGCCATCGCGCACCAGCGCCGCCACGTTGGCTGCTGCTGCCGCCATGTTATTCAGTGCCGCACTCGCATGGAACACCACCTCCGCGTCGCCGGCGTGCGCCCGTGCTGCCGCAATCGCCGCGGTGTGCGCGCCATCGCGCACCAGCGGCACAACGTTGGCGTCAGCTGTCGCCAGGTTCCCGAGTGCGCCGCAGGCAAGTCGTGCCACCTCGCGGTCACCCCGGTGGGCCCGCACCGCCGTCATTATGACAAAGTGCGCGCCCTGGCGCACCAGCCGCACCGCGTTGTTCTCCCCCGCTGCCAGGGAATGCAGTGTGCCACATGCAGCTTGCGCGACTCCCACGTTGCCGGCGTGCTCCCGCGCTGCCACAATCACCGTGGAATGTGCACCGGCAGCCACCAGCGGCATCACGTTTTCGTCTGCTGCCGCCGCCAGGGCCTGCAGTGTGCTGCATGCAACCAGCGCAACCCGCACGTTGCCATGGTGCGCGCGCGCCGCCGCCACCAGCGCGACGTGCACACCGTCGCGCACCAGCAATACTGCATTGTCCGTTGCTGCTGCTGCCAGCCTGAGCAGCGTGGCGCATGTGACACTCACCACCAACTCGTTGCTGGTATGAGCACGCAGCACCTCGACGACGGCAGTGTGCGCGCCGGCGCGCACCAGTGGCGCTTCGCAGCCGTCGGACGCCGCCATGTTCTGAAGCGCACCACATGCCACCCGCACCACCTCCAGGTCGCCGGCATGCGCCCGTGCTGCCGCTATCGCAGCGGTATGGGCGCCGTCGCGCACCAGCGGCACCACGTTCACCTCCGTCGTCAACAGTATATACAACGCTGTGCATGCAAACCGCGCCACCGCCACGTCGCCGGCGTGGTCTCGCACCGCCGCAATCAACACGGTATGGGCACCATCGCGCACCAGCGGCACGGCGTTGTCGTTCGCCGCCGCCATGTATTGCAGCGCCCCGCATGCATAACGCGCCACCTTCACACTGTCGCCGTGCGCCCGCGCTGCTGCAATCACGGCGACGTGCGCGCCATCGTGCACCAGTGCCACCCCCGTGCCATTTGCACGTGCCAGAGTCAGCAGCACACCACATGCGCCACGCGCCACCTCCACATCGCCCGCATACGCGCGTGCCGCCGCCATCACGGTGGTATGCGCACCAGCCTGCAGCATCCGGATCGGCGCAGTGGTGTCACCCGAAGTTGCCATCAGCTGCAGCGCTGCGCACGTGGCCCGCGCCTCATCCACGCTGGAAAAGTGCCCCTGCACATCCGCCATCGCTGTGTGTGTGTGGTGGGGTGCTAGGCCTGGTGGATGCGCTTGTCTCGGGTTGGCAGGGCGGCGGCGGTGGTTGTTTGTGGGCTGGGACGAGGGAGAGGCCGCTTCACCCTGATGTCAGCCGCCAGATCTGAGGAGGGAAAGCGGGAACGGTAGGGATATTGTAACTCTGCGCACCACGCGCTCGCAACCAAGTCACTTGAAATTTTACAGCGCTGTGTTGTATTATCACTGTCGTGCAATATTGCGTACCTGCGTCGGCGATGCCGGGCTAATGCCAGCTGTCTTGTGCATGAAAAATCGGTGCGGGGCAAGTAGGCTGCCGCGAACTTGCAGCGCCGCGCCGCAGCAGGGTGGCGCGGTGGTTCGCGCCCTACCCGGCCTACCGGACCGCGGGCGGTACACTGCCACTACTACTACACTGGGCCAGCTGCAGCTGCAGCAGCCTGCGCACACAAACACGCACACCCACATGCAGGGCGCCATGAGGTTGTGGGCCGTTGTGGCACTGGTAGTGGCAAGCGGCGAGGTTGTTGTCAACTTGGTGATCATGCCTGGGATGCGCCGGCCGGCATGCGTAGAATGCGGCGGCGCTGGTGCGGTGGCTGCGTGGCCGGTCATCGTGCCACCATGTCTACGCGTAATGCGTGCACGATAGGGTCGGCAAATCAAGCTGCGCCAGCGGCGCCGCACGGCGTCCATGGCGACGCGGTGATAATGTGCACCAGGAAGCTCCCCACGCCGTCGCGCACAAACGTCTCCCAGCAATCGGTTGCCTGCCACAGGCACCACAAGGCGCCGCACACGTCTTTCAGTACCCGCCCATTGCCAACGTGGGCCCGCGCCGCCGCCATGACCGCTACATGTGCGCCGTCACGCAGAAGCGACGCTGCGTTATCGGCAGCGGATGCCAGGTTGTGCAGCGCGCCGCAGGCGCCCTGTACCACCTCCACGTTGCTGTGATGGGTCCGCGCCGCTGCCATGGCCGTAACATGCGCACCGGCCCCCACCAGCGGCGCGCGGTTGCCAGGCGCACACGCCAGGTTTTGCAGTGCGCCACAGGCGGCCCGCACCACCTCCACATCGCTGCTGTGGGCTCGCGCCGCCGCCATGACCACAACATGTGCGCCGTCACGCACCAGCATAACCTCGGCGCCTTCTACCATTGCCATCGCTTGCAGCATGTCACATGCAACCCGCAAAAGCTCCACGTCGCCGCCATGGTCACGCGCCGCCTCTATAACCGCCACATGTGCACCGTCACGCACCAGTGGCACCACGGTCTCGTACGCAACCGCAACAAGACACTGCAGCACCCTACACGCAATGCGTACCACCTCAATGTTACGGCTATGGCCCCGCACCACAGCCATTGCGGCGGTGTGCGCACCGCTACACACCAGCTGCATACCGTTGCTTGGTTCTGCCTCTGCCAGCCTCAAAAGCGTGCCACAACTACTCTTCGCCACGTAAGGGTCGCCACTGTGCGCCCGCGCCGCAGCCATCACGGCAGTGTGAACGCCGGCACGCACCAGTGGTACGACGCTGCTGGCGTGCATGGAAAGGCACAACAGGCCAGAGCAAGCATGTCGCGCCACCTCCACATCGCTGTGGTGGCTCCGCGCCGCGGCCATGACTGCGGTGTGCACGCCGTCACGTATCATCTGTGCCGCGTTGTCTGCCGTGCGAAGCCCGCACACGCGAAACAGCACACCACAGGCGGCCCGTGCCACCTGCACGTCGCCACTATGAGCCCGCAGCGCCGCCATCACCGCAGTGTGTGCACTAGCACGCGCTAGCGGCACCACGTTGCCCTCTGCCACAGACATCACTTTCAGCGCGGTGCATGCAGCCCGTGCCACATCCACGTCGCTGGCGTGGCTCCGTGCCATTGCCATCACTGTCACGTGCGCACCGTCGCGCACCAGCGACTCCGCGGCCTCCTCTACCGTAGACAGTGTCAGCAGCGTAAAGCATGCGCCCCATGCGTATGGTGCACTCTTGCTGCCGTGGTCCCTCGCGCCTGCCATCAGCACCAAATGTGCGCCGTCGCGCACCAGCGGCAGCACATTGTCTGCTGCTCCCGCCAAGTCACGCAAGGTAGCACTTGCATAGAACACCACCTCCATGTCGCCGGCGTGCGCCCGCGCTGCTGCAATCACCGCTGTGTGCGCACGATCGCGCACCAGCGGCACCTTGTTGGCGGCAGGGATTGACAGGTTCCGCAGTGTGGCGCAGGCAAATCGTGCCAACTCGCACTCATCCCGGTGCGCCCGCACCGCCTCCATCACAACGACGTGCGCGCCCTCGCGTACCAGCCGCACTGCGTCGTCTGACCTCCCCGCCAGGGACTGCAGTGTACAGCATGCAGCCCGCACCACCCCAACGATGCCAGCGTGCGTCCGCGCCGCCTCCATCACCGCGACGTGCACGCCGTCACGCATCAGCGGCATCGCGTTGTCAACTCCAATTGCCAAGAACGCCAGTGCTTCACAACCAATCCGTGCCACCTCCACGTCGCCGGCGTAAGTCTTCATCGCAACCTTCACCGTGACATGCGCACCCGCGGCCACCAGTCGTTTCTGCACGTTGCCGTCCTCCGAAGTTGCTTGCGCCCGCAGCGCCGCACACGCGGCCCGCGCCTCCTCCACGCAGGTAATGAGTCCCCGTGCCTTCGCCATTGCTGCATGCGTGGGGGGTAGGGTTGCTTGTATTTGGTATCTGGTTGGCAGGGCGGCGGCTGTGGCTGGTGCACCACTGCACCGGGCGCTGCACCCTGATGGTGGCCACCGGCTATGCCAGTGGCTGTCTGAGGCAAGCCAAGAACCAAAATCGGTAGTTACACACCACGCACGCGTCACAAACGCACTTGATTATTTACAGTGCTTCAGTAGGATGAAATTGCGCGCCTATGTCGTCGATGCCAGGCTGATTCCTGTTCTTGACAACTACTGTTGCATGGAAAATCAGTCGCCGCGAATTTGCTGCGGCGCCCGCGCGACAGCGCTGCACATGCCAGGCGCGACTACACTCTGCCAGCGCAGCAACTAATTACAGTGCCGCCAGGCCGCCAGCTCACAGCAGAGTCAGTGTAGGCTAGTAACACAAAACACATATTCATGAATTTCATAAGGCATAATAATACAAAGCAATGCAAAAAGTTGTCACAAACTGTGCACCGCCATCGCCAAAGCCTCAATAATCAGTCCTCCTTGGACTCCTCCTCCTCGTCAGGGCCCGCCATGGGCAGGTTCTTCAGCACAGCGCATCCCTCCCGCACCACATCCACATCGCCGTGGTGAGCATGCATGGCCGTCATCACCACCGTGTGCGCGCCGTCTTGCACCAGGCGCCCCTTGTTGGCGTCTGCCACCGCCAGGCTGCGCAGCGCGCCACATGCCCGCCGCACCACCTCCACGTCACCGCCGTGGGCCTCTACCGCTGCCATCACCGCGGTGTGCGCGCCAGCGTCCACCAGCTGTCCAGCAAGGCTGGCGGCCGCCGTCTCCGCCAGTTTTTGTAGTACTGCACATACAGACCGCGCCACCTCCACGTCGCTGCTATGGCGGTGCACTGCTTTAATAACAGCACCATGCGCGTCGCCATGCGCCAAACTGGTACAGTTCTCGGCAGCAACCAACAGGCACCGCAACGTGCCACACGCAGCCCGCACCACCTCCACATCACCTTCGTGGACCCGTGCTGCTGCCATCACGGCGGTGTGTGCACCGTCGCGTACCAGCGGCACCGCGTTGTCAGCTGCCACGGCAAGTGCCTGCAGTGCTGCGCATGCAGCCCGCGCTACTTCAGCGTCGCCGCGGGGCTCCTGCGCTACCGCCCCCGCCGCTGCGTGGGCACCGTCGCGCACCAGCGGCACGCGGCTGTCGTCTGCAGCCGTCTGCAACACCTCCACGTCGCTGCTGTAATCCCGCACCGCCGCCACAAGCGCCCCCGCCACGCCGTCGCGCACCAGCAGCGCTGTGTTGTCGGTTGCAGCCGCCAGGTTCCACAGCGTTGCACAAGCAGCTCGTACCACATTCACGTCGCCGCTGTGGCCCCGCGCCGCCGCCATTACCGCCGTGTGCGCACCGTCAGCCACCAGCGTCCCTACGTTCTCGGCAGCTGTCGCCAGCCTCCGCAGCGTGGCGCATGCGGCCCGCGCCACCTCCACGTCACCGCTGTGTTCGCGCGCCGCCGCTATCACAGCTTTGTGTGCGCAATTACGCACCAGCGGCACGAGATTGTCGGCTGCACGTGCCAGGTCCAGCAGTGTGTTGCAAACAGCCCGTGCCACCTCCACGTCGCTGCGGTGCACCTGCGCCGCCGCCATCACCATGGTGTGCGCGCCGTCGCGCACCAATTGCGCGGCGTTGTCAATTGTCAGCGACAGGTTGGCCAGCGTTGTACATACATGTCGCGCCACCACCACGTCGTTGTTGTGGGCACTCGCTGCCGCCATCACTGCGGTATGCGCGCCGTCGCGCACCAGTGGCACGCGGTTGTCGGCTGCAATCGCCAGGTCACGCAGCGCGCCACATGCAGCGCGCGATACCTCCACATCGCCGCTGTGTGCCCGCGCCGCCTCCATCACCATGACGTGAGCGCCATCATGGACAAGCAGCAGCTGGTTGTTGGCCGCCGCCGCCAAGTGTAGAAGTGCGCCACACGCAGCCCGAGCCACCTCCACATCAGCACCGTGAGCGCGCGCCGCCGCCATCGCCGCCGTGTGCGCGCCGTCGCGCACCAGCGGTACCTTGTTGTCAGTTACAACCGCCAGGCTCTGCAGAGCGCCACAAGCAGCCCGCGCCACCACCACGTCGTCGGCGTGAATACGCGCCGCCGCCATCACCGCCGTGTGCGCACCGTCGCGTACCAGCGGCTCACGGTTGTCGGCTGCAGCCGCCAGGTTCAGCAGCGCGCCACATGCAGCCCGCACTACTACCACGTCGCTGCTGTGCTCCTGCGCTGCCGCGATTACCGTGGCGTGCGCGCCGTCACGCACCAGCGGCACACAGTTGTCGGCTGCAAGTGCCAGATCACACAATGCAGCAACCGCAGCGTGTGCCACCTTCACGTCGACGCTATGGGCCCGCACTGCCGCCATCACCGCGGTGTGTGCACCTTCGCGCACCAGCGGCGCCTTGTTGTCGGCTGCAACCGCCAAGTTCCGCAGCGCGCCGCATGCAGCCCGAGCCACCTCCACGTCGCCGCTGTGAAGCCGCATTGCTGTCATCGCCGCAGTGTGCGCGCCGTCGCGCACCAGCGGCGCCTGGTTGTCGACTGCATCCGCCAGGTTACGCAGAGCGTTACACGCAGCCCGCGCCACCTCCACGTTATCGCTGTGGGTGCGCACCGCCGCCATTACCGCCATGTGCCCACCGTCGCGTACCAGCGGCACACGGTTATCAGCTGCTGCTGACAGGTTCCGAAGCGCACCGCATGCAGCCCGCACCACCTCCACGTCGCTGGGGTGCTCCCGTGCCGCCGCCATTACTGCATTGTGCGCGCCGTCGCGGAACAGTGGTATGCGGTTTTCGACCGCACGTGAGAGATACCGCAGCGCAGCCATCGCCTGTCGTGCCACCACCACGTCGCCGCGGTGGGCACGCGCCGCAGCCATCACTGCGGTATGCGCGCCGTTGCGCACCAGCGGCACATAGTTGTCAGGTGCAACGGAAAGACCACACAACGCAGCACAAGCAGCCCGCACAACCTCCACGTCACAGGCGTGGGAGCGTGCTGCCTCCATCACTGCTGTGTGCGCGCCGTCGTGCACCAGCGGCACCTTGTTGTCAGTTACATCCGCCAGGTCTCGCAGCGCGGCGCATGAATGCCGCGCCACCTCCACGTCGCCGGCGTGGGCTCGCGCCGCCGCGATCACCGCGACGTGCGCGCCGTCGCGCATCAGCGGCACCCGGTTGTTGGCTGCGATTGCCAGACTGGCCAGCGCGGCACATGCTGGCCGCGCCACTTCCA
>Ga0066256_1005590_pt1 | contig 10316 bp, 4 predicted proteins | sample ThiBio_1000_biof_FD_87107 | JGI IMG/M metagenome (GOLD analysis project Ga0066256, IMG submission 87107) | Wastewater bioreactor microbial communities from Cape Town, South Africa - Thiocy_expt_1000_biof (version 2) | ecosystem: Engineered > Bioreactor > Thiocyanate-remediating >... | reverse complement strand
GTTTCGGCGACCGGGTTGGCACCGCCGGCGGCTCGCTTCAGGAGCTGCTCGAACTCCGCCATGTAGGTGGCTGCGGTCTTGGCGAAATCCGGGTCGCGCTGGATGCGCTTGCGGACTTCGTCATAGGTCGCCTGGCCGCCCAGCGTGTAGATACGGCGCGAGAACACGTTCTGCTCGCCGGCCTGGTAGCGCTGCCAGGCGTCGGCCAGCGCCGAGGGCTCCATCGCCTTGGCGATCTCCTCGGTCAGGGTCGAGAGGTTCTGGGGCTGTGGCGCGGCCGGAGCCGGAGCGGGAGCCGGGGCACTGGCGCCGGTGCTCGAAGCGTTGCGCAGCACATCCCGCAACCAGCCGCCGCCTTCCTCACTGCGAGCCGCCGGCTTCTCGGCCACCGGCTGCGGACGCGGCGCGGTGACGGTCGGCGCCGGGACTTCCGGCATGGCGGTGAAGCGCGGGGCCGGCCGGGCTGGCTCGGCCGGGCGTGCCGGCTCGGCACGCGGAGCCTCCTGGCGCGACTCGGGCTTGCTCGGCGCTTCGTCGCGAACGAACGAGGCGCGCGTCGGGGCCGGCGGACGGCGTTCGTTGAGGTCGTGAGTGGCGGGCTGCGAGCGCACGATGGCATTCAGCTCGGCCAGCGCCTCGATCTGCTCGGCGACGACGCGGCGCATCGCGGCGGCACTCGACTTGGTCTCCTCCGGCAGTTCCATGACGCCACGTGCGAGTTCCGAACGCGTGTTCTCGAGCTCGGCGCCCACTTCCTTGGCGGTGGCGCGCATGGCCGAAGCCGTCTCGTTGAACCGCTGCGTCGCCGCCTCGAGCGCCTGCTGCATCTCGAGGATCATGGTCGCCTGCGTCTGGCGGACAACGTCTGCCGCGCGCTGGCTCTCGCTGCTGGCGGTGTTGGTGAAATCGCCAAGCTGCGAGGCGACCTTTTCCGAGGTTCCGGCCAGGGCAGTTTCGAGCAGGTTGGTGGTCCGGCCCAGCGACGGTTCGAGCAGGTTTGTTCTGCGGCTGAGCGATTCCTCGATGCGGCCGGTGGTCTGGGCCAGCGTGCTTTCCATCTCGCCGGTGGTGCTGGTGAGCGCCGTGTGCACCTGGTCGGCGGTGCGGGTCAGCATCGACTCCATCTCCGAGGTGGAGGTGGCATGCGCATCCTGAACCTGGCCGGCGGTGCTGCTGAGCACCGTCTGCAGCTGATCCGTGGTCGTCGCCAGGACCGACTGGAGTTCGTCGGTGGTCGAGGTCAGCACCGAGTGGAGCTGGCCGGTCGTCTCGGAAAGCGCCAGCTGAACCTGGCTCGTGGTGCTGCCGAGCGCGCTCTGCACCTGGTCGGTGGTATTGGCGAGCGCATTCTGCAGCTCGCTTGTGGTCGCGTGCAACACGCTGTGCAACTGGTCGCTGGTCGAGAGCAGAGCGCTGTTGATCGAGCCGGAGGTGTTCTCCAGCGTCTCCGCGACATTGGTCGTGGTGGCGTGCAGCGTCTCTTCCATCGTCTGGCGAGCCGTGAGCAGCCGATGCTCGGTCTCGTTGACGGTGTCGGCAATGGACTGCGCAAAGCCGCGCATCCGCTCGTCGATGTCGTCGGCGCGGGCGGTGAAGCTCTGCGCCAGCGCGTCCATGGCGCCGCGGCGTTCGTCGAGGGTCTGGAGCGTGGTGGCGCTCACGGCATTGAGATTTTCCGCCGCCCGATCGACGCTCTGCGCCTCGGCATTGAGGTTGCCCAGCACCGAGGCGAACTCGGAAACCATGGTGGCAATCGTCGTGCGGAGGGCGCCCACATGCTCGGTGACGAGGCGGCCGGCTTCCTCGGTCGAGGAAATCGCGTCGCGGACCGTCGAGGAGTAGGTCGAGGTCTGCTGGGCGACGCTCGCTTCCAGGTTGGCGAGGTTGCCGGTGGAGGCGTCGAGCACCTTCTGCAGCAGGATGTTGCTGTCGTTGAGCTTGCCGAGCGCGGCGGTGACGTCGGTGAGGATGCGCGATGTCGAGGTCGACATCAGGCTTTCCGCTTCCGACGCGTGGTTGACGAGCGCCTGCTGCAACACATTGGTGTGGTTCTGTAGCGAGTTTTCCAGCAATGCCGAGCGGTCCGACACGAGCGCCGAGAAGTGATCTGTCCGCTCGGTGACGACGCGGTTGATCTCGGCGACCCGGTTACCCACCGCGTCGGCTGCCGCGACGGCCTTGATCGAGATCAGCTCATCGACGTTGCGGGCGGCGATCTGGATCTGGTCGAGCGCGGTGCGGACGGCAATGTCCATGCGGTCGGCGGTCTGCGTGACATCCTGGCTGATATTCGCGGTCGCGGCGACGATACGCTTGGAGATGGTCTCCTCGATGCGGTCGGCGCCGGCCTCGAGGTCGGTCATCGACTGCACGAGCGCCGTGTTGATCGCGGTGTTGAGCGAGGCGAGGCGTTCGGCGGTGATATCGGCGCGTGCGGTGATCGCCTCGGGCAGGGTGCCCAGACGCTGATCGACCATGTCGGTGATCGCCTTGCGAGCGGAGTTCACGCCGGTCTCGATGATGTCGGCGGCCTTGCGAGCGCTGTCACCCACGGTCGCCGCGGCGCCGTCGATGCGCGCCGTAACGCCGCTTTCGGCGTCGGCGATGCGCAGGATCGCGGAGTCGATGCCGCGGCCCAGGTTGTCATTCACCTCGCCAACCTTGCTGGCGATGAGCGAGCTGACGGCATGGGCACGGTCGGCCATGACTTCGGCGACGTTCTTGAGGCTGGCGTCGATCTTGTCGCGGGCTGCGGTGCCCTGCGCATCGATGGTGCGGGCAAGCTCGCCCGTCCGATCGCCGATCGCAGCGGCGATCCCGATGGTATGGCTGCCCAGCGTCTCGGCGAGCTGCTGGGTGCGGGTGTTGAGGGCTTCGCTCAGCTCGCTCGAACGGATGCCGACGGTCTGCGCCAGTTCCTGCGTGCGGCGGTCGAGCGAGGTCGACAGTTCCTGCGTCCGCTGGTCGAGCGAGAGGGTCAGGTCACCGGTATGCTGATCGAGCGTCGCCTGGATGATCTGGTTGCCACCCGACAGGGTGCGATCCAGTTCCTGGGCGCGGCTGGCGAGCATCTGCTCCAGCGCCGCGGCGCGGCCTGCGAGGTTCTGTTCGAGATCGGCGTTGCGGCCCGACATCGACTGGTCCAGATCGCGCGAGCGGCCGGTAAAGGTCTCGTCGATCTCGCGGATGCGGACATCGAGCGAGTCGGAGAATTCTCCGGTGCGGGCGTGCAGCGTCTCGCTGAGCAGCTGGGTGCGGCCGTCGAGCGCGTCGGCGATAATCTGGGTATGGCCCTCTAGCGAGTCCGAGATTTCGCGGCTGCGGTTGGAGATGGTCTCGGTGATCTGCTTGGTGCGCTGGCCGAGCGTCTCGGTCATTTCGCGGGTGCGCTGGCCGACGATGTCGTTGAAGTGGGCCGACTTCTCGTCGAGCGCCATCTCGAGCACGTTGGCACGGGCAGCAAAGCTGGCGTTGTGCTTTTCGAGCGCGGAGATGAGCTTGTCGCCCTTGTCGCCGATGACGCTGTCGAGCGACTGCAGCCGGGTGTCGACGACCACGGCGATTTCATCGAGGCGGGCGTCGAACTGGCTGAGGTTCTGCGAGCCGGCCCCCATCAGCGTGACACGGGCGCGTTCCGTCGTATCGTCGAGGGCGCCGCTCAATTCGATCATGGCCGATTGCAGCCGCGATTCCATCGAATTGACCTGCACCGAGACGGATTCGTCGAGCTGCTTGGAAAGGCCAGTCAGCAGTTGCTCGGCTTCGCGGGCACGGCCGGTGATGTCCTGCGCGATGCGGGTGCCGATCATGTCGAGCGCGCTCGACACTTCGTGGCCGCGGTCGCGCAACTGGTCGAGCAGGGTGATGCCGCCCTGGCTGAGGAGCTTCGCCAGCGACGAAGTGCGGTTGTCGATGGCGTCGGACAGGGTGACGGCCCGGCTGTCGAGCGCTTCGGTGTGCGAGCCCATGCGGCCGTCGATGACCGAGCTGAGTTCCATCGTCCGGTTCTCGAATGCCGTGCTGATGGTGTTGGCACGGTCTTCGAGGGTGATGTTGAGGCGGGGGGCGGTGTCGTCGAGGGCGACGAGCAGGTGGCTGGTGCGCTGGTCGATCAGCGACACGAAGCTCTCGGTGCGTTCGCCAAAGGCGGAGTTCGGCGAATTGCCGGCCGTCTCCAGCGCCTTGGTCAGGTTGCCACCGGATTCAACGATGGTGCCGGCGATGCGCTGGCTGATCATGTCGAGGTCGAACACGAGGCCGGTATGGCTCTCGGTGATGGCCTCGCGGACACGCTCGGTATTGGTGATGACGGCTTCGCGCTGGCTGGCCAGTTCCTGAATCAGCGCCCGCATGCGGGATTCGTTGTCGGAATAGGTGCGTTCGAGCGCGGTGACCTCGTTGTGGATCATCACTTCGAGCTCGCCGGCCCGCGACAGGGCGCGTTCGAGGCCATCACCGAGGGCATTGACCTCGCGGCGCACGGCCTGGCCGACGGACGCGACCTTCTCGGATGCGGTGGTCTCGGGCTCGGCGAGGCGGATCGCGGCCTGCGTCACGGCGGTTGCCGCGTTGCGCAGTTCCTGGGCCCGGCGGATCAGCGCCGAGATGGCAAAGAAGCCCAGCACCGGGATGACGGCGAGGGCAATGAGGCCGATGAAGTCATTGGAGCCGTAGAAGCCTGGCGTACCCATGTCGCGGCCATTGCGGATGAAGGCCACGAGGATGATGGCGACGACCCAGGCAGCCGCCACGCCCAGCGCGATCATGGTCGGGCCGGAGGACGATTTGCTCTGCAGGTCGTAGAGGATACGTGAGCCCTGCAGCCGGTCGTCGTTGGCGACGGAGCCGGTCTGCGCGGCGTGCCGGTCGGCAGCGCGCTGGCGTTCGGTGCGTGCGTTCTCGACGCGCGGGGTGAATTTGGGCCCGACCGTTGGCTTCTCGGTTTCGGGGGCTGCGGCTGCCGGCTGGGCCGGAGCCTCGTCGGGCTGATCGAGCCCAGCGAAGACGGAGTCCTTGAGCGCGTCCTCGACAGCCGAGAAAGCCAGGGTTGCAGGATCGCTCTGGGTGGTGGATTTCTTCGCCATGCTCTTCACAACTCTCGCATTAGTCTGAGGCGACTAGAGGGCATTGTGAGTGTCATGGGCCCGCACCCGTTTCCGGGTCCGTGACCATTTGGGTAAAATGCGATTCAAAAGCCCCGCAGCCCCCCCTGACCCCACGCCGCCGCGCGTTAGGCAAGGCTCAACTTTACATTCAATTTGAGCCAAACCCACCGGTTTCTTAATGGAAGGTTAATTTGCGGCGGCACAATGGCTGCCTTAAGGCTTATCAAGGGTTTGGCGCAAGCTGCTTAATCTCCTGTTCACTCCCGCGGCCTAGGGTTTGGCCAGCGGCCGTATGCCGCCTCAGGACCGCAGAAATGGTACAGCGTACTGCGATCGAGCCGAGCCAGGAGCTCGGCCGGAAAGCGCATCTGAAGCACCCCATCGACCGGGTGCACCTGGCCAAGCAGACGCTTGGGGACAAGGGTCTCGAACTCGAAGTCCTGCGCATGTTCGACGACACCATCCGGGTCTACTTTTCGCGGCTCGAAACCAGCACGACGCGCGATGAACTGCTGCGCCACCTGCATACGATCCGCGGCGCCGCCTCCGGTATCGGCGCGAACACGATCGCGCTGCTGGCCCGGCGGGCCGAGGCGGATCTGCGCGATGGTTTGCCTGCTGACCCCGAGCGGATCGACGATCTCGAGATGGCCGTCACAGAATGCAGCGTCTTCATCGAAGACCTGCTGGCACGGGAAACCAGCCATCACTGAGCGCGGAAGCGGGTGCATTGCGCACCGCCTCGACAAGCACCGGGGCTTCCAGCCGAAGGCGCAGCTTGCCCGGGGGTTGGCGCGCCGCTATATGCCGGCCTGACATGCCAAAGATCACATACATCGAAGAATCGAACGGGTCGAAATACGACACCGAGGCCGAAGTCGGCTCCACCGTCATGGAGACGGCGATCATGAACGGCGTCCCCGGGATCATCGCGGAGTGCGGCGGGGCCTGCACCTGCGCCACCTGCCATGTCCATGTTGACGCCGCATGGACGGAGATCGTCGGCGGTCCCTCCATGATGGAGGAGGACATGCTCGACTTTGCCTTCGACGTGAAGCCGAACAGCCGTCTGAGCTGCCAGATCAAAATCCGCGATGACCTCGACGGGCTGATCGTCCATGTGCCGACGCGGCAGGGCTAGCAGCGGACCTCAGGCTGCTGCCGGGGCGGAGCGGCGGGCAATGACCCGGGCGGTCAGGATGCCCAGGGTCGCACCGACGACGCAGAACAGCAGGAAGACCCAACCCGACATCGCGCCGGCCTGAATGCCGGAGAGCAGCACGCCGACGGTGCAGCCGAGCGCCGTCATGGCGCCCCAACCCAGCAGCAGGCCTCCGCCCAGCCCACGCATGATGTCGAGTCCCGTCAGCCGGCGCGGGCGAAACTGGTTGGCGACAAGGGCTGATGCGAAGGAAGCGCCGATCAGGCCGAGGACGAACAGGCCATTGTTGGAGAACAGGGTTTCCTTGATCACGGTGGCGCAGCCGCGCAGTACGTCGAGACCGTAGAGGGTCGACGGAAAGAGCTCAGCGCTGGCGCCTGCCGTCCGCACGATGCTGCCGAGTTCGGCGGTAACGCCCAGCGGCGCGACGCGAAAGTAGTAGAGGGTGCCGATGAGCCCGACCAGGATGCCGCCGGCCACGCCGCTCCAGCGGCGAACGAAGACGTTCTGCACGATCTCGCGGGTATCGAGGGGCGGCTGGGCCGGGCGCGCCTGGGGCTTCGAGAGGCTGACTGCGAGCCAGGCGAGGGCGCCCAGCAACCCGAGCGTCAGCACCAGGCTACCGGTGTAGCCCAGATGGTGGGGAAGCCAGACCACGATGGCTTCCGACGTCGCGAGGTTGAACAGCGGATTCCAGGTCATGAAGCCTAGCCCGAAGCCAAGGGCCGAGCCGACAATGGCGAACGGCGCGATCACCGAGCCCTCGCCGAGTCGGTAGAAAGGGGCCGAAAGGCAAGAGCCCGAGATGGCCATGCCCAGCCCGAAGACGAAGCTGGCGCCGGCGAGAACCACGCTGACCGGGCCGATATGGGCGGTGGGGGGCAGGCGGCCGAGGGCGGGCGTGGGCAGCCAGGTGCCGAAAATCGCCATGTAGCCGATGGCGCCGACAGCGAGTGCAACGAGGATCGAGAGCACGCCAGACGGGTCGCGCTTGTCCACGAGATCGCGCAGATTGCAGTAAAAGCAGAAGCGCGAGCGCTGCAGCACCACGCCAAAGGCGCTGCCGGCGAGCAGGGCGAATGCCAGCGGACGCCCCTCGGCGCCGGATTCCGACAGCAGCCAGTAGGAGACGGCAATGACGACGACGACCAATGCCGCAAGCGGCAGGCGGAGGGCAGCAGACATGAATTCCCCAAACGTGAACGCGGGCGCCGAAGCGCCCGCTACACTAGCGATCCATCGCGTCGATGGAAGAGATCAGGTGTTGCCCCAGACCGTGCCGGCCGGGTTGTCGATCGGTACGCCAACCGAGTTGCCGTACTCGGTCCACGAACCGTCGTAGTTCTTCACTTCGTAGCCGAGGATGCGGCTCAGCGCGAACCAGGTGTGGCTGGAGCGCTCGCCGATGCGGCAGTAGGTGATGATCGGCTGCGCGCCATCGATGCCGACCGCGGCGTAGATCGCCTTGATCTCGTCGGCGGACTTGAAGGTGCCGTCCTCGTTGACGATCGTACCCCACGGCACGTTCACCGCTCCGGGGATGTGGCCCGCACGGATCGACAGCTCCTGAACACCCTCGGGCGCGAAGATCTCGCCATTATATTCTTTGGGGCCGCGGATATCGACCAGTTGTGCCTGGACTTCGCCTTCGACGACCGCGAGAACGTCAACAAGACGGGCGCGGAGCGGGCGCAGTTCGTCGGACACCGTCACTTCGGTCGCCGCGTATTCCGGCGTCGCAGTGTCGAGCGGCAGGCCCTGGGCTTCCCAGTACTTGCGGCCGCCATCGAGCAGCTTCACGTCGCTGAAGCCGTAGATGTCGAACACCCAGGCGCCCCAGGCAGCGAACCAGTTGTTGTTGTCGCCGTAGAGGACGATGGTGGTGTCGGTGGTAACGCCGGAGCGGCGGAGCAGGGCTTCGAAGTTCTCGCGGCTGACGAGGTCGCGGCGGACAGTATCCACCAGGTCGCTGTGCCAGTTGAGATTGACTGCGCCCGGGATATGACCGCGCTCATAGACGCCGGTATCGACGCTGACTTCGAAGACGCGAACATTGTCGTTCTGAAGATTGTTCGCGAGCCAGTCAGCCGTCACAAGGGGGCCGTCCTGCGCCATCGTGGCCGTGAGGCCCGACAGCAGAAATGCCCCCGCAATTGCGGCCAGGCGTAGTGGGGAATTCAGCATTTGCCATCCATCCGTTTCTGGTCGCGGCACCACGCCGCTTGGTCCTTAGTGTCGCCGAGCGGGTTGCGGGCGTAAACGAACGGTGCTGCAAAGATTTAGCCCGGTGCGGAATGCTTGGCCCCGGCGGAATGGCGGCGCAGAAAAATATTCGAGTGCGGTGATCGGCTTTCGGGAAAGGCAGAACGCGCGGTGGTTGGGGCCGGTCGTCATTTTGCCGTGGAGCGGCTGTTCCAATAGTGGGGGTGGCGGCGAAATCGTTTGGCGGGAGTTTTCCGGTGGCGCCATTGCCGTTCCAACGACCGGCGCCGGAGGGGAATAGTCGCGCTATTGAGGGGGCGAGCCTTGAGAAAACGCCCGTATATCGGGTATTTAGCGGGTATTCGAAAGGCAAAGAATGGGTGACCTGAACACCTTTCCCGTCAGCTTCAAAGTCGAGGGTCAGCGCATCGTCATTGTCGGCGGTGGAGAAGAAGCCCTCAGCAAGGCGCGGTTGGTCGTAAAGACGACTGCATTGGTCGTGATTGTCGCGGAGCGGATCGAGGCGGATTTCTCGGCTTTGCCGGTGAGTGTTGCGGCGCGGGCCTTCTTGGATAGCGATCTCGACGGCGCGGCTCTGTGCTTCGTTGCCGACCACGGCGCGGACGGCGAGCGGGCAAAGCGCGCCGCGAGATCGAAGAAAGTACCGCTGAATGTCGTGGACGTTCCGGCCGAGTGCGATTTTTTCACGCCATCTGTTGTCTACAGATCGCCACTGACGGTCGCGGTCGGGTCGGAAGGGGATGCGCCGGTGCTGTCGCGACTGGTTCGCGCCGGGATCGAGGCGTCGCTGTCGCCGGATCTGGGACGCGTCGCGGCGCTCGCCGGCGACATGCGCGATGCGGTCGAAGCGCAGCTGCCGGAGGGCATGCAGCGGCGGCGGTATTTCGAGGCGCTGGTGACGTCGCCGTCGATCGAGGCGGCGGTGCAGCGCGGCGAGGGCAGGGCGGCAGCCGAGGCGTTGCTGGCGGCGCATGCCGGGGCCGGTCCTGAGGCCGAGGCCGGGGTGGTGTGGCTGATCGGCGCCGGGCCGGGGGCCGAGGACCTCATCACGCTGCGGGCGCAGCGGATGCTGCAGCAGGCCGACGTGATCGTCCATGACCAGCTGGTGCCGGATGCCGTGATAGAGATGGGGCGGCGCGATGCGGAGCGCATCAGCGTCGGCAAGAAGAAGGGGCATCACTCCTTCACCCAGGCGCAGATCAATACGCTGATCGTGCGGCTGGCGCGCGACGGCAAGCGGGTGGCGCGGCTCAAGGGCGGCGACCCGATGGTGTTCGGGCGGGCCGGCGAGGAAGTCGCGGCGCTGCGCAAGGCCGGGGTCGACTACCAGATCGTGCCCGGGGTGACGTCGGCGCTGGCCGCTGCCGCGGATACGGCAACTCCCGTGACGCTGCGCAATGTGTCGCCGGGCTTTGTCTTCGCCACGGCGCATGGGGCGAGCAGCGAGGAACTCAAACACTGGGCCTCGCTTGCCCAGTCGGGCCTGACGCTGGCGCTCTACATGGGCGGGCAGATCGCCTCGGCCACTGCGGGCAAGCTGATCCGGCATGGCGCTGGAGCGGCGATCCCGGTCGGCATCGTCGTCAATGCGGGCCGTCCGGGGCGGGCGCTCTATCGCGGAACACTTGGGGCGCTGGTCGACGAGACGATCGTGCTGAAGCCGGGACCGGCGATCATCTTCGTGGGCGAGGCCCTCGCGGCCGGGGACCGGGAAGAGGCGATCCCGCTGCCACAAGAGAGGGTCAGGGTCGCCGGATGGAAAATCCGACCGGGAACCAATTGCTGTCGGGGGCGACGGGGGTACCCCATCGGGACGGGCGCTGGGG
>Ga0066256_1001848_pt1 | contig 10316 bp, 3 predicted proteins | sample ThiBio_1000_biof_FD_87107 | JGI IMG/M metagenome (GOLD analysis project Ga0066256, IMG submission 87107) | Wastewater bioreactor microbial communities from Cape Town, South Africa - Thiocy_expt_1000_biof (version 2) | ecosystem: Engineered > Bioreactor > Thiocyanate-remediating >... | reverse complement strand
GGGCGGGGGGGGGGGCGGGGGTAGCGGCGGCGGGGGCGGGGGCGGCTGCAGGGGCTGCAGCAGGTGGGGCTGGGGCTGGGGCTGCCATGGTTGGTAGTAGTGGAAGGAGAGCGGGGGAGTAGAGGGGAGGGAGTAGAGGCGGAGGCGGAGGTGCGAGAGGCACACTAGGTGGTCGATTTAGGCGTAAAATATAAAATAAAGGAGGGCACGAAATGAGTGCGACACAACGTCAATGCCACCCAACCACAATTGTGGCCGCATCCACGGTTTGTGTTTAGCTGCTTGTGGCCCACTGCGGGTTTGCCCTACCCCATTTTACCGTCTTCTCTCTCTCTCTCCTCTCCCCCTCATTGCCACTTGGTACTTGTGGTGTCTTGACTTGTCAGCGCCCTGCCGCGGCGGAAGGGCGACGGCGGCAGGGCGACGGCGGAAGGGCGACGGAAGGGCAATGGCGCAAGTTGTGGATTCAACTCTTTAACAGCAGCTGCTACAGCCTGCTACTATACAAGGGAGTACGGCAATTCAGCGGCTCGGATCGAGTCGGATGCACAACTTCAACTAAGAAGTTCAACTTGTGTGCCATCATGGCCACTACCTGAGGGGCGATTACCACTGTTAGTGACAGCGTTAGTCTGTTGCGCACACACTGGCGGTCCATTCAATAACAGCTACCTAGGGCAGTAAATATGCAATGGCATCTAGACCTGGAGCGTCGCGCCGGGCCCTTACTCGTACGCGGCAGGCGGCTGCGGCAGCTCCAGGAGGTACACAGCTCCAGCCTCCATACTGCCGGTACCGCCGCCGCATGCGAGGCGGCCATCCGGTAGTGGCAACAGTGACTCAACACCCCCCAGTAGGCCCACATCCTCCACCGGCACGACACTCGCCGCATGGCTGGCGGAAGCGGCTACTGCCAGCCGCGTGTCCCACAGCCGGATGGCGTCATCTGTGGACGCAGTGGCAAGCCGACCATCAGGCAGCGCTGCCACTGCCGCCGCCCAGTCCGTGCGCCTGGCCAGCACGGCCACACAGGTGCGCGTGGCCACATCCCACAGCCGCACCGCGTCGCCACCAATACCGGTGCCGGTACTCACAAGACGGCCGTCGACCAGTACCGTCAGGCAGGTCACCGGTTGGGTGTGCCCTTCCAGCGTCGCCACACACGACCGCGCGCCCACGTCCCACACCCGCACGCTGGCGTCATCCGATCCACTGGCCAGCGTGCCATCGGGTAGCACCGCCAGTGCCATCACGCGGCCCGTGTGACCAGCTACCGGTAGTCTCGCCACCACTGCCCCCGCATCCCCATCCACAACCCGTACAGTATTGCCGCACCCGGCAGCGAGGCGGCCATCATGCAACACTGCAAGTGCCTCCACACCACAGGGACAGACAATGGACGCGCTTTGCCGCGGCGGTACAACACCCACATCCCACACCTCAATCCAGCCCTCATCGCCACCCCATGAAGTGGCGCCGACGGCCAGGCGACGGCCATCCGGTAACGCCGCCAGCCCACGCGCGGTGAAAATTGCCCTCAGTACTGCCGGTGGGTCGCCCACGTTCCACAATCGCACCCAGCCACCCCAGTCACCGCTTGCCAGCCGACCATCACCCAGCACTGTCAAGGCCGTTACAGAATGTTCGTGCCCGCGCAACACGCTCGCCGCTGGGACGGCACAACCACGCTCGCGGCTCGCGGCCAGCGCGGTGGGCGCCAGCTCCGTATCAATGCAGTGCAGCAGCCGCAGCGCACGCAAATGGTCCAGTGTAGCGCCAGCTGTCACGTTGCGGCAACCTGCCATCCGTAACTCAACCAGGGTGGCCGGCAGGGTGGCCACCAGTGCGTCTCCGATTGGAGTGCCACTGACATCCAGCAGCTGCAGTGCCGGCAGGTGAGGTAGCACCGCGGCAGGGGTGAGGTCATCGCACCTGCGAGCATTGAGGACCACCAAGCACATCGGCACGGTTGCCAGCGAGGCGTCGCCAATTAAGGAGTGTGCAACATCCAGCTTGCGCAGCGACGTCAGGTGCGCGAATGACGCCGCAGGTGTCAGCTCCCTGCAGTGCGCAGCGTGCAGCTCTTTGAGGCACGGCGGCAGGGACGCCAGGGTGGCGTCACCCAACCTGCTCCAGTTGGCACGCAACACCCGCAGCTGGCACAGGTGCAACAGTGACGCACCAGGACGCAATGTACGCATCCTGTTGGTAATGTCCAGCTCCTGCAGCGACGGCGGCAGGCCGTCGGTCCGTTCACTCACAACCCGTGTCTCGGTACAGTCCAACGACGCCAGCGCCCTCAGGTGCGTGAAGCTGGCACCAGCAGTCAGTTTGCCGCAGCTGCGTACAATCAGCGTAAACAGCGAGGCCGGCAGGCGGAGGATCATGTCGTCAGTCACTTCATTGCGGTCGCGCAGGTCCAGATGCGTGACACAGCTCAGCGCCGCCACTGCCAGGTCACTTGCCAGCAGGCACTCCACAGCCCGCCCGGCCAGCCTCACGCCCACCGCTGCTGGTAGGCCCGCGCGCCACCGCACCGTATCCACTACGCGGGTGTCCGTGTCACACCACGGCACGCCAGCCACCACGCCTGCCACCGCCGTATGCAACTGCCGCAGGCGGCTTGCATCAACGGTGTTGAGGCAGGCGAGAACGGCGGCGGATGTGGCAGGGTTGCCGGCCAGCACGCACACAATCAGCGGCACATCCCCCTCCGGTACCGCATAGTCTACGGCCGCAGCCATGCCGCCAGATGTCCGGCGCCGGATGCCGTCGCTGGATGGCTGCAGCCGTGCCACATCCGCCTTGCCTGTACCGGCAGTATTGCACCGCTCGCACCGCAGTGCTGCTGCCGGTGCCACCGGCGGTGTCACCTTGGAGGATTGCAAGCGCCGAACAGCTCCACCTCTGTGGTGCCGTGCCCAGTGCCGCCGCCGGTGCCGCCGCCGTGCAGCACTGCAGGCCACTCACGTTCCGACTGCAGGAGCCAACTGAATGTGGGTGCAGCACTGCAGGGAGCCAGCTTCTTCAGGTGCAGCAGCACTGCAGGCGGTGCAGGTGGCAGGTGGTGCGCTGCTTGTGAGCGGGTCCACACGTGGCCGGGATGGAAAATGTGGTTTATCGCGATACGCACCATGGAAAATCAATGTCAACACGCCGGAATAAAGACTGCGAGTATGGTTGCGTGTGTGTGCATATGTGGGATGTGCGCGTACGCAAATTGCGTGTGTGCGTGCGCGGAGGAGGGGAGCGGCCATCGACTAGGCGAGTACCAGTAGTGCAGCAGCCTGCGAGCTGGCTGCCCGCGGCCGCGGCGCAGCGGCTGCCACCTTTGGACCTGCCAGACTCAGCCGTTCAAGACAGTGAAAGTTGGCACTCAACGTCGCGGGAATGGCGCTCCGCCAACGTGGCGCCGGCGGCAGCGGTCGGTACTTGACGCAGTTCTGTCGCTACTATCGGTGGTACTGGTGGGCCACTGTGCCATCATATCCACTGGAGCAGCGCAAATTGCAGGGCGCCCTACTCTGAGGACGCGGCAGGCGGCGGCAGGTCCAGCAAAAATATCCATCCGCCGCCGCCACATGCAAGACGGCCATCTGGCAGCGACAACACGACTCCAACACCATCACCAAATAGGCCCACGACCTCCACCGGTGTGGCGCCCGCGGCATGGCTGGCGCCAGCAGCTGCTGCTGGTCGTGTGTCCCACAGTCGGATGGCGCCATCTGCAGATCCGGTAGCAAGCCGGCCGGCGGCCAGGGCCGCCGGTGCTGCCACCCCGCTTATGTGCCCGGCCAGCACGGCCACGCAGGCGCGCGCGTCCACATCCCATAGCCGCACCACGTCGTCCCCCCCTCCCGCACTCGCCAGCCAGCCATCTGCAAGCACCGCCAACGATCTCACTTCATTGGTGTGCCCTGCCAACGTTGCAACACACTCCCCCGCGGCCACATCCCACACCCGCACGTTGGCGTCACTCGATCCGCTGGCCAGCGTACCGTCAGGCAGCGCCGCCAGTGCTGCCACCCAACTCGTGTGGCCACTCAACGTCGCCACCACAGCGCCCGCGTCCACGTCTACGATCAGCACCTCGTCGTCGGTACACGCGGCAGCAAGACGGCCATCGGCCAGCACCGCAAGTGCATCCACACTACTGCGGCAGTTGATGGTTACTTTGCGCGTTGGTGGCACTCCATCCACGTCCCACACCTCAATGCAGCCCTCCGGGTGATCGCACGAGGCGGTGCCAATGGCCAGGTGGCGGCCGTCCTGCAGCACTGCCAGTGCATACACTCCTGCATCATCCACCCTCCATACCGCTGTCGCCTCGCCCCCCTCCGCCACGTCCCACAGCCGCACCTCGCCATCAAGGTCGCCGCTCGCCAGCCGGCCATCTGCCAGCAGCGCCAAGGAGCCAACATATGCTTTGTGCCCGCGCAACACGCTGGCCGCTGGCACGGCGCACCCACGCTCGCGGCAGCCTGTAAGTGTGGCGGGCGCCAGCGCTGTGCCAATGCAGTGCAGGGCACGTAATGCGTGTAGCTGGTCCAGCGTAGCGCCGGCTGTCACGTCACGGCAATCTGTCAAGCGTAGCTCAATCAAGGAAGCCGGCAAGCTGGCCACCAGAGCGTCCCCGACGTCTGTGCCGCTCGCGTCCAACAGCTGCAGCGCCGGCAGGTGCGGTAGGACGGCGTCGGGGGTGAGGTTATTACACGCACAGGCATTGAGAGCCACGAGGCTCGGCGGCAAGGTTGCTAGCGAGGCGTCACCGATGTTGGAGTGTGTAAGATCCAGCGTGCGCAGCGCAGCCAGGTGCGCAAATGATGCCGCTGGTGTTAGCATCCTGCAGCGCGCTGCGTGCAGCTCTTCGAGGCTCGGCGGCAGCGACGCCAGTATGACATCATTCAGCCTGCTCCCTTTGGCGCGCAACACCCGCAGCTGCGTCAGATGCACCAGGGACGCGTCTCTCGACAGGTCCGGCACCCAGCTGATGTCCAGCTCCTGCAGCGACGGCGGCAGGCTGTCTGTCTGTTGGCTCACAACCCACGTCCCACTGCAGTCCAGCGACGTCAGCGCCGCCAGGTGCGCAAAGCTGGCTTTTCCAGTCAGCCCTCCGCAATTGCATACGTTCAGTGAGCGCAGTGAGGCCGGCAGGCGGAGGAGCAACTCGTCGGTCACATTCTCACACGCACACAGGTTCAAGTGCGTAACGCCGCCCAGCACGGCCACGGCCAACTCAATCGTGAGCGACTCCCCTCCTGCTGACGGTGTCAGCTTCACGCCCACTGCCGCCGGCAGGCCAGCGCGCCACCGCGCGGCGTCCACCACCGGCGTGCCCATGTCGCACCACGGCACGTCCGCAACCACGCCTGCCACCGCTGGGTGCAGCTGCCGCAGGTGCGCTGCATCGGCAGTGTTGAGGCAGGCCAGAATGCTCGCACTCGTGGCAGGGTTGCCAGCCAACAGGCACACCAGCAGCGGCACGCCCCCCTCCGCCGCCTCGTCACCTGCGACAGTTACGTGGTGACTGCCTGCTAGGCGGCTGGAGCGCCGGCGTTTGGCTGGATGCTGCTCCATTCCAGATGCAGACGCGCCTGCAGCTGCGACGGCGCCAACAGTTGGGGCTCTTTACCGGACCCACTACGCGGCAGCGATAGGTGGTGCTACGCTGCCGCTCAGTGAGTCACGCACAATGGATCCCGTGGCGCACCAACAAACGGTACTAGTCTGTGTGTGTGTGTGTGTGTGCAGGTACAGACCGGCAGCCGCCCACAACTTGGGCGGTGCCCGTGTGCCAGTCATGCTTTTCAGCGAGCTGCAGCTGTGCAGGTGTGCAGGTACGTGTGCGTGTGTGCAGGTGTGCAGGTACGTGTGCGTGTGTGCAGGTGGTGGTAGGAGGGCGGGTGGCTAACGGGCGCCCCAAAAAGACACTTTTTAAAAACACATAACCACGCAATTACACAACAATTAAACGACCGCGTTCCGCACAAAATATTACTTGGAGCCGATCCGCATTATTGCTTTTTTGTGCAAAAATTACGGTGTGTATTTTCCCAATATGGCACAATACCGGTACCAGCCTCAATACCTGTACCGGTGGATGTGTCATGGACCGCTTCAAGTTACACTACGGTCTGCATTGGAAAGTGGCCTGCCCGCGCTCTCCCCTCCCGCCTTCTAGCTTCGTCCCCTTTCCACCAACGTCATGCGTCCGGCCTCCGAGTGCTGCGCCGTGGCCCTCGCAGGGGCCTACTCTTGCGACTCACGCTCTCGCCCGGGTACGCAGTCTCCCGTGTGGTGCCGACGTGCAGTGGGTCGCAACCCTGGCAGTCTTGTAAGCACCGTGTCCCGGACGCATCCGTCGGGCAGACGGCTCTCACTCAGCCCTGCTTGTCAAATATCACACTCTCGTGCGACCCACGGCGGCAATGGTGCCGGCCGGCCCCTCGCAAGGGTGCCAGGTGCACTCAGCCCGACTGGGGAACGCAGTCCTGGAGTTGTGACGGCAGCGCGGGTCGCACCCCGCGCGCTCTCCGTGATTCTCCCCTACCGGACTCATCCGGCAATGGCGCAGACCGCGGCATGCACCAGCGCAGTGGTAGCACACGACGGCCCTCTCACGTGGCGCTTCGCTGCCAAGGGATCCTGCACACACAAATGGTAAGCGGTGGGTCGGTGGGGAAAGAAAAGTGCAGGTTTGATGCCGTAGATACCGCTTTTAGCGGCTTCCACGTTCTACGCCACGCGGCTACGTATTGCCGGCGTTTACGCGAATCGTGAAAGAACTGGCTTGCCTGGCGCACCAGGCGTGCCGTCGGTGCACAACACACTCATACCAGTACCCGACGGCGGTTGTTGGAAGTTCCAGCTTCCCCGCCGTCGTCAATCTTCCACTCTGCGCTTCGGACAGCCCTGCGTTTCACTCTCGCGCCTCATTCGCCATCCGAGTCCAGAACGGTCGTTGCACTCTCTATCTGGTAGATAACTGTTACCATGATGGTGGCATCGTTGAATGGCGCGCACACACAGTGTCACAGTCACACGCACCCACAGCCAGTGGCCACACGCAGCGTCGCACACACCCAAACACCACACTACACGCGCGCACGCAATAGAGGACATGGCACACAAGGCACGGACCGCGCACGGGGTGTGAAGCACGCACCCAAGTAGCGCCCACGCCACACACCGTGGCACCGTCGTCATGACACACTCACACAACCAACGAGAATGACGGCGGCATCAAGCAAGGTCAGTGATGAGGATGGTGAGGTCGGCGGAGGCGGAGGCAAGGCGGTCGCGCGGCAGCGCCACGAGGGCGTTCACCGCCTCGGTGTGGCCGGTGTGCGTGTCGACGCACACGCCGCGGTCCGTGTCCCAAATCTTCACCACGCCGTCGTCGTCACCACTCGCCAGGTTGCCGTGTGGCAGCGCCGCCAGCGCGTTGATGTTGTCGTGGTGGCCTGCCAGCACGACGGGCCGCGCAGACAGGTCGCCCAGGTCCCACAACCGCATCGTGTTGTCGCGCGAGCCGGACGCCAGCAGCGTGCGGCCGTCGTCGCGCCGCAGCACCGCCAGCGCCGACACCCAGCCAGAGTGCCCCGGCAACGTGTGCACGCACGCGGCGGTGGCGGTGTCCCACACCCGGATGGTGGCGTCCGCCGAGCCGCTGGCCAGCCGGCCGCCCGGCAGTAGCGCCAGCGCGCACACGGCGCGCTTGTGGCCGGACAGGGTGCACTCCACCTCCGTCATCACCAGCTTGCGGATGTACACCGTGGCGTCCGTGTTGCCGGTCGCCAGCCGGCCATCCGGCAGGCCCACCAGCGCGCGCACACCCGCCCCCACACTGAACGGCGGCGTGGCGGCCGGCGGCCGGACGCTGGTGTCATATATTGTGACGGCGCCCGACGTGCTGCCGCCCTCCTCCAACCACCGCGCGCCCACCGCCAGCCGGTTACCGCGCAGCACCGCCAGCGCCACCACCCACCCGCGGCTGCCCTCCAGCACCGCACCGCACTCGTGTGTGACGGGGTCATACAGCCGCACGCTGCCGTCACTGGAGCCGCTGGCCAGCGTGCCGTCGTCCAGCACCGCCAGCGTGTTGACGTAGCTGGTGTGCCCCTTCAGCACGCCCGAAACAGAACGCGGCCGCCCTTCGGTACCACCGGCGGTGCCGGCGGCGGCCGCAGCGGCGGTGGGCAGCGGGAGGCTGCTCCCACTGCCACTCCCACTACCAGTACCGCAGCTGCTGATTAAGGCGTACGGGTTAAAATCGCTGGAGGTGCCAAGCATCCAGTCATTCGACGGCAGGCGCGTGAGGACGCGGCCGCCGGGTGCCGGCGGCGGCGGCGGTGGCGGCGGCGGGCGTGCCGCGGCGTCCTGCCGTGCCCGCAGGTCTGCCGCGCATGCTACCAGCTCCGCTGCCACCGCTGGCATGGTCGGCCGGCTGGCCGGATCCGCCGCCCAACACGACCGCATCAGCGCCGTCAGCGGCGCCGACACCCAAGCCGGCAAGCGCGACGCGCCACCCGCGGCGTCTGGGCGCAGGCGCCGAGATACTACCGCGTCGCGCACCTCTGCGGTGGAGCACAGCGGCGCGGCGGCGGCGGCAGTGAAAGGCGCCTCCTGCGCCAGCACCTCCCACATCAGCATGCCAAAGCTGTACACGTCGGTGGCGGTGGTCGGCGGCGTGTCGCCGTCGTCCCACGTGAACTGCTCCGGCGCGCGCCACAGCGGCGTGCCGGTGCGGCGGTGGCCGGAGTGCGGCGGCGAGGCAATGGCGTCCAGGCCGGGCAGGCGGGTGGAGCGAAAGTTATACACCTTCACGCTGCCGGCGGCGCCCAGCGGGCCTGTCACCAGCACGTTGGCAGCCTTGATGTCGCCGTGCACCACGGACGGCACGCGCTGGTGCAGCGCCGCCAGCACCTCCGCCAGCTGGCACAGCACGTTCAGCGCCGCGTCGGCGGACAGGCGCGCCGCTGCCGGGTACAGGCTGTCGCACAGCGTCGTGTTACAGCACTCCATCACCATGCCCACCACGCCCGCGTCGTCGTCCCGCAGCAAGCCGTACACCGCCATCGCGTTAGGGTGCGCGTTGAGGAAGCACTGCCGCGATACCTGCGCCTGCACCGTGGCCAGCATGTCGGGCGCCGCCAGGATGCGGCTGCTGGCTGCCAGCACCTTCACCGCCACCAGCCGCGGCGGGTCGTACAACAGCAGCTTGGCGCGCAGCACGGTGCTGCCTGCGCCGGCGGCAATGACGGTGGGGTGTGACGCCGGCGTCTGCGGCTCCACCGCTGCGCGGCGCACCACCTCGAGGTCCAGATCCAGGTGCGACAGCGAGAACACGGGCGCGGGTGGGAAGGCGAACCCACCACTGCTGCCACCGCCGCTGGCCGCCGCAGCGGCGACTGCCAACGAGAAGTGACTGCCCCAGCTGCGCAGACCCACCGCCGCTTCCCCGGCCGTCGGTGACCGTGACCCTGACCCCGACCCCGACACCGCCCGCGCCAGTGGCGAATCGGCAAGACCATCCACCTTGTCAATCAGCACATCCAGCGCGTCTTTCAGGGCACTGCCACCCGCGCCGCCCGCGCCCGCCTGCAGCGCCGTCACGTCCGTGCGCACACGCACCATCATGGCAAGCACGGTGTCCAGCTTGGCGTTCATGGCGGCAACGTCACGCCCGCCCGCCGCAGCCGCCGCCGCCGCCGCCGCCGCCGCCACTGGCGCGGGCGCTGGCGGCGGTGGCGGCGGCGCGGCGCGCTCCGCCAGCAGCTGCATGATGGCGCGCGACATGAAGCTGAGTTGCTGCTGCATGGCGGCCACCTCGGCGTGCGTCGCCGCGCCGCCCATCATGCGCATCATCTCGCTGCCTTGCATCACAGACAAGTCCGTCAGGGCTATGAGGTCTCGACTGGTGTCCGCCGACAGCCCCGCCTCCAGCGACTGCAGCGAGGTGGACAGCTTGTCATGCAGTTCCGCCACCCGACTCACGTTGCTGCCCGCGCGCACGAAGCCATCCAGCTTGGCGGCGGTGCGCTTCCAGAACCCAGCATCCCGGGTCAGCTCCCCACTGACGTACGCCGCAAAGTTCTCCGCCGCCCGCAGCGTCTTCAGCAGCAGGTTCACGGACGTCTCGTTGCGCGCGACCGCCTTGGGATTATCGCGTAACCGCTCCAGCACGCTGGTCACGGTGACCAGGCGCGCGATAAGGGCCTCAACCGCGTCGTCGGCTGCCCGCCACGTCTTGTACTGGCCGTACAGCCGGGCCGCCAGGCCCAGGGCGGTCACCACTGCATCCATGGCTGGTTGGA